>Ga0209376_1005670_pt1 | contig 10295 bp, 7 predicted proteins | sample GraSoiAngelo_134_FD_185891 | JGI IMG/M metagenome (GOLD analysis project Ga0209376, IMG submission 185891) | Grasslands soil microbial communities from the Angelo Coastal Reserve, California, USA - 14_0929_05_30cm (SPAdes) (version 2) | ecosystem: Environmental > Terrestrial > Soil > Grasslands ... | reverse complement strand
TCAGCCGGGAGCAGTCGCCGACACAGCCGGTCGACCGCGAGCACGAGGACGAGCGCGCCCGAAATCCGGGCCAGGTGATAGGTGGCGATCACCGGGAGATGGAGCAGGGCGGCAAGGTGGCCAAAGAGAAGGTAGAACCCGAACAGAAAGACGCCGGCGTGCGGTTCGCTGGTGTAGGGATCGGTCCACAGCCACGAGCCGTCGGCTCCCTGGCGCATCTTTGCCAGATACGTCGTGGCGTCGTCGGCGATGAAGAAGAAGCCGGCGAAATGATGGCCCGCCGGAGTCCAGGCGTAGGCCAGCAGGTAGGGGAGGAGCGAGAGCATCGCTACCGCGGCGGCAAACCCGAGGGCGAAGCGGGGCCACGGCCGCCGCCGGGCGGCCGGCTCTGGGGCCGGCCGGGCTAGCGGGAGCGAAGCAGCCATGGTGCGCTCAGAAAGAGAATCAGGGTTCCGAAGAACAGGGCATTCGACGCCACGAACACGATCGGGTCGTGAGTCTGCGCCTCGCGGAAACCGGCGAGGCCAAAGCCCGGCCCGGCCGGGTAGCGCGGGAGCACACTGAAGACGAACAGCAGGCCGGCCAGCGCCGCGGTGGGGAGGACCGGCCAGTGACGTCGCGCGAGCGCGATCGCGCTCAGCCAGATCACGGGCAGGAGGATGACGAGATGATGCGGCCAGGTTACCGACGACAGCAGCGGGATCAGCGGCAAGAAGGCGGCGCAGCGGGCCAAGGCCGCATGACGCCGCGTCCGCCAGAACCACACGCCGATCAGAAGGATGCCGGCGGTGGCGGGCAGGAGAAACGCCCAGGGAACATCGATCCATGGCTGGGTGTAGGGATTCGCGCTGGTCACCCGCTCCAGAACGCCGCCGAGCGACTGGTTCGCGTAGAAGGCCGTCCCTGGTGCCAGGGCAGGTAAGACCTGTCGAGTAAACAGGACCGTGTCGTCGAAGCGGAACAACGCGCCGAGGCCGCAGACCGCGGCGAAGGCGCTCACCATCCAGCCTGCGGCTCGAAGGCGCCGGTCGAACAACAGCCAGACCAGGAGGATGATCGGGGTCAGCTTTAGTGCGGCGGCGACACCCAGCGCCGCGCCATAGCGCGGACCGCCCCGGACAATGCCGACCACGCCGGCGGTCACCAGCAGCAGGACCGGCAGGTTCGCCTGGCCTTCCACGACATCGATCCACAACGGGTAGAAGGTGACCGTGGCGACGATCAGCGCCGTCACCGCCCAGGCCGGCGGCTTTTGCCATCGAAGGATGAGCGCAAGCGCGCCGATCAGCGCCGCCTGGCTGATCAACAGCCAGATCGCGCCGGCCACCGCGTCGGGCAGAAGTCCCAACGGAGCGATCAACACGGCGAACGCCGGTGGATAGATGAAGGCGGGCCTCAGGGTCGGGTCGGGGAAGGGATGGTGCAGGAACGTGGCATAGAGTGGCGCGCCATGCCAGATGTCGCGAGCGGCGGCCAGATACGCTTCGGAGTCCTGGTGGCGTAGGCCGGCGGCGCCTATGACGAGTAGATAGATGACGATCGCCGAGCCGATCAAGCCGGCCTGGGCCACGAACGCCGGCCGAACCTTCCGTGAGGGCGGCGCAGCCGGCACCGCCCGAGCCGCGGAGGAAGGGATCGACACTGCCAGGCTATAACGCCTCGGAGAAGGGGTTCCTCACACTCGTCGTTACACCGTCGTCATGGCTGGCGCACACCCGCCGGCCGGTGAACCTGGGCTCTCGCTGACCCGGGTCGCCGCCCGGCTGACCACCCCCTCGGTCTATCTCGCGGTGCTCGGCGGCCTCCAACTGGCGGTGCTGTGGATGCTGCGCGCCCACCTCGGAACCGCACTGCCGGTGATCGGCAGCGCGGGCTTGCTCGCCATGCTGGCGCTGGTCGCGCTCAAGCGGGGGTCCGAGTGGTTGAGGTTCTGGGGCGTCGCGGCGCTTGGCGCGTTCACAGCGATCGGACCGACCCTGGCCGCCATAATCGAGCGACCACGGATCGGTCTAACCATGGAGCACGACGGCATGCTCCAGGTCGAGTCGGCGATCGACCGGGTCCTCGGCGGCCAGGCGATCTATGGGGTCGACTGGTCTGGCACACCGATGGCCAGGCTGCCCTGGGATCTGACGAGCGGCGGCAACCCGGCGCTCCACCACATGGCCTACCTTCCGTTGACCGTTCTGGTCGGCATTCCATTCAGGCTGCTGAGCGGCACCCTCGGTCTTGGCTTCGATTACCGGATCGTGCTCAGCGCTTTCGCGCTGCTCGGGCTGTTCGCCATCGCCACCCTGCCGGTTGCCGCCGAGCGACGCCTGATGGTGCTGGCCGCGATCTATGTCAGCCCGCTGATCACGCTGTACCTGTGGTCAGGGCGGAACGACATCGAGTTCCTGGCAACCGTGCTCCTCAGTCTCATGTTGCTGTCGCGTGGTCATGCGATCCCGGCCGCCGGCGCTCTCGGCGTTGCGGTCGCGTTAAAACCGTTTGCCTGGCTGGCCGTGCCCTTCTTGCTTGTGGTGCTCGTGATGCGGTTGCGAGCGGGCCGTAGCCGTCGTGAGTTGTTGGGCGCTCTCGCGGTCCTCGTCATCACGCCGATCGCGACCATCGTTCCATTCTTCATCGCCAATCCGCCGGCTTTCTGGTCGGATGTCGTGCTCTACACGAGCGGCGGCGTGCCCGACGCGTATCCGATTGCGGGCTATGGCTTTGGCGAGATCCTCTACCAGGCCCGTCTGATCGCTCACCGCACCGACGCCTTTCCGTTCACGGCGTTCCAGCTCGCGGCCATGCTGCCGGTGCTCTGGTGGGCGGGCCGCGCTGTTGCGCGCCGGCCGACGGCCGGTCGCTGGATGGCCGGCTACGCCGGCGTGCTGCTCGCCTTCATGTTTTTCGGTCGCTTCTTCAACGACAACTATGTCGCGGTCGTGATCACCCTCTTCCTCTGTGTCCTGCCTCTGGGCGCGGCGAGCCTGATGCCGCCCCGCGCGGCGCAGGCCGGCCGGCTCGCCGCCTGATGGCGCTCGCCCGCTGGCGCCCCGAACCAGCCCCCGGCGTGCGGCCGCGCTCTGCCGGATGGCGATGGCCGGCGGTCTTCGCCACCATGCTCTGCCTCCTTACGGTGCCGCCGATCGCGCTTGCCGCGATTCGCGTTCCGGCGGGGAGCGTGTTCTCCGGATACGTGGTCATCGCCCGCGATGCGTACGTCTACCAGGCGATGTGGCGCACCGGCTGGCAGGGCGCCTGGCTGTTCCACTCCGCGTTCACCTCGGAAACGCTGCCGGGGATCGTGCTCTATCCCTGGTATCTGTGGCCGGCTCACCTGCTCGGCTGGGCCGCCGGCCCATGGCTCTATCACCTGGCGCGGCTCGGTGCGACGGCCGCCTTGCTGGCCGCAGTTTTCATGCTGATCGGGGAGTTGTTCCGGCCCCGGCTGCTGCGCCGCTGGGCGCTGCTGCTCTGCGTCCTGGGGGGCGGCGTCGGCGCGCTTCTGCCTCACGACGTCCATATCGGGCCGGTCACAACGCACGCCACGGAGATGATCGCCCCGGGCACCAGCGTGGCGGACCTCATCGCCATGGCGCCGCATCTGCCCTGGGCGATGGCGCTGATGTGCTGGACCATGGTCGCCGCGCTCCGCCTGCGGCACGGCGTCAGCCGCCCCTGGGTTGCGGGTGGCCTCGCCGCCCTGCTGGGTCTGCAGCTGATCTATCCGCAGCTCGCGCTGCTGGCGGTGGCCGTGCTGCTGTGCTGGTCGCTCGTTCGCCGACACCGCGGTCCCGCCCGGTTCGCGGCGGCCGGCGCGTTGCTGCAGCTGCCCTACCTGATCTATCTGTTCTGGGTCTGGCGCACGACGCCGGCGACGCTGTCGGTGATCCGTCCCGTGCTCGAGGTTGGGGATCCCTTCGGATTCCTGGTCCTCTCCCACTTGACCGCGAGCGGCTTGATCGCCGTGGCGATCTGGCGGCGTCGGCTTCGCGGTGACCTCCTGCTTCCCGCGCTCTGGATCGTGGGCATGACGATCTTCATGTTTGCGCCCGGCATCAGCGGCCTCCTGGGGCGCAGCTTCATGGCCAGCTCCATCCCCTTCGGACTGTGTGCCACGCCCGGCCTGCTTTCGCTCCTGCGTGGCGTTCGCGCCGTGCGCTGGCGGCGCCGGCTGGTCGCGCTGGCCCTGGCGACCTCGAGTTTCTTTGGCATCTTCAGTCTCGCCCAGCCGTACTGGATCGCGGGCTTTCGGTTGGATCCGCGCGCGGAGTACGAGAGCCGAGCGGAAGCGGTGCTGCTGGCAGAGCTCGCCCCGCGCGTCTCAGCCCGTGACCTGGTGCTGACCACCTATCTCGATGGCATCTTCGTCCCGGCGCAGACCGATGCCCGGGTTTTCGCCGGCCACCCGGAAATGACGATCGACGCCGCCCACAAGTCGGCCCAGGCGCTCGCCTTTTTCGCCGACTGGGGCCCGGTCGAGCGCGCCAATTTTCTGCAGGCCAACCAGATCGACTATGTGCTCACGACCGAGGTCGAGGTCGCCGGCCGGCTGGAGCATGACCCGGGCCTTCGTCTCATCGAGCGTGAGGCAGGCGCGGCCGTCTTTCAGGTGATCCGATGATCAACCGCTGGCGGAGGTGGATGTTGCCGGTGATGGTCGGCTTCGTGATCGCCGGCATCGCGGTGGTAGGACGTGAGTCCGGCCTTGCCCGCCGCAGCGCCGATTTCACGATCGCCTACTCGGCGGCGCTGTTGATCCGCGAAGGCCGGGCGGAGGACGTGTACCGGCCCGACCAGCTGGGCCCGCTGATGCTGCGCCTGTCCGACAGCGCGATTGATCCCCGGCTTCCCTTCGATGCCCCGCTCGCATCGGCGCTGCCGGTCGTGCCGCTGACGCTTCTCCCGTTGGAGGCGGCCTTCCACGTCTGGCAGCTGATCACGTTCGTTCTGCTCGGCTTATCCGTGGTCCTGATGCAGCGATGGCTCCCGCTTGGCCGTGGGGCGAGGGCGATGGGACTTCTGGCGCTGCTCGGCTTTCCGGCGACCTGGGCCCTTTTCTCGGAGGGCCAGTCGACGGGGTTGCTTCTTCTGGGCGCGGTGCTCCTTATCGGCGCCTGGAGCCGCGACTCCTGGCGCCTGGCTTTTCTGGGAGGTCTGCTGCTGGCGCTCAAGCCGCAGTATCTGCCGGCCTACCTGATCCTGATCGGCGCCCGGCGCCAGTGGCGGTCCTTGGGCGCCGCGCTTCTGGGGGCCGTCGCCGTTGGGTTGAGCCCGATGCTGGCCGGTGGTCCTCGGGGTCTGCTCGCCATGGTCTGGAGCGCGCTCGACGCCGGGCAGGGCGTGGTGCGCTACAACGAAAGCCTGATCGCCACCTTCGCGCCCCTGCTCCCAGGACGCCTGCCAACGGTCGTGGGGTTTGCCATGTGGGGCGTCGCCCTGGCGCTGCTCACCCCGTTCGCGATTCGTCAGCGGAGCTCGATGGTGGTTGCCGTGCTGGCGACCGCGGTCGCCATCGGCTTGTCTCCACACGCGCTGCCGTACGACACCGTCCTCCTGGCGGTGCCGGCGTGGTTGGGGTTCATACTCTACCGGGCGGGGGCGATCCCCAGCCCGGCGCCGGCTTGCCTTGCCGTCGCGCTGGCCCTGATCGTCGACCTCGGCCGGCCGCTGGTGAGCCTGGCGCCGGTGGCGTTGCTGGCCTGCCTCGTCTGGTACGGCCGCGCCGTGTGGATCAGGCGGCGGCGCCCGACGCCGGTCGCGCAGGCCGCATGAGCGCGCTGGATCGCTCACGTCGCAACATCTGAAGCAGCAGCGCCCAGAGCAACAACAGGCCCAGGAGCTTGACCGAGGTCCCGGCCAGCACCAGCGCCGCCTGTCCCGCACCGTGCACCTGAAGGTCGGCCGGTAAGGGAAAGGCGCGCCGGTCGATCCAGCACATCGCATAGCCGGCAAACAGCCACCAGGCGTATCGCTGCCCGGGCCGGCGGACGGTGATCCAGGCGATCGCCGTCGCCACCGGAAGGAGCAGGGTGACGAGATGATGCTGCCAGGTCACGCTGCTGACGATGAGGAGCGAGGTCATCAGGGCCGCCACGCTGAGCCGGAGTGTCCAACTGGCGTCGCCAGTCGGGCGCGCCTGCCAGAGCGTGAGGCCGATAACGATGAGGGCTGCCAGGACGATCACGACTCTGGCCGCGGTCTGCGTCGTGTCACCGAGAAGGCGCGGCGAGAGCTGCACGACCCGGCTGACGAGCCCATCAATCGAACCGTTGTCCCAGTTCGCCGTGCCCAGGCCGATCCGCGGGAGCACCACGGTGAAGAATTGCCAGCTGCCCGGCGAGGCCAGCATGGTTGTCACGGTCAGCGCCAGCAGCGCCGCGCTCGCGATGGCCGCGACGCGGAGCCGGCCCAGCCGCGCGAACAGCGGGATCAGGAAGATGGGCGTCATCTTGATCGACGCGGCGAGGGCGATGAAGACGCCGCTGAGCCCGTCGCGGCGCCGCAAGCCGGCCCATAGCGACGCGGTCACAAGCAGGAGCCACACGGTGGCCACCTGCTGGAATTTCAGGTTGAGATAGACCGGCATGAAGCCGAGCGCCGCCAGCAGCAGCACCCGGCGACCCGTGCGGGAGAGCTCGGGATGCACGCGAAGCATCAGCGCCAGCGATCCGAGGAAGGCGGCGTGCACCGCGATCAGCCAGATCCGGGCCGCCGTCAAAAGTCCGAGCGGAGTTAGCGGCGCGAGCAGCTCGGCGAAGAAGGGAGGATAGATGTAGGCGACCACCCACGCTTCGGTCCCCCAGGAGCGCTTGAAATCGGCGTAGATGTCGCTGCCCTGCGCCGCGGCCTGGGCACCGCCGAAGTAATTGACGAAGTCGAAGCGCAGCGCGGCCGGCGTCAGGCTGACCCACTGCACGATCGACCAGATGGCGTAGTAGGCCGCGGCGATGATGACGAGCCCGAGCAGGACGCGCTCCCGGAATCGCGGCTCGTACAGTCGGCGGACGCCGTACCAGGTCCGCACGCTCACGCGGCGACCGCCGGGGCGAGCTGGGCCGGAGCGGGGGCGATGCGCCGGCGGTGCCATGCGAACAGCACCAAGGTGACCGGGATCGCGGTGAAGCCGTTGAAGTAGCCCAATCGCAGCCCGAGGAAGTAACAGAACGGGAAGATCAAGAAGGCCCAGATGGTGACCTCCACGAGCGGATCTGCCCAGCCCTCGAGCCGCGGACCAAGCAGCACAGCCACCAGTGGAAGTAGCAGGATCATGTCGTAGGACTGCACAAACGGCAGGGCCGCCAACCAGACGAGCAGGAGCGTGAGGCCGCGGGTCTGCGAGTCGCGAGCGCGTCGCAGCGCCCAAGCAGCGTAGCCGGCGGCCGCGCCCATGGTCAGCAGCAGCGCCGCCATCTTTGGCCAGCCCTGCAGTCCGGGATAGAAGAAACTCTCGATGGAGGCGATATCGGGCTGGATGCCTTGCACGGCCTGCCACATGCGCGGGATCTGCAGCGGCCACTCCAGAAAGCCCGCCTGAAGAACGACGGTGGCGGCGCCGAAGGCGACCGCCGACGCGGCGATGAACCCCGCAATGACGCGGCGCGCCATCGCCGGCTGGAGCAGGACAATCACCAGTGGTAGCGGAAGTCCGATGTTGGGCTTCAGCCAGATGAGCGCCAGCGCCAGGCCCGCCCACCAGCCATGGCCACGGCCCGCCAGGTACCAGGCCGCGACAAAGGCCCCGAACACGATGACGGAGACCTGGCCCATGAAGAGATTGATGAAGCCGATCGCGGACAGGGCGGCGCAGGCCGCGCCGAGCCAGGCGCGTCTGGGCCGCCAGCCCAGCACCGTAAAGACGGTGAACGAGCCGGCCACCAGCACCAGCAGCAGAAGCGTGACGTAGATGGCGTCGGCGAGCTGCCAGGGAAGGCTCGTTAGTGGCGTAAGGGCGAAGGCAAGCCAGGGCCCTTCCGGGTAGGCCAGGAACTCGTAGAAGGCGGGATCGCCCGGTTCGAGCTGCCGCGGGGCATCGTAGAGTTGAGCCTCGACGCGCGCCAGCGAGGGCCAATCATAAGGATCCCCGTGCTGCGCCACAACGGTGGCGGCAGCGAAGAAGGCACGGAAGTCCTGGCCGACGGTCGGCGAGGTCACCAGCTGGCGGGTGTACGGCACGGTCATCGCCAGGAGAAAGAGGATCAGCAGCCGCTGACGCAGCCGCCGGCGGCCGGTGCCGGTCACGACTCGGCCTGAGTAGCGTACGCGCGATTGGTGGGGGTGTCACGCATCATGATGGTTGCCTTGTCGAAGGTCTGCAGCTCGAACCATCCGACATGCCCTGGGGCGTTGTGATCCTGGCGCAGCTCGGTGATGATCGGGTCGTTCGAGTGGAAGATCACCCAGTTGATCTGATAGCGCTCGAGCAACGCGGCCTGGTCCGAGCCCAGTGACTGCAGATGGTCATAGTCGCGCAGCAACTGGTCGCCGGAGAGTGCCGCGTCACCGAAGATGAAAACCGGCTGCGGCGGCGCGTGCCCATACAGACGGAAGATGAGGTAGCCACCCCACCCGTAGGCGTTTAACATCCGTCCCGGCGCGGGATGCTGGACCAGGAAATCGGCGGCCCTGATAGGGAAATCGCGGGCGACCAGCTTGCCGTCCACCCGCTGCACCAGGCTGGGCACACTGGCCAGCGCCACGAGCGCGACCAGGGCCAGCACCATGGCGACGTTGGCGGCAAACGTGACGGGCGCGGTCTTTGGGATGCGCAACGGCCACCGCCAGGGAAGGCGCTCGCGAGCCTGCTGCGCGTAATCGGCCAGCGCCGGAACCGCCATCACCATGAACACGGAAAGGTTGCGCACCGAGTGGAGAGCGAGGCCGAGCCCGATCAGCAGCAGCAGGAATTGACGGGGCTCGATGCCGCGCGACAGCGCCAGGCCGCCAATCAGCAGGAAGATCATCGCCTCGAAGGCCCAGATCTGCGACATCTGGAAGTTGGGCGAGAACCATTCGACGATCAGCCGCTGTTGCTCGGGGCTGCCTCCAGTCTGAAATGGATAGAGGTAGATGTCCCAGCCGTTGGGGTTGAGGATGGCGACGCCGATCGAGGCGGCGAGGACAACTGTCATGGCCCGCAGCCGGGGCAGGGGCATCGACCCGGGACGCCGCATCAGGTAACGCAGCCCTTCCACCAGCAGGGCGATCCCCAGGATCGCGTAGCCGAGGACGAACCCGGCATGAAGGTTGACCCAGACGAGCATGACGGCGGGCAGAAAATACAGCGCGCGGCTCCTCCCCTCACAAAATCGCTTGACCCACAGGTAGGTCAGCGCGCTCAGGGCAAACGTGATCATCTGGATGCGCGGCCCCCAGATTGGATTGGCGGCCGCTACCCCGAGCGCCAGGGCCAGTCCCGCGATGACGAAGTTGACCCGACGATCGATCGCCAGGTAGACCAGCAAGAATCCAGCGGCGGTGACCGCTCCCAGGATCAGGCTGACCAGCGGCAGCCGTCCCGCGGCGTAGAGCAATGCCAGGATTACTTCGCTGAGCCACTCGTGGGTGACCCAGCGGTGATCGTGGACGGTGAAGGTGTAAAGGTCCTGGTGGGGCACCGTATGGTGGTCGAGGATCCAGTTTCCGGTGGTGATGTGCCACCAGAAGTCCGGGTCGGTGACCGGTTGGATGGCGGCGATCAGCATCGTCAGGAAGATGGCGATGGTAAAGAAATGCGGCAGGTCCAGCCAGCGCACGGCTCGGGCCAGCCAGCGATCAGGGCCTGGCTCGAGCGGAGACGGGACGGAGGAGCGGGCCAGGCTTGCCAATCTACTAGACGAGGAAGGGGATCAGCCGGCGGGTACCCCGGGCATAGTTCTCGTAGGTTGGGTACACCCTCCGCAGCATCCGCTCCTCGTAATAGGTCCGGGTCAGTTGGGCAATCACGAAAATGGTCAGGACCAGGGCGTGCAGGCTAAACAACGTCGGCATTACCAGCCCAAAGCCGGCGATGATTTCCCCCAGATAGATTGGGTGGCGCACCAACCGGTAGGGGCCGGTGGTGACCAGTCCACGGGCTTCGGGCACGATGCTGAATCGGTTGCGAAGATAGCTCAGCGAGTAGAGGGCCAGCATCACGCCGCAGGCAAGGCACAAATCGCTCGAGGCGAGCACCCAGACGTTGGTGCTGCGTGCCTGGCCCGGGATCAAGAAAATGCCGTAGAGGATGAAGCTGCCGATCAGCGCGACCGCGATGGCCAGCGGGTTGTGATCGTGGGCGATCGCCTTGCTCCGCACGGCGTAGATTC
>Ga0209376_1005669_pt1 | contig 10297 bp, 8 predicted proteins | sample GraSoiAngelo_134_FD_185891 | JGI IMG/M metagenome (GOLD analysis project Ga0209376, IMG submission 185891) | Grasslands soil microbial communities from the Angelo Coastal Reserve, California, USA - 14_0929_05_30cm (SPAdes) (version 2) | ecosystem: Environmental > Terrestrial > Soil > Grasslands ... | reverse complement strand
GATGAGCTCGCCATCACCGGGATGGCCGCCCTTGCTCCATCGCACCAGGTATTCGCTGCCGCCTTCCTCGCCCAGGTAACGGTGCGCGATCGCCGTGACGAACTCGATCCGCTCGGGTTCGGGCAGTCGCTCAACCGTGGCGTCACCAACGACCGTGGCGATCTGATAGGGGCGCTCGATCGTCGACACCGCAAGCGATGCATTGCCATTGCGCGCGAGCGCGCGTCCCTTATATGTGTTCGGCTGGCTGGCGATCAGCACCTCGCCGTCCCGGTACTCGAACCAGACCGGCAGCACTCGCGGGTAGCCGTCGAGCCCGATGAGGCCGAGCTGGCCGATGATCGTGCGGCTAAGCAGCTCGGCGGCGCGCGGATCTATTTCTTCTTGTCCCAATCGAAGGGCCACAACACGAAGAAGCCGACGGTGCCGGCCTTGCCCCGATACGTGACCTTCGCGCCGTCGGGGATGAGGATCGCCTGGCCCTCATTCGCCTTCACGCTCCGGCCATCGCTGATTATCTCCAGCTCTCCCGACTGCACGAACAGCACCTCGTCGTACTTGAGCGTCCAGTCGGCAAACTCGGCGTCTTCTGTGAACTTCATGTAGCCGCCACCGAGCTGTGTCGTGCCCGCATGGGTGATCGAGCTGGCTGAACGGCAGGTCGTGGTCGGTCAGAAGCTTCACGGTCACGCCGTCACCGCCTTGAGCTGCGCACCCGAAGCGTCCTCGCCCAGCGTGGAGGCCAGCTGGTCGAGGTTGTGCATCGACAGCTCGTCCGCGGCCTGGCGCGGTGAGATTCTCTGCTTGTCCGCCCGCTCGAGCATGCCCTTGACCGTCTCGTGCATGACGTCGTGCACCTTCTTGAACGACTGGTCGGCGTCGGCCTCGATCACGCCGAGGAGCGTCCACCACCACCATGCGTTGGCGCCGCCATTGGCGACGTAGTCGGGGATGACTACGACGCCGCGCTTGAAGAGAATCTCCTGCGCCTCGTCGGTCGTCGGAATATTCGCCGCCTCCACCACCATGCGTGCCTTCACCTTGCCGGCGTTCGCGGCGGTGAGGACGTCGCCGACCGCAGCCGGCACCAGGATGTCGGTGTCGATATCGAGCCAGCTGTCGCGCGAGCCCTGCTTGTCCTGGTGACCGAGCGCCTTGCGATCGACCTCGCCGAGCGCGCTGCGCGCCGCGAGAAGCTTCTCGACATCGAGTCCATCGGGGTTGGTGATCGCGCCGTTGACGTCTATCACTCCCACGACCTTGGCGCCGTGGCGCGCGAGATAGCGCGCGCTGGATCCGCCCATCGAGCCGAATCCCTGCACGACGGCGCGCATGCCCTTCATGTCCCAGCCCTTGTGCTCGGCGCCCGCCGCAGCAGCTTCCGCGACGCCATAGCCGCCGATGACATCGGCCAAACCGATGCCTTCGATCTTGATGGCGAGTCCTTGGACCACGCGGCGCCCAGCAGCCGCAGCGTCGCCTGAGCGGTCGAGCATCGCCTGCACGGTCATGCCCACGCCCTGCTCGGCGAACACCTCATTGAGCAGCTCCTGCGTCACGCCGAGGTCTTCGGCTGTGCCCCAACCGCTCCTGTACAGCGGCGTCATCGCGCGTACGAAGCGCGAGAGCATGCCGCGCGCCTCGGGGTCGTGCGGGTCGATGTCGACGCCGCCCTTCGCGCCGCCGCCGGGCAGGTTGAACGCGCCGTTCTTGTAGGACATCGTGCGCGCCAGTCGCTCGACCTCTTCGAGCGTGAGGCCGGCCCGCATGCGCGTTCCGCCGCCGGCGAGACCGTTAACCATTCGATCAATGACCGCGTAGCCCTTGCGGCCTGTGATCGGGTCGGTCCAGATCACGCGCAGCCGAGGTTCTTCCGATCCAGTCGCCATGTGACACCCCTCCTCGCGATGACGAGTCGGCCGGCCTGACGCCAAAGTCTAGACATCGATCGAACCTTGCTTGACAGTCGCGATGGTCAATCTGATACTGAGCCCCTGTCGATCGGAGTAGTGGCCTGCCGCCGGCGCACTCTCGCCCCGAAAAACATTCGGGAAGAGGGCGGTGGGCCGAGCTAGCGCTTGCATAAACGCTGGCTCGAGCATCTGAAACGAACTGGAGGTTGTCGATGATCAAACGGCGACTCCTCGCGACCAGCCTGGCGACGCTCGCCGTGCTGATCATCGGGGCGTGTGGCAGTTCCAGCACCTCGGGCGGTGGCGGCGTCATCAAAGTCGGGATCACCGGCCCCTTCACTGGGCCGTATGCCGACCCGGGATCCGCGATCCGCAACGCAGGCGAGCTGGCGATCGAGGACATCAACGCATCGGGCGGCGTCAACGGCCGCATGCTTCAAGCGGTCGCTCAGGACGACGCTTGCGACGCCCAGCAGGGCACGCAGGCGGCGGAGAAGCTGCTGACTCTTGGCATCGTCGCCATAGTCGGCGGCTACTGTTCCGGTGCTTCGATCCCGGAGAGCGACATCCTGCACCGCAGTGGTGACCTTCCGTTCATCACCGCTGCGTCGAGTAACCCGAAGTTCACCGAGCAGGGTTACGACAACGTGTTCCGCATGGTCAGCCGTGACGACGCCGAGGCTCCGGCCGACGTGAGCTTCATGAAGGACTGGCTGAAGGCGAAGAGCATCGCGATCATGCACGACAACACGACGTACGCGAAGGGCGTGGCTGACTCGGCCAAGACTGCAGCAGCTGCAGCCGGCCTGACGGTCACCTACTTCGACGCGATCACGCCGGGGCAGAAGGACTACACGGCCGCCCTCACAAGGGTCGGCACAACCAACCCCGACGTGCTTTTCTACACGGGCTACTACCCGGAGTTCGGGCTGCTGGCCAAGGAGTACGTCCAGCTTTCTCCGAAGTTCAAGCTGAACGGTGACTCGGCGGACGTGGACCCGAGCGTAATCAAGGTCGCGGGCAGCGCGCTCACGAACCCGAACATCACGATCAACACGCTGCCGACCACCGAGTTCATCCACAACGCTTCCAACGACGCGTTCACCGCGAAGTACAAGCAGAAGTACGGCGCTGCGCCCGGCGACTACTCGTCATACGAGTACGACGGGATGATGGCGCTGGCGCAGGCACTGAAGGACGACGGCGGCAAGACTGACGCGAAGAGCCTGAACACTGCTCTCCACGCGGTCAGCCTCGCGTCGGGCACCACCGGGTCGGTCAAGTTCGACTCGAAGGGTGACCGGCCGGCGCCGCTGTTCCTGGCGGTCCACGCTACCGGCGATCCCCCGACGTTCGCGCCGATCGCGATCCGCCAGAACGGCCAGTGGGTGGCATCCAAGTAGCCCAGCTTTCGTAAGACGACAGAGTGGGGGCGCATCGCGCGCCCCCACTTTTTTTGTGCGAGTGCCGGCACTGGCACGCGAGATCGGGGCGCCAGCACCGCGAGTGCCGGCACTGGCGGTCTTTCTAGTTCGAGGCCACCGCTTCGAAACCGCCCAGGTAAGCCTTCTGCACGCGCTCGTCCTTGGCCAGAACGGATGCCTCGCCTTCGAGCACGATGCGCCCGACCTCGATCACGTAGGCGCGCTGCGCGATGGCCAGCGCCTGGCGCGCGTTCTGCTCGACGAGAAGCACGGCGGTGCCGCGCTTGGCGATCTCTCGCACGGTACGCAGCACGCTCCTCGCGAGGATCGGCGCCAGCCCGAGCGACGGCTCGTCGAGCATCAGCACCTTGGGCTCGGACATCATCGCGCGCCCGATCGCCAGCATCTGCTGCTCGCCGCCCGACATCGTGCCGGCCAGCTGAAGGCGCCGCTCGGCCAGCCGCGGGAACAGCGCGTAGACCGCTGCCTTGCGCTCCTTCACGAGGTGGCCTTTGGAGCGGATCAGGTAACCGCCAAGGTTCAGGTTCTCCTCGACGGTGAGCACGTTGAAGATGCGCCGCCCCTCCGGGACGTGGCAGAGGCCGAGCCCGACGATGCTGTGCGCGCTCTGACCCACCAGGGGCTTGCCGTTGAAGGTGATGGTTCCGCTCCGCGGCCGCTGCAGAGCGGAGATGGTGCGGAGCGTCGTGGTCTTACCGGCGCCGTTGCCGCCAAGAATGGCGACAACCTCGCCTGCATTCACCTGGAGCGAGATGCCCCTGAGCGCCTCGATGTTGCCGTAGAAGACGCGAAGGTCCTTGACCTCGAGCAGGGCCAACCCGGCTACGCTCCCTGGGCCCTGGACATGGGGAGGTCGTCCTCGCGTCCCAGGTAGGCCTCGATCACTGCCGGGTCCTCCTGAATGTCGGCCGGTATGCCCAGCGCGATCAGGCTGCCGTGGTCGAGAACTGCGATGCGGTCGGACACGCGCATGACGAGCGACATGTCGTGTTCGATGAGGAGGACGGTGATGCCGAGCCCCCGGATCTTGCGGATGATGCCGTCGAGCTCCAGCTTCTCAGTCGGGTTCATGCCCGCCGCAGGCTCGTCGAACAGCACGAGGTGGGGGTGCGCGGCCAGTGCCCTGGCGATCTCCACGCGGCGCTGGTCGGCGTACGGCAGCTCGCTCGCGATCCGGCCGGCGAGGTGCTCGAGGCCAACGAATCCGAGCCACCGTCGCGCCTCCTGCAGCGTTCGCACCTCGTCCTTGCGCTCGCCCGGCGTGTGGAGCAGCGCCTGCCACGTCATCGTGCGATGGCGGGGGTAAAGGCCCACCATCACGTTCTCGAAGACGGCCATCTGCTTGAAGAGCCGGATGCCCTGGAACGTGCGTCCGACGCCCCGCCCCGCGATCACGTGCGGGCGCAGGCCGACGACGGGCCGGCCGTCGATGAGGATCTTGCCGGCCTTCGGCCTCTGCACTCCGGTGATGCAGTTGAACAGCGTCGTCTTGCCGCCGCCGTTCGGGCCGATGATGCTGAAGATCTCGCCTCGGTGCACGTCGAAGGTCACGTTGTCGACGGCTCGCAGGCCGCCGAACTGCTGCACGACGCCCTGCACCTCGAGGATGGCTTCGCCGTGCTGGACGACTCGATGCCCGCCGGCCACGTGACGCCGGTCGCGCTCCTCCATCTGCTGCTGGTGCTCACGGAGGATCTTGGCGGCGACGTCCGCCTCCTCCTCCTCCTGTAATCCATAGAAGGGTTTGGGCTTGCGACGGATGCGCGCCCACAGGCCCTGGGGAAGCAGCAGGATCGTCGCGACCAGGAGAACGGCGAAAACGAGCAGTCGCTGGGCCTCGAAGTCGCGCAGCACCTCCGGCAGCGCCACCACCACCAGCGCGCCGAGCAGCACCCCAGGCAAGCTGCCAGTGCCTCCGAGCACGATCACGATCAGCGCGAGCACTGACAGGGAGAACGTGAAGCTCGTGGGGTCGATGGCCCCGATGCGGGTCGCGAAGAAACCCCCGGCCAGGCCTCCCCACATGCCGCCCATCACATAGGCGAGGAGCTTCAGCCGCAGCGACGGCACACCGACCGACTCGGCCGCGAACTCATCCTCGCGGATGGCGATCCAGCCTCGGCCAAGCCTCGAATGCTCGAGGTGCTGGGCGAAGATCATTGCGATCGCCAGCAGGCCGAGGCCGACGAGCAGAAAGTCGAACTGCGTCTGAAACACATAGCCGAAGGCTTCGGGAAAGGGAATTCGCAGGATGCCGTTGGGTCCGCCGGCGTAGTCCCAGTTGGTGATGGTGACGCGTGTCATCTCGCCAAAACCGAGAGTCACGATCGCGAGGTAGTCGCTGCGCAGCCGAAGCGTGGGGTAGCCGAGGATGGCGCCCGCCGTTCCGGTGAAAAGGATCGCGAAGGGAATCGTCGCGAAGAAATTCCAGTGTGCCTCCGTCATGAGAAGCGCGCTCGTGTAGGCGCCGATGGCGAAGAACGCGGCGTAACCAAGGTCGAGCAGGCCGGCGAAGCCGACCACGATGTTGAGGCCGAGTCCCAGCATCGCGTAAGTCGCGACACTGACCATGACCGATGTGAAGTACTCGTCGCCCTGGAAGTAGTCGAGCGCGCCTACTGCCACAAGGAAGGCGATCACCCGGGACCAGTAGGGGACGCGATCGACACGATTCAGCCAGATCGTGAAGCGGGGGTCCTCGGAGAAGAAGCGGTAGCCCAGCAGGCGCGCGCCGGCCAGCCCGAGAAAGATGAGGAGCATGGTCCACAGCAGCTCTTCAGCTGTCACATCCGCACCGCCACCCGTTCGCCGAACAGGCCTGTCGGCTTGATGATCAGCACAGTGATGAGGACGCCGAAAACGATCACGTCCTCCCACTTGCCGGAGATGTAGCCGGTCGTGTACGACTCGAGCAGGCCGATCAGCAGGCCGCCGGCCATGGCCCCTGGGATGTTGCCGATGCCTCCGAGCACGGCGGCCGTGAAGGCACGTAGGCCTAGCAGGAATCCCAGCGTGAACTGGATCTGCACGTAGTAAAGGCCGAGCATCACGCCCGAGGCGGCCGCCAGCATCGCGCCCAGGACAAAGGCGAGGCGAATCACCTGGTTGACGTTGATGCCCATCAGCCGCGCCGCGTCGTGGTCCACGGCCAGCGCGCGCATGGCGGTGCCGAGCGTCGTGCCCTGCACGAAAGCGACCAGGCCACCCATCAACAGCAGGCTCACGGTCACGAGAGCGATCTGTACGTAGGTCACGTGGACAGGTCCGAGGAACATGCCAGTGCTGGGCAGGAGGCTGGGCGGATAGGCCTCGATAGCGGGGCCCCATTTCCATTCCGCGCCGTTCGACAGCACGAGCGACATGCCGAGGGCTGAGATCAGGATCGCGAGCAATGACCGGTTCAGCAGAGGCTTGTACGCGACCTCGAGAATCGCGAGGTTCACGACCGCAGTGCCCAGCATCGGCACGACGAACGCGATGACCAGGGCCGGAAACAGGGGCAGGAACTGAACGCCGTACCCGACCAGCAGCGTCCAGCCCAGGAAGGCGCCGATCATCGACAGGTCGCCCTGGGCGAAGTTGATCAGCCGGATGATCCCGTACACGATCGTGTAGCCGAGCGCGACCAGCGCATAGAACGAGCCCACCGTGAGCCCGATCACCGTGTACTGAAGAAAAGCCCCCATCCCTTGCCCTTCTTTGTTCGCCCGTCGGTGGCTCCGTCGGGCGCGACTCTGGCTTGGTTGCGTATCGTACAGGTGCCTCGGCGACTGCATCTCAGTGTGGAGCGCGCGACGGCAAACCAGGAGAGGGAGCGCGATGCAGCGACTGGACGTCGCGGTGCTTGGAGGAGGTGTGGCCGGACTCACCGCGGCCTACCTGCTACGTGACCGCGAGCTCGAGGTGTTCGACTCCGCATCCCACGTCGGCGGTCGCACGCGTTCGCTGCAGCAGCCCGACGGCATCTGGCTCAACACAGGGGCCCAGTACGTCTCGACCGATCGCGTCAAGGTCGTCGAGCTGGCGGATGCGGTGGGCGCGCGGCTGATCACCGACGACAACCTCGAGGAGTACTGGCGCGGACTTTACCCGCCGGATCCTGACGAGCGGTCGGAGATCGAGAGCGTCATCGAACGGATCACCTCCGAGCAGATGCATCGCCGCCCGGCGACGCTGCCGGAGCTCGACGATCAACCTTTCGACCACTGGCTCGGCAATGTCTCTCCGTCCACGCATCGCTTCTACGACCGGTGGTGCCAGATCATGAACTCGGGCTCGTCGGTGGAGGTCTCGCTGTACGGCGCCCTATGGCTCTGGGGCGACCAGCGCAGCACGCCATGGATCGACAGGCCGGTGCCGCGCCACGATCGCGGCGACTGCGTGTTCGATGGCGGCACCAACGAGTTCACCAAGGCGCTTGCGCGCGCCAGCGGCGGGCGAGTTTCGCTGCGCACGCGAGTGCGTTCGGTGCGAGCGACCGACGGCGGCTACACGATCGACGTCGAAGACGATCGCGGCGGCCGCCAGGTGTGGGCCAGGCACGTCGTGTCGGCGGTTCCCGCACCTGTGGCGGCTGAGGTCGTCGCCGACCTGCCGGGATGGAAGAGTCAGGCGCTCGCCGCGCTTCGCTACGGGCGCTTCATGACCACGAACATCGTGGTCAGCCCGAAGGGCGCGAAGCCGAACAGCTACCCGCTCACCGCCTCGCGATCCGACGTCGTCTACAACCTCGATTCGTTCGTGATCAGGACGCTGGGCGATTTCGACGAGCGTGGCGGTTGCTTCCACAACATCGTCGGCGACCCGACGTCCCGCGTCGTCTGGGACGACCCCGACGACACGATCAAGACGGGCACGCTGCTCGAGCTGTTCCGGCAGAAACCGCAGTATCGCGAGCGAGTGGTGAGGGTCGAGGTCCAGCGCTGGCCGCACGGCATGCCGCTGTACAGCGTCGGGCGCATGAAGACGTACGACCAGCTGGCCGAGCCCGTGGGCGGGATCTTCTTCTGCGGCGACTACACCTGGGCGTCGAACATGGAGGGCGCGGCGCTGAGCGGCGAGAGGGCGGCCGCCCAGGTGCAGCGGGCTTCCGCATGAGCGCACGAGCGGTCGTGAGCAAGAATAGGCCGGTGACGATGCAGCGCCAGGTGCTCCAGCCAGACGGAAAGCTGGTCGCCGGCGCGCAGCCGATGGAGGAGGAGTTCCTCCTCGAGGCGCTGCGCTGGATGATGAAGTCGCGGCTGTACGACCACAGGGTCATCGGCATGCAGCGGCAGGGCTTGTTCGGCGTCTACTCGCCAGGCATGGGCCAGGAGGCGTCGATCGTCGGCTCGGCAATGGCGGTCGACCCGGCGCGCGACTGGATGGTGCCGCAGTACCGCGAGCTGATGGCGAGCGTGCACCATGGGCTGCCCCTCGAGGTCATCTCGTCGCAGTATCTCGGCAAGATCGGCCCCGCCCGCATTCCCGACGGCGTGAAGGTGCTGCCGACACAAGTGGCGATCGCGGCGCAGCTGCCGCAAGCGACCGGGCTGGCATGGGGTTTGAAGCTTCGAGGCGAGGACTCGGTGGTCATTGCGTACATCGGCGACGGCGGCTCCTCGGAAGGCGACTTCCACGAGGGCCTCAACCTTGCCGGCGTGACCAAGGCGCCGATCGTCTTCTTCCTGTCCAACAACCAGTGGGCCATATCGACATCCCGGCGCGTGCAGACCGCGACGCGCAGCTTCGCGCTGCGCGCGGCCGGGTACGGCTTCGACGGCGTCGAGGTCGATGGCAACGACGTGATGGCGGTGTACGCGGCGACGCGCGCGGCCGTCGACAAGGCGCGCAAGGGCGGCGGACCAGGCCTCGTCGAGGCCACCACCTACCGCATGAGCTTTCACAACACGACCGACAACCCCTCGCGTTACCAGGACCCGAAGGAGTACGAGGAGGCGAAGACGCGCGACCCGATCGAGCGCGTGCAGAAGTACCTCGCATCGATCGGGCTGTGGGACGCGAAGAAAGACGAGGCATGGACCGAAGAGTTGCGCGATGAGAACGACCGCGCCTTGAAGCTCGCGGCGGAGGCGCAGCCGCCCAACCCCGATGACGTGTTCGCCAACGTGTACCAGGACCCGCCGCAGCGCGTGGTGCGTCAGCGCTCCGAGCTCGCCGGCGGCCAGAAGGACTAAACGAATGCCGCAGCGCAACGTTGTCGAGGCCATCAACAGCGCGCTCGCTGACGAGATGCAGGCCGACCAGCGCGTCATGGTGCTGGGACTCGACGTCGGCAAGCTGGGCGGCGTCTTCCGCACCACCAGCGGCCTCATCGAGAAGTTCGGCTCCGAGCGAGTCGTGGACACGCCGCTCGCCGAAGCCAGCATCGTCGGCGCTTCGCTCGGCCTCGCGCTCGCGGGCATGGTGCCGGTGGCGGAGATCCAGTTCCTCGGCTTCACCGCACAGGCCTTCCACCAGATCGGGCCGCAGCTCGGCAAGTACCGGCAGCGCTCGCGCGGCCGCTACCACTGCCAGGTCACCATCCGCGCGCCGTTCGGCGGCGGCATCCGCAGCCCGGAGTTTCACTCCGATGCAGTGGAGGCGCAGTTCGTGCAGTCGCCCGGCATCAAGATCGTCATGCCGTCCAACCCCTACGACGCGAAGGGACTTCTGATCGAGGCGATCCGCGATCCCGACCCGGTTCTCTTCTGCGAGCCGGACCGCCTGTATCGTGCGGGCAAGGCCGAGGTCCCGGACGGCGCGTACACGGTGCCGTTCGGCAAGGCGTCGCTGGTGCGCGAAGGTGACAACGTCACGCTGGTCGCGTGGAGTGCAGCGGTCGAGCTGTGCCTGCGCGCCGCCGATGCGCTGGCCGCTGACGGAATCTCAGCCGCTGTGCTCGATTTGCGGACGTTGGTGCCGCTGGACGTGGAGACGCTGTGCACTCAGGTCGCCAAG
>Ga0209376_1005668_pt1 | contig 10297 bp, 6 predicted proteins | sample GraSoiAngelo_134_FD_185891 | JGI IMG/M metagenome (GOLD analysis project Ga0209376, IMG submission 185891) | Grasslands soil microbial communities from the Angelo Coastal Reserve, California, USA - 14_0929_05_30cm (SPAdes) (version 2) | ecosystem: Environmental > Terrestrial > Soil > Grasslands ... | reverse complement strand
GATCGTGAAATAGGCGTCGTGGGGCGGGACGTGGAGCTGGCCCGTGCTCATCCAGATTTGCGTCAGCCCGGGATCGATGTCGACGAGGGCGGTGCGGCGCGCACAGGCGAGCATCCGTGGGTCGATGGCGTAGTGGAAGTTCAGCACGAGATCCGCGCGACGCAGCACACCCTCGGCCTCGGCTCGGGACACGCCGAGGAACTCGATCGGCGCGCTGCCCCCTCCGTCGATGGTGTAGAGCAGGACACGCCGGCCCATCCCGAACCGCTCCATTCGCTCGCGGAACGTCGCGAGGGCGCGCGCGTCGCGGTCGGGGTCCGCGCGGCGGCGGACCTGCTCGAGCCAGTAGACCTCGCACCCCAGCCGGCGCAGCCCCAGGGCGTACTGCATGTACACCCAGAAGTGCCCGCCCCCCTCCGGGAAGCCGACGACGTCGAACGGGGAAAGCACGACCGTGGTCATCAGTCGGGAAGCGCGAGCTCCAGCGCGTCGAACCACCGTTCGACTTCGGCGAGCTGCTCGAAGCCCCATGCCGCGCGCTGCTCGAGCAGCGCGACAGCGGGCCAGATGATGCGATTGGCGTAGCGCGCGTACTCGGCCGTCTCGAACACGACGTTGAGGAGCCATGTCGGCGGGAGGTGCCAGCCCGCGGGCGCCACGGCGCGCCGATAGGCCTCGAGAATCCAGGGGCGCTCCGGCTTGGGGAAGCGGTAGAGGAACGTCGAGAGGTCGTAGCTCACCGGGCCCACCGCCGCGTGGTCCCAGTCGATGAGCCGTGCCATGAGACCGCGGGGCGTGGGGTGCACCAGCGTGTTCGTCGTCCACAGGTCACCGTGCAGCAGCGTATCGGGCCCGCCGAGCGTCTCGAGCAGGTGCACGCGCCGGGGCAGGTCGTCGCGCAGCCGGTACAGCCGTGTGAGCAGGCGGCCGCGCAGCGCGCCCTGCTCCGGCGTCGGCTCGACCCGCGGCGGGGCCAGCCTCTCCAGCAGGGCGATGGCGTCAGCCAGGTTCGCCGCGAAGAACGGCGCGCCCAGGTTGCCGCAGAAGTGTCGGCACTCGGGGACGAGGGCGTGGCCGGCGGCGCGGGTGTGGAGCTCTGCGATGAGGGCCACGACGACCCCCACCCGCTCCGGGTCCGGATGCGCGGGGTCCAGCGCGCCCTCGCCGAGGTCCTCGTACACGTGCCACACGCACCCGCCATGCCGTTCCGCGGCGGTTGCGAGCAGGCGGGGGGCGCGCTCTTCCAGCCCGAGCGCCGGCAGCCAGCGCCGCAGCACGAGTTCGTTGCGACGCGCGAGCCAGGGATCGAACCGCTTCAGCACGAAAGAGTGCGCGCGACCGTCCGCTCCGACCCCCAGGCGATAGACCCGGGACTTCAACCGTTCCAGCTCGATGGGACCGCCGTTCGCACCGTTATCCGCGAGCACGTCTTCAAGCACGTCGCACAACTCGGTCCAACCGGGCTCGGCGGTGCCGGGGATGGAGTGGCGGGGCGGCGCACTGGGCGGGGCATCGATCACGGCAGCGCCTCCAGCTCCCGGACGGCGTCGGCGAGCCGCTCCTGTAGGACCCGCAGCCAAGCGATCGGCCGGGTGAGGTACAGCGCTTGGTCGTACGCGAGCTCCGGGCTCACCCACCGGATCCCGGCGAGCTGCAGGAAAACGCGGCCCACGGCGGCGAGGCGCCGCACGTCCTCGAGCCGGACGTGCGGCCAGCGGGGGCGTACCACGGACCAGTAGGTCGGGAGGTCGACCAGTGTCAGGTCTGCCGCCGGCACGCCCCACCCGGCGGTCTCCCAGTCGATGAGGAAGAGCGCGGGCCCGCTGGGTCCGCTCCGGACGTAGATGTTTTTCCGCTGGATGTCGCCGTGTGTCAGCGTCGGGGGGGTGCTGGTGCAGGCGTCCTCGATCCCGGCCCAACGGCGCTCGAGGGCGTCGAGGTCTGTCACCAGGCGCTCGAGCAGGTCCACGTCCGGCGGGGTGAGCGCCGGATTGGCGATGTGGACTCGGATCGTGTGACGGCCGGCGCGCAGGTGGTCCCGGTAGCGTAGCGGCCCGCCATCCGGCAGCTGCCGCGCGGCGCTGATCCAGGCGGCGCCGCTGTGCATCGTGCCCACCCAGCGGGCCGCGTGCTCCGCGTGGACCGGGTCGGTCTTGGAGAAACGCTCGTCGCCCAGGTCTTCGAGAAACAACCAGACGAAGTCGCGGCCGTCCTCGCGGGACCCGTAGTAGTGGGGTGCGGTGACGGCTAGGCGCGGGAGGATCCGCTCGTAGACCGCGCGCTCGATGAGCGCTCGGGCAACGGGCGAGCGCTGCGCGATGATCGACTCACCGGCCGGCCCCGCGCCGACCAGCCGATACGTGCCCGCCTTCTTCCCGTTGCGTAGCACTTCGATGCGTTCTGGCTCGGCCGCGCCCGCCGCGAATGCGCTCCAGGCCGCGGCGGCCGGATGCCACGCGAGCTTCCCCCAGAGGACGGCGCGAGGCGGCTTCCGACCTACCGTACCTGACATACCAACGACGGGGTGGCCTCGATGAGGCGTCCCCGCTCCAGCTGCAGGCGCACATCACAGGTGGCGAGCGCGTTCTGCCGGTGTGTGATCAGGAACGCCGTGCGACCCCGCATCAGGCGATCCATCGCTTCGAGGATCGCCGACTCGGTCCTCACGTCGACCGAGCTCGTGGGCTCGTCGAGGATCAAGAGCGGCGCGTCCTTGAGGAATGCGCGCGCCAGCGCGATGCGCTGACGCTCGCCGCCGGACAGTTGCATGCCGCGCTCGCCGACCGGCGTCCGGTAGCCGCGCGGCAGGCGGACGATGAAGTCGTGCGCGCCCGCCGCTTGGGCCGCTCGCGAGATCGCGCCGTCGTTCGCCCCCGGCCGACCGTAGGCGATGTTCTCCGCGATGCTGGTCGAGAACAGGACCGGCTCCTGGAGCACGATGGCGAATTGGTCGCGCAGGTCGGCCAGCCGGTAGTCGCGGAGGTCCACGCCGTCGAGCAGGATGGCGCCGGCGCTCGGGTCGTAGAAGCGGGTCAGGAGGCTGACGAGCGTCGTCTTCCCGGCCCCGGTTGCTCCCACCACGGCCACGCGGGCGCCGGGCGGCACCTCGAACGAGACATCCTCAAGCACTGGCTGCGCCGGATCGTAGGCGAACGAGACGTTGCGAAAGGTCACGGCGCCGGTCGCCCGCTCGACGCGACCCGCGTGGGGCCGCTCGGGGACGTCGGGCCGCTCGTCCAAGAGCGCGAACGCTCGCTCCGCGCTGGCAAAGTATGACTGGAACGTCCCGGCTTTCTGGCTGATCGTCTTGAGGGGCTGATACAGCTGTCCCAGGTAACCCATCACCAGCAGCAGCTGCCCCAGGGTCAGGAGGCCGGAGCGGACGTGCCCCACGCCTATCAGGAGCACGGCGGCCATGCCGAGCGCGGTGGTGAGTCCGAGGAGGACACCGTAGCGGCCTTGGACCAGCGCGAGCTGCAGGCGCGCCGTCACGGCCTCGCGCGAGCGGCCGACGAACCGCGCGGTCTCCCGCGCCTCCTGTCCGAACGCCTTCACGACGCGCAGCGCGCCGAGCGTCTCGTGCACGACGGCGAGCGCCGAACTCTCCAGTTTCTTCGCCTGCCGGGACTGCCTGCGCAAGCGCGGACGGAAGGCGCGCGACAGGAAAAACAGCGGCGGCGAGATCGCGAGCCCCACGAGCGCGAGCTGCCAGTCGAGCCGGGTCGTGACCGCGACCATCGTGCCGAAGGTGATGGCCGCCGACACGACGGGCACGGCCCCGTCGACCAGGAGGGACTGGATCGCCGGCCCGTCTTGTTGGATGCGATAGAGGGAGTCGGCGGTTCCCCGCGAGTCGTGGTATGACAGGGACAGGCGCTGAACCTGGTTCACGAGCCGGGCGCGGAAATCGAGGACCAGTCGCTCGCCGAGGTACGTGCGCAGCAACGTGCTCGCGAGGCCCTGCGCTTGACCGAGGGCCGTGACCAGCACGAGGAGGCCGATCGCGACGGCCAGCATCGTGGCCGGCGTCCGCCCGGCCGCCACGGGCAGCAGCGCCTGGAGGAAGGCCGGCAGCGGGCGCGCCCCGAGCACCGAGTCGACCACGATCTTCAGGGGCACGGGGTTCAGGAGCGCGATAGGACTCGCGAGCAAGCCGAGCGCGAATAACGCGCCGAAGTGAAGGGTATACGGCCGCGCCTGCCGCAGCATCCGCCGGTACAGCGTGACGTCGCCCATCACGCGCCGCCGCTCTCTCGTTCGCGGAGACGTCTCAGGCTGCTCGCTACGGTCGCCATGGCTGCCGCGGCCTCCTCCATCCCTTTCAACAGGGGCAAGAGGGCACACAGGCCGAGGACGGCGGCGGCCGGCCAGGCGCGATCGTGGATGGCGGCGAGCGCCACCGCGCCGAGACCCAGCGTCAGGATCGGGCCGCGCACCGGGATTACTGGCCAGGACCGCAACCGCACCAGTTGCCGTCCGCCGCCGTGCTCCTCCACCGCCATGAGCATCCGGGCGGCGCCGAGAAACCCGCCCCGCACTTCGACGTCCCAGCGGTCGTGCGGGCCGCCCCGTAGCACGCACGCGCCGGCCGCCCGGAGGGAAGTCTCGATCGCTCGCAGCCGCTCGTCCGGCGGCTGCCAGCGCTCGCACCAAATCGACGTGGTCACGCGCCACAGCGGCGCGGGTCGCACGGCGCCGCGGCAGCGCCACGGCGTGAGACCCTCCCTGAGGCGCCCGCGCAGTCGAGCGAGCGGCTGAAGCAGGTGGAGGCCGGCTGTGAGCAGCCTGCGCGCGAGCGGCGTGGCGGAGGGCGCATCCGGAAACGTGGCTCGCGCCGCGCTCACGCACGCTTGCGCCAGGGGTACCACGAGGCCGAGGACCAGCAGCGGCAGGGCGAGCCGGAGCGGGCGCCAGGAGGCACTCAGCGCGGTAATCCCAAGCAAGATGGCGGTGATGAGATGCCACTCGGGCATCTGGGGCAGCGAGCCGAGTAGGCCCGGCGCGGGCTCGTACAGGGATTGATAGGGTGCCACGCCCCAGATGCCATGGTAGACGCGTGACCGCGTCCAGCGAAGCACCTGCGTCAGCCCCTGGCCGTAGATGCGGCCGGCCCAGCGCACGTGTCCCGGACCGTTGTATTTCTCGGGCCACTTCCGCTCCAGCATCGCTTCGGCCCGCCCGTACCCGATCTGCTGTTTCCAATAGGCGTAGAGTGAATTGCGACGATGGTGCCAAACCATGGCGGCGGGACTGAAGCCCAACGTCCAGCCTCGCTCCTGCAGCCGCCAGCACACGTCCACGTCGTCTCCGGCGACGCGGAACCGTGGGTCGAACCCGCCGATCGCCTCGAGACACGCTTTACGGAACGCCATGTTGCAGCCGGGGATGTGCTCCGCCTCGCGATCGGTGAGGAGGACGTGCACCGGCCCGCCCGGCGCGCGCGCCACGCACTCGGCGATCGGGCCGTCGCCGGGCGGGGCGACGTTGGGGCCGCCGACGCCGGCGTGGGATGAGCTGAGGAAGGTGGCCGCCAGGTACGTCAACCAGTGCGGGTCGGGGGAGGCGTCGTCGTCCAGGTAGGCGACGATCTCACCAGTGGCGGCACCCAGGCCGGCGTTCCGCGCACTCGAGAGGCCGCGGTTTTCCGTCTGGATCAACCGGCACGCGTACCGTCGGGCGATGGCGGCGGCCCCATCGGTGGAGCCATCGTCCACCACGATGACTTCGTAATCGGGGTAGTCGAGCCGGGTCAGGGCGTCGAGGCACTCGCTGATCGTGCGCGACCCGTTGTACGTACAGACGACCACCGACACGCGCGGCCAGGGGAGGCTCGGCGCGAACGGCACGTCGGCGAAGGCGTCGCGCACGGCCCGCAGCGCCGGCTTGGGGCTCCGGTCCCGGCGCGTCACGCCGAAGTCCCAGTCCTCCACGTCTTCACCCGAGCGGTGCCACTCGTCGGTCCAGGCGTACACGAACGCGCCGGCACACCCCGCGGCGAACGCGCTGCGCACCTGCCAATCGAGGGTGCGCGCTTGCAAGTGCTCCCCGTGGCGCCGGCTGTCCAGCCCGATCTCGCTCATCACCACGGGGCGCTCGCCTGCAAGGGTGTGCAGGCGTGCGAGGTACGCCTGAAGGCGCTGCTGGGACTCGAGGTACACGTTGAAGCACATGAAGTCGAGGAAGTCGAGCCGGAGATACTCGGTCGACGGGTAGTTGACGTAGGTGACGAGGCCCTCGGGATCTTCGTCCTTGGCGGCGCGGTACAGCCGCTCGAGGTAGCGCTCGACCCGGCGGCGGCCGAACCAGCGCGCTACGGGCGCGGGGATCTCGTTACCGACGGCATAACACAGCAGGGCGGGGTGTCCCGCGCACGCCCGCACGCCGGTCCGGACCAGGGCCTCGATGTCGGGGGCGTCTCTGCGCTTGTCCGCCAGGAACCCGATGTAGCGCTCCACCGGAAGCCCGACCATGACGCGCAGGTTGTGGCGCTGCGCGGCGTCGAGCAGCCAGCGCGGCGGCACGCTATAGGTGCGTATGGCGTTGATCCCGTTCGCCGCCATGAGCGCGAAGTCCCGCTCCACGACGGCGGGCTCGGGGACCTCAGTGCCGTCGGCGCGGGGGCGGAAGGTGCCGTAGGTCACGCCCCGGACGTAGAGCTTTTCGTTCCCGACGAAGAGGAACTTGCCCCGCGCGCGCGGCCGCGCCGCTGCCGGGGACGGTGTGTCCGGGCGCTCCGGAGTGAGGAGGTCTGTCGCGGGCGCGACACCGCCAAACGCAGGGCCAGCGTGTGGAACCGCCGGCATGCGACGCAAGAGTGGAATGCGATCCAGGAGTCCCTGTCTCACCGATTCCGTCGCCTGCCCCGAGCCGGGCCCAGAGTTGTGTTCGCTGCGAGTGGGTGACGGTGCGACCGATCAGAGTGCAACGACTGCGCAAGGCATGTGCCATTACCTGGCGTCGCCATCGGCGGGTGCACAAACTGCTCGTGCGGCCGCGCAACGCTCAAACCCGTTGCCGGGGAACGCGCCCGCGCGGCCGCCGCGCGGGTGCGCCGCATCACGGGCGCGCCCCAGGTCGACTGCTGGCTGTGATGTAGTGTGCTCGCCGTTGCGGTGGCGCGACGGCGCTAGCCGTGGGGTGTCGGGCGCGTTACCCCGACCGGGTGGAGCGACTCTTTACTTTTCTTTGGCTCTTCGGCTCTCGAGGCTTCCCGCCGATCTGCGGTTAGCTGAGGTACTCTTCCCTGTACATCTTGATGAGCTCGAAGAAGTAGGACAAAGCCAGCGGCCCGATCAGCAGTCCCAGTATCCCGAAGAACGGCACCCCCGCCAGCGCTCCCACCAGCGTCACCAGCGGATGGATGTTCGCCCAGCGGCTGAACACCCTCGGCCGGATGATGTAGTCGACGTTTCCCACGACCACCAAGCCCACGAAGGCCAGCACGAGTGCGGCGCCGAGGCGGTGGTCCAGCGCCAGCGCGATCGCGCCGGGTCCCCACACCAGCCCGCTGCCCACCACCGGCAGGACGGCGAACACCATGGTGACCACGCCCCAGAAGACCGCGTTGGGGAGTCCCACCAGCCAGAACCCGAACCCGACCACCGTACCCTGGATCGCGGCCGTCAGGCCGGTGCCGATGATGGTGGCGGTGGTGACGTCGCGGAACCGCTGGCGCAGCTTCTCGGCGTTCTTGGCGGAGAAGGGGATGTAGGGCCGGACGGCGTCCCACGTTTCCTGCGGCCGGAGCAGCAGGTAGTACAGGCCGAACAGGGAGATGATGAGGTTCAGCGCGAGCCGCGTGGCGGTGCCGATCAGCCCGAACGCGGAGGACCCGATCCACGACACGACCTTGGCGCCCAGGTCCGCGATGCGGGGGCCCAGATCGATTTGGCCGATGTGCAGCTCCGCCAGTTTGCCGAGCACGGGGTTGCGGGCGACCCCGCTCGCGATCTGCTGGGCCTGGGCCACGACCAGTCCGGCGAACGAGACGCCGGGCACCACGATGAGGAACAGCGCCAGCGCCACCACCAGGCCGGCCACGACTTTCGGCGAGAAGCGCGTGCTCAGCCAGTCGTGCACGGGAGCGAACACGGCGTACAGGACCGGGATACCGACCAGTCCCGTGGCGTAGGGCGTCAGTGCGATGATGAGGGCGACGCCCAGCAGCGCGACGAGGAAGGCGGCGCGCTGGTGGTTGGTGTCGAGGAAAGGCATGCGATAGACTAGACACGGGAGGCGGGATGCGCCAGTCGGCGACCGTCACTTCACGATCGTGAGCCCGTGCGGTACCAAGCCAGGGAGCACGTACGCATACAGCAGCACGATCAGGCCGACTACCGCGCCCAGCGCGATGGAGTGCCAGAACACCCAGCGGAAGATGATCCCCTCGTTGCCCACCTGGTTGGTGGCCGACGTCGCGACGCAGATGGATTGTGCGTCCACCATCTTGCCCATCACGCCACCCGCCGAGTTGGCGGCGCACATCAGGACGGAGTCGAGCTTGAGCTGCTCCGACGTGATGCGTTGCAGGCTGCCGAACAGGGCGTTCGAGGACGTGTCACTCCCCGTGAGGGCAACGCCCAGCCACCCCAGGAACGTGCCGAAGAACGGAAACAGCCATCCGGTGCGCGTGAACGCCAAGCCGAGCACGGCATCGAGCCCCGAATAGCGCGTCGTGAACCCCAATCCCAGCAGGAACGAGATCGCGATCAGCGCGGTCTTCATACGTTTGACTGTGTGCCAGAAGATGCGCGCGAGCTGCGCGGGCCGCACGCCCAGGGCCAGACCAGCGAGGATCGCGGCGACGAAGCAGGCCGTGCCGGTCGCCGACAGCCAGTTGAAGTCGTAGCGCGCCGGCTCCGGCGTCAGCTTCGTCACGACCGGGGCCGCGCGCGTGACCGCGTTGTGCAGCAAGGGAACGTTCCACACCGGGGTGGTCGCGCGGTTGAGCGCGCCCTTGATCGCCGGTAGGCCCCACAAGAGGACCAGGAGCGACAGAATCGCGAACGGCAGCCATGCTTTCGCGATTTGGGTCGCGGTGAAACTGCGAGCGGCGGCGGGACGCTCGTCCGCGAACCGCCAGATACGGCGCGGCTGCCAGAACCGCAGGAAGATCACCGTCGCGACCAGGGAGACGATGCCGCCGGCGATGTCCACCAGGTTCGAGTCCACGTGGTTGGACCAGAAGTACTGCGTCAGGCTGAAGGAGCCGCCGACCACCAGGATGGCGGGCAGCACTTCCACGGTCTCGGCCCAGCTCACCATGGCGCGCACCAACCAGAAGGGGACGATGATCGCGGTGAGCGGCAGGATGCGGCCGATCATGGCGCTCAGGTCGGATTCTGGGAGGCCCGAGACGGCGGCGAGGGTGTGCACGGGCGTGCCGATCGCTCCCCACGCCACCGGCGACGTGTTGGCGAGCAGGTTGAGGGCGGCGGCGTGGAACGGCTTGAAGCCGAGGCCGATCATGAAAGCGCCGGCGATCGCCACCGGCGCGCCGAATCCGGCGGCGCCCTCGATGAACGCGCCGAAGCAGAAGGCGACGAGCAGCACTTGGAGCCGCCGGTCCGGCGTGATCCCCGCGACCGACTCTTTCATGATCTCGAACTGGCCGGTGTGCACGGCGACGTCGTACAGGTAGACGGCCGCCAGCACGATCCAGGCGATCTTCAGGAGGCCGAACGCCACGCCGTAGAGGAAGCTCATGCCGGCGAGTGGCAGCGGCATGCCGAAGACGGTGACGGCGACCAGGACCGCCGTCGCTGCGGCGGCGATCGCACACCAATGCGGCGGCAGCTTGAGACCGGCGAGCAGGCCGAACAGCACCAAGATCGGCAGCGCGGCCACGAGCGTGGAGAGCAACCAACTGTGCAGCGGGTCGTAAACCTGGGTCCAGACCATGGCTCCAGATGTCCGTCTTACTGCCGCCCCGGTGCCCGCGGAGGCGTGGGAGCAGCCGTGGGCAATGGCAAGTCGCTGTTCCAGACGTCGTCCACCATGAGCCAGCGTTCGTTTTGCTGTGCCCAGCGCACGATGTACTTGCCCGAGTCCACGGCTGGGGTGCCCGGCGGCAGTTTGGCGCCGGCGGGGTAGGCCCAGTGCCACCGCCCAGTCTCGACCGCCACCGGTCCACTGGCCACCACGGTCACGGCATGGAGGGTCAGAGTGGGGCGTGGGTCGATCGTATTGAGGGTCGCGAAGAACGCCCGGATCACATCCTTGCCGCGCATCGCTCCCATGTTCGGCGGCATGAGAAGCGCGTCTGCGGCGTAGAACTCGGCGATCGAGTCGGAATGGC
>Ga0209376_1005665_pt1 | contig 10302 bp, 8 predicted proteins | sample GraSoiAngelo_134_FD_185891 | JGI IMG/M metagenome (GOLD analysis project Ga0209376, IMG submission 185891) | Grasslands soil microbial communities from the Angelo Coastal Reserve, California, USA - 14_0929_05_30cm (SPAdes) (version 2) | ecosystem: Environmental > Terrestrial > Soil > Grasslands ... | reverse complement strand
GCCTGAAGAAATCGTCGGCGTGATCGTATTTCTCGCAAGTTTCCTGGCCGTCCGTGGCGTTTATGCGCTGGTTCCGTTCTTGATGGCGCTCGGTTGTGCGACAATCACAACATTTCTCACTCTGAAAGCATGGAGATTGCTCAAAGCAAAAGAATTGTCCTTTTACTGGTTCACTTTGAAATCTTCGGGCAAAATTCGGAACGCGGGATGGGGATTTGTAGCGTTCGCGGTCGCTTGGATTGGCTTAACCGCCCATAGCGGATGGGTGCGCTATCACGAATATCTGGGCGATCGCGCGTTTCAAAAAATCCAAATCCCCGACGAGCTTGCGCTTGCCCAGTTGAACCCAACTCGCTGGCTCAGCCTGATTGATCGTGAAAGCATCCTCGAAGGAAAAAAACATTTGCAAGCCGCTGTGAACTTCGGGCTTTTTGAAAATAGCGAAGCGCTATCGAAGCTTGCCTGGTTTGAATATCTCTCTGGCGACGCGGAGCAATCCGTTGCCCTGCTCAGCCAGGCCGCAGCTCGTCAAGGGGGCCAAGGTAAAGCTCTGAGTCTGTATTATCGCGGCACGATCCTGAACCGTTTGGGACGCTATGAGCAAGCGCGGGCGAGTCTCGATGAGGCCCTGGCCGAACGAGCCGATTTAATTCTTGCTCGTCAGGAAAAAGGCGAATCGCTCTGGCAACTGAGCCGCAAGGAGGAAGCCATTTCCGTTTGGAGCGATGCGGTGCAGCGCAATCCGCGCCTCGTTTTGGCGAGCAATCAACTCGCAGGCGCTGAGCGATCGCTCGGCCGATTCGAAGAAGCAATCGCTCACGAAAGACAAGCCGACCAATTCACTCCCGACAATCCGCTTTACCATCGGATGATCGGTCTCAGGCTGCAAAACCTAGGGATGAAAGAGCTTGCCGAAAAACATTTCCAGCGAGCGACGGAACTCGATCCTGAGCACCAGGCGCGGCCCTAATAAGCTGTACACGCAAGGCAAGCGCCTCGGTGATGTCGATCTTGCTGAGGTGGACGCGATTTGGTACGCGATTAAGCAATAAACACCGAATATCGAAACATCCAACACCCAACACCGAATTTCCTTTAGTTCGATCTTCGATGTTGAGCGTTGGAGGTTTGCTTCCGCTTCGCGCTTCGCCATATTCTCTGTCTCGATGTCGATCCTAATCAATCTTTGCCTGGCGAGCTTCGTGCTCGTGGCGCTGCTGATGGTGCTGGTGATTCTGATGCAACGCCCAAAGAGCGAAGGCTTGGGCGCGGCATTCGGCGGCGCGGTCACGGAAAACATTTTCGGCGCGCAAACCACCAACGTGCTGGTGAAGTTCACGGCATGGCTGGCCGGCATTTTTTTTGCCGTAACGTTTGCATTATCGATCCTTTACGCCCATAAGAGCACGACAAGCGACAGCGCGTTAAGGCGCGAGCTGATGAAATCGCAGGGCGCGACCCAAGCTTCGCCATCAGCAACAACTGCTCAGGTTTCTCCTTCGCCGGTTTCTTCTCCGGCAACCGACTCAGGCGCTGGCGTTTTGCCCGCTGGCAGTGCAAGTCCAGCGACTTCGGCGTCACCGATTGCGCAGGCAACCGCTTCGCCAAATGCAGCGCCCGTCGCGCCAGCCACAAGTCCGACAGCAACGCCGAATCGAAAACGCAGACCCTGACGCCTGATGTGTGTGTGAAGGCTCTGCTGGGGTTCGGGGTTGCGGTTGCATTGTTATGCGAGACGGCCGCAGAAAGAGCCTACAAATTTCTGGATAAAATCCCAATCGGCGGCGAAGGCGGCTGGGATCTTGTGACCATGGATGCAGCGACGCGTCGTCTTTATCTCTCCCACGTGACAAAAGTCGTCATTGTCGATCTTAGGAAGACGGTGCTGCCAAGTGCGTCGCCATCAGGTCGCACGTGACTCATGATGGCGAACTTCTGATTATCGCGCAGCGCAAAATGGATTTTTACGAAACTGATAGAAGTCGTCGCATGGAACGCTGTTTTTCGAAGCAGTAGGCTCAATGATTTGGGATGGCAGCATAGACTTGCCCTGACACATTCAGCAAAACATCGTGCCGCTCGAGGCTGTCTAAAGACGATATGCGAAGAAAGCAGGCAGGCTCAAGAATGCTCGACGGTAGTTGGTAATTCCTGTCGATCCACTTCCTCGAGGTCGTGTCGGGCAAATGATCTAGCACTGCGCGAGCGCTCTTTACGGTGGAACGTCCGATAAAGCACTGGAAGCACGAGCAAGGTCAGCGCGGTCGACGAAATGATTCCGCCAATCACAACCGTGGCGAGCGGACGTTGCACTTCCGCGCCGCGACTATGCGCCAGAGCCATGGGCAGAAATCCAAGCGACGCGACGAGTGCTGTCATCAGCACGGGACGAAGCCGAGTAATCGTGCCGAGGCGAATGGCTTCTTCCAGTGGATGGCCCTCATTCCGAAGCCGCGAGATGAAAGAAACCATGACCACGCCGTTGAGGACGGCGACACCGGAAAGCGCAATGAAACCAACGCCGGCGGAAATGGAAAAGGGCAGACCGCGCAGCCAAAGCGAGAGAATTCCGCCCGTCAACGCCAGCGGAACGCCAGTGTAAACAAGAAGCGAGTCTTTGACGTTACCGAAGGCCATGAAGAGAAGCGCGAAAATCAACGCTAGAGCGAGTGGCACGACCACTTCCAAACGCGCGGTCGCGGATTGCAGTTGTTCGAACTGTCCGCCCCAGCCGAGCCAGTAACCAGGTGGGATTCGCACTTTATCGCCCACGGCACGTTGCGCGTCCGCAACAAACGAGCTGAGATCGCGACCGCGCACGTTGCTCGTGACAGTGACGACGCGCTTGCCATTCTCACGACCGATCTCGTTAGGCACCTGCGCCATTTGCAAATCCGCAACGTCGCCAAGTGTGATGAAGGCTGGCGGCGGAGAAGCAAGGTTGAGCGTTTGATTGGCATGATCACTCTTTGGTAGAGCGAGCGGAATATGTCTGAGTGCATCAAGATCAGTGCGCAAGTCCTCTGGCAAACGCACCACGAGAGAAAAGCGGCGATCTCCCTCAAAAACTTCGCCTGCGCTCTTGCCGCCAATCGCCATCTCCACGACGTCCTGCACTTCACCGACGCTAAGTCCGTAGCGCGCGAGCGCTTCGCGCTTCAGTTGGATGCTGAGCAACGGCAGACCATCCACTTGCTGTACCTTCGGCGCGGTCGCGCCCCGAATTTTGGCGAGGACGGTTCGAATGTTTTCCGCTGTTTCTTTAAGCACATCGACGTCATCGCCAAAAATTTTCACCGCCATGTCGCTCTTCACTCCAGCGATCAGCTCGTTAGCGCGCAACTGAACTGGCTGCTCGATTTCGACACCCGTGCCGACGACTTGTTTGACCGCAGCGTCCACCTCCTCGATCAACTGCGCTTTCGGTTTTTTCGGATTTGGCCATTCCTTCTCCGGTTTCAGAATCACAAATTCGTCGCCTTGATTCGGTGACATTGGGTCGGTTGCTACTTCTGCTGTTCCCAAACGCCCGAATGCGAGCTTGACTTCCGGAAGACTGATCAAAGCTTCCTCGAAAGGTTTTTGCATTTTTACCGCCTGATCCATTCCTGTTCCGACGACGCGGTAGATTTCGAGACCGAGGTCGCCTTCATCCAGCGTCGGGATGAATTCGCCGCCCAGCCGTGTAAACAAAGCGAGGCTAAGCGCGAGCGCCACGACGGCACCGGTCAAAACAAGACCGCGTTTTTGCAAGGCCCAATCGAGCAGCGGCACGTAGAAGCGTTTCGCGTTTCGCATCAACACATTCTCTTTTTCCACCAGTCGTCTTCCGATCCAAATCGCGATCGCGGCCGGAACAAACGTGAGGGAAAAAATCATCGCGCCCAGTAGCGCGAGCAAAACCGTCGCCGCCATCGGCACGAACATTTTTCCCTCCACGCCCTGGAGCGTGAGGATGGGCAGATAGACCACCATGATGATGATCGCGCCGAAAATACTTGGCGTGATTACTTCCTTCGTCGCCTCGCGTAGCGTGCGAAGGCGTTCCTCGTGCGCGAGGAAACGACCGAGCCTCGCCTGCTCATTCGTTAGGCGGCGCATGCAATTTTCGACAATGATAACAGCGCCATCGACAATCAGACCGAAATCGAGCGCGCCGAGACTCATCAGATTCGCGCTCACTTTGTTTGTCACCATGCCGGTGATTGCGAACATCATGGAAAGCGGAATGACAAAGGTGGTGATAAGAGCGGCGCGCCAGTTGCCGAGCAACGCGAAAAGGATCGCCATCACGAGCAAAGCGCCTTCAAAAAGATTTTTCTTCACCGTGTCGATGGTCGCATCGACGAGTTTGGTGCGGGTGTAGAGCGTGCGCGCGGTTACGCCCGGTGGCAGTGAACGGTTTACTTCCTTCATCTTCATATCGACGCGGTCTGCCACCGCGCGCGAGTTTTCTCCCATTAGCATCAGCGCTACACCAACGACTGTTTCCTTGCCGTTAAGTGTCGCCGCACCGGTTCGTAGTTCCTTCCCGAGCCCGACATCAGCGACATCGCGGATGCGAATCGGAACACCTTCGCCGCCGCCCACAATAATCTGCTCGATATCTTCAATCCCGGCCACCTGGCCTGGCACACGGATCAAATATTGTTCGCCGTTCCGCTCGATATAACCGGCACTGACGTTGGCATTGTTGCGCATCAACGCATCCATCACGTCGCGAAAACTCAATCCATAACTGACGAGCCGCTCTGGTCGCGGCGTGACATCGTACTGCTTTTCGTAGCCACCGATCGAATTGATTTCGATTACGCCCGGGACATTGCGCAGTTGCGGTTTGATGATCCATTCCTGAACCGTGCGCAGATCCGTGCTGGTGTAGGGCTGTCCCTGTTCGTTCTTCGCGCCCTCCTTCGCTTCGACTGACCACATGTAAATCTCGCCAAGCGCGGTGCTGATCGGTCCCATTTCCACCGTGACTCCCGGCGGAAGCCGGTCTTTGATCTGTGTGATCCGTTCACTAATGAGCTGGCGCGCGAAGTAGATGTCGGTCCCGTCTTTGAAAATGACGGTGACTTGCGACAATCCATAGCGAGAAAGCGAGCGGGTAAAGTCGAGATGTGGAAGACCCGCCATCGCGGTCTCGACTGGGAAAGTGATGCGCTGTTCGGTTTCGAGCGGCGAGAAACCGGGCGCTGCGGTATTGATCTGCACCTGCACGTTAGTAACATCCGGCACGGCGTCGATGGGCAGGCGGCCGTAGTTCCAAAGACCGAGCGCTGCGACAGCAAGCACCGCTACGAGCACAAGCCAGCGCCGGCGAATTGAGAAATCGATTAATCTTTCAATCATCTCGCGGCGCTTATTCCTCTCCCGGTTCTGGTCGGGCGAGTTCTGATTTCAAAAGGAAACTATTTTCCGCAGCGTACTTTTCGCCAGCCGCGACTCCGGATTTTATCTGGATGTACTCATCGTCGCGCTCGCCAGGCTCGACCTCGCGAACTTCAAAGCTTTTGGCAACTTCGATGAAGACGACCGGTTTTTCATCCACGGTCTGGAGCGCGCTTGCTTTCACAGCGACCGGCACCGGCACTTCCTCAAGAACGACCTTGCCTTCCACAAACAGACCAGGACGCAATTGTCCGTTGTCATTAGGGACAGCAGCCCGTGCCAGCGTTGTCTGGGTGTTCTCCAGCCCGAATGGGGAAATGTAGGAGATCGTGCTCTCGATTTTGTCAGCGCTCTCAGTTGGCTGAATGAGAACCTTCTGTCCTACACCCAAACTTTCCGATTCGTGGCGATAAACACTAAAATCCACCCAGACGTTGCTCAGATCAGCGACGATAAAAATGGTCTTGCTCGTATCGACGAACTCGCCGAGCGCGATGTCCCTCTTAATAATTGTTCCGTCGATCTCCGACTTCACTTCGTACGGCTGCAAGCTTTCATTGCTTTCAATCACAGCAAGTGCCTCGCCTGTTTTCACAGCATCGCCTAACCGCTTCGTAATCGACTTGACGATGCCGGGAAACCGCGGACTGACATGCACCATGCGCTCTTCATTGGGGCCGATTTTCCCATTCAGTTTCAGCGTTTTTTTTAGAACCGCCGGTCCGGCAACTTCGATAGCAATCCCGGACTTCTTGCGCGCCTCTTCTGTAACTTCGATACGTTTTTTTTCCGGCTGTTCTGCGGCGTGTTCGTCCGCTTCTTTCTTCGATTTGGAACACGATACTAACAAAAGCAGGCTGACCAAAAGGGCCGCATTAAGGACGCTGCGAAGATATCGCTTTTTCATTTCGAAAAGCCCGACTTGGCGTCGAACGGTTGAACCGTGAGCGCTTCGATTTCAGCCACCGCTTTATGATAGTCGCTCAATGCCTGCAAATATTGCAGCCGCGCCGCCGTCAGTGTTCGTCTGCCTTCGTTTACGTCGAGATAACTAAAGCGTCCGGCTTCGTAGCCTTGTCGAATCGCTTCAACTGCTTTTTCAGCTCCAGGAAGCACTGACTTCTTTAAAACATAAATCTCATTGGAGGTTCTCGCGACCGTTTGATACGCGTCATTCAACTCCGAGGAAAGACGCGTCACTGCGCTGCGTTTCTCGTCGTCGGCTTTGGCAAGCTGATGCCTTGCCTCGAGAATTGCTCCCTGGTTTCGGTTCCAGAACGGCAGCGGCAACGAAAAGCCGATCACCGGCGTCCATTCACCGGTTTCGACAATGTAACGCGGGCCGGCTGACAACGTCAGGTTCGGCACCGCATCCGCTTGTTGCAGACGGAGCGTGGCCTGCCGCTTGGCTGTTTCCGGTTCCCATCGCGCGATTTCAGGGTTGCGGTAAAGATTTAACGAAAGATTTTCCAAATCCGGCAAATAAGTAATCCGTTCCAAGTCGCCAACGACACGAGTGAATTTCGGCTGCGCGCTGCCCCATTGCGCCGCCAAATGTTGGCGCGCAGTGATCAAGGATCTCTTCGCCTGATCGAGCTCAATCCGCGCCGAAGCCACTGCCACCTCACTGCGCGTTTGTTCAACAGCCGAGGCTTTGCCGGCTTCGATTCGTTTGCGAATATCGGGAATCAGTCCGGAGGCAAGCTCCACGTTCTCCTGCGCGAGTCGCACCCGCTCCTGCGCGCTCAAAACCTCGACGAATGCCTGTGCCGTCTTCTTCAAAGTGTCCAGCCGCTTCGTTTCATAATCCAACCTTGCAAGCTCGTGTCCAAACGTCGCTTCGCGCACCCGCGCGCTCCGCTTGCCGCCTAGCTCGATAAGTTGACTCAATTGAAGGGTCGTCTGCGAAAGGCTAAAACCGATGTCTTCGCTTTGCGTGCCGAGTTCCGGGTTCGGCCACAATCGCGCCTGCAAGATCCGCGCCTCCGCGCTGCGCACATCCCACGAGAACGCCGCCAGATCGGGATTCTGTTCCAGCGTAAGCGCCAACGCTTGAGCGAGCGTTACCTGTCCGGTCAGATCCGCGGCTGAGACAAAATGTGAGAAGGCTGCCAATCCGCCAAAAGCAACCAACCGAATGATGATCCGATTACACATGTCGCCAATTGCGAATGAGAGTGCGACCCAGACTGATGCAGAACCGAGCGCGACAAGAAAGAGACATCCGAGGGTCAATCAGGCAAAACCTGCAGTCTCTATCCGAGTTACTGAAACGAGTGTCATACCGGTTTCCTTGCGCAGCCGATACACCATCCCTGTGAGTGCAGTAGGAGAGCGGCAAAGCACTGCAATAATGCGCATCTCTCATGTCGGAAGCTAAGCGGATCAACCTGTCGGACAAGGCCGCGCGCCGCTTACATTTTTGTTATCTTCATTCCCAGCCTCGCGCCGCGTGACGCTTTCGCCTAAACTTTGGGGATGCGAGTGCTGATCGTCGAAGACGAAAAAAAACTTGGAAGCTTTCTGCGCAACGGTCTCGCACAAGAGAATCTTGTGGTTGATCTCGTGCATGACGGTGGCGCGGCGCTCACTCAAATTCTCACTCAGGCATACGATGCGGTCGTACTCGACATCATGTTGCCAGGACGCGACGGGCTCAGTGTCTTGCGCGAGATGCGGCGACAACGCGTGAATACGCCAGTGCTCCTTCTTTCCGCGCGCGGGAATGTAAACGAACGAATTGAAGGCCTGAACCTCGGCGCCGACGACTACCTGCCGAAGCCGTTCTCGATTAGTGAAGTCATCGCGCGGGTGCGGGCGCTGCTACGTCGAGCTTCCGGCGAGCATGCCGCAATCATGCAAGTCGCAGACCTTTCTTTGAACGTGATCAACCGCGAGGCGATGCGAGGCGGCGCAAAAATTGAACTAACGAATCGTGAGTTCGCCCTACTTGAGTATTTGATGGCTCACGCGGGGCGTGTTATCACAAAGACCGCGCTTTGCGAGCACGTGTGGGAACACCATTTCGATACCGGTACTAACGTCGTCGAGGTTTGCATCCAGCGGTTGCGACGCAAGATAGATGACGGTCGTTCGCCCAAATTGCTCCACACGATCAGAGGCGCGGGCTATGTAATGCGGGAGGACCGATGAAGATAGCAACGCTGCGCGCCCGAGTGACACTTTGGTCGGTCGGCGTCGTTACGATTGCTCTCACGCTATTCGCCGCTGGTGCAGCTTGGAGTTTGAGGCAGGAACTCATCGAAAACCTCGACAAGGATATCAAGACGGAAGCCCACGACTTTTTCATCGCGCTTAAACAACAGTCCGTGGACTGGCGAGACCGGCGAAGCGTCGAAGCGTTATTCGATCAATCAAAGCGATTGCGCTATATCGAGATTCGCAACGATGGCGGCCACGTACTCTATCGGTCGCCGGAGCTCGAGAAAGGGCCGGCTTTTCTCATACCACGGATGCCCAAGCAAAACATTGCCTGGAAGGGGCGTGCTCTTCGTTTTGGCGTATTTCATCAGGACGGGATTGTCCTGGGCATCGGCAGCGAAACAAAGGAAATCACAGAAACTTTTGCACAGCTGCTGCTAGCATACGTTGTCGTCCTGCCGATGGTCATCGTCGCCGTGGGGTTTGGCGCCTGGTGGATCGCGCGGCGAGCGGTTGCGCCAGTTGAAGCAATCGCTGCGCAAGCAGAAACAATTTCCGTGTCGGACCTTCACCAACGGCTTCCAGCATCATCATCGCAGGATGAAATCGCGCATCTGACATCTGTGCTAAATGGAATGTTCGATCGCTTGCAGCGGAGCTTCGACCAGGTCGCCCGCTTTACCTCAGACGCTTCTCACGAACTCAAAACCCCGCTGGCACTTATGCGTGCGGAAGCGGAGTCAGCGCTGAATGCTCGAAACTCTGCCCCCGATCAGCGCGAGCTTTGTGCGAACGTAATCAAACAATGTTTGCAGCTCTCGCAGATTGTCGATGGGCTTCTGTTCCTTTCCCGAACCGATAACCGCCATCTCGCACTTGAGCAAGAAACCGTCGATCTGACCTCACTCGTGCGTGAACTCCGGGAAGATGCTGAGATTCTCGCCCTCCCGCTAAACCTTACTCTCGAATGCAATTTGCCTTCCGAACTCCGTGTGCGCGGGGATCGGCGATTACTCAGCCGCGCGTTGATGAACTTGATCGACAACGCCATCAAATATAACCGCGCCGATGGAGCTGTGGTTATATCCGCTTTGGTTCACCGCGAAACTGCGGTAATTACCATCCGGAGCAACGGCGATGGAATTTTTGGCGAAGCAAAAGAAAAGGTTTTCGACCGCTTTTATCGCGGGGATTCCCTCAGCGGAGACGTAGCAACGGGGCATGGTCTTGGGCTAAGCATCGCGCGTGAGATCGCGCGCGCACATAACGGAGACGTAACACTTCGGCGTTCCGATCGCCAGTGGACTGAATTTTGCATGACGATCGCGAACGACTCAGACCGCATGCAGCGCGACACCTCAACCAACCCAAGTGTCAGGCAAACATGCGGCGATGCAATGCCGCATGGGAGTCGTAATTGATTAAGTGCAGCAACCACTGGAAGATAATTGCGGGGGAGGATAGATGTAGTTGAACAACTGGACAGTGATCATTACCGCGTGCTCACAAGAATACCGACGGCTCCGCTAGCCGGGACGTGCCTGTTTGTTCCAGAACTGGAGGGCCTCTTCGTGCGAGTGCCCGAACAACAAGAGCATCGTGCAGAGCTGCGTATCTACCAAGCTCGTTATTAGAACAAGCCAAAGTTCAGCAGCAACCGAGCAGTGATTGCAAGTCACGGTGCGGCCGGCGCGCGTGAATGCTAACGATAACTTCGGAAATTGGGCGAGGATGGCAGCGCGCACGGTT
>Ga0209376_1005662_pt1 | contig 10304 bp, 6 predicted proteins | sample GraSoiAngelo_134_FD_185891 | JGI IMG/M metagenome (GOLD analysis project Ga0209376, IMG submission 185891) | Grasslands soil microbial communities from the Angelo Coastal Reserve, California, USA - 14_0929_05_30cm (SPAdes) (version 2) | ecosystem: Environmental > Terrestrial > Soil > Grasslands ... | reverse complement strand
TCGAGTCCTATTAGAGGAAATGAATCCTGGGCATGAAGCCTAAGCAGGGCAACCGGTTTAGGTATATCCCTAGAAGAGTCAACCTCATATTGCAAAGTTTGAATTCTTGCTTCGACTGGTTGGGCCCTATCGCACTGTCGTTGCTGGCTTCATCTACTACTTGGCCGCCGTTTTTTAGCGATACAGACTGATAAACTTGGTTGCCTCTTACAGGGTGGTTCTCAGGAGTGATCGGCATCGGAGCAAAGAACCGAATGATGCAGTTGTTTGACTTGCATTTGTGTCCACGCTCCCTACACTATTCTCTGCGAGCCTACATCTGGAAAGAACAGTTCCCGACCCAGCAGAGATAGAAAAAATTGGGAAGGGGGATGGGCTTTCCGCTTGCTCTAGTGGGCCACAGAGACTACTTGGATGATGAACGAAACGCCCGGGGGTGGGTTGAAACCGAGAACGTCAAATGCCGTGAAGTGTCCAGCAACAGCGGGAATACCAGTATCGAGCGGCAGGGGGCCTATCGGCACAGTGACAGGCGGTCCGCCTGTATGACCGGTCAAGGTCATAGTTCCACCCAGCACGAAGAACGTTAGAGGTCCAGCGCTTCCAGGCATTACAGTCCAGCCTTGAATGTCAGCGTTGAAATGGTCAGCTGCGACCAAGTGGCCGCAGCCAGTGCCAGTAGCATCACCTGTCCCGTCACTGTCAAACTCGGCCCAGAGCCAGAAACCGCCCTGGAACGGAGTGCAAAACGAAGGACTGTTACAGTTTTGTGACACTGCGACCTGCCATAGCGCAGCACTCCCATACGCACGAGCAACAGGAACCGTTGCCGAGAGAACCGGCAGAGCCAGAAGAACAGCACTGCACATTGCTAGTCCAAATGCAATCTTGATGTTATGCAAGGATTTTTCATTAAAAACGCCTGCCCGATCTCTATTTAACACGATGTAATATCCGGGCAGACAAAGCTATCCGTGGAAAGAAGAATATTGTCATTTTGAATCTTATTTACCAAGTCCGAGTGAGCCGTTCTTCAGTTCACGAGCGTATGCTCGAAGGAATTTCCTAGACTTCCAAGCAGTATGGGTGCGGGGGTGGGGATTCGGACCCATTAACCCGGTCGCCCCCCCTTTCGAAATTGTCAATCCTGCAAGCCTACTCCGGACGAGAGTGGGTGGTTTGAACTTGCATTTGCAATCACGCCCGAGGCTCCAAACTACAAGTTCGGCCGCTCCACTTGCAAAGTGAGGACCGCCTTCCAGTGCAATGAGAACCGCTGAAACCGTTGTCTTCGCCGAATGGTTGGTAGTTGTCTGTGAAGGGACATGTGGCGTCGTTGTAGGGGACCATCCGGTTGCCGCGTAGAGGGCCCGTGTGGTAGTAGCACACCTCGGTTCTGTCTACGACTCGAGCTATCTTCAGTCCAGCGGCGAAGACGTAGGCTTGGTTGCCTGTGTTGAGCCGCTCAGGGTAGGTGTAATATACCTACGAAGATGGTAATTGGTTTCTGCGAAAAAAATCTTGAATCCCTCTCTTAATCCAATGGTAGCCATCGCTCTACTCGTCATGCTACTCGCAATAATCCCCCAAATGCATCAGGCAAAAGCAACTGGCGGGCTACGGGTCGACCCAGACGCGTTGAACAGGTTAGATGAGCTTCAGCAGGCCGATGGAACAACGCCAACAGCGGCTATGGCAACGGTCTCCGGAAATGTACAGATAAGTGTAGAACACTTCCTCGACCAGGGCAAGATAGTCAGTCACACGGAGCCCAGCAATGCAATAAGCGCCACCAACCCGGAGAACGTTGTCGTCGGGTACCACGACAGGTTCCCGACCTTCAACAATTTCGTCTGCGCCATCAGTTTCTCTATTGATGGAGGGGCCAGTTACAGCTTTGCAGGGTTCACTCCTCTCTCGCGTTCCTCCGATTTTTGCAGCGACTCCGCAGTCGCGGCCCATCCTGACGGAAGTTTCTACTTCGCATACCTCTCAGTCCGCAACAGTTGCGCAACCTCCAACAACCTTCCAGAAAGCTGCACCGGCGACGTTCTAGTAGCCCGCCTCGTTGACAGCGGGTCCCGGGTTGACTTCGCATCGGTCGCCGTGCTAGGCGACGGCAAGGTCAACTTCCCGGACAAGGAGTACCTCGTCGTCGACAATGGCCCCACAAGCCCGTTCAAGGGAACAATCTACGTTACCTGGACCGACTTCCTGAACCCGAACAATCCCTCCGCTCTAGACGACGGTCAAATCAAGTTGGTCAAATCCTCGGACGGCGGACATACTTGGAGCCGAGCTAAGACTTTGAGCCCCGACGCCCTGTTCCCCCGAGCCATAAGCGGTTCTAATCCAGTAGTAGGACCCGACGGCACGTTGTACGTCTTTTACGCCGACTTCACGTCTGACACCGGACCCCTAACCATCAGACTGGTCAAGTCGACCGATGGTGGAAGCACCTTCACAAATCCCAAAGATGTAGCCTCCGCCCTTCCGAGCCCAGGACGGTTCAGGCTGAAGAACGCCGATCCGAATTTCGGTACGATTCCAGGCCGCGGTTTCAGGTCGAACAGCTTCCCATCGGGTGCAGTTAGCCCGGACGGAACCGTTTCAGTCGTCTGGGTCGACTTTCCGCAAGGAAGCTGCAAACCCGATGGAACTGGACGGCCACCATGTACTAATAGCGACGTGCGCTATTCACGGTCTACGAACAAAGGCAAGACTTGGAGCAGCCCCGTCAACGTCCCCGACGACGGAAAATCAACCGACCAATTTTTCCCGTGGATCGCCGCTCAGCCCAACGGACAGCTGAACCTAATCTTCGGTGACAAACGACTAGACTCGAACAACATCCGCTATGACGTATTCTACACGGCCAGTATAACAGGTGGGACCTCCTTCGAGGCAAACATCAAGGTGACCACGGCCAGTTCCAACCCTGGATTCTCAACGTTCATCGGAGACTACTTCAACATAGCAGCCACGGCAGGGTCACTGCAGGCCTCGTGGGATGACAGACGTCTGGGAAACAACGACATCTTCGGAGCATCGATCCTCACGTAGCATAACGAAGAAACGTTTACTCCTCCCCTATTTTTTTGGCGTTCTGATAGAGCAAAAACTGCCTTTTGATTCATGTTAGTGAGAGGGGTCGGTGTTGCCCCTCTCGCGCTACGCGCCAACCAGAAGCCGTTCCCGGATGTTGAAAGACTGCAGGCATGGGAATATGAGAGGGGTCTATGTGCACGTTACCGGAGCCCCTCGTCCCTTCGGGCCTGACTAACAAGACTTTTGCAGGGGGAGGCTCTCCCTCGCATTGTTTATGGTTTCATTTGCGGCAATTGTCTCCGTGTCACTGTCGGGTGGGAGCGTCAGGACCGCGAGAGAGATGTAGTCTCTCTTGGAGTGAAACAACGCTCGAGCTGTAGAGGAGAAATTCAGAAAAAGAGGGGAGGGTCAGCCCTAACGTTCGGTTCACGTACCGAGGATTCGTGTCGCGATGGTTGCCGGGCTTCGCGTTGTCGTGTCAGAAAGCGTAGGCATTACCGTCACGGCAAAGCTGTCTCTTCCTGCCAGAACCGGTCCCGATAGAGTGGTGGGTGCCACGGCAAGCATGGTGGCGGTCGTCGTAATGATGACTCCGGGGCCCCCGGTCTGAACTGCAATGTTCGTGTGCTCACAGTCGATATCGTTGGTAGTGTCCCGCGTGCAGAATGGACTTGTAGATGACCGACGGGTCGCAGGCTCTGCGGTACTGTCCACGAACTGGTCGGACGTGTAGATAATTGCAGCGAGGCCGGTAGTCGGACTCGTGGCAACACCGAAGTCGTCTAGCAGGTCCCTGTTACCGGTGCACGTAACACCGGATTCGCACACGCCGCCATAGTGTATTATCCCTGATGCCGCGACTTGGCTCCAGGTGCTTCCCGGGGTAGTTGCCTTGAGGTTTTGGCTAAAGTAGACCTTCCACGCGGCTGTCATCGGGTAGTTGTCCGGCGGGTTTACGCCGTCAAAGAAGTTTGTTCCGTACCATACCACGTCCAACGCACCACCACTTCCCGCGCTACTCCAGGGAAAGATGGCCGTTTTAGACTGCCCTTTGTTGATTTGGAAGGGCCCAGACCAGGTTTGTCCGAGGGTCTTAGAGAAGCTGTAGAAGATGTTGTGGTTGTCGCTGTAGACCACATAGACATTTCCAGCGATGTCAACGCTCACATTGATGAACTGGTGGCCATAGTCAAGGTTGGTGTTCGGGTTGTTGTACACTATGGTGTCGGTGAAAGTCAAACCTCCATCGGTGGATACGGCTATCCAAACTGTGTGAACATGGCAGAAGATTGTGCACTGGGCCAGCTCCGCAGCACTCGCAACGGAGCTGAACACTTGGTAAACCGCATGGTTCCGTGGGTCTATGGCCAGGTTGCCGATAATGTTATTGAACCCGGCCAGGAAAGCCACGTGGGCTGGGTCAAACGCGTTTCCCGTCTGGGTGAAAGTGGTCCCGCCGTCCAAGCTGCACGTGACAAAGATATCGTTGGTCGCCGAAATAGCATGGTAGGACACGCACACTTTGTCAGCCCCATCGGCAGCGATCCACTCTCGGTCATCAACTGGAATGCTAGCTCCGGTTGGGTTGAGAAGCCACGAGCCGCCTCCGTCTTTGCTCGTGGACACGTAAACATTCGCTAGTGGAGGGGAGGTGGCTAAACTTGCTACATAGACGTTGAAGAAGCCGTTCAGGTTTCGAACAGGTGCGACCGCAATGTCAGTATCACCGCCCGCAGGGGAGAATCCAACCCTTCCCGAGGAAGCGCTGTTCGGCAAAGGAAGAGTGGTGAAGTGTTGGCCTCCGTCGGTTGACTTGTAGGCGAAGGTTCCACCGCACTGCCCACCGATGACGCAGAACACGTTCTCAGATGAACCGTAGAAACTGCCGTCAGGGGCTGCCCGAATTGATGGTTCTCCCTCCGTGTTCATACAGGTCCGAAGAGAATTGGGGCAGGTCGTACCTACGCTGGCACCGGTTGTGAACGGGTTCCCGGCGAGCTCATAGTTGCTGAAGGTTGGGGTCTTCGCGGAGCCTCCGTCCGCGGAGGCTGACTGAATGGCTCCCGGGGCTAGAAACATTAAGCCTGCAAGGGATAGAATTGAGAGAAGAGTTGTCTTGGCTATTCGTAAGGTGTTCGGAATTTTCATAAGGGGGGTTCAGCGCACGGGCAGCCTATAACCAATATTCCGCACCACAACATTCTCGGAACGCGAAATTATCGGGTTTCGATATATCACGTGGCGACAGCTTTCGGGGCTACCGGCAAACCTCCTATACCGTTCGGGAATCTCACCCTCATCGATTCCTCTGCGGGGAGGCACCCGCCCTTCACAATCTACCTCGCACGCAGGCATAACGCCTCCCAAAGGGCGGATGATATCTATGCAACAGGCGAGTTTCGAGCTGCTGATATAGAACGTTTTCCTCAGCTGGTTTCTAACTTGGTTTCCAGGCCCAGCCTCTCAGGCTTGTTCCAGTATTGTTGGCAAGTTTAGTGAAGACTCCACTTGAATATGTCAAGCTTGAACCAGTACCCCCCGCGATGTACGCAGTCCCACCTAGCCAGCTGATGGAATAGAAGTCGCTAGTAACAGGGGTTGTCAGACGGGTCAGGGAGGTGCCATCGTATTTGAGAAAGAGGGCCGCATCCCCTACGAGCAGGGCATATGTGCCATCAGGGCTAAAGGAGATCGCATGGATGATAATTGTCGGGGAGATGTTGAGACCTGTGACGTCAACGGCTAAGACGCTTGTCCCATCATAGCGGAGCACAGTATCGTTCACACCGGCTATCAACGCGTACTGCCCGTTAGGCTCCCAGGCTGAGGAGTAGAGGTAGTTGGTCGTTCCCGAGGGGACTCGGGTAATTTGTCCCGTACCCGCCGGGTAGAGAAGCACCCCACCTAGTGACCCGACCATTAGCGCCTGGGTGCCAGCAGCGTTCCAGCTTATCGAGCGTATAGAGTTAGTGAACGGGCTTTGCAATCTCGTGAGCAAGGCCCCGTCGTACTTGAACAGTATTCCTCCTGACCCGCTTATCAGCGCATAGGAGCCGTCAGGCTTCCAGGCCGATGCGTAAAGATTGGTCGTTACCCCGGTAGGTATACTGGTCAGCTGCGTCCCATCATACTTGAGCAGAACTCCGGAGTCGCCCACGATTAGAGCATAGGAGCCGTCGGATTTCCATACCACCTGTCGAAGAGGCGTTGTGACCGGTTGGCCAACTAGCCTGAATGTTCCGTTCTGATAACGGAAGACCCTGCCATCGTTAGATATGACCAGTGAGTAGGAAGATGATGTGGCCTGCTGTGCGACTGTCTCGGTCACGCTTCCCCTGCTACCGTTGTGATTGGAGTCTCCGGCAAAGGTTCCGGTTATCCCGTGGTGCCCAGTCACGCTGGGCTTGTAGGACACAGAGCAGCTGGCTATGCCAACGCTGGCTGTCGCGACGAGAGTACAGCTGGAAGCGTTGAACGTGCCGGTTGAATTAGAGACGAAACCAACAGTGCCGGCGGGAGTAACGGCCGTACTGACGTCAATGTCGCTCACCGTAACACTACAACTGGCGCTGACATTGTTGGTCACCGGGTTGGGCGAACAATTGACAACTGTGGACGTAGCACGCTTGCTAACAGCGACAGACGTGCTGTCGCTGCTCGCTCTATGAGAGGAGTCACCTCCGTAACTGGCAGTGACCATCATGGTTCCCAGCGTGGCCGGGGCGATGCTAACAGAGCAACCGGCAGAGTTGGAGCTGGCATTGGCCAGAGCGCAACTACCGCTTGGGCTGAATACAATCATACCGGTTGGCGGCGTTGCGCCTGAGGCGGCTGTATCAGTAACAGTTGCTGTGCACGTCGTCGGCTGATTTATCACTACACTACTGGGGTAGCACGAAACAGACGTTTGCGTCGGGTCATCGGCCGTGTCAATGTTGATGGTGGCCTGGCTTGAGCTGGCGTTGTGGGTCGAGTCGCCACCATAACTGCCAGTAATTACGTGAGACCCTTGAGAAGTAGCGGTGTAGGTCACTGAGCAACTTCCCGAGACTAGTGAACAGTTCGTCTCACTGAAGCTTCCGGTGTTGCTGTGGGTCCAGCTCACGCTGCCAGTAGGAGTACTGGATGACCCGGGTGAAATGTCGGCGACAGTGGCCGTGCATGTTGAGACTAGGCCCGTGCTTCCTGCGCTGGGAGAGCAGATGACACTCATCGACGTGCTGCGCTTGGCAACGTTCACGGTAGCACTGCCAGTGCTCGCGTTGTGTGTTGAATCACCGAGATACGAACCGGAAACGTTGAGCGGGCCAGATGCTGTGGGCGTGATGCTCACGGAACATGATCCGCTGACGAGCGAACACGAACCCCCGGGAGTAAAGGTCACTGCGCCGTTCGGTGTGCTCGCTGTTCCAGACGAAACGTCAGCGACCATGGCAGAGCATGACAAAGCTACATCAACAGTGCCGGACGGCGGGCATGTGACTGTTGTCGAAGTGTTACGCAAAGACCCTCCAACTGTAAACGTGTACGTGATTGATTTTGTGCAGCTAAGAGGAAGAACCGTTGAGTTGCTGTAGATCACAGTGGATCCGTTTGTAACCTGCAGGTTCTTGACTCTGTCGACGGTATTGCAGTCCCAGTTTGCATGCGTGAACAACAGCGTGTTAGTACCCTGGACGATGAGTGATGTGATGTCTAGGGAAAACGCCACGTACACGTTGGCGTTCTGTGGAGTGTCGGTCGATGGAACAGAGGCTAGGAAGTTTCCGTTGAGGGCTAGAGTGTGTTCCCCACCTCCGTCCCAGTCGAAGCCCTGCCAAGAGACAGTGTAATTGCCTGTGGAGGAAGGCGGAGACACGGTGAAGGATTGAGTTGCAGTCCGAGTGGTTGCTGTCGGCAACGCTGAATCCTTAACAGTGAGAGTTACCGTGTAGGTGCCCTGGGCCGAGTAGCTGTGACTCGTGGAGCTGCCCGAGCCTGTGGTGCCGTCACCGAAATTCCATGTGAAACCGTACGGTGGTACTCCTCCGCTTGCGGTCGCAATGAATGAGACCGAGGCCCCAGTCGATGGGTTCGAGGGGGAGAAGGTGAAGGTTGCTGTGAGGGGCTGGGGACTGCCGGAGGGTTTCCAGGCCGTGAATGGGTGGAGTTCCCAGTGGCCAGCGTCCCAGTAGACAAAACCCTGAACATCTAGGGATTTGCTCCCTGTGGAGTAGTACTGTATTATGGTCTGGTTATCGCAGGGCGAATGACCTGGTCCGCAGTAGCCTTTTGCAAACCAGTCCTGGTCGAATTCGATGTGGATGCTTGTGCTTCCTCCTCCCATGGGATGGATATCCCCATAATCGTCGCAGAAACTGTCTGGCTTTCCGTCTCGATTCCTATCAGGGTAGGGTCCACCTCCATTAACTGCGTCGAACTTCGTGGAGCAGTCTCCGTAGGTCAGGTGAGGTAGATAGATTCCGTTTATCTGAACTAGTGTTGACACAACTTGTCCTTTGACGTTAGTGATCAGGCAGGGCGGTGACAGGTCGCGTTTGTTCGGGACCCCACCTGCGGTAGAGCTTGTCTGCCAGGGGCTTCCTGACAGGGCCCCAGAAGAGCCTGTGATGTTCTGGAATGTTGTCACAGTCGCGCTGCACGCAACGTTCAGGTTCCATGCGGGAACAGATTGCCCCTGAACAGTTTGAACAGGTGTGGTGAAGAGAAGGCTGGCTGTTCCTAGGATTAAGAGAGCGCTAAGGAATAGCTCTCGGTATCTTACGGTCTGGAGTGTCCGCGGTGATGAGGGAAAAATGATGCGACGCCTAGAAGGTTTTGGTGACAATCGTATTTAATTGTTGGAAATATTGAGGTGTAGAATGGTATAATCTGCATGATTATACTTGTTTTGGGATGAGTGTGTGTCGAGATTCACGCATCTCTACTGAGATGTGAATGTGATGGTGGAAGCCTGGACCTGTGGGCAGGCCCTAATGCAAGGGGAGTCTTTCACATAGACGTTGAAGGAGCTCCTTCCGGCGATAACTATTGTCTCCGGGTCAGATATTATAGCGCCGAAATCAACCCCTGACCTAGCTGAGGGTAGTGACGATGTTGCAAGTCCTGTCTCGTGTTGAAACCGGGTTCCCGTGCTAGAGTAGACGGTAATGCGTGACCCTGGAGGAGAGCATTGTTCTGACGGGGGAGAGACTCCAGGGGAGAGATATGTCGTGAGAAAGAAGCTACTGCTGGACGACTTGTCCTCGGTAATGGTCCACAAGTCCACGTCGAGAGGATTACCAGTACACTGTCCGTACGGTAGGAGGTCGCTAGGTAAGGTGTTGTTGAAAGCTGTAGAGGGTGAGGTCCACGCCGTCATCGAAGCGTTCCTAGCGGCCTCCTCGATGCTGTAATCGTCCTCCCGGCATGCTGAACAGCCCTGATAGAAGATCGAGATCGTAGACTCATGCGCGAAGAGGAAGAGAGGGGTTGGATATACTCCAAAGTTCCCCCTCCAAGCAACATGCGACCGAGTGATCACCTCCGTGTCCCCCCAGCCTTCTCCGTCCCACAGTCTTCCGTAAATCGTCGTGTTGGATCCTCCCCCGCGATTGTTTCCCCCGCCGAAGGCGACGTACATTTTTCCCGATGATAGTCGGGCCAGCGCGGTCTCCTCGCTCAGACTGTCCAGTTTGAGCGTGTTCCAGCTATTGTAGTCACGGGTCCAAGAGACATAGGTGGCCGAGAGGTTACTGTAGGAGACGAACAGCGTGTTTTCCGTGCTGATTTTGATGGAGGAGAAGACGGGACAAGCTCCGCAGAGCCTCGTTATTTCCCGGACCGCTGTCGGCCCGGATGGTCCGCTTCGCCATGTAATCGTGCCGTCAGCGTTCAGTCTTCCATAGTGTAGGACCAGACAGAGGAATGATGAACATCCCTGGTCCCTTCCTTCACCAGTAGTGACGAAGACGTACGTCCCGTTGGTCTCTGCGTTAATGGGCTGACCATAGTCATTCCCTTGTGTGGAAATGGTGGTGTCGTGTCGGGTCCAGTGTTTCCCGTCGAAGGTTGAGTAGAATAGATTCAGACCATGAGCACCTTGCACCCCGTAGAAGACCCAAGGCCTTCCAACGGCATAGAAGGAGGCTCTAGTCGCATGGTCGTGCCAGGCCAATTCAACAGTCCCGCCGAGTCCAGGTGCTATTGCAGTTAGAGGAGATATGGATAGCGTAGAAGGGCTGCCGACTGTGTTTACTGTAGTCAAGAGAACAAGC
>Ga0209376_1005661_pt1 | contig 10305 bp, 14 predicted proteins | sample GraSoiAngelo_134_FD_185891 | JGI IMG/M metagenome (GOLD analysis project Ga0209376, IMG submission 185891) | Grasslands soil microbial communities from the Angelo Coastal Reserve, California, USA - 14_0929_05_30cm (SPAdes) (version 2) | ecosystem: Environmental > Terrestrial > Soil > Grasslands ... | reverse complement strand
GTGCTGCGTCAGAAGATTTCGGAAGTCGGCCCGCGTCAGCGTGAAGACCACGGTCGGTTGAACGGTTGTTACTGTTGCCGACCGCGGCTTTCCCGTCAAAAGAGACATCTCACCAACCGCAGCGCCTGCCGATAGCTGAGCGACGAGAAAATCGAAGCCGGTCGTCGTATCTTTCTTGCGAACCTCGACCAGGCCCGATTTGATGATGTACATCGAAACGCCCGGCGCGCCTTCCCGCACGATGATTTCGGCTGGCGGAAACTCTGCAGTTTTCAAGCTACTGCCGAGCTTCAGCAGGCTGTCGGTGCTGAGTTCAGCAAACAGCTTGACGTTCTTCAAAAATCCAACGAGCTGTTCTGTTTCGTTGATTACAATTGTGGACATGTCTCCGCCCACTCCCCTGAGAAAGACCGCCGCCCCGGGCAAAAACCGCTTTTGACTCTATTTACACTTCTGCGCTTCACGTGCTTTGGTCTCGCAATGACACTTCTTAGCTCTTTGCCCCGCGGTGCCACATCGGTGCCAACATCATGGGGCATGGTGAGCCCAACCAGAATCGAACGAAGGTATTAGTAAGAAGGTGGTGTCGCGTGCACGGTAGACCTCGCCCATGCCGCCTTTGCCGAGCAAGGCCGTGATCTCGTGAGAGCGAGTTGTGCGCCGATGGTCAGACTCATGGAAATTGCGATGAGATTCTGTAGCGAACTGGGCATGAAGAACACTTTTCGGTCGGTGTTGAGAGGCCGTGTGCCCCAATATGGTTCAAGGATGGCGCGGCTTCCGCCTGCAACAAGAGCTTCAATCTAGAGACGCCGCGATGGCACCGCTTAACTCGTCATGAAGCGGTAGTACGACGTCCAAGACTACGTCGGCGGCGTGGGTTCCGGATACTTGGCACTAAGGCACCCATTCGCGGCACTGATGGTCCATTTCGCTATAACAGGGACCGGCGTAGGATGTCGCGCATGAGAGCATTCCTTCTTCCGTCGTTCGATATGTTTTACATCCTGGCTTGTGGAGCGATGGCCTGGTTCGCGGTTCGGCGACATCTGCTGCGGTAAGCTTGGGAGATGGCTGAGTTCTTTGACACGCATCAGCCCATTTCTCGTGAAGTCAAAACAAGGCTACGAATAGACCACCAGCGCCACGGCGCTAATGATCTCGCCACAGAGGCGAGGCGCCGTCCGCCGAAGTTCCAAATTTCAGCCGGTGCTCTCCGGCGGTAACACGCACCAGAATTTCACCGGTATTTGGTGAAACGTGGATGGGATTTCAGAAGCTTCAGCGCAAACTGGATCGGCCGCGAACGAACGGAGCCGGTGGTGGTAATCATTCCTGCTGTCGGCAGCGGCGCCTCGCCCGACGCATTACCCGCGAAGGCCTAGCGGAAGACATCGTTCATGGCAAAGTTCGGGTGATTGAGAATATTGAAGAACTCCCCGCGAAACTCCAAGACTCCGCTGTCGCCCAGTTGCTTGACGGGTATATTTTTTCCAAGCGAGAAATCCAGATTGAAGTAGCCGGGTCCGGTCAGAACCTCGGAGGCCCCGACCGCTTTCGACGAAATCGTTGTGGGGTTTGTGACGATCAACTCCGCTTCGTTGTCGATTCTCTCCACGTCATCCGCAATCGTTGACGCATGCGAAGGATGTGTTTTTACTCTGTCAGCGATCACGGCCATCAACGAGTCGATCCTCTCCCTCATGGAAACGATGGCTTCCGGAATAGCGGTGATCGCTTCCGGTGCGCCAATAATCGTTTCCGCTATGCAAACAATCGTTTCCATAGTGGAAACGGTTATTTCCGGCGACCCTCAAAACTCAGCGAATGATCGAGTTGCGGACGGCTCTGCCGAAATAATTATTTCCGAATTGGAAACGACCGTTTCCAGAGCCGAAGCGGTTGTTTCCGTTTTGCAAATAACGGTGTCGGAGGCGATGACGGTTATTGCTGAACGCGTCTTCGTTACAGATGGGTCGTACACGGTCGTGCCCGGACCGCAATCGGTCATTTATATGTACAACGCAGCGCTGTCCGTTGTGGGAACGATTATTTCCGAGACCGAAATAAGTTTGTCCAAGGCGGAAGCGATTATTTCCGCAGTCTTCAGGAGTTTCTGTCGGCCGCAAATAGTTATCTGTACCGCGGAGAAAACCGTTGTTTATCGGAGGAGCTCCGGCAGTCTAGGCGGTACGAATAAACGGGATTCGACGTGGGCCTCCTGAGTGACTACCTACTTCTTTCGGATTGTTTTTTCCACATAAGCTCGAATAATGGCGTGGGTTTCGGGCGAGCCCCATTGTTCTAGGCTTTGAGCGTTGTAGTCAGCGCTAAATCGTCCAGCTCGTTCGATAAAGGGTTGGCGGAGTTGATGCTTGCAGGACTCGAATGCGGACATCGGAGCTGATGCGAGCCGGCTGGCCACTTCCTTTGCCCGCTCGAGCAAGCTTTCCGCTTTCAGGATTTCGTCCAGCAAACCCAGAGTCAAAGCCTTTTCGGCGGCGTAGGTCTGACCGAGGTAAACCAATTTCTGGAGGTGCTCGTTAGGGAGTGCGAACCGCAAGATTTCGAGCACGATCGGCGGAAAAGCGACACCGACCAAAAGTTCAGGAACACCCAACCGGGCAGACCCTTCAGCCATGATTCGATAGTCGCACGCGCACACGAGGATGCATCCCCCGGCTATGGCATGGCCGTTAACTGCGGCAATCACCGGCCGCGGAAAGGCGAACAATTTCTGAAAGCTGTCACAGAGGGCCGGTACAAATTTCTTTACATAATCGCTGCCACCCTCGAGAAGCCGTGGCAGGTCGACACCCGCAGAGAACGCGCTGCCAGTGCCCGTGAGAATAACAGCCCCAGGTCTGTGCGACCGAAGTTCGTCGAGTGTCTCGCTGAATGCAGTCATGAGTTCGAGGTCCATCGCCTGAACCTTCCCTTGTTCTATCCGAAGCACGCTGACTGCACCTTCACGTTCGATATGGATCATGATCTGTCTTCAGAGGAGCCGGCGGACTAAATACTCAACTCTACCGCTGAGGACTGACAGGATGCTGAAAAAATCGAGGGGAGCAGCTGTAGCGGCGCTCCGCGAAGCGCCAGCGCGCAGCCTCAACAGATGAGCGCCGGTTTTTCCTAGAATCAACGAAATACCTGTCATAGCCGCCGCTACAGTGCATCTACCCATGCGAGGACCTAGGAGAACGAGCCGAGTGCCGAGACATTGGGTTTCGTCGGGAGGTCGCTAAAATCTATATGTACGTTTTACAACGGCAAAACCGTCAAAAGCGAGGAGTGCGGGGGTGCTATCTTTCCCATTGTACTTCCGCGGGAGGAGAAATCATGAAATGGATCACGCGTAAGAACATCAAAGTTGACCGCGTCGCGTGCCCGTGGCTAATAAATCGTTTTATCGATCCTGATGCAGAATTCCTCTTCGTGGAAGAGGCGCGGTTACTCGAGGTTGCTGCCCGTGAAGGCGCGATCCCGTTCGATGCGCCGCGACTTCCTGTGGTGAAGCTGAACCATCGTGGTGATCGCTGCACCTTTGAAGCAATCATGGAAGACTACAAGCTCGATGAGAATGGACTCAGTTCGCTTGCATTGATCGTACGCGCGGCTGACATCAAAGGGCAGGAACATGTAGCACCCGAAGGTCTTGGGCTCCACGCGATCGCGGAAGGATGTCAAGCGATGGACTTGTCCGACGAGGATCGGCTCGCGAAGCAATTCCCAATGTACGATGCACTATTTGCTTATTGTCGCAAATCAAGCAATAAGGAGATCAAGGGATGAGCTAACCGTGTTGGCGGTGTTGGCATTCTTATGCACCCGAAAAGAAGCATTTTGGACTCAAATACGGAAGGCGCTGTAGAATCAATAGATATTCCCGTACGGGCCGTTAGCTCAGTCGGTAGAGCATCTGCCTTTTAAGCAGGGGGTCGCTGGTTCGAGTCCAGCACGGCTCATCAACAACTTACGAAGCGTTTGATGAACTTTTAAAACGGGGACTGTAACGCACTATGTAACAAAAAGTGAATAACAGGAAGAGTTCGGGGGAATTTTTTCGGGGATTCTTACGATGCCACTCTATCGGATCTTGAGCTATACCGGGGCAGATTCGATCGATCAAGTGCCATTTCTTGTCCCGCACTATTGTGCGGAATGTCGTCAAGAAACAATCTGGGAGCGCAAATCTGGAGGAGGAGAGGTTGAGACTGGGCGAGATTTTCGCCATATTTGGAAGGGCGTGGGATTAACGGACGCCGACTATAAATGCAGGTATTGTCAAAAAGCAACTGTTACGATCTACATTCTCTGGTGGCAGCAGAAAAAGAAAACCAACGAGGAACCGGCCGTCTACCACTTCCAGAAAGTCGGACAGTACCCTGCGATTCAAGAGCGGATCGATCGTGAGCTCGAGGTGATACTGGCAAAGTCGGAAGATCTCGATTGGTATTCAACAGCCGTCCGATGTCGAAACTTCGGGTTAGGGCTTGCCGCATGCGGTTATCTAAGACGTGTCATAGAGCACCGTATCAACGATCTGATTGATTTGGTGATCGAAGTCGACAAACGCGCAGGCGCCGCGCCAAACACAACCGACTTGGAAACCATAAGACGATCCCGAATGTCGGATCGCCTTGACTTCGCAGGAAAAATTCTGCCCGGCAGGTTGAAGCCGGAGGCCGGAATCCTCTTGATGGTCTGTACACCGTAACCAGTGATGCGATTCATCAACGCACAGAGGAAGAATGCTTGGAAGCATTCGACATCGCAAGGTTGGATTTGAATATCTTTTTAAAAAGCTACGATCTGAACTGGACGAAGCTGCGGCTTATGTAAGAGCGCTTGAAGCCCTCGAAAAAAACAAACAAAGTCGGCAGTCGAAATCTTAAACGGAGATACGAACGGACATTACCATCTGAAGAAGGCGGCGGCTGCCCAGAAGCCGGCGCTCGGCTCATGAACCTACCCGCCCGTGGAGTCCTTTACCTACCTGCACGTTTTTCAAAAGCTTTGGTCACGCGACGTGCGAAAAGTTCGTTCTCCGTCCCGTTCTCGCCGACTTTCTGCCAATCCATGTCACCGACATCCACAATGAATGCCTTGGCCTGCTGGAGACTCGGGAAACTGGCAATACGAAGTCCCGTCGGGATATGGGTCACATGAAACTTCTCGAGGTGCCGATGAACTCCTAAGAGGCCGTCCCCATACGACTGTCCTAGCACCGGATACTCGCCCTTTGCTGTCTTAATCTTGAAAATGGATTCGCTGAACATTTTCATTAGCGGGCCTCCGAGGAGTTGTTGAAGGTTCAGTCTACCTGGGTCCACACTACGGCCACAAGCTTCTCAGCGCCTTGGCCGCCAACCGTCCGATGATGCGATTCTCCGACGCTGGCGCACGCGGCCGCGGCGAACTGCCTGGACGTCGCCGAGGAATCGGTTGAATCGGTACAGCAAGCGGCGAAGGTGCGCGATGGTCATTTGCTAACGGCCCTGCCGCAGAGGGCCAAGCTTGAAGGATTTTCTAAAGAAGATGCTCACCAAAGTCCTCGTCGAACTCATCCTCGTATATTGTTTCGCTCTGTGAATGGCGCGAATCGCGCTTGATTAGAAACACACCGCCGAATTGAAAGGAAAAATGTACGCACATCTTGCGGAGTATGCCTATCCGAAACGGAAAGCCGTAGAACTCTCGACTACCAAAAGGACTTCGAACTGGTTGTGCGATGGCAAGCGCCGCCAGAGGCCGCGCCGGCTGAGTCTCCTGCCGAGCACGAAGGCGGGAAAGAGGCCGTGTGATACCTCACTCGCGGCGAACAACGGCGTAGCCTGCAAGAAGGAAAATACGGCGTTTTATGAAACTAATCACCCTGCGTGGGTTTCTGGAAAGATGACTCAGGCCACAGAATACTCTGTTAGGGGTTCGTCCACGCCAGTCATCGGTTTCAGCCGAGGTCATCAATCTGGTTGCCATAGGTTGCCAAAATCGAGCCGCAAACATGCGAACAGAAAATGCGATTGATTGTGGATCGAGAGAAAGTAACCCGCCTCGCCAGCGATGGTCTCAGCGTACGCGCAATCGCCAACAAGCTCCATCGGATCAAGAGTACCGTCCACAATCTGCTTTCCGCGTAAACCATCAGCAACATCAAAAAGCGTTCCTTGACAGGGGGCACTACCCCGCCCCCTTCGCGCCTTCCAAACAAAGTCGGGGCCTACACGGCACGGCTGGCCTGCTGCGAATTCGCCCGCACCGGCGCCCGCACAGCACCGCCTACTCGTCGAACTCTCTGGAAAGTTTCCTCCTAACTACCGCCCAATGTCCGCGAATGATTTCGAGCCGTTGGTGACCGCCTGATCGAATTACCCCGGCCGTTTTCGCATCAGCGGTCATGCCGAGCGAGGAAATCGCCTTCCGTGCTACCCCGGTGCTACCCAAAAGCAAAGGGCCTCATTGCTGAGGCCCTTTGCTTTTGATTCTACAATGAGCAATCCTGGTTGGTCTTATTTTGCGAGCGGTAGGGGTTTTGCCAGTTCGACAGCTTCCGCGGGGGTCACGCTCTTCCCATTCACGATGATGGTGATCTTACCTGAATGGTTTTGCACATCCACTTTCTTTCCTGACTTACGCAGGCGAGAAATGGCATCATTGACTTCCTGTGTCAGTTGGCTTTTAACTTCCATAGCGTCTTTCCTCCTTAGACCTCACAGCATCGATCAAGGACATGTTGATGGCAACAATCCAGTGGCGCGATCAATGCCCTTCTCGATCGGCATCCCCTGAGATTTTTACGGTTGTTGCCACGGTTTGGCGCGTTTTTGTCCACTTTGGCTGGATTTGTCCAAGCTAACGCGTTGAAACCATTGATACGCTTATCTTCGATTCGACCTTTTAAGCCAGGGGGTCGCTGGTTCGAGTCCAGCACGGCTCATTTTAGAATCAATAAATTAGGCCGCCAGAGATTGCGGGGATTGTCGCGATTTACTCGCGGCACGCCTCCTTTCGTTGCCACCAGTGAGTGCCAGATGCCGTTAGTTCAATGACATCCATTTCTCCGCCGACCCTCTGATTGGATTCGTACGCGGCAGAAGTCTCAGGGACAGCCTGCCACTGACAATGCGGACAGGAAGCAAACGTAGCAGCTCCAACGATGACGATCTCAGATCCACAACACACGGTCGAGTACACATCCAATCGGTTGTTGATCTCTCCAGTCTCTCGTTCGTTGATCTGTTCCGTTTTTCGCATCCGCCCTGCGTAGCGCAGGACGATACCACGGGCTAAAGGTCCGCTGTCTGTCGCACGACGACGCGAGCAAGAAAGAGGCACAGTCTAATGGCCGCCCCTTTGGTATAACTTTGCCGAAAGCAGTCGAGAAACACCAAAGGGCTACCGTGAAGCACCTAATTGCAACTGTCGAAATGGCACGAGGCTGTTAAAGTCTTGTCAAGAGGAGTACAGACGAGATGATTATTGTAGTAGCTTTATTCTTTGCCATCGCGCTTGGATCGGCGTTTCTGTGGCTGGAGGGTTGTTATCCACAACAGCCGCCCGAGGATCCCATGGTCCATTTTCTACTGGTGCCGTTTGGCGATGCGCCAGACTACGTCCCACCACAAGAGGTTGCTGAACAGTACTACAACTATGTCGGGCAATTGAAGAAAGCGCTCATCATGCGCAGTTGGCCGAGTAGCGCGAGTTCATGACACGTTCGCTGCGATAATAAAGCGAACGAAGATCCGCACCATGCACGCCAGAGGTCAATCTGTATAGACGATTGCCGCCGAAGTTGCCATATCGAAGTACTCATGGCCAAAATCGTGAGCGCGCCGCTGCTTCCACTTCATAAATACAAAATGGCTTGGTTGCTGGATGTCGTTTTTTAACGCGGGCTGGTTTGGTCTGCCGGTCCCGAGAGCCACTTTAGAGCACTCGAACGTACCGGAAGGCATAAAAACGGGTCTTGCATTTACCGCATCGGAGCGGGACAAAAAGAAGAAGTAACGGCCAATCGTAAGAATGAACACGGGAGCGCCGGACGTGTGCAGGGTGGCATTTCGGCAAACCGGCAACACGCAGTGTCTCCTCTCAGCGCAACGAATCAGCAAGTGTGTGCACAAATGTCATCGTCTTGCCGTCCTTACATCGTTTAAAGTTGCCGTACAATCTCGAGGAGCTTCCCGGCGATCAAGAACTGGTGTTGTTGAACGGAGATCTCCATTAAGGCCGTGACGGCAGACCGAAGCTCGTTGTGGTGTCGAGCGTCGGGCGATGACTCCAAGCAGCGGCGGATGGCCGCCACACATTCACCCACGCGGATATCGTGGGACATGGCCTCGGTTGCAAGGTCAAGCGTCCGTTCCAGGATAACGTTGGACAAACCTTCCATGCTCGCACCCCTCCTTGCCAATGACACGTAAGCACCTGCATTGGCCAAACAACCCGGCAAAATCGTCTTCGCTCGGGTACACCTGCAGCAACGACCACCAGGACGAGAATAGGAGGACTGTCAATAGACTATGCGCAGATCACGGATATTAGCGAGGTACGTTGCGCCAGATGGCGTCCCCCATCAGGTTATCGGCAAAAACTTCGAGGAACTTTAGCCATCCAATAGATTCTGCTCAACGCGTTGCAATAACCCCATCACGTGACGGTAAGTGCATCTTGCAGCACTACTAAAGTAGCTGGTGCGCTGAGCTACTCCCCGATGAATTGAAAAACGGCCGAACGCCGGCGCGGTCTCGTATCGAAATCGATCAGGACGACTTGTTGCCACGTTCCTGTTAATAACTGGCCATTCTTGAATGGAACGGTGAGCGAAGGCTTCAACAGAGCGGCGCGAAGATGGCTGGACCCATTGTCGTCGCCCCAGGTGGCGTGGTGAAAGTAATCGCGCTTCTCGGGGATCAATCGCTCGAAGAATTCATTGAGGTCGCGAACGAGGCCCGGCTCGAACTCCACGGTGGTAACCCCGGCTGTAGATCCGGAAACAAAGACCAGGGCCTGCCCTTCTTTCAGTCCGCTTTCGGTTAGCGCCTGCCGCAATGCCGGCGTCAAATCATGCACATCGCAGTGGCCTTTAGTCTGAACGATGTGTTCCGTTGTTTTGATCATGCTGATGAATTCTAACGCGTGCGAACCGCCGAACAAGTCAGTAGAATTGGGGCGTTTCCCTCTATGGCAAAACGGGGGTGGATATGAGGCCGTTTGTGATTCTCCTGGTGTTGTTGATCATAGCTTGCCTGATGACCGCCGGTCTCGCGCGCCCACAGTCGGCGGGGCAAGTGGGGCAGGTGGGGCAAGGAAAGTGGTCAGAGAAGGCGCGGCTTCCGGAACCCCGCGGCGAGGTGGCGGTGGCTTTGCTGAATGGAAAGATTTACGTGTTGGGCGGCTCGGCGCGAGGGCGGGACGATCAACAGCTCGTTGAGGAGTACGATCCGTCAACCGACCGCTGGCGTGAGCGCGCACCCATGCCGCGCGGTCTCAGTCATGCCGGCGCCGTGGGAATGAATGGAAAGATCTATGTCGCCGGTGGTTTTACCCGAAACGTTCATATGGGCGCATTGGATGTTGCCTTCGAATACGATCCTCGAAGCGACACATGGCGAACGCTAACGCCCATGAAGAGCCCGCGCGGCTCGGTCGGCGTGGCTGCACTCAACGGAAAGATTCATGCGATTGGCGGACGTGGCGTCGATACGGTGACGGTCGCAACAAACGAGGTCTATGATCCCGCGACGAACAAATGGAGCGACCTTGCACCATTGCCGAAGGCGCGTGATCATCTGGCGGTGATCGCCGTTGACGGGCGGATCCACGCCATCGGCGGACGTTTTAATGCGACCGTCGATAACACCGGCATGCACGACGTCTACGACCCAGCAACAAATTCATGGAAATCGGCGGCTCCCATGCCGACACCACGGAGCGCAATGGCTGTGACACTGTATCGCGGTCTCATTCTTCTTGCCGGCGGCGAATGCAACAACCGGAAAACTTTCATTGAAAACGAAGGCTACGACATCAAAGCCGATCGTTGGGTGAGCCTCGCTCCAATGGCGACAGGACGTCATGGCTTCCGCGCTGTTACACTCGGTGACCTGGCCTATTTCGCGGGGGGTGCTGCAGGCTGCGGCGGCGGTGAAGTCTCGGACACGTTACTCACGTTCAGCTTGCCGTAACCGGAGGGACTACAAGAGCCACAAGAGAACGAGTTCTTGTGCAACACGGATGTGCTTTCTTGTTTTTTGGGGAGATTTTTAGGCCGAGCACATTCCCCTCCTCGCAGAGGAG
>Ga0209376_1005660_pt1 | contig 10305 bp, 9 predicted proteins | sample GraSoiAngelo_134_FD_185891 | JGI IMG/M metagenome (GOLD analysis project Ga0209376, IMG submission 185891) | Grasslands soil microbial communities from the Angelo Coastal Reserve, California, USA - 14_0929_05_30cm (SPAdes) (version 2) | ecosystem: Environmental > Terrestrial > Soil > Grasslands ... | reverse complement strand
GCGGCCGCGCGCAGCCGGTCGCTACCAGGATGGCAGCTAGTAGAACCAGCGAGGAAGGCAACAACTTGAACTCACCGCACACCCAGCTCCATTTCGGAAAAGAAAAATCCGATCTCGAAGCGAGCCGTTTCCGAGGAGTCGGACCCATGAACGGCATTGAACTCGATAGTGGTCCCATGCACGGCGCGGATCGTGCCGGCATCGGCCTTGGCTGGGTCAGTGGCCCCCATGAGGTCACGGTGGCGCTTGATCGCGTCGTCGCCTGATAGAACCAGGACGACGATCGGTCCTGAAGACATGAACGTCGTCAGGCTGTCGAAAAACGGTCGCTGCCGATGGACAGCGTAGAACCCTTCGGCAGCGGATTTCGACAACTGCATCATCCGGATGGCAATCGGCTTCAGGCCCACCGCTTCGTAGCGCCGGATGATGTCGCCGATGACGTTCTTTTTAACTGCATCTGGTTTGATAATCGCTAAGGTTCGTTCCCCGATCACGTCGTTGCATCCTCCTAAAGGTTGTGCATCTCCGCAATCTGTTCAAGTGCATTATAGAGAAGGCGTCCCCTAGCTTCAAGAACGCAGAGGAGGAAGACGAGAGAAAACGCTACCGCCGGAACCGTTCGGCCAGTTCGCTGGGCTTAAAGACACCCCGTTCGGTGATGATCGCGGTCACGTACTTGGCGGGTGTGACATCGAAGGCGGGATTCAGTACTTCGACACCCATCGGGGCAACTGGTCGGCTACCGAAGACCGAGGTGACCTCCTGGGGCTTGCGTTGCTCGATCGGAATCTGATCGCCGGAAGGCGTCGCCAAGTCAATGGTCGAACAAGGCGCAGCGATATAAAACGGGATGCCGTGCGCGTTGGCCAGCACCGCCACGGAATAGGTCCCGATCTTATTGGCCACGTCGCCGTTCGCCGCAATCCGGTCAGCCCCCACGAGACAGAGATGCACCTGTCCTTGCCGCATCAGCGCGCCGGCCATGTTGTCAGTGATCAGCGTGACAGGAATGTGGTCCTGCATCAGTTCCCAGACCGTCAGGCGGGCGCCTTGCAGCACGGGACGCGTTTCGTCCGCCAGCACACGGATCTTCTTGCCTTGATCCCAGGCTGCGCGAACGACCCCGAGCGCCGTGCCGTAACCGGCGGTGGCCAGCGCGCCTGCATTGCAATGGGTCAAGATAGTCTGGCCATCTCTGATCAGCGTTGCTCCATGTCGGCCGATTTCCTTGTTCATCGCGATGTCTTCGTCGAGGATCCGCTGCGATTCCTCCACCAGGCTATGCTTGATCTCGCTCACCGACCGCCCCCGTAATCCGGACAGCGTGGTCTTCATCCGTCCGATCGCCCAGAACAGGTTCACCGCGGTTGGACGGGTGGCGGCCAGATGGTCACAGATGGCCGTCACCGCCTTGGCGAACTCTTCGTACGAGGTCATTGTCAACGACTGCGCGCCGAGGGCGACGCCCATCGCGGCCGTCACGCCGATAGCTGGCGCCCCTCGTACCTGCAGTTCCTGGATCGCCCGAGCGACGGTCTGATAGTCCTTGCAGTCCAGGAACTCGACCTGCTCCGGCAAGCGGCTCTGGTCCAGAATCCGAACCGCCCCGTCTTTCCATTCGACCGTCGGAACCATGAGACAAGTCCTCTTAGCGATCGGTCGCTTCCACGTCGGTGGATCGTTCTCTCTTCCCTCGATGGTACTCCGATCGGCCCCGATACTCCAGGAACGAGATGATGATCACAATCAGGGCTGCTTGGAGCAGCAGCATGAGCGCTTCCGCCGTATTGGCCTTGCGGAGGACCAGCGCGGCCAGTCCGAGACAAATGGTCAGCGTAAAGATCGTGGCCACTGTGGCCCGCCGGCTGCCCAGCGAGCGATCCAATCTGTGGTGCAGATGGTCTTTCCCGACGTAGTCGATCCAGTCTTTGATCGTCCTGACTTTCCCGGTCACCACCCGCTCCACCGTGATATGAATCATGTCGTAGATGAGCACGCCGAAGATGAGGAGCGGATTGCTGAACGAGACGATCGGATTGTTGTCGGCCCAGTTGCCTTTCACGGCCAAGCAGGCCAGGGTAAACCCGAGAAACGTCGCGCCGCCGTCGCCGAGAAAAATCAGGGCCTGACTGTTCATCCTGAAGTTGTACGGGACGAATCCCAAGCCAGCTCCGATGATCGCCACGGCCCACCAGCCTACCCCCGGTTGATTCGTCTGAAACGCGACCATGCCTAAGAAGAACGCGATGAGGATAGCCAAGCCCGTCGCCAACCCATCCATGCCATCGAAGAAATTGAATGCGTTGGTGATCCCGACGATCCAGATAAGTGTCAAGAGGATATTGACAAGCTCTCCGAGCGGACCGGCCGGGAAGAGGGTGAGCACTTTTCCTGTCGAAATGACCAAACCCGCGCCGACGACCTGTGCCACGAGCTTGAACCAGGCAGGCAGCTCCAGCACATCGTCCACGAGACCGATTACCAGGAGCAGCGATCCGGCAAAGAGGATCGCCATCATCCAGTCTGCCAGGATCGAGTTGATCAACACCGATCCCACGAATCCCAGATAGACCGCCAGCCCGCCGATATGAGGGGTGGGGGCCCGGTGGATTTTCCGCTCTGTCGGCTGATCAACGAGACCGAACCGATGTCCCGCCCGAACCATCACCGGGGTCAAGGTAAAGGAACTGGCGAAAGAAAACAGGAGAATGTAGCACCATCGGAGGCCTTCGCTAATGAAGAGCCCACGAACCCAAGGCAGGACCAAGATCAGGATGCCCACCAGCCCGCCAACGGCGGCAGGGATCAGCCATCGGACTTCTTCGCGTGGCGCCATGCGAGCTCCGCCAAGACTGATCGGGATCATGCAAGCTCCTCGCAAAGCATTCGAGCCGTGCGGGTCATTTCGTCATCCGTCATCGAGGGATAGATCGGCACGGACAGAGCGGTCTCACTCGCCTGCTCGCTGGCTGGATAGCCATCCAGGTTAAGGTAACGGTGCAGCGCGCGGAACACCGGGCGCCGGCATTGGACCCCGCGATGCTCCAGCCGTGTAAGCAGCGCGTCCATCGAGGCTTGCGAGTCGTGTGATGGGCGCAGTCTCACCACATACCGGTAATAGATATGCGTGCGCCCCTCTGGAACGGTGGGGAGCAGCACTCCTGTGGGACCCAATGCCCGCTGGTAATAGGCTGCAATAGCTGCCCGCCGTTCAAGGAATGACCGGAACCGAGACAACTGGCTGAGTCCCAAGGCAGCTTGCAGATCCGTCATCTTGAAGTTGAAGGACCCCGCTTGAAGCGAAGGCTCCTCGTCATATTCGCGCAGGGCTCGCGCCTTTTCCAGGATCGCTTCATCGTTGGACAACAGCATGCCGCCTTCGCCTGTGCAGAGCAGCTTGGTGGCATAAAACGAACAGACGGTGACTTGCCCCACGCGTCCGACTTGACGACCCACCACGGTGGCTCCCAGCGTCTGCGCGCAATCCTCGACCAAGGGCACTCCTAGCGTTTGTAGCTTGGTGAGATCAGCCGCCAGCCCGAACGGGTGCGGGACGATGATCGCGCGCGTACGGGGCGACAGAGCCTTCCGAGTCGCGCCTGGATCAATGGCAAAAGTGGCCAAGTCGATATCCACAATCCGCGGTCGCGCCCCGATGCGGACTACCGCCAGCCAAGGCGCGGCGCAGACATAGCTTGGAAGGATGACCTCATCGTCTGGTCCGACCCCCAACGCCAAGAGGGCCAACTCTAAAGCGGCAGTGCCGGAACTGACCGCCACGCCTCCATGGACTCCCACGAACGCCGCAACCGCTCGTTCAAACTGCTCCACGCGAGGCCCCTGCCCCAGTTGGCCGGATCCGAGGACTGCGGTGACCGCCTCGACATCCTCGTCGCCGAGCGAAGGCCGAGAATGAGGAATCATGGCCAAAGAGACCGTCATGATCCGATGTTGATGAACAGCCTCAGCGGGAGGAATCCTTCTGCGTTCTTCACTCTCCCCTGAATCCCGCGAAAATGCGCGGAGGAGCGGATAATATCGATGATGGTGAGTCCTTCGATGTTCGTCTTCTTGACCTGCGACGCGTGAGCCCTCAATGCCTCGATCTTGTCTTCCAAAACCGTATTAATATCGACGAATACCGTGGGCGAGAAATTCTGCGTGGTAGGTCCCTCGTAAAATAGCACGTTCTTGGTGTAGCGGGTTGCCGTGATTGTACTGAGCGCGATGTGCCGATGATCCTGATGCGTATCGTCATGATAATGGACGAAGATGAAGTGGGGATCCACCTCATACACCACCCGTTCGATCTTGCGGATCAGCCCTTGATCCGTCGGCACTTCCGTATCAGGGTACCCGCCCCAGTAGATTTTTTCCGCATGCAGACTCTTCGCGGCGCGGAGTTGTTCGCGCTTCCGGATCCCGCGCCCCCCGCCTCGCTCCCCTTCCGTCAGCACCATGAGGAAGATTCGATGGCCGCTCCGGGCATACTTTGTCAAAGTGCCCCCGCATCCGGCTTCAATGTCATCGGGATGAGCTCCCAGCGCGAGAACGCGAATCCGCTTCGAATCACCTGCGGGCATGCTCGCCTCCTCTCCTCTCGACCTCCCGCCTGCTTGTTTCTGCCTCAGCGCCACTCCCATCGGCCTGAGTGGCTCTCATGGCCCGTAATCGGCTGATCGCGTCAGCGCCGCACGTCAACAGCAAATCAATGGCAGCCATCCCCGGTACGAAGGGTTCATAACATTGCGGATAGATGGGATGTCGGAACTGTTGCTCTTCGAGCTGCACACCAGCTGCCTCAAAACTCTTCCGATCCATGTAGTGTGCTGCTCCCGGTCCGGCCAAGTACTGGGTGGCTCGAACCTCGCGACAAATATCGATCAAGCGATCGGTGGGTCCGTGTCGCAGGTGCATCGCCGAAGCCAATCGCAAAGGGGTGTTGATCCCGAAGACTTCAAGGAGCCAGCGGATCACGGCCAGATTCACGTCTGCGAGCCGGTCCCACGAACGCCGATAGATCTCGCGCAGTCCTCCCAGGTACTGGTCGCGGTAGGGCGCCTGTCCGTAGTGCATCTTCAGCGCGCGCAGATGCCTGCCTTGCCAGTCTCTCTGCTGGTTGATCCGGACCTCGTCCAGCCGTTGTCCGAACTTGTGCAAGACCGGCACGGTGATCCATTGCCAGCCCTGGGCCGTTCTGATTCGGTTTCGGTTTTGCCACTCATTCTTTTTGAACTGCACCGAGTCGAGCACGACGAAGAGATCGGCCTGATCGATTTTGTCGAGATATCCGAGCCAGGGCATGAACTGGGGCTGATGAATGGTGACACGCATGGCTAGACGTCGGGAGACCCCCCTTCAACTGGATCTCCTGACAGAGATGAGTCACTGTTCATGGCTCGTTCGTTGACGGCTTACTGCTACTGACCGTTTTCTGCTGCCAGCACCGGTCTCACAAAGATCGGGTTACTGAGAATCTCCCCTCCCCCTCCTTGAACGTCGACTCGATAGAACATAGATTGTCCGAGTGGCAGGCCGGTGTCTCTAACCAATTGGACGAAGGGTGTCTGACCGGCAAGGCGCGCGATTACCTGCCCTGACCTGATGATCGTTACCGTGATCGGATGAGCTCCGCGGTCTGTTGCCGACACCGAAACCCGCACGGCCAGGTCCTTGGCTTTTTTCGGGTCCAGCGTCTCGCCCGACCTCGACCTGCGGGCTCCGGCTTCGCACTCGACCAGAAACTCGTCCAGACGGAGACCGAACTCTCTCTGGTACTGTCCAACGGCATACATCCGGCCAGCCCGTAATGCCTCGATGACTCCCGCAGGAGTCTGCTCTCTGACCCAGATCACGGTCAAGACCTGATCCAATTCGATGCCGGCCTCGCCGGGTTTATGAAAGGCGATCTCGCCGAATACGAAGGGAGGTATCGTCCGCTGCCCTGTCAAATACAGGGCGAGGGTCTGATCCCAGACCCCACCTGGTTTTGTTGCGCTGCGAGTATCCTGATAGACTCCACCGAATCCATGATAGCCGGTGGTGAGCATCAGGGCATCAGCATAAGGCTCAGTCTTCACTGTGACCTCAACGAGCGGACCGAAGGAGTACCGATGAAAGTCGCGTGCCTCTGGCATGGACCAGACGACCAGGCCACCGCGCGCCGTGACCGCCTCGATGAACGTTTGATAAGGCTGGTAGCCCAACCGCTCATCATAGGAGCTGAACACCGGTTGGCTGAAGGGCCAGGCATTGATGAGTAACAGGAGGGCAAGACCGGTCAGGAGTGCCGCCGGCACCCGTCGTCGTGTGACGACTGTGTATCGCAATTCCCCCACCCTTCCTATCCGGTACCGTCGGCGTTGCCAAAGCCAGCCAGCCGGAATCAACAGCAGCGTTGGTGTGAGGTTCAGCGCGGTCTCCCATCCGAATCGGTAGGAGGCAGAATTGCCACTCATCGGCAAGACCGCGTAATCCTCCGGTCGTGGCAGTCCTAGCACCAGGAAATTTCGTTGCGAATTGTGCATCGTGAGGTGCCGGTCGAATAGAGAGCCGGTCCAGTAATAGTGAGGAGCCACCTCGACGCCAGGGATCAGCAACGTGCGGGGATGACGGGCCTGCGCCGCGGCCACGACCGTCAGGAATCGGTCGATCCCGTAATCCAGAACTGAGGGAAGCGAGACAGCTCGCTTGAGGACGCCGCGGAGCGGGAAGGCGCCATATTCGTAGCGCAGCACGACATTATCAGACAAGACGACCGCATCAAGACCCAACCGTTCTGCTCGCTCCGCCAACTGGTCCAGATTCAGACTTCCCGTGCTGATCGTGCTGTGCACGTGCAGGGCGGCGACCAGAGGACGGAGCCCCCCATCGCTCTCCACTGCTTCAGAGACTTGGCTGTTTAGGCCGAATAGGAGAAACCCCGCCGCACAGGCGATGCCCGACGTGATACTCAGCCGCTCCCGTATCAGCTGCCATCCAAAGAGGCAATGTCGGTTCATCTCGAGCCGGTGACTCGGAGCGCCTCGTCGTACACCGCTTCGACGGCTTGGATCATGGGAGCCACTCCAAATTTAGCGCCGATGCTCTCGCAGGCGGCAGCGCCCAACTCCATTGCCCAGGCCGGGCGACGAAGGAGTTCGGTCATCGCCGCTGCCAGCGCTGTTGCGTCTTCGGGCTGAACCAGCAGGCCAGTTCGTTGGTGTTCGATGATTGCCGGGATGCCGCCAACCTTCGTTGCGATCACCGGTCGTCCGGCTGCCATCGCCTCGATCAAGGCCCGGCCCATCCCTTCGTTCAGTGAGGGCATGATAAACAGATCCATCGCCGCCAGGCAATCCGGCACATCGGTCCGCTCCCCTAGCAATCGCACCGAGTCTCTCACCCCGCGACTGGCCGCCAGCGCAGCCAGTTCGTCGTGCAACTCGCCGCTCCCCGCGATCACGAGATGCAGCCTGGGATATGACGGTTTGAGCCGGGCAAACGCTTCAATGAGAAAGCGGTGCCCTTTGATCGGGGTGAGCCAACCCACTGCTCCCACCACCAGTGCATCTGCGGGACAGTCGAATCCCTCTGGGTGGGACCCGACCACGCCAACCAAACGCCGGAACCGAGCCAGATCAATCCCGCTGTGCACAACCGCAAAACGGTCTGCCTGGCCGACCTGTCGAAGGAGATGGTCGTCCCGCTCTGCCTCCGTCAGCGCGACCATACAGGTAGTGCGTGCTGCCAGACGTCGTTCAGTCTGCAAAAAGATCCAGGAGGTGAAGGAACTAAAGTGCCCATAAAACACGTGACCATGTGGAGTGTGGATGACGACAGGCACCCCAGTCAGCCAAGCAGCGAGCCGGCCCAGGGCACCGGCCTTGGACGTGTGCGTATGCACGATCGCCGGCCGTTCCTGACGAAACAGCACCACGAGCTGCCAGAGGGTCGCACAGTCCTTGATCAGGTTGACTTCTCTGGTCAGGGTCGGTAGGAGCCGCCACCGGACTCCTGCTTTCTCCAGGTGGCGGCGGTTCTCTTCGGTCGCTGCAGCTCCGCCCTGAGCGTCCCATCGGCCAGGCAGGCCGGCGACGACCATCGGGTCGAAACGGCTGCGGTCGTGTCCGATGGCGGTGAGCAGTGTATTCTGTGCCGAGCCGCCCCGATCGAGCCTCGTGATGACGTGGATGACTTTATAGGGCATCGTCCTCGCGTCACCTTGCGGCCGGGGTTGGACGGACCTCGTGCAACACCCTCTGTAGTTGCTCGCTGTGCCGATCCCAGGTGTAGTCCTGCTCCACTAGCGCGCGCCCCTTCATCGAGAGGCGCTCCTGCTCACCGGGATGGTCACGGAACCGACGCAGAATGCGACGGATCGCGACTGCGAGGGCTGTACTGTCGGTCCCATCCGCAAGTAACCCCGGGTCCACGCGGGCGAGCACCTCGGGGATCGCCCCGACCGGCGTGCCCAGGACAGGGGTCCCGCAGGCAAGCGCTTCGACTGTGACCAGCCCGAAGCCCTCTAGTTGATGCGTCGGCATCAGGACGAGGTCGGCGGCCTGGTAATAACTCGACAGGGCATCTTCAGCGACGAACCCCACGAGTCTGGCACGATCGGTAAGGTCGAGGTCTCGGATCAGCTGTTCGAGGGCAGGCCTCAAGGGTCCCTCCCCTCCAATCACGAGCAAGAGATCCCGCCCTTCCTCGCCCAAGGTGGCAATTGCGTGCAGGAGATTTTCCAGTCCCATCCGAGGCACGAGGTTGCGCACCGTAAAGAGCAGGACCCGGTGCAGGGGAAGCTTGAGCTGTTCGCGGATTGCAACCGGGTCTTCAGGAGGCCGAAACCGGTCTGGGTCGGCTGCGCCCGTCACCATCCTGAGCTTGTTTTCCGGTATCCGATGAACGGCCAAGACCCGTTGCCACATGAACTGGCTCAGGACCAACACCCGTGCGCAACGGTTCATGACGATTCGTTCGATCCATCGGCGCGCTGTTGCATTGAGGGTTCGGCGCAGGGAGTCGAGGGGCCTTGTAGCGGGAGGGATGCGTGACAGATATTCTTCGTGCGCCAGCGAAAGGCACATATAGATCCATTGGCGGGCTTGCGCGCGACGACGCAAGATTGTCCCGAATCCGGCCAGGGATTGGTGGATGATCACGGCATCCGGTGAGATGAGAGCCCTCGCCTCATCGAAGGCCTTGACCGACCGCACGAGGGATGACAGCACGAAGGCCGGCTCACTCCGCCGCGATACGGTATAGCGACGTTCCACCAGGTCGCTCACTGCGACCTGACGCCGAGGATCGCTGGCCGGTGCGCGCGCCACGATGATGACGTCATGGCCGTGCTTCCGTAATCCAAGCGCCTGTTCCCGCAAGACTCGCTCAGCCCCTCCGAGCACGACCGAAGCTGAGACTTCCGCGAGAAGCAAGATGTTCATTGGAACATCGCCGATTGATTCATTGTCTTTATCGTTCAATCACTCAATGTGTCGATCGTTCAATGCGACAATTGTTCAATGACTCAATGGCTCAATTCTTCGCGATGCTTTGGTGCCACAGCTCCAACACCAGCAACGCATAGAGCTGATCAGCGAAATTACGGGAACCGGTTTCATGTTCCCGCATCAGCCAGCGCACATAATCCGGTCGGACGTAACCCCGTCGTGTCACAGTGTCGTCCGACAGCAGGTCATGGACCATCTCCCGCAAATCTTCCCTGAGCCACCGGGCCAGAGGAACCTGAAACCCGAACTTCGACCGGGCGAGGATGGTGGATGGCAATACGTGACGCAACGCCTTGCGCATGAACCCTTTTAATTTCCAGCCTGCGAATCGCGCCGAAGCAGGAAGGGAAAGAGCGAAGGAGAGCAGCATGTGGTCACAAAACGGGACCCGCAGCTCGAGCGAATGGGCCATGCTCAGTCGGTCACCCATCCGAAGGAGATCGTCCGGAAGATAGGTTTGCAGATCCAGCCCCATCGCACGGTCCGTCGGCTCTTCGGACGGCCATCGGTGAAACAATAATTGGTACGTACTGTCCTGGATGGCCGAGCCGGCCTGCTCGAGAAACTCCGGAGCGAACGCCTCTGTGCCCCACTCCGGTGGCAGAAAGGTGATCCACCGGACATATTGCTCCGCCACCGGCGCATGGCCGTCTCGGAGGAATCGCTTGAGCCGGCCGAGGTAATCGCGACTGGCCGATCCTTCCGGAAGTCGAGGGGCGATGGAAGCTGACACCCAGGTGCGCAGGGCTCCCGGCAACCGTCCGTAGCGCGCCGCCGCGCGCGCGCCGAGATATCGAGGGTATCCACCGAA
>Ga0209376_1005659_pt1 | contig 10307 bp, 10 predicted proteins | sample GraSoiAngelo_134_FD_185891 | JGI IMG/M metagenome (GOLD analysis project Ga0209376, IMG submission 185891) | Grasslands soil microbial communities from the Angelo Coastal Reserve, California, USA - 14_0929_05_30cm (SPAdes) (version 2) | ecosystem: Environmental > Terrestrial > Soil > Grasslands ... | reverse complement strand
CCTCCGAGGAAGCCGTCGTTGATGTTCGGCAGCACCGCGCCGGCGTCGATCGCGGGGCAGCCGGCGGCCAGGGTCAGATACTGCGGCGGGACCGTCGTCGGTGAGTTGCCCGGAACGTTCATGGCCGGAATGCAGGTCTGGTGAGAGATCCGGATGCCCCTCGCCTCCTGCCCCGTGCTGGAGGTGAAGCTGGCCAGGCTGGAGTAATTCACGCCGTTGAGCTGAAATGGCGATGCAGACCCGCCCCAGTCGAAGCCGTCGTAGTTCAGGTCGGTCCGCCAGTCGATGGATCCGCTCAAGCCCCAGATCCGACCGCCAAGGACAGAGATCCAGAGGTTATTGCGCGAAATGGACATCAGCTGGCCGTCCTCCCTGACGTAGGTGAGATCCTGCCAGTGGACGAAGGTGTTGTGCAGGAACACGGCGCGGTCCCACTGGCGGTACTTGTTGATGTCCTCCGTGTTGTTCATGACCTGGTTGCGGATGAAGTACCAGGGCGCGCCGGTCTGGGGCTGAAAACTGAATCCGTTGTGATAAGCGTTGTGAATGCGGTTCCTCCAAACGCGGACATTGGTCCGGCCGTCGTCGGTTTCGATGCCGTCGTCGGAGACGTCGAAGATGTCGTTACCAAAGATGTCCACGTTGGTGCCAGGCGTGGAGATCCCATCAGCGACACGGGTGATGCTGTTGTGGGCGACGGTATGGTTGTTCGCGCCACACGCCGAGAACGACCCGTTCAACTCGATGCCTTCGCCGTCGAGGCTGCCGCTTGCGGGGTCAACATCGCCGACGATCGTGTTATCGGCGATGTACCACCCCTCGCCGCCTCGCTGGAGATAGATGCTGTAGTGGTTGTTGAAGAAAAAGTTCTTGCTCACGACGACATCGGATGGGCAGTTCAGCGAGAAGGTGGCGTAGGCCTGATTCCTGACCGTCAGGCCTTCCACCCAGACATGGCTGGCCCCGAAGTTCACGCCATCGACGAAGAGGGCTGAGGCTGCCGCTTGCGGGGTCAACATCGCCGACGATCGTGTTATCGGCGATGTACCACCCCTCGCCGCCTCGCTGGAGATAGATGCTGTAGTGGTTGTTGAAGAAAAAGTTCTTGCTCACGACGACGTCGGATGGGCAGTTCAGCGAGAAGGTCGCGTAGGCCTGATTCCTGACCGTCAGGCCTTCCACCCAGACATGGCTGGCCCCGAAGTTCAAGCCATCGACGAAGAGGGCTTCGCCGTCTCCCGCGCCCTTCCAGACGATGTAGTTACGGGCCACCCCCGGCACGCTGAAGGTCGGTCGCCCGCCGTAGCTCCCGGCGTGGACGAGAAAGATGTCGCGCGGCTGCGCGACCGCCTGAGCTGCAGCGATGCCCTTGAAGGGGTTCGTCGCCGAGCCGTCGCCCCCACCTGACCCCGGCACCACGTGGAAGATCCGTCCGCCCGTGGGCAGCGTGGGCAGTGGCCGGGTCGCTACCATCAACATCCGATTCTCCGCGCCCCCGTCCGGGTCGGACAGGTCCAGCGCGACCTCATAGGAGGTGTCCGGGTTGAGAAAGAAGATGCTCCCCGCGAAGCCGTTGCCGTTGTATGTGTTGTCGACCCGGACGAGCGGCAGGCCTGACTTCCACGCACTCGCGCCCTGGATCCGGTACTGAACGTTGACCGTGGCGTTGTGATTGACGTCGCCGGAGAGGTCCCACTCGACCCCAACGGAGTAGATCGTGGAATAGATACGTGTTTGCCCGGGCGTGACCCCATTCTGGGCGAAGCTCGGAACGGGGTGGACCAGGATCGTGGCGATCCCCACGACGAGGAAAGCGAGACCTCCCGGAACCATCGCGGTCCCCCTTTGAGCGAAGGGCTACAGCACAGGGGGTGCCAACGGGCGGGCTCATGGTCAGGGCGCGTCAAATTCTGGGAATTGCGGGGGCTCTCGCGGCCGCTTGGAGCCCGACCAGCAGGTCCGAACCGGCCGGCGAGTGGCACGAAGTGTCACACTCGACGACGAGCGCGCCCATTCTGGCATCGCTGCTCAGTGCTCACCTTGCTCCGTCAGCATCCGGCCTCTCGTCCGCCACCGCCCAACCGAGCCGCTGGAGGTGTTCTTCGATGTTCACCGCGCGCCGGTCTCTCACTCGACGGTCCGTGCGATGAGGGGCGGCCCGCTGTCGTCGTTCACCCTCCCGACGATCCAGGACCACTCGAACGTTGGGATCGTTGTTGAAGGTTCGCGTCAAATCTGCGTAGAGCTGCTGATTACGACGCGAAACGATGTAGAGAAGCCGTGGCATAGACCTGCCCCCATTTCTCCCTGGACTTCTCTGCTGAGAGCCCGAAGGAGACTCGGCGCTCGTGGGTCACATAGACGGGGCTACTATTTCGCTATCCCGTCGTTAGGCGTTATGAGCGACGCGCCGACTACGAGCGTGAACGCGCCGGATGCTCCCGAGCGGATCAAGGTCCTCATGGTCCCCCTCCTCCAAGTTTTCGTTCATGAGTCCCGTGATCTGCTAGGGCGTCGCAAGATCGCCCAGAACCACGTCCAGGGGCATGACTGCCTCCCCGAGGGGCCGGACCGTCGAGGCGGTGACGGGATCATCTGCGCCCACCTAGAGGTTGTCAAGGTCGTTGACCTGTCTCCTCGGGCGGGCTAACGTTGGCCCACTCTTCGGCTGACGATCGGTAGGAAGGGCATCCCGATTGTTGCGACGTTCAGCTATGTTGTGGAGGGCCCGTGAGAGAGTAGCCCATGTCCTGGGCAACGCGCTAAACTCGAAGCCAAGTCATGACGTGCTCACAATGTGGCGCTCAGCTTCCCCAAGGCACGGATCGATGCCCGAGTTGTTACTATCCGGTGCCTCGCGCGAGCTTCGTGCAACGAATCCTGCGGAGTCTTGGGTTTCGGGTCCCGGCTCCGCGCACCGTGGTGAAAACACGCACGACGGAGATCCGGACCGAGCGCGTTGAAGTCCAGGACCCACAGACCGGACAGGTCCGGGTTTATGGGTCGCTCGATGAGGTTCCGGCGGACATTCGGGCGAAGATCGAGCAGGCGCGGAGCACCGCCCAGCAGAGCGCCCACACGAAGATCACGGTCAAGGACGCCTCTGTCAGAACGCGGACCTATGACTACGTGGTGGCCGTCGCTACCGTCTTCTATAGTAGCGGGCGCTCGGGAGGGCTCAGATGACGGATCTTGATCGGCTCGGCCTGGCCCTGGTCGGCTTCATGGTCGCGGTCATAATCGCGGGAGTGCTTCTCGGACTCATTGGCCGATTCATCAAGGGCGGGAAAAGCTAGCGCGCCGGCGTGATGACAGTCTTGACGCCCTTGCCGGCTGCGGCATGGGCGAAGGCCTCGCCGATCTGTTCGAGGGGGAAGCGCGCCGTGACGAGCCGCTTGACGCCAAGCCTCGGCATGAGGGCGAGCGCGCGCCGGAAGGCGGTGCCGCGGCCGAAGGCGCCGAGGATCCTGATCTCACGGAAGTGGGTGTCCCAGAGGTCCAGGGGAACGTGGCTTCCCTTCGGGCTCACGCCGACGAGTTGGACGATGCCCGTGGGTTTGACGAGCGCCAGGGCTTCGGCCACGAGCTCCGGTTTCCCCACGGCTTCGCAGACGACGTCGGTCCCGCGGCCGCGCGTGAGCGCGAGCACCCGATCGCGCAGGCTCTCCCGGATCGGATCGACGACGGCGTAGGCCCCGAGCCGCCGGGCGATCAGCCGTCGCTCCTCGACGGGGTCCGAGAGGATGAGGCGTCGGGCGCCGCGCTTGCGGGCGAGCACCATGGTAAGGAGCCCCATCGGGCCCCCGCCGATGATCAGCACCGTTGCCCCACGCGGCATGGGAAACAGCTCGAGGCCCGCGAGACAGCAGGCGGCAGGCTCCGTCATCGCCGCGGTGACGGGATCGAGAGCCCGGGGCAAAGGATGGACGCAGCTCGCCGGGAGGAGAACGCGCTCGGCAAAGCCACCGACCCGGGTGCACCGTGGGCACTGGCTCACGCGCCCGGCGTGGCACTCGGCGCACTCGCCGCAGCCGTACGACGGCTCGCACGCCACCACGCGCCCGATGAGATGACGGCTCGCGCCGCGGCCGGCGCCCCGCACGATCCCGGTGTACTCGTGACCGAGGACCAGGGGCGGCTTCCACGGAAAGAGCCCCTGGGTGGCGTGGATGTCGGTGCCGCAAATGCCAGCGGCGTGGACGTCGACCACGACCTGCCCGGCCCCGGGGACGGGGTCGGGGGCCTCGTCGATCGTGAACCGCGCTTCGCCTCTCCAGGTCGCGACCTTCATGCGAGCCGCTATGTCGTGCCGGCCAGATTTCCCTTGGTGTCGAGCTCCCGCCCGTGCTGCCGGGCCGTCTCGAGGACCTTCGGCGACCAGGTGACGTGACCGGAATTAGAGCCCCCGAGGATGGCGAGGAGGAAAACTCGCCGCAGCCGTACGAAGGCTCGCACGCCACCACGCGCCCGATGAGGTGACGGCTCGCGCCGCGGCCGACGCCGCGCACGATCCCGGTGTACTCGTGACCGAGGACCAGGGGCGGCTTCCACGGAAAGAGCCCCTGGGTGGCGTGGATGTCGGTGCCGCAAATGCCAGCGGCGTGGACGTCGACCACGACCTGCCCGGGCCCGGGGACGGGGTCGGGGGCCGCGTCGATCGTGAACCGCGCTTCGCCTCTCCAGGTCGCGACCTTCATGCGAGCCGCTATGTCGTGCCGGCCAGATTTCCCTTGGCGTCGAGCTCCCGCCCGTGCTGCCTGGCCGTCTCGAGGACCTTCGGCGACCAGGTGACGTGACCGGAATTAGAGCCCCCGAGGATGGCGAGGAGGAAAGCGTCCTCCGCCCCGGCGTTGCGGAAGCCACGCATGACACCAGGCGGCACCGAGATGACGTCCCACTGCTCCAGGATCACTTCGCTCTCGCCCTCGTCGCCCCAGTACACGCCCCAGCGCCCGGTCAGTGGCATGAAGACCTCGACCGTCGGATGATCGTGGAGGCCGACCTGATTGCCGGGGACCTGCTTGACCAGCGTCAGGTTGAAGTCTCGAGCATCGGTGATCGCCGGCCTCAGCGTCGAGTCCTCGGTCACCCCTCGGCCGATCACGTTGTAGATCAGGCGCTCGTACCCGGGAATGGCGGTATCGACGAAGCCACGACTGGTCGGGGTGAGACGGTTGAAACGCGCCACCCGCGTCCGTTCCATCTCTTCGACCGAGATCTTCATCCCCATCACGTCCTCCATTCGAGTGTGCACCATCACCGAGTGTCGCCGCACGGTCACCTGCGTGCCTCGGGACGATGAATGCCAGGCACTGTAAGACGCCCATCCGGAGCAGTCAAGGCCGCGGCACGGCGGGCGCCGTGACGATTTCCCGGTTGCGTTTTCCCCGCGTTTCCACTATAGGCTTCGACCACCAGGAGGAGACCGATGAAACCGCAGAGGATCCGGCGTTGGGCCCTGACCGGGGGCGTCATCGGAGCGCTCGTGCTCGCGGGTCTGGGCGCCCCCACCGCCCGGGCGGCCGAGCCGATCAGGATCGGCTTCGGCATGGCGCTGACCGGCGGACTCTCTGCCAACGGCAAGCCGGCGCTGCTGGCAGTCCAGATCTGGAAGGACGACGTGAACAAGCGGGGCGGCTTGCTCGGCCGACCGGTGGAGCTCGTCTACTACGACGACCAGACCAACCCGGCCACCGTGCCCGGCATCTACACGAAGCTCCTCGACGTGGACAAGGTCGACCTCGTCATCTCCGGCTACGGCACCAACCTCATCGCTCCGCTCATGCCCATCGCGATGGAGCGCAAGCTGACCATCATGGGGATGTTCGGGCTCGCCAACAACGAGAAGTACCAGTATCCGAACTACTTCCAGATCCAGCCGGCGGGGCCCGATCCACAGACCAGCACGGCCATCGGCTTCTTCGAGCTGGCGGCGAAGCAGACTCCGCGGCCGCAGACCGTCGCGATCGTCGGCGCCGACGCCGAGTACCCGCAGAACGCGCTCGTCGGCGCGCGTGAGCTGATCAAGAAGTTCGGGTTCAAGACCGTCTACGACAGGACCTACCCGCCCAGCACCGTCGATTACACGCCGATCGTCAGGGCCATCAAGGCCACCAACGCGGACATCGTGTTCGTGGCGTCGTACCCGCCGGACTCGGTCGGCATGCTGCGCGCGGCGCACGAGGTCGGCCTGCAGCCCAAGATCTTCGGCGGCGGCATGGTCGGCCTGCAGTTCACCAGCGTCATGACGAGCATGGGCCCGATGCTGAACGGCGTCGTGAACTACGACTTCTGGGCGCCGGAGCCGACGATGCTGGCGTTCCCGGGCATCAAGGAGTTCTTGAAGGAATACCAGGCGCGGGCGGAGAAGGCGGGCGTCGATCCGCTCGGGTATTACCTCCCGCCCTACTCGTACGCCCTGGTCCAGGTGCTCGGCCAGGCCGTCGAGGCCACGAAGAGCCTCGACCAGCAGAAGCTGGCCGACTACCTCCGCGCCACCGAGTTCAACACGGTCGTCGGCAAGGTGAAGTTCGGGAAGAACGGCGAGTGGGCGAAGGGACGCACCCTCATGGTCCAGTACCAGAAGGTCCACGGCACGGGCATCGATCAGTTCCGCGGGCCGGGCAAGAAGGTGGTGCTCTACCCCGAGGAGCTCAGGTCCGGCGCCATCGTCTACCCGTACGCCGCGGCGAAGAACTAGCGCGGGCGCTCCTGTTCTCCTGGGATCTGCTCGCGAACGCCGTGGTCGCCGGACTGCTGCTCGGCGGCTTCTACGCCGCCGTCAGCCTGGGCGTCTCGCTCATCTTCGGCCTCCTCGACATCGCCAACATCGCCCAGCCCGCCTTCGTCATCCTCGGCTCGTACGCGGCCTACGTGATGAACCGCTCCTTCGGCCTCGATGCGATCCTCACCGGGCTCCTCTTCACGCCGGTGTTCTACGTCCTCGGCGCCGTCGTCTATCGCCTCTACTACGAGAGCTTCGAGCGCCGGGGCGAGGAGTCGCTCCGGGGGCTCGTCTTCTTCTTCGGCGTCCTCTTCATCATCGAGGTGAGCCTGAGCCTCAAGTACGGCGTCGACTATCGCCTCGTCGAGGCGGCGTACATCGGCAAGTCGATCGACCTCGGCGGCGTCGGGATCGCGTTCCGCCTGCTGGTGCCGTGCCTCGTGGGGCTCGCCATGACGCTGGCGCTGCACCTCTTCCTCTCGAGAACCTTCTACGGGCGGGCCGTCATGGCGGTGTCCCAGGATCGCCTGGCGCTGCGGCTGATGGGCGCCGATCCGGTCCGGATCAAGACCATCGCCTTCGGCGTCGGCATCGCGGCCGCGAGCCTGGCCGGCGCGCTCCTCATCACGATCGCACCGGTGGTGCCGTCGACCGACCGCGACTACATCGGCCGGATGTTCGCGATCACGGTCCTGGGCGGCATGGGCAGCATCGCGGGGACGCTCGTGGCCGCCGTCATCCTCGGCGTGGCGGAGAGCCTGATGTCCACGTTCTTCGGCCCCTCCTGGTCGCTCGCCGTGTCGTTCGGCATTCTCCTGGTCGCGCTCGCGGTGCGACCGGCCGGGCTCCTCGGGAGATAGATGGCGCGGTCCACCCGCACGCTGCTCGTCGGCCTGGCCGTCGTCGGGGCCGGGATCCTCCTCGCTGCGCTCCGCGTGAACCCGTATGTCTACTTCGCGGGCTACGTCATTCTTCAGTATGTCGTCATGGCGACGGCATGGAACATCCTCGGCGGCTACGCCGGCTACGTGAACTTCGGCACGCCGGCGTTCTTCGCGCTCGGGGCGTACACCGCCGTCTTCCTCATCCAGTCGACGCGGGCGCCGCTCCCGGTGCTGATCCTCGCCGGCGGGCTCGTCTCCGGGCTCCTCGGACTCGGCATCGGCTACCTGACGCTGCGCCTCAGAGGCGTCTTCTTCTCCATCGCGACGCTGGCGCTGTCCATCGTGCTGCAGACGATGATCATCAACTGGGAGTACGTCGGCGGCTCGCGGGGCCTCAGCGTCATCCGCCCGAGCGGTCCTCCGTTCGGCAGCTACGTCACGTTCCTCTTCGCGGTGAGATCATCAACTGGGAGTACGTCGGCGGCTCGCGGGGCCTCAGCGTCATCCGCCCGAGCGGTCCTCCGTTCGGCAGCTACGTCACGTTCCTCTTCGCGGTGATGGTCCTGCTCTCCGTCGTGGCGGTGACGGTGGCGCGATTCATCGAGCGGTCCTGGGTCGGCCGAGGGCTCGCGGCGCTCCGGGACAACGAGGAGGCGGCCGAGTGCATGGGCGTCCCCACCCTGCGCTTGAAGCTCTTCGCCACCACCGTGAGTGGCGTCCTGCTCGGCGTCGCCGGCGCGCCGTTTCCCTACTACGTGACCTTCGTCGAGCCCACGTCGGCCTTCAATCTCGACTACGCCGTGAATGCCCTGGCCATGCCGATGATCGGCGGGACGACGAGCTGGGTCGGGCCGGTGATCGGCGCCGTGCTGCTGGGGACGGCGCAGCAGCTGGCGACGGTGACGATCTCCTCCGAAATGAATCTGTTCATCGTCGGCGTGGTGCTCGTCGCGTTCGTCGTCCTGGCGCCCGAGGGGATCGTCGGCCTGGTGCGGCGGGTCCGAGGGCGGTAACGCCGCCGATGGCCCCTGCGTTGCTCGAGGTCGACGGACTGACGAAGCGCTTCGGTGGCTTCACCGCGCTCAACGGGGTGAGTCTCGACGTCACGCCGGGCGAGCGGTTCGGCCTCATCGGACCGAACGGATCGGGGAAGACCACGCTCATCAACTGTGTGTCCGGCGCGCGTCGTCCTGGCGCCCGAGGGGATCGTCGGCCTGGTGCGGCGGGTCCGAGGGCGGTAACGCCGCCGATGGCCCCTGCGTTGCTCGAGGTCGACGGACTGACGAAGCGCTTCGGCGGCTTCACCGCGCTTAACGGGGTGAGTCTCGACGTCACGCCGGGCGAGCGGTTCGGCCTCATCGGACCGAACGGATCGGGGAAGACCACGCTCATCAACTGTGTGTCCGGCGCGCTGCCGGCGGATGGCGGCAGGATCCGCTTCGAGGGCCATGACATCACGGCGGTCCCGGCCCATCGGCGGACCCGGCTGGGGATCGTGCGCAGCTTTCAGATCCCGAAGCCGTTCACCAGCATGACGGTGGCGCAAAATCTGGCCATCCCGCTGGAGTATGCGGCCGGCGCTCGGTCCGACGGCGCCGACGTCGCCGCCGAGGCCATGGAGATCCTGAGAACCATCGGCCTCGAATCGAAGGCCCACACGAGGCCGGCGGGGCTCACCCAGATCGAGATGAGAAAGCTGGAGCTGGCGCGGGCCATGGCGGCCAAGCCCAAGCTCCTCATTTCCGACGAGGCCATGGCCGGGCTCTCGAGCGCGGAGATCGACGACATCCTGGCCATCCTCTTCCGCCTGAACGAGCGGGGGATCACGATCATCATGATCGAGCACATCATGCGGGCGGTGATGCGCTTCTCCGAACGGATCGTCGTCCTGGACGCCGGCGAGCGCATCGCCGAGGGGACGCCGGACGCGATCGTGAGGAACCCGGTCGTGGAGAAGGCCTATCTTGGCGAGTAGGATCGTCGTCCACGACGTGGACGCCGGCTACGGGGCGGTGCGGGTCCTGCACCGCGTCTCGATCGAGGTGCGTGAGGGGGAAACCGTCGCCCTGCTCGGCACCAACGGAAACGGCAAGAGCACGCTCATCAAATGCATCATGGGCATCGTGCGGCCGGAGGCCGGCGAGATATTTCTAGAAGCCGACGGCACGCGCATCGATCTCACGAAAAGACCCACGGAGGAGATCGTGGGGTTGGGCATCGCCATGGTGCCGGAGGGGCGGAGGCTCTTTCCCAAGCTGACGGTTCAGGAGAACCTCCTGCTCGGCGCCTACCGACCGCAGGCCCGGGGGGACATCGCGCGCAACCTCGCCTTCTGCTTCGAGGCCTTCCCGGTGCTCCGCACGCGCCGCAAACAGCTCGCGGGCAGCATGAGCGGCGGCGAGCAGCAGATGCTGGCGGTGGCCCGCGCGCTCATGTCCTCGCCGCGGATCCTCCTGGTCGACGAGCCCTCGGTCGGGCTAGCCCCGATCCTCGTCAGCCGCGTGATCGGCAAGATCAAAGAACTGAAGGAGCGACACCACTTGACGGTCCTGATGGCCGAACAGAACTTCAACCAGGCGACCAAGATCGCCGACCGCGGGTACATCATCGTCCACGGGAAGATCGAGTTCGAAGGGCACAGCACGCAGGAGCTGCGGGAAAACGAGCTGGTGAAGAAGTACTATCTCGGCGTCTAGGTG
>Ga0209376_1005656_pt1 | contig 10309 bp, 10 predicted proteins | sample GraSoiAngelo_134_FD_185891 | JGI IMG/M metagenome (GOLD analysis project Ga0209376, IMG submission 185891) | Grasslands soil microbial communities from the Angelo Coastal Reserve, California, USA - 14_0929_05_30cm (SPAdes) (version 2) | ecosystem: Environmental > Terrestrial > Soil > Grasslands ... | reverse complement strand
CACATCTCTTCCCCTGAATCGGTGGCCCAGCTGATCCAGCCGATCCAACAACTCGGTTGGCGCCAGATCCTGCAGCGAGTCGACCGTATGAACCGTCGCCATTTCTTTCATCACCGCGAACCACGCCGGCGCGCACCGGACTGCCTGTCTGATCTTCCATTCCATCATGATCCCGGCCCGAATCAGTTTCCACCAGGCCAGACGCGGTCGCCCGCCCAGAAGCTCTCGTCCTTCCCCACCCATCTGCTCTGTAACCAGCCCCGGATCACCACCCAGTTGCCTCATGAATGATTGGAAGAGCGTGACATTGATGTAGGGCCTCCCTCGGAAAATCCGCACGGCGGAAAGCCCATTCGGAATCGTGCACCCCAGTTCGCGATAGTGGCGCAGGATATTGTGCTCCATGAACTCCTGGAGGAACGAGAGTCCGAGTGGGCTCGGTAACTCCGGCAAGGTTTCTTTAAAGTTGGCGCGTGACCACTCGCACGACTGCTTTGTCAGGCCTTGCGACAACCCGCTGTCAGGAATCGGCCTGGCTTGTAACAGCCAGAGCCCACGGCTGTCGATGGCCCATTCCACATCGACAGGCGTGACCATCGTCCGTTCCACGTCCTTGACAAGGTGTGCTAGGGAGAGGATGTCCTGTTCCTCCAGCACAGGCCTCTTACGATCCTCCTCTGACAGTGGTTGATCCATCAGGCCTGTAGGAGTTGCGATCCTGGCCGTCGTCTTCTCATCGATATCCCGTTCGAGCACGGTTCCTGACGCCTCATCGTTCCCAATCTTGACGACGTACTGATCCGGTGTGACTGCCCCTCCCACCAGCGGCTCGGCAAGGCCAAAGACCGCATTGATCACGACTAGGTCATCTTGAGCCGTCACAGGATGGCGGGAGTACGCGACACCAGCCGCGCGGGGAGACAGGAGAGGCTGAAGAATCACCGCCATCGCAGCATCGGGACGTTCCCGACCGGTGCGGCTTCGATACACCTGTGCCGCGAGTGTCCAGAGCGAGGCCCAGCATTCAACGATGGCGGTCGCGATCGAGCTGCGAGGGACTCCCAAGATGCTGCGGTAGAGGCCTCCGAACGAGGAGTTCGTCTGGTCCTCATCAGAGGCAGAGGACCGCACTGCCCAGAGCGTTCCTTTGTCCATTCCGAGCCTGTCGATTTCATGGACCAGCCTGTCGAATATGGCCTGGGGCACGGTCAGCGACTGCACAACACGCTTGAACTCCTCAAGCATGAGGCCTCGTGCGCGCTCCGATGCACGCCGTACGCGCCCCCATTGCCTTGTGGGTTTGACTCCGACCGCCTGCAAAGCTTCAGAGTAGGCCAGAGTTGTCAGGCAGACCCCGCGAGGGACGTGAAAGCCGCTCCTGAGCAGACGGCCCAGCCCGGCCGCTTTGCCTCCGACGAGAACTGGATCAGAGCAGGATTCCAATGGCAGGACGAAACGATCGGACATGATGGCGAAGGCTCTGGCCAATGACTACGGAGCGATCAGTAGATAGAGATCATTCACGTTTGTGCCGGTGGGCCCAGTGATGATATGGCCACCGACCTTCTTAAAGAAAGGGTAGGCATTATTTTCCAGGAGCAACTCATGGGGAATCAAGCCGACACGCTGGGCCCTTGGTACCGTTTGGCCATCCACCACCGCCCCGGCGGCATCGGTGGGGCCGTCAGTCCCGTCGGTCGCGAAGGCCGCGATCCAGACCTTCGGCAGCCCGGCGATATCAAGCGCGGCTGCCAACCCAAATTCCTGGGTTCGCCCGCCCTGCCCTCTGCCTCGCACCGTGACGGTCAGCTCGCCCCCTGCGATGATGCAGGCGGGACGCCGAACCGGCCTTCCGGAGGTGACGATCTCCCGCGCAATTGCCCCGAACACTTTTGCAGCTTCCTTAGCCTCACCGATCAGCGAGGTGGAGAGAACAAGCGGCCTGAATCCCGATCGCCTCGCTGCCTGGGCCACTGCTTCGACTGCTGCACCATTGTTCCCGATGATCTGGTTCTGCACGCGTCGGAACGGGGGGGAGCCAGGCTTGGGAGTTTCCTCGTGTATACCACGCACACCCTGAGCCAAGCGCGCCCGTATTCGAGCGGGGACATTTTCCCAGAGGCGATAACGCCGCAAAATCCTGCAGGCATCCGCATAAGTTGTCTGATCCGGCGCGGTTGGTCCTGATCCGATGGCCCCGAGGTCGTCACCCATCACATCCGACAAAATCAGGCTGACGACCCTCGCTGGTGTCGCGGCCGCGAGGCGGCCCCCTTTAATGGCCGAGAGGTGTTTCCGAACCGTGTTGATCTCCTGGATCGTCGCCCCGCTTCGTATGAGAAATTGTGTCGTCTTTTGCTTATCGGCAAGGGTCAGACCTGGCGCTGGTGCCGGGAGCAGGCCCGACGCACCGCCGGATAGGAGAACGAACAGCAGGTCATTGGGGTCCAAGCCTCGCACCAGCCTGAGCAACCTGGTTCCCCCCTTCTGACCGGCTCGGTCAGGGATAGGGTGCCCGGCCTCCACCACCTCGATCATTCTCGTGGGGACGGAATGGCCATACTTCACTACCACAAGCCCTGTAGCAAGCCGCGTCCCCAGGAGAGCCTCGAGCGCTGTCCCCATACGCGCCGAAGCCTTTCCAGCACCCACTGCGACGACGCGGGCATAGTCTCGCAGGTCGTACTGGTGTCGGCCGATCTGGATGATCGTGCCGACCCGTCTCACGCTGCGACGCACGGCCTGGGCCGGGTCCACTGCGTTCAGCCCTGCCTTAAGCAGTCGAGTCAGGAGCGCGCGAACTTGGGGTTGCCGCACACCGATGCGCATCAGGCGATGACACTTACGGCAATTTCTCTTGCTTGAAACAGTGGAAGGGACAGGTTTGCTTGGGAACTTTAAGCTGGTGGGTGCCTTTGGGCAGGTAGTCCTTCCTGATTTCTGGATTGAGTAGCTTGAGTTCCAGGAAATAAGAGCCAAATTCCTCGGCGATCGAGGCTAGGTGCCGCTGAGCTTCCTTGATACTGACCGTCACCGTCTCAGTTTCCAACGGCGTGTAGAGGTCTCTCTGGGTCAATCCCAGGTACTTCTCCGGCTGGGAATAAATCTCCTTTGACGCGATGATCCTGGGAACGTACCGCATGGTCTCTCTCATAGAATGCAGCTTCCAATAATCGCTCACTTTCTGCTCCCTAAGCTGCTTCTTGATTCGGCCATCCCCGGCGTTGTAGGCCGCCATGGCCAGGAACCAGTCACCCATTTCTTGCTTCAGTGAACGTAAGAACTTAATGGCCGCATCAGTGGACATTTCCAAGCTACGACGATCATCACGCCAATAGCTGCTGTGCAGCTTATATCGCCTGCCAGTGGAGCCGATGAACTGCCAGGGACCTGAGGCCTTGGCACGAGAATAGGCCGCCGAAATACATTTGCTCTCCACGAGCAACATATATTTCAGGTCGTCCGGCAGGCCAGCTTCGGCCAGCTGCTTCTCGACCGGAGGAAAACACCGGCCGGTCCGCTTGGCCAAAATGATGCTCTCACCTTCCTCGGCAAGAAATTGGTAGAACTCGTATTCGATCCGCTCGCGGACCTGCCAGTTGTCCAACGGTATCGGCTGCCCAGCAAAGACCAGTTTGTCCGGTAGCCTGAACAAGCTGAGGAAGTGCTGTGGTCCCTGCCGTTCAATCTCAGGGAGGACGACAAAGCGATCCTCCAGATTTGGGTCGGCGTCGAGGCCATCAGGGACCAGGATCCCCTGCTCTTCGAGCACCTCCGGTTTGCCCCCTGGCGGTTCAGGGGTCGAAGATGGTCGGGGCTCGGCTGGTGCTGTCTGCTCAGCGTTGGTGGTATTTGTCGACGAAGCGGGGGCGAGAGAAATTGAATCGGTCCCAAGCTGCGCGGCCACTAAAAATGGATCGCCCGCGAAGACGCACAGCAGGTAAAGAGCGCCCACAACAAGCACTCTTGGCCTGATGGAGTTGGCCTTACAGAAAGTCAGAAACTGGCTGAACATACAGAGATCCCCGTGTTGCCCGCTCTCACGCTACCTTGTTCATGCTACCAGGTAGCCGTGCAGGCGGCAAGTACTTCCCCTTTCCGCGCTTGTGCTAGACTGGTTCCCCTCTGGGCTCAAGATCCTAGTGCAACACTTGTATCCTGGTCGATCCAGGAGTCAAGGAGTTGCACATGGCACGGGATCAACGATTGAACCTCATGGAGCGTGAGGAGTTGAGTCGTCTGTTGGCCGCGGGGGCGAGTCTCCGGGCCACCGGACGAGTGCTGGGGCGAGCCCCGAGCACCCTGTCGCGCGAACTGGCTCGTCAACACGCGTCGCCCCTGACCTATCGCGCGGTGCCGGCCCATCAACGCGCGCAGCGCTGGGCACACCGACCCCGCAAGCCGCGGACGCTGGCCGTCCGCCCCCGCTTGCGCGCCGTGGTCTTTCGCCTGCTCGCCCAACGGTGGTCTCCCGAACAGATTGCGCGCGGGTTGCCGCAGCGGTATCCTGACGAGCCGACCATGCGGATCTCGCACGAGGCCATCTACACCTATCTCTACGTGCTGCCCCGCGGGACGTTCAAGCGAGAGCTGGTCCGCTATCTGCGCCGCCGGCACCGGTTTCGTCGTCCCCGGAAGGTCCGGCTGTCGTCGCGGCCCATTCAGGACCTCATCAGCATCGACGAGCGGCCAGCGGCGGTTGCGAAGCGGACGGTGCCCGGGCATTGGGAGGGCGACTTGCTCGTGGGGCATGCCAATGCCTCGGCCCTCGGCACCTTGGTGGAGCGGACCACGCGCTTTACGCTGCTGGTGCCGTTGAAGGCGAAGGACGCGGCCACCGTGCGGCGGGCCTTCGCGCGGGAAGTGCGCACGCTGCCCGCCCAACTCCGCCGCTCCCTCACCTACGACCAGGGCCAAGAAATGCGCGAGCACCGGCTCTTCACGCAGCAGACGAAGATGCGGGTCTACTTTGCCCATCCGCAGTGTCCGTGGGAGCGGGGGACCAACGAGAACACCAACGGTCTGCTGCGCCAGTTCTTTCCCAAAGGCACGCGCTTCAATCAACTCTCCCGACGCGAAATCAAGCGGGTGCAGGTCCTGTTCAACGATCGGCCGCGGAAAGTCCTGAACTGGCACAGCCCCGCCCATGCCTTCACTCAACTGTTGCGCTAGGACCTTGAATGCACACCCATGCCGAATCTGGCCGTCCTGAATGATCAGATCATATCCTGCATTCGGTGTCCGCGACTGGTGGTCTATCGAGAAGCAATTGCCCGGTCCAAACGGCGGCAATTCCGTGACTGGACCTATTGGGGACGCCCTGTGCCGGGTTTCGGCGACCCGAACGCCCGTCTTTTCGTAGTTGGTTTGGCCCCAGCCGCCCACGGCGGCAATCGAACCGGCCGTGTCTTCACCGGAGACCGTAGCGGCGACTGGCTCTACGAAACGCTCCATCGGTTCGGCTTCTCGAACCAACCCCATTCGACCCATCGAGACGACGGCCTTCGTCTCGTGGACTGCTATGTCTCGGCCACGGTGCGCTGTGCCCCGCCGGGCAATAAGCCGAGCGTGGAGGAATTTGACGCCTGTCGGCCGTATCTTCTGGAAGAATTGCGTCTGCTCAGGAAGCTGCGCGTGGTGGTCACCCTGGGGAAGATCGCGTTCGATCAGTACCTGAAAGCCTGCCGAGAGCTGAGCCACCCTGTTCCGTCACCCCTTCCTCCCTTCGGTCACGGCGTCCTGTACCGGCTTCCCTGGAACGTCACTCTGATTGGGTCCTACCACCCCAGCCAGCAGAACACCTTCACCGGCAAACTGACCAAGCCGATGTTCCATTCGGTGTTCAGGCAGGCCCGCAAGCATCTCGCAGAGAGAGGGAATGGTTAATGGTAAATGGTCAATGGTTGGGAGGCTCATCAACCATTAGCCATCAACCATAATGAATGACTGATTGGTTCTGCGTATCTTTAGAGGCGGCCTCTCTCACTCCAGTCAGCAAGGAACTTCTTGAGGCCGACATCGGTCAGAGGATGTTTGAAGAGCTGTTGGAAGACGGCGAAGGGCATCGTACAGATGTGTCCCCCAGCTAAGGCTGCCTCGACCACATGTTGAGGATGCCGCACGCTGGCCACGAGCACGAGGGTCTTGTAGTCATAGTTGCGATAAATCGTCACGATCTGGCGGATCAGTTCCATCCCGTTGGAACTGACGTCGTCGAGACGACCGATGAACGGCGAGACGCACCAGGCCCCGGCTTTGGCAGCCAATAGCGCCTGCGTCGGTGAGAAGCAGAGCGTCACGTTCACACGGATGCCCTCAGACGTCAGCCGCTTGGTCGCCTTGATTCCCTCAGGAATCAGCGGGCACTTGACGACGATGTTCTTGTGGATCTTGGCCAGCTCCCGCCCCTCCTTCACCATCGCGTCGGCTTCGACGCTGACCACCTCCGCGCTGATTGGACCATCCACGATGCCGCAGACCTCTAGAAGCACTTCGCGGAAACTGCGGCCTTCCTTCGCGACCAATGACGGATTGGTCGTGACCCCGTCGAGGACGCCGAGGCTCGCCGCCTCCTGAATTTCCTTCACACTGGCGGTGTCGAGATAGATCTTCATGGCGGAATCCTTTCGTAAGCGCGGGTGCTTCTGCGTGAACTCTTTGAGTCTATTCTATGAGCATCTGAACCCGAATGCAACGCTTCTCCTACTCCCAGCCCCCGGTTTGACAGCCCACCACTCGGAGCTTACAATCAAGTCCGTTGAGTCAACGCCGGATCGGTCCCGGTCGTCCATGTTCGTCGAACCGATCACTCGAATCCAAACGAGGCACGATTTCACATCGACATACGTGGAGGATACGCAAGGATGCAACGACTAGTCGGACTGCTGCTGGTAGTGGCATTCATGGCTGGGTGCGGTGGGAACCCCTATCTCGAAGCCTCCTTGCAACCTGCCGAATTCGAGGGAAAGGACAAAGCCTGGTTTGAGAAGAACTGGGGAACGCCGACAGGAAAGGCCCCTCGATTCTTCGGGGGAGAAACCTGGACTTATTTCCGGATCGCCGGCGGTCAGTCAGGCCCCCCTTTTGGCAACTTCAAGCCGAACCAATGCCAGATCACCTTGAAGTTCGGGAAGGACGACAAGCTGAGTTCGTACAGCTACTCGGGCTGTTAGCCGGATAGTTGCTTTTGGAAGGTTTGCGCACAGTCCCTGCTGCAGAAATAGTAGGTCTGACCGCCGATACTCTCGGCCACAGCTGATCCCCTCGGGACATACATCCGACAGACTGGATCCTGCACCATTTGGTTCTTACTGGCCAGGGCTTGCGCTTGTCCTTTCCAGCCAGAGAGCTCGCGGATGGCCCTCCGTGCCAAAAAATACAGGATGACCAGCAACCCAACGACAAGCAAGAGTCTGTACATGACGGAGCCCTCTGGCAGGGTGGAGGCGCCATCCTATGGCAGCGTCAGAGTTCTGTCAAGAAGTCCAAGGAGTTAGGTCGGTCCCCCTCCGAACGAGGGGGACCGAATGGCCCAGATCGTCACGTTTCCAGGGGGGGCTTTTGACGTATGAAGGAAGGGACTTCAGGCCGATAGCAATGCGTCCTGACTAGTGTTAAAGTAGAGCCTATGAGAACCTGTGATAAATGCCGCGGAACCATGTTGCTGGAACGAGCGGTGGATATGGACGCCGGACTCGCCATTACTGTATTTGCCTGTCTGAACTGTGGTCGTCGCAAGGCCGCGGAACCAGAACCTCGGCCTTTGACTGCCCGACGTTGACCACATGGCGATAACACGGATCGTCCCGCCGCTGAGCAACGACGAGAAAAAAGCCGCGGAGGCTGCGTTCCAGCGGGCTCCGTTCAATCCTACCTGGTCTGCCACAGCTCGGGTCGTCTATAACGGGATCACTGAGGTCATGGCCAGGCGTGACGCCGAGAGAGCCCGTGTTTCTCAGACCGAGTTGGAGTTGGAGAGCGAGCCTGAAGCGGTCTTACTCTAGGAAGATCATTAGGAAATCGACTCCCCCCTCCGACTTGTCCTGAGCATAGTCCCTGAAGCATTCTCCGCTCAGTGATTCATCCCCAGCTGCCGCGCCGCGTGTTCCAGACTTTCACTTCCGCACGGCCTCTATTCCACAAATCTTAACCTGGAGGAGTCTGTTGACATTCGTTGAACAGGGGAGCATGCTACGCGCCGTCGTGACGGAGGGCTACCCATGGAACCGGGGTAAACGGCGTAGGCTCTTCGAGGCAAAGCGTAGTATTCTTCGCGATCGTAGTACGCCTTCGGGGTTCCCCTCTGGCCTGCGGAGGCGTTTTTATTTCCTGTCGTTGACCTTGGAAAGAGAGAGCTCCTCTGTCAAGAGCAGAGGACAAACTTCTGACAAGGAGGGAGGCTTTATGAAGCAATTATTCTGTTTGTTGTCCGGATTGGCCCTCACGCTGACGCCAGCGGTGGCCTTAGCTGAAGGGGCGACTGCTTACTCCCGAGGGAACGCGGTCGGGTATTTTGCCGCCATCGCCACGGTGCTCATCTTCGGCATTCACGACGTCTTCCACAAGAAATGGCTTACGTGGACGAGTGCCATCGTGATCCCTATTCTGCTTTATCTGAACCTGCCACCCCAATAACGCAGACTCAGCGCATTCTATCGCGTCTGGTTGCGGAGGGAGCAGGACGCTCCCTACCGCAACCCCAGCACATCCATCATGTCATAGAGCCCTGATGGCTGCTTGACCACCCAGCGGGCCGCGCGGAGTGCCCCCCGGGCGAAGGTATCCCGACTTTGCACGCGGTGAGTCACTTCGAGTCGCTCCCCCATCCCTCCGAACAGCACGGTGTGATCCCCAACGATGTCTCCGGCCCGGATTGTTTGAATTCCAATCTCGCCACGTTTGCGTTCCCCCACCAATCCCTTACGAGCATAGACCCCGACCTGCTCCAGATCCCGGTTCATCGCTCTGGCTAGGATCTCAGCCATCTTCAAGGCCGTACCGCTCGGAGCATCTCTCTTCAAACGATGGTGCGCTTCGATGATCTCGAGGTCATACTCATCTCCCAGCGCTTTGGCCATCTCCGCGATCACTTTGAAGATGACGTTCACCCCCACGCTCATGTTCGGGGAAAAGACGCAAGGGATCTGTTTCGCCAACGCTCGAAATTCTTCGAGTTCCCGGGACGCGAAGCCGGTGGTTCCGATCACCATTGCCCGCCGGTGTTGGGATGCGATGCGCAGATGATCGAGAGTGGCAGCGGGAGTTGAGAAGTCAATCACCACCTCACCCCGATCCATGACCGCGGACAAATCGTCTCGGATCAAGACGCCGGTCTGGCCACAGCCGGCAATTTCGCCTGCATCCTCGCCGATGGATATATGCCCTTTACTTTCCACGGCACCAGTCAGGGTCAACGCCGCTGAGTCCTTGAGCAGTGAGACGAGCCTGCCGCCCATGCGACCTGCCGCGCCTGCCACAATCACTTTAATCATGAGCGACCCTCGTTAGGCGTTAGGGGTGAGGCGTACGGGGGGGGATTGAGAGAGGCGCCTTCTCCTTACGCCTAACGCCTCACGTTTCACGTCAAATCAACCCGTAGTCCTTCAGCACGCGCGCGAGTTTCTCACGGTTCTCCGTGGACAGCGGACTCAGCGGTAGACGCAGTTCGCCATCGATCTTCCCCATCATGGCCAGCGCTTCTTTGACCGGAATGGGATTGGTCTCATAAAAGAGCCCGGTGAAAAGGGGATACATTTTGAAATGCAGCCGCCTGGCTTCCTCAAGCCTGTTCGAAGCGAAGGCATCCACCATCGCAGCCATGTCGGCCGGCGCGATGTTGGCGGTCACCGTGATCACGCCTATTGCTCCTACAGCCATCATTGGGAGCGTGAGCGGATCATCGCCCGAGAGCACGGTGATCCGATCCCCACAGGCCTGCACGATCTCGGACACCTGCTGTACGGAGCTGCTTCCTTCCTTGATCGCAACAATGTTACGAACCGACGCCAACCGCGCCACGGTAGAGGGCAGCATGTTCACGCTGGTTCTGCTCGGAATGTTGTAGAGCACGATCGGCAGGTCCACCGATTCAGCCACCGCCTTGTAGTGGCGGTAGAGCCCCTCCTGCATCGGCTTATTGTAGTAAGGGGTGATCAACAAGGCGCCGTCGGCTCCGACCGATTTGGCGTGCTTGGTCAGCGCAATGGCTTCCTCAGTGCAGTTGGACCCTGCGCCAGCGATCACGGGAACCCGTCGTCTGACTGCCTCGACGGTGAACGCCACCACACGCTCATGCTCCTTGTGCGAGAGC
>Ga0209376_1005653_pt1 | contig 10315 bp, 8 predicted proteins | sample GraSoiAngelo_134_FD_185891 | JGI IMG/M metagenome (GOLD analysis project Ga0209376, IMG submission 185891) | Grasslands soil microbial communities from the Angelo Coastal Reserve, California, USA - 14_0929_05_30cm (SPAdes) (version 2) | ecosystem: Environmental > Terrestrial > Soil > Grasslands ... | reverse complement strand
GGCAGAACGGAGGCGGCTCGGCCTGGTGGCTTCGCTGCTTTGGACGAGCCTGGACCTTGCCGCGGCCCTCCAGACCCATGACAGCCGCCGGGCGGCGGAAGAGTTTCGTCAAGCCGGCGAGCTGGCCGCTGCCGTGGGTGCGTCCACCGAGCAGCAGATGGCGGATCTCGGCCTGCGGCGCCTGGGGGTGCGGACCTGGCGCAGAGGGCAGGCCAAGCGCGGTGAGCGGCCAATGGACACGCTGAGCGAGAGAGAAAGGCAGATCGCGACACTGATACGCGACGGTCAGAGCAACCCCGAGATCGCCAGCAGGCTCTTCCTATCGCGGAAAACCGTCGAACGGCACGTCTCGAACATCCTCGCCCGCACCGGCACCCGCAACCGCACAGAGCTTGCCCGGTTTTTGAGTACGCAAGAGCTGAGTTCGCCCGCCGGCTGACCGGACGGCGGCAGGGCTGTTGCTGCGAGAAATGAGGGAGCTCACCGATGAAGGTTCGGATCTGGTTGACGAAGCTGGCCTCATCAAGACCGCGGCCCGAGTGCCCGGCCAATAACCAGGAGGTCCACCCCCATGCAGAACGTCAACACGATGATCAGGCGACCGGTTCCCGCCGGAACCGCAGCGGTCAGCGGATTGCTAGCCTTCGCGGCCGGGGCGGTAATCGCGCTTACGGTGCCAGCTGTCGTGACCGGAGTCTCCGTCAACAACAGCTCCAACGCACCGGCATCCAGTCTGGCGGTGAGCGCCGAGCAGATCGCCCACAACCGCTCGGAGCAAGGACTGGGCGCCGGACCGTCGGTCGGTGGCCAGCAGATCGCTCACAACCGTTCCGAGAGCGGTCTCGCCAAGTAGTTGCGTTTGGACTGGGCGGTGGCGAAGGGGCGTCTCTTTGCCACCGCCACGATCAGCGCTGTACGGAAGGCACACGCTAATTGACGCCTTGGCGGCGGCACTCGCCGGCACGCTCTGGCACTTGTAGGCACCCCCTGGCGCTCGGGTCAGCGCTCTCTTGATCCCAAGGTTCAAGCGCGACGGAGCAGAGGGACGAAGGGTGAGCAACGGCGCGCCAAGCGTTGCCGAAAACTAGCGTCGCCGGTAACTATTGTCCGACCTGGTCGGGGGCTTCCCATAATCCCCTGCCCGCCATGCGAGACTGCGCTTTCGATTGCCCAGTTTTTGCCAGTGAGACGAAGGAGGTCCGGCCTCGCCTGACGACCGCCGTCCCTTAGCCGACTACTACTTCGTGCTCGGCGTCCCACCTGATGCGACGGAGACGGAACTGCACGCCGCCTGGCGCCGGCAGCTCAAGTACTGGCACCCCGACCGCGGCAACCATCCGGACGCCCTCGAGCATGCAAAGTTGATCAACCTGGCGCACGACGTTCTGACCGACAGCACCAAGCGCGCGGCGTACGACCGACAACGCGCAGCCGCCGGCTGGCGCCCGTCCACCTCGGCTCCCTCATACGCCCGCCCGGTCCAATGGAAGACGGTAAGCCGCGAAGGCCCGCCCCGCGCGCCGGAGGGATTCGACCGGCACGGTTTCGTCGCGCGCCTGGAAGAGATGATGAGCCGGGGCCGGCTGATGATCGAGAAACGCAAGGACCTCGCGTCAGCGTCGAAATGGGAGGCGCAGACTCAGGCCTTGCTGCGAGACGAGCTCGGCGACCACGCGTACACAAAGCGCTTCGCAGAAGCCTTGAGCCAGCCCCGCCCCGAAGGCCTGGTGGCAGCGTACGGGGTGCTGTGGGCCGCCTATGAGGACGCGCTCAAGGGCGATCTGAAGCCCGTGGTGAAGGAACGGCGCCCGCTCTGATCTGAGCGTCCTACCTTGACGCCGCGGCCGCGCAGCCCTACGCGTCGGCGGAGCCATCTCGAAAGCAACCTGACCTAAGCAAGCCCATACGCAACGGCAGCCACGACGCTCATCGCGTGGCCGGCCTGCCACGACCGATGCCACCGCTTCGCGCCGACGGCCTGCTCGCTGATCTCGATGAAGCGTCTCGGGATGGCCACGTCAAATGGTCCGGGGCGCGTCTGGGACCGGGTGCGGGCGGCGAAACATGCCAAGTGTCGTGACACCTTAATTTGACGCTTCACGCAGACGGTCTCTGACACTCCCCGCGTGGACCCGCATGATGCCGTACCGGAGAATGCCCACGCGATCGCAAGTTCTGAGGCCGCGGCGTGGGCGGCGAGGCTGTCTGCAGCGGACGCAAATCTGCGAACTGGCTGATGGTGCGAGTCTGAGCAGACCGTATGCAATTGTGATGGCGGTCGTCAGCCTGCTAGGCGCTCAGGCCAACATGACTGGGCGACGCTTGACTCGGACGCCGAGGAGGATCAGAGTTGCCACCTCGGGAAGCAGAGGAGGTCCAAGCGGACAAGCAGAGGTCGACCGCCAGGCGGTCGGGGAGTGATCGGCGCGAACATGCGCGCAGGTCAGAGCTCCATGGTGATCCTTTGACCCTCGCCAATGCCGAAGAGCGCAGAGCACTGCTGCGCCGGATCCAATTACGCCGTAGTCCGTTGGATCGTCGCGCGCCATATCGCAATGACCTCACGTCGCCTATCCGGAGAGCGCCACCGCCATCCTCCAACAAGGCGAGTTGACGCTCTACAAATCGGTTGGCAACCACTGCGACGTCACGGCCTAAGCGCACGGACAGTCGTTCGTCGAGCGTCCCAATGATGTCGTGGCCGCGGTCAATTCTGGCTCGACCGACTTCATCGTGATCGCGGCTTTTCCCGGCGTTCCCATCGGCGGGTCGTCGCGGATCGATCGACCGAACCGAGGTACCTGCCCGGGCGTCTAAGCGACGCGGCTGAGTCGGTCACGGGGTTAGGGCCGCATACGGTTGTAGATGGAATACTTGGCGCTCTTCACACCGCTGGCGTCCAGCCAGCGAACAAGCGCGGGAAATCCCATTGCGATGTGCGTACACCAGACAGACGACAGGCAGACATCATTGTTTTCGACGAGTACCCGCCATGCCAGATACCACGGTGAGCCCGATTCCTCGGTCTCGGTCCCGAGAAAGACGCCCATTGCCACCTTGTGCTTCTGCATCGCCGACCCGATGTCCCCCAGCGCACTCGCATTCAGACCAGTGGAGCCGGCCACATACCGATTTGTAGCTCTCAACTGGTCCGCTCTCCATGCGCGCCAGATCGCCCAAATCGCGGACTCCAGCTCATCTCGCGGTGGCCGATCGAAGCGCTCGAGGCTTGCGACATACATCCGCGCTCTCACCTGGTCTTTGGTGAGCTTGCGACCAGGAGCCCAAGGCTTGATCAGTCCTTCATGGAACGGTGGTGAGATCGGAACCATCTGGCGACCAATGGCCAGTGCATGATCTCGATCCGCACAATGCGCTCGGATGTCGATGGAGTGCATGTAGCCGGTGTCTGCGTCGGTGATGAAGGCATCGCGGGCGCCCGTGACTGTCAACCGGTCAATGACGGCGGGAACGGTATCCAGGTGCGCTTCGTCGTTCCTGGGGTAGGGCTGACCCGGGAGAATGACGGTTTCCGCAACACATATCCCCGCGAGGGCGTCGGCCGCGGTTGCAGCTGCTGCCTGAGAAGCAAATTGTCCGACGGCGCTGCATCCATCCCCGCTCAATGCGGGACCATCGACTCGTCCCGGTAAGAGTACGAAGCTCGGTTCCACCGGGTCATCGTCCATGCCGAAGCTCCAGGTCCAGCCGCGAACCGGGTCGGTCAGGACATCGTCGTTGTCAGCAATCATGCCTCAGGCCAGCAAATCATCATTCCGATTTGCTCGCGAGCGGCGATCTTTGTACCCTCCGGTCACGAGGGCATAAGTGTGGCCGAGAGCGGCGCGGCAGCCGGCTCGACTTCGATCCGCTCACGGTGGATTCTTCCAGTCGCCCGCTGGTTCCGGGGTTTGATCGCTAGCTGATCGCCGGCTGCGGCTGGGGATCCGATGCCCGCCACATGATCAGCAAGGGAATTGCAACCAGGCCGAACAGCACTGCGGACAGACCGATTGCCATGGGCGGACTGACCACGTCGGCCAGACCCATCAACAGAGGCACCAGCCCCGCGATGCCGAGCTCACCGATGAGTGCCCCGAGCGACAGGATGGTGGCACGCTGGCCGCTCGGGATGATGTCGTTGATGCGGGTCGTCAGCAGCGGACCCACAAGCGAGGGAACGAGCGCCACGACGAGCATGAGCGCAATCGAGGGGATAGAGGGCAGCGCGCCGATGACGATGGTCGCGCCGACGAGGAAGACGGCGTTCACCGTGACGATTTTCCTCAGCTCGAAGCGACGGCCGATTCTGTGCGCCACCCACGATGCGGCCACCGTCGTCCCCTGTATGAGGACGACTACAAGGCCGAGAGCGGCGATCGGAAACCCCACCATGACGGCGTACGGCTGGAGCAAGAAGTAGTAGACGACGACGGGCACTACCGAGAAGGTCGTGCTCAACAGCAGGAGGGCGCGGACGGCGGGACGGCGCGCCGCGATGCGTATGGCTTCGCGAAGGTTCTTCCAGTACTCGAGGGGCTTTTCTCCCTCGGCCGAGTAACGGGGGGCTTCGCGGGCGGTCAGCATCACGATTGCCGCCCCAAAGGCAAGGACGCCGCTGATGCTGAAGCAGAGTGTGATGTCAACCGTCGCCAGCACCGAGCCGACCAGGGCAGCCAGCCCCTGCGACCCCAGCTGGATCGCCGTAGAGCGACCGGCGAATTTCGCGGCTTCCGACTCGCGGCCGTCGGCCTTGAGGCTGTCATAGAGGAGCGCCGAGTCGGCACCGCTGACGAACGCCATCGACGAGTTCCACAGCACGTATCCGAGGATGAAACTCGGCGTTAGCGCCGGGGTGAGGATGAGGAACATCGCGACCGAGTAGAGGAGGGCTCCGATCGCGATCGAAGCCTTGCGGCCCCAGCGGTCAGCGATGAGTCCGGTCGGCACCTCGAGCGCAGCTGTCAGGATCCACGCGATCGCTTCGAGAATCCCGATCTGGGTCAGGCTCAGACCTTTGCGCTGCAAGAAGACCACCCAGATCGGAACCCACAGGATGAACATCACGAGCGCCTGCGACGCCAAGAGGCGACGAACAGTTCCGCTGTAGCGACTCACTGCTGCCCGTGGTTCTCCCATACCGGGTGTCCCATGCATGTTTTCAGACCGGTTGGCGTGGCCAAAATCATCGGCGCAACCGCGTCGTCGAAAGGGCCGAGTTCTTTGCTTGCCGAGCGCTGTAAACATATCCCGTGCCAGGTGAGCCTTCCGTCGGGCGGTCGACTGCCTCTCCTCCGGCCTTGCTGCTGGTTGCTGTCGTCGCACTGGTCTGGACGGTCGCGGTTCGCGGATTCGTGCTCACCGGAGCGTGGGCCGCTGAGGAACCGACCGGCTGACGACGACTCAGCGTCCGGGCATTCGGGTCCACGCGAGAACACCCGAGAGACCCGTCAGCGCTGCCACCGCGACGATCGCCGCCGGGAACCCGGCCGCGTCGGCGACCGCTCCGGCCACGATCGCGCCCACCGCGTATCCGGCGTCTCGCCACGTTCTGTAGATCCCCACCGAGGTGGCGCGGTTGGCCGGAGAGGCCGCGTCGCCGACGACGGCGAGGAGGGTGGGATATACCATGGCCGTGCCCGCTCCGAGGAGGACGGCGGCCGCGAGCCACCACGCAAACCCCTGCAGCACGACAAAGCTCGCGATCGCGACCGACTGGAGCAGCATCCCGCTCACGATCAGGACCTTGCGCCCGACCACGTCGCTCATCCAGCCGGTCCCGAGCTGGCCGAAGCCCCAGACCGCGGGATAGACGGCGGCCAGGATCGCGATCTCACGCAGATCGAGTCCCTGGGCGGCGAAGAACAGAGGAAGGAGCGCCCACGCCATGCCGTCGTTCAGGTTGTTGACCATGCCTGCCTGGCAGGCGCTCGACATGCTCCGGTCGCGAAAGCTGACTTCGACGACAGCCGCAGCCAACGGTCGCGGTGCGTCATCACCCTGTGATTCCAGCTCGACGTGTCGGCTGGTCTCCCGCGTGAGCAAAGACAGCAAGAGTCCCGCGACGGCCAGGCCTTCGGCAAGGACGTAAGGCGCCGGCCGCAGGCCGAAGCTCGCGGCGAGAAAGCCGGCAGCCGCCGCGGCCAGCGACACCGACACATAGCCCGACGCCTCGTTGAGGCCGAGGGCGAATCCGCGCCGGCGCGGTCCGACGAGGTCGATCTTCATGTTGACGGTCATCGACCACGCGAGGCCCTGGTTGATCCCGAGAAGGACGTTGGCCGCCACGACCCAGGACCACGAGGGCGCGAAGATGATCAGAGGAGCTACCGGGAGAGCAGCGATCCAGCCGGCGACGAGGATCATCCGGCGTCCGAAGCGGTCCGCCAGCCAACCCGCCGCCAGATTGCTGCCGGCCTTGACCAGGCCGAAGCTGATCAGGAAGGAGAGGATCGCCGTCCGGCTGACGACCTGGAAGTCGTGCTCCGCCAGCGGCGCCAGCGTCGAGCGCTCGACGCCGACGACTCCACCGACGAACGCGTTGATCAGCACCAGCAGCGCAAACTGGCGCCAGTTCGCCCGGAGGCCCAGCCGAACCGAATTCCGCGAGGTCAGCGGTGGAGCGGGCCCAGCCAGCGCTTCGTTCTCAGCGCGGAACCAACCGGAGCGTGGTCGACCGCGCCTCCGGGGTCAGGCAGCTGTTGAGGATCCTGCCGGTGTAGCGGCGGTACTTGGACCTGTAGGCGGCATCGATGTCGTCATCGCGGGCGTGGTCGGCGTCGGCGAACGTCACGTCCTTCTCCACGCCCCCCGCCCAGATCCGCCCTTCGTGGGTCGCCTGCACACCTCGGAACCAGGCCGCATCACTGCCCTTGACCGCAGAGCGGACGAAGAGCCCATCGCCCTCGCGGACCAGCCACACGGTCACGCGCTTGCGCAGCGAGCCGTCTGGGCGCACCGCGGCCACGTCGACCTCCTCGGCCCGTCCGATTCTCGTCAGCTCGTCGCTCGTCCACCCGGCCATCGGCAACCCTCCCTGGGTGACTACTTGTGCATCGCAGCCCTGTGCAGTTGATTGCGCCGCCCTGGTCCATCGCCGCCGCCTGTCGTTCAGGCGTCACATAGAGTCGACGGGGCGAAACTGAACATCCCGCGGCGCCGCTCGTCATAGACTCCCCTGCGAGTGACACGAAGACTGCTGGTCGCGGCGCTGCTCTTGGTCGCCTGCTCAAACGCGCCGCAGGCGGCAAGCGTAAGCCCGCACACATCCGGGCCGCTCAGTGACACGTGGATCCGGATGGGAGTCTCCTGGCGCCAGGTCAATGGGCCGCACCCGGCACCGCGGTACGCCGCGTCCCTCGCTTACGACGCTGCCCGCAGGGCCTATGTACTCTTCGGCGGCCAGAACGGCAGCGTGTCCTACGACGAGACGTGGATCTTCGACGGCGCGAGCTGGAAGAAGATGTCGCCCGCCCACCGGCCACCGCCGCGCCGCGGCGCAGCGATGGCTTACGACCCGCACCTGAAGGTGGTGGTCCTCTACGGCGGCCTGGTACCCGACCGGGCCGAGGGCTCGGAGTCCTCCGACACGTGGACCTGGGACGGGGTCGACTGGACGGACGCGAGCGGCGAAAACCCCGGTCCAGGAAATCGCAACGACCCGGGCATGGTCACCGCCAGCGACGGGGTCATCCTCTTCGGAGGGCACCTCGGGAACGTCGCGTACTTCGGCGACGCGTGGACGTGGGACGGAAAGGACTGGTCCCGCGCTGACCGCGCACCCAGGCCTTCCGGCCGCGGCGAACCTGCGCTCGCGTGGAATCCGAGCGATTCCTCGCTCTTCGTCTATGGCGGCCTGGGGATCAGGTCTGGCGCCGGGCCCGGAAACCGCGGCGTCCCTCTGGGCGACGCGTGGTCCATGAAGGACGGGACGTGGACCCAGCTGCAGGGCGCGGGCCCGCCGCCGACCGCGGACGCGAACGCGGTGTGGGATGCATCTGCCCGGAGCGTTGTCGTGATGTTCGGAATCGTGTGCCCGAATCCGGTCGCGGACGCGTGGGCCTGGGACGGTGCGGTTTGGAAGCACTCGACGGTGCCGGTGCCTGCGCGCTGGAGAGCCGCCGTCGCCGAGGACCCGGTCGGGGGCGCGCTCGTCTTTGGCGGCAACGACGAGGTGGGCTGTTAGTCAGGGTGGAGGAAGCGGACGACTCGCCCGGAGTCGTAGGTCGAGATGTTCACGTCGAGATATCTTCCTTCGGCGGCGTCACCTGCTACTCGTGCTCGTCGGGGGGCGTCTGACAGAGGCTGACTGAGCGCGGCGTCCGTCCGCCAAGGGCTGCGCCGTCGTGATCAGAAATGACGACGGTACCCAGCGGTCGCTCCTGCTGTGGCCTGGCTTCTGGCGCTGCCGCTGGCCGTCACCCAAGTCTCGGTTCGAACCCGAGCGCCTCGCGGCGATAGCCGCCGCATGATGGGAGGCAATCGGCAGGCGGCGGGCCTGGCTTACCCTGATGGAACGGCTTGAGGACATAGTTCAGGAGGGGCCTCAAATGGGGGACGAGATCGAGCGGTACCTCGATGACAGGCTGGCGGCCCAACTGGACCGCCGCGAGTTCCTGCAGGTTGGTTTGACGGTGGCCGGAGCGGCGGTCTTCGCCGCCTGCGGCGGCACCACGTCCGGCGGACCCAGCGGTCCGACCGGCCCCGAGTTCAAGCTCGGCGTCGTGCTGCCGTACTCGGGCGTCTACGCCGAGCTCGGCACCAGCATCACCAACGGCATGCGCATGTACTTCGACTCGGTCGGCAACCAGGCGGGCAATCGCAAGATCACCATGGTCACCGCCGACGAGCAGGTGGCGCTTGCCGACGCGGTCGCCGCGACCAAGAAGGTCGTCGAGCAGGACAGCGTCGACATGGTCGCGGGTTACGTCTCGAGCCCCAACGCCGCCGGGAATCGGGACTATCTTCACGGCCAGAAGATCCCGACCCTGATCGCCAACGCGGGCGTGAACTCGCTTTCCCGCGCCGCCAAGTCGCCCTTCATCTATCGCACGTCGTTCAGCAACTGGCAGCCCGCGCACCCGGTGGGCACGTACGTCGCCGAGAAGCTCGGCAAGAAGAAGATCCAGCTCGTCTACGCGAAGTACGGGGCGGGCCTCGAGTCGGTCGCGTCGTTCAAGGAGACCTTCACCGCCGCAGGCGGCACCATCGTCGGCCCCGACGTCGCGACGCCGTTCCCCAACAACGGTGACCAGACGCCATTCGTCCAGGCCATCCAGACCGACAAGATCGACGGCATCTACTCCTTCATGTCTGGCACCGACGCGGTTACGTTTCTCAAGAAGGCTGCCGAGCTGGGGACTCTGGGCAAGCTGGGCCTGGTCTCCGGCGCGGGATTCTTCGTCGAGCAGGACGTGCTCGCCGCGATCCAGGATGCGGCGCCCAACGGGGCGATCACAGGCCTCCATTGGGCCCTGACCCTGACGAACAGGGAGAACCAGGACTTCATCGCGAAGTACAGCAAGAAGTTCAACGGCCGGCAGGCGGACGTCTTTGCCGTCCAGGGCTTCGACACGGCCCGGGTCATCGTGGACGCGCTCAACGCCGTGAAAGGCAACACCGACAACAAAGACGGATTCATGCAGGCGATCGCGAAGGTGAGCTTCAAGAGCCCGCGCGGCGACTTCAAGTTCGATCCCAGCACCAACAACGTCGTCCAGACGATCTACATCCGCAAGACTGTCAAGGACGCCAAGCTCGGTTGGACCAACCAGGTGATCGACCAGTACCCAGGAGTCGCGGACCCGGGCAAGTAACCTTCAAGCCATCGCGACCGTACTGCAGCTGATCGTCAACGGGCTGTCCTTCGGCGGCCTCGTCTTCCTGCTCGCCGCCGGCCTGTCGATCATCTTCGGCGTCATGGACGTGCTCAACCTCGCGCACGGCTCCTTCTACATGGTCGGCGCGTACATCGCCTACACGGTGGTCGTCGCCACCAACAACTTCTGGCTCGCATTCGTGGTCGCGCCGCTGCTCCTGGCCTTGCTCGGCGCGGCTCTCGAGGTCGTGTTCTTCCGGCGCCTGTACCGTCACGGTCACCTCGCCCAGGTCCTGCTGACGTTCGGCTTCACGCTCGTCTTCGTCGACCTGGTCCGGGCCCAGTTCGGACCCACCACCCGCTCCGTCCCCCCACCCCCAGGCCTGGGTGGCGCGGTCGAGCTGTTCGGTGCGACGTTCAGCTCCTACAGCCTTTTCGTGCTCGGCGTCGCGATCGCGGTCGGCGCCTTTCTTCTGCTCGGGTGGCGTTTTTCGCGGG
>Ga0209376_1005644_pt1 | contig 10329 bp, 11 predicted proteins | sample GraSoiAngelo_134_FD_185891 | JGI IMG/M metagenome (GOLD analysis project Ga0209376, IMG submission 185891) | Grasslands soil microbial communities from the Angelo Coastal Reserve, California, USA - 14_0929_05_30cm (SPAdes) (version 2) | ecosystem: Environmental > Terrestrial > Soil > Grasslands ... | reverse complement strand
GCGCGTGTGGCGCTTCGAGGCGGACGGCGCGGGAAGGGTGCCGCTTCGCGCGCTGTTTCGGCGGCTCGCCGAGGACGGAAGGCTCTCCCTTCTCGTGGAGGGGGGGCCCACCGTGCATACGGCGGTGCTTCGCGAAGGGCTGGCGGACCGCGTCGCGGTCGGGATCGCGCCCCGGATCCTCGGGGGAGCGAACGCCCCGGCCTGGACGCGGGACCTCGGGCGCGCGCGTCTCGACGAAGCGATCGGGGTGGAGTCGCTCGTGGTGCGCCGCGTGGGCCGGGATCTCTGGATCGAGGGGGCCCTGGCCCCGGGGCGCGATGTTTAGCGGCATCGTCGAGCGCGTGGGGCGCGTCGAAGCCATCGGGCGCGTCGCGCCGGACGGCGCTTCGGGGCGGGGACGTGATCCATGCGACGGCCGTGCCGGAGACCTTGCGCAAGACCACGCTCGGGAAGCTCTCTCCGGGCGGCAGGGTCAACCTGGAGCGGGCGCTGAAAGTAGGAGACGAAATCGGCGGCCACTGGGTCTCGGGTCACGTGGACGCCGTCGCGAGGATCGCTTCGGTTCGCCGGTCGGGAACGGACGTGCTCCTCTCGGTCGAGGTCCCGGCCTCGCTCGCTCCCTACGTGGCGGTGAAAGGATCGCTCGCGCTGGACGGCGTCAGTCTGACCGTCGCCGCATGGGAGGCCTCGCGGGCCGTGGTCGCCCTGGTGCCGTACACGCTCGAGCACACGATCGCATCGGAATACGAAGAGGGAACCGACGTGAATCTGGAGGTGGATTTGCTGGCCCGTTACCTGGAACGCCTCGCCGTGGCGCGCGGAATGCTCGCGCCGCCGTCCGGACTCGCCGCCGAGCGCGGCCGCCCATGAAGACCCTCGGAGCGTTCTCGAGCATCGACGAGGGTCTCCGGGCGATCCGCGCCGGGAGGATGGTGGTGGTCGTGGACGACGAGGACCGCGAGAACGAAGGGGACTTCGTGATGGCCGCGGAGAAAGCCTCGGCCGACGACGTCAACTTCATGGCGCGGGAAGGTCGCGGCCTGATCTGCGTCTCCATGCCGGGAAGCCGGCTCGAAGGGCTGGGCCTTTCCCTCATGGCCCCGGTGAACACCGCGCGGTACGCGACCCCCTTCACGGTCTCGGTGGACCTCCTTCGCGGCACGACCTCCGGCTCCTCGGCGCACGACCGGTCGGTCACCATCCGCGCGCTCGCCGACCCGCGGACGAAGCCCGAGGATCTGGCGCGCCCCGGACACGTCTTTCCGCTCCGCGCCGCGGACGAGGGCGTGCTCAAGCGTCCCGGGCACACCGAAGCGGCCCTCGATCTGGTGCGGCTCGCGGGACTCAAGCCGGCGGGACTCCTGTGCGAGATCCTCGCTCCGGACGGAACGATGGCGAACGGCCGCGAGCTCGTGCGGCTCGCGAAGCGGCACAAGCTCGTCCTCGTCACGATCCGGGATCTGATTCGTTACCGTTATCTCCACGAGCGGCTCATCCGGCGCGTCGCGTCCTCGCGCCTCCCCACCCGGTTCGGCAGCTTCCGCGTGCTGGTGTACGAGAGTCTGGTCGACGGGCACCACCACGTCGCGCTCGTGAAAGGCTCGTCGGGGAAGGGCGCCAGGCTCGTGCGCGTGCATTCGCAGTGCCTGACGGGGGACGTGTTCGGCTCCCAGCGCTGCGACTGCGGAGAGCAGCTGGAGGCCGCGCTGGAGCGCATCGATCGCGAGGGCGCCGGGGCGTTCCTGTACCTGCGACAGGAAGGCCGCGGCATCGGGCTCGCCAACAAGCTCCGGGCCTACGAGCTGCAGGATCTGGGGCTCGACACGGTGGAGGCCAATCTGAAGCTGGGGTTCGCGCCCGACCTTCGCGATTACGGCGTGGCGGCGCAGATCCTCCGCGATCTCCGGTACGCGAAGGTCCGGCTCCTGACGAACAATCCACGCAAGATCCAGGCGCTCCGGGAATACGGGATCGACGTCGTGTCACGCGAGCCGCTGGAGATCGCGCCCAACGTCTCGAACGCGCGCTACCTCGCGACCAAGCGCGACCGGTTGGGGCATCTCTTGAAACAGCCCCTCGCCGCCGGGGCCCACGCCTTACGTGGGAATGGAAAGCGGGGCGATCGCTCATGAACCGCGCGCGCGCTGCGCCTTCGAGCGCGTCGACAGAGGGGAGCGAGGCGCCGCGCGTGCTCGAGGGCACCCTCGAGGGCGCCGGACTCCGGATCGCGGTCGTTCTCTCGCGCTTCAACGAGCGCGTCGGGACCCGCCTCCTCGAAGGCGCGCTCTCGGCACTCCGTGGCCGCGGCGTGCGCGCGCGGGACGTGCTGGTCGTCAAGGTGCCCGGAGCGTTCGAGCTGCCGGCCGTGGCGAAGCGGCTCGCGGCCTCGCGACGCCACGACGCCATCGTCTGCCTGGGCGCGGTCGTGCGAGGGGAGACGCCCCATTTCGAGTACGTTGCCGGGGAAGCTTCGCGCGGTATCGCCGCCACCTCCTACGAGAGCGGCGTCCCCGTGCTGTTCGGGGTGCTCACCACGGACACTGAGGAGCAGGCGCTCGAGCGCGCCGGGGGGGCCCACGGGAACAAGGGCCGGGAGGCCGCGGAGGGCGCGATCGAGATGGCTCGCCTCGTACGCGCGCTCCGGAAGAGGACGCCGCGTTGAGCCGCAGGCGTCAGGCCCGCGAGCTCGCGTTCCGCGCGGCCTACCAGGCGGACGTGACCGGGGATCCGGTGGAGCACTGTTACCGGGAGATCCTCGAGGATCTGGAGGAGGCCGCGGATCCCGTGACCCGGGACTTCGCGGGCGCGCTCGTCTCCACGCTCGCGCTCCACCAGCCGGAGATCGACGCGGTCGTTTCGCGCCTCGCCGCGGCGGAGCTTCTCTATCACTCCGAGGTGCCCGTGCGGGTTGCGCTTGACGAGGCGATCGAAATCGCGAAGAAATACGGCATGGAAACCTCCGGCGCCTTCGTGAACGGCATCCTGGACCGCCTCGCCCACGACGTGCGGCCCCCAGGATGAAGACGGCGCTCATCTCCGACGTACACGCCAACCTCGAAGCGCTGGAGGCGGTCCTCCAAGCCGTGGATCAACGCGGCGCGGACCGGATCCTGTGCCTGGGGGACGTGGTCGGCTACGGCGGAAGCCCCAACGAATGCCTGAATCTCATCCGGAAGCGGTGCCAGCTGGTGCTCCTGGGGAACCACGATTCGGCCGCGAGCGGCGGGCCGGAGATCTCGCGCTTCAATCCGAACGCGAAGGCGGCCGCGCTCTGGACCTCGAAGGTGCTCACGAGCCAGAACCGCGATTACCTGCGCGCGCTCACCCTGTCGCAGCGCCGCGAGCCGTACCTCTTCGTCCACGCCTCCCCCGCGGCGCCGCGGGACTGGGAGTACATCTTCGACCGGTTCGACGCGGAGCCTCAGTTCCAGTTCTTCACGGAGCGCGCCTGCTTCATCGGGCACACGCACCAGCCCGCGATCTTCGAGCGCACCGTGACCGGGTGTGAGTCGCTGCCTCCCACCACGCTCCGCTTCGATCCGCTCTACCGCTACATCGTGAACGTGGGCAGCGTCGGGCAGCCCCGGGACCATGATCCGCGCGCCTGCTTCGTCCTCCTCGAGGAGCCCGCCGCCTCGATCGATTTCGTGCGCGTGCCGTACGACATCGAGGCGGCGCAGGAGAAGATCCGCCTGCAGAACCTCCCGCCCGTCCTGGCCGCGCGGCTCGCCTCCGGGGAGTAATCCGTGCGTCAGTCCACCGAAGCTCACTGGACGCGCTTCTGGCGCGAGCGCGCCGAGATCGAGGACGTCTATTCCACCGAGGGGCGGGTCGTGGAGGAGATCCTGGCGGCGACCCCGGTCTCGGGGAAGCGCGTGCTCGAGGTGGGTGCGGGCTCCGGGCGCGACAGCGTCGCGCTCGCCGAGGCGGGAGCCGTCGCGGTGCTGCTCGACTATTCCATGGTTTCGCTCGAAGTCGCGCGCCGCGTCGCCGACGCCGCGGGACAGCGCGTGCACCTGGTCCGCGCCGACGCGCTCCGGATGCCGTTCCGGGACGGCGCCTTTCACGTGGTGTTCCATCAGGGGCTTCTCGAGCACTTCCGGGATCCCTTGCCGCTCCTTCGCGAGAACGTTCGCGCCCTGGGTCCGGAGGGCATCCTGCTCGTGGACGTGCCCCAGCGCTTTCATCTCTACACCGTGCTCAAGCATTTCCTCATCGCGGTGGGGAAGTGGTTCGCGGGCTGGGAGACGGAGTTCACGATCGGCGAGCTGGAAGGGCTCATGAGAAAGGCCGGCGTGACCGTGACGCGCCGCTACGGAAACTGGATGGTCCCCGGGCTCTTCTACCGCTCGCTCCGGGTGGCCCTGCTCCGGTCCCGCGTCGCGCGGCTGCCCCTCTACCCGCCGCCCCTGCCGGTGCTCTCCCGGCTCATGGCCCGGGCGCGCGCGCGGGTCCGCAAGAGCCGGATCGCCTTCTACACCTACTTCGTGATCGGCGCGCTCGGCCGAAAAGAGCGGGCGAATTCCTCGCGTTCCGTGGGCTCTATCGGGTGAAGCTCCTCGCCTTCAACTGGCGGGACCCCCGGCATCCCGAGGCCGGAGGCGCCGAGCTCCATCTCGCCGAGATCCTGACGCGCGCGGTGCGGGACGGCGACCAGGTGACCTGGCTCGCGGAGGCGTTCCCGGGCTCGAAGCCCGAGGAGGAAGTCCAGGGCATGCGCGTTCTGCGCGCGGGTTCGTGGTACAATGCGCATCTTGCTCTGGCCCAGCTGTATCGTCGAAAGCTTCGGGGAGAGCGATTTGATCTCGTCTTGGAAGACATCAACAAGGTTCCCTTCTTCACGCCCTGGTACGTCCGCGATCCCGTGCTCGCCGTGGTGCCGCATCTGTTCGGCTCCTCGGTGTTCCAGGAAGCCTCGCCCGTCCTCGGCGCCCTGGTACGGGCCCACGAGAGCTTGATTCCTTTCGTGTACCGCGGCGTCCCCTTTCTCGCCATCTCGGAGAGCACCCGGAACGAACTCGTGGGTCGCGGAATTCCGCGCGAGCGGATCGACGTCGTGCGCTGCGGACTGGATCAGAGCGCCTACACGGTCACGATTCCTCCCGAGACTCGCACGCAGCCGGTCGTGGTGTTCGTGGGGAGGCTCCGGAAATACAAGGGAGCGCAGCATCTGATCCGCGCGTTTCCGCGCGTGCTGAGCCGCGTCCCCGAGGCGCGGCTCCGGATCGTGGGGGACGGTCCCTACCGCGAGGCGCTCCAGACCCTCGCGCTCGCGCTCGGGATCGAGAGCCGGGTGGAATTCCTGGGCTCCCTGAGCCACCGGGAGAAAGTGGAGGCTCTGAACCAGGCGATGGTCGCGACCGCGCCCTCCCCCAAGGAGGGCTGGGGACTCACCGTGATCGAGGCGAATGCCTGCGGTACGCCGGTCGTCGCGAGCCGGAGTCCGGGGCTCGTCGAATCGGTCCGGGACCAGGAGACGGGCCTGCTCGTGCCGCACGGCGACACGCGCGCCCTCGCGGACGCCATCGTCTCCCTGATCGAGGACCGTCCGCGGCGGCTCCGGATGGCCGAGGCGGCCCTCCGCTGGGCGCGGGAGTTCACCTGGGAGCGCTGCTACGCGGAGAGCCGCGCCGTGATCGAGCGCGCGGCCCGAGCGGGCGCCGCATGAGCCGCGAGTCGGGGCCTGGAACGTTCGCGAAGCTGAAGATCCCGCTCATCGCGCTCAAGATCCTCCTGAGCGTGCTCCTCTTCGCCTACGTGATCGCGAAGGTCTCCCCGCGCAACGTATGGAGCACCATGCGCGCCGCGGATCCGGGGCTCCTGGTGCTCGCCGCGGGCCTGTTCCTCCTCTCGAGCCTCATCGGGAGCTGGCTCTGGGCGAGGCTGCTCCGGGCCCAGGGCGTGACGATTCCCTATCCCAAGGCGGCGTCCTATTATTTCGTCGGCCTCTTCTTCAACAATTTCCTGCCCTCGAACATCGGCGGCGACATCGCGCGGATCAGCGATGCGTCCAAGCACGCGGAGCGCGTGAGCTCGGTCTTTTCGGCGACCCTCATGGACCGGCTGATCGGGGTGGTGGCGATCGGATTCCTGGCCGTCATCGCCTCGATCGCGGCGCTCCACCGCGTGCACCTGCACGCCCTCTACGCGGCCACGTTCGTCGTGTTCCTCGCCGCGGCGGCTCTGTTCGCGAGCATCTTCCATCGAGGCGTCCTGGAAGCCTTCGAGCGTCCGTTTCGCGCGATCGGAGCCGGGAAGGTGGAGCGCGCGATCGGTCGGCTCATGGACGACCTGCATGGATTCAGCGAGGGGCGCTCGCCGCGGCCTACGTCGCGTCCACGCTGGTCCAGATCAGCCGCATCTACGTCCACGACCTCGTCGGGCTCGCGCTGGGGGTGCGTCTTTCGCTCACGTACTACTTCCTCTTCGTCCCGATCCTGGCCGCGCTCATCTCGCTTCCCATCTCGCTGAACGGAATCGGCGTGCGCGAGGGGGCCGCGGTGGTGCTGTTCCAGATGGCGGGACTGACGAGGGAACAGGCCTTCAGCATTCCCTTCCTCACCTATGTGATCTCCGTCCTGATCAGTCTCCTGGGGGGGCTCATCTTCATCTCCCGGACGCCGCGGCGCGCGATCGGGAAGCGGATCGAGTGGCGGGCGTGAGCCAGGATCGCTGGCACAAGATCGCGGCGCTGTTCGCGTTCCTGGTCCCGCTCTTCGTGTACGTTCGGACGCTGACGCCGACCGTTCCGTTCTGGGACTCCGGCGAGTTCATCGCGACCTCCTACATCCTGGGATTGCCGCATCCTCCCGGCAACCCGGTGTACACGATTCTGGGAAGGATGATGAGCCTGATCCCGCTCGGAAGCGTGGCCTGGAAGGTGAATTTCATGAGCGCGCTCGCCTCCGCGCTCACCGCGCTCTTCACCTTCCTCATCACCGTGCGCTCCCTGCGCCGGTGGTGGCCCGAGGACAAGGGCCCGGTTCCCGCCCGCCGGCTCGCGTGCGAGATCGGGGGGCTGGTCGCGGCGTTCTTCATCGCGTTCTCGAATTCGTTCTGGGACAGCGCCATCGAGGCCGAGGTCTATTCGCTCTCCTCGTTCCTGCTCATCTTCACGGTCTGGCTGGCCTTCAACTGGTGGGATCATCTGGGAGAAACCGGGAACGACCGGCTCCTGGTGCTCATCGTCTACCTTCTTTCGATCTCCTCGGCCGTGCATCTCGGCACCGTGCTCGTGGCCCCCGGCCTTCTCGTGCTCTTCGCGATCGCGCGTCCGAACTATTTCAAGACGGGAAAGTTCTGGGCCTCGGCCGCGCTGCTCGGAGGGTTCGTCCTGTTCCTGTGGGTGAACGAATTCTCGGCCGACGTCGACGTGCCCGTGGCCCTCATCCTCACGCTGCTCGCCGCCCTCGTGGCGGTGTACGCGCTCAATCACAAGAAACTCGTGAAGCACAACCTCTTCACCTGGTGGATGATCGCCCTCCTGGTGGGCTTCACCGTCCAGCTCTTCCTGCTCGTGCGGAGCCAGCAGCATCCCAACGTGAACGAGGGGGCGCCGGAGACCTTCCACACCTGGAAGGACTACCTGCTGCGCAAGCAATACGGGCCCTCGAGCCCGTTCGAGCGCCGCGCGGATCTCTGGTACCAGATCAACCACATGTACCTGCGCTACGTCGGGCAGCAGTACACCCTGACGCGCGGGTTCGGCCCCTTCGGTCCCGATTCCTTCTGGGTCCTCGCGGTGAACTCGATTCCGTTCGTGCTCCTGGCGTTCGGAGCGTGGTGGAACTGGAAACGGGACAAGAAGACCTTCTGGTTCTTTCTGACGCAGAACGTCGTGATGGGGCCCGCGCTCATCTTCTACCTCAACTTCACCGATCACGAGGTGCGCGAGCGCGACTATTTCTTCACGAACTCCTACCACTTCCTCGCCATCTGGATGGGCATGGGCGCCGCGGGCGTTCTGGAGTGGATCGCGCGCGCTCTCGAGCCGGCGCGCGCCCGGGCGGTCGCGCCCGCGGCGGTTCCGGGCGAGGCGAACGGACGCCGGGTGGTTCCCTCCGGCCTGGCCGCGACGTTCGGAGGGGAGCGCTCCGGGTTCTGGATCGCGGCCCTGGCGCTGATCGGGACCTCGCTCCTCCCGCTCAAGGACGGGTGGTACGAGCACGACCGGTCCGGCTTCTACATCGCCCACGACTACGCGTACAACATGCTCGCGCCGCTCGCTCCGAACGCGATCGTGATCACCAACGGGGACAACGACACGTTCCCGCTCTGGTACATCCAGGAAGTGGAGAAGGTCCGGAAGGACGTGCGGGTGGTGAACCTGAGCCTCCTCAACACGCCCTGGTACATCAAGCAGCTGCGGGACCAGGAGCCCCGGGTGCCGTTCACGTTCACCGACGCCCAGCTCGATCAGATGCAGCCCTACCAGGACGAGAAGACCGGGAAGATCATCTGGGTGAAGGATCAGGCGATCGCCGACATGGTGAAGGTGAACGGCTGGAGGAAGCCCATCTACATGGCGGTCACGGTTCCGGAGCAGCTGGGCTTCGATCAGAACGAGGTCCTGGAAGGTCTGGTGTTTCGCATCAGCCCGAAGCCGGTCGGGGACCACGTGGTGGACGTGAACAAGACCCTGTACAACCTCTACCACGTGTTCCGCTACGGCGGGCTCCTGAACAAGAACCGGGACTACGATCGCTCCGTGTACAAGGACGACAATGCGTACAAGCTGGTGCAGAACTACAGCGCGGCCCACGTTCAGGCCGCCTACCAGCTCCAGCAGCAGGGGCGGTCGCAGGAAGCGCTGAACATCCTGCGCGACGCGGTCAAGATGACGCCCGATTTTCCCGGGCTCCTGGAATATCTGGGCAAGTCCTATCAGGATCTGGGGGACACGGCCGCCGCCGAGCGGGTCTTCGCGGAGGCGCAGAAGCGCTTCCCGACCTCCGCGGAGTTCTATTACCACCTCGGCACCATCCACTGGCAGCGGGGACACAAGCTCCGGAACCCGATGCTGATCGAGCAGGGGATCCAGGAGCTCCGGCGCGCGTGCTCCATCGACCAGCGTTATTTCGACTGGTTCGGCGCGCTCTTCAGCGCGCTCTGGCTGGAGGGGCGAAAGCAGGAGGGGGTGGACGTCCTCCGGACGTGGGCGCGCGCCCATCCCGAAGACCCGCAGGGGGCCGCGTGGCTCAAGGCGTACGAGGACTCGCTCCGCATCTCCGCCGCGCCACGAAGCGGCGCGGGAACACGCGCGGCCGGCGGAGTCCGCTAGGCAGCCGTGCGCGCGCTCGTCACGGGCGTCGCCGGCTTCCTGGGATCGACGCTCGCGGAGGCGCTCCGGGGGACGGGGTTCGACGTGCTGGGGGTGGACGCGTTCACGCCCAACTACGACGCCTCGGTGAAGCGCGCGAACCTCGAGCGCCTTCTGCGCGATCCCGGATTCCGGTTCGTCGAGGCGGACCTGCGCCGCGCCGACTTGAATCCCCTTCTCGAGGGCGTGACCCATGTGGCCCACCTGGCCGCGCTGCCGGGCGTGCGGTCGAGCTGGGGGAATTCCTTTCGGGAATACGCCGAGCACAACGTCCTGGCCACCCAGCGGGTGCTGGAGGCGTGCCGCGACCGGAATCTCGCCCGCGTCTCGGTCGCCTCCAGCTCCTCGGTGTACGGGTCCGCGGAGCGCGCTCCGACGCCGGAGGATGAGCCCCGAAGGCCGATTTCGCCCTACGGCGTGACGAAGCTCGCGACGGAGGCGCTGGTCCATGCCTACCGGAAGGAATACGGGCTTCCCGCGGTCGCGCTCCGGTACTTCACCGTGTACGGACCGCGCCAGCGCCCGGACATGGGCATCCACCGCTTCTTCGAGGCGGGCCGGCACGGGACGCCGGTGACGGTGTACGGGGACGGGGGGCAGACCCGCGACTTCACCTACGTCGAGGACGCGGTCCGGGCCACCGTGGCGAGCCTGACCCTTCCGGCGCCGGAATTCGCATACAATGTCGGCGGCGGACATCGCGTGGCGCTCCGCGAGCTGCTCGACCGGATCGAAAGGCTGGTGGGAAGGAAGCTCGAGCGGCGCCACGTGGAGCCGCAGCGCGGCGACCCTCGCGACACGTCGGCCGACATGAAGCTGGCGCGCCGTGATCTCGAGTTTCTGCCGCGCACCTCAATCGAACGGGGGCTCTTCCAGCAATGGGAATGGCAGCGGAAGACGTGATGGAGGGGCGGGCGGCGGTGCGCGCGGCGTCCGCCGCGCTGGACCTCACCGTGCTGGTTCCCGTCTACAACGAGTCGGAGAATCTGAAGCCGCTCCTCGAGAAGCTC
>Ga0209376_1005643_pt1 | contig 10334 bp, 8 predicted proteins | sample GraSoiAngelo_134_FD_185891 | JGI IMG/M metagenome (GOLD analysis project Ga0209376, IMG submission 185891) | Grasslands soil microbial communities from the Angelo Coastal Reserve, California, USA - 14_0929_05_30cm (SPAdes) (version 2) | ecosystem: Environmental > Terrestrial > Soil > Grasslands ... | reverse complement strand
GCACCGCGCGGTGATGCCGGCGACACAGCAACGCGAGATTCGACAGCGTGGTGGGGCCTCCGTGGGCCCAATGGCGAATGTGATGGCCCTGACCGAACGGTAGTGCGCAGCCGGGGAAGCGGCAGCCTCGGTCCCGGTGCTGAAGCGCACGTCGTAGCGCCGGCGGAATGGTGCGGGTCCTCGCACCGACCTCCGTGATATGGCCGTCTACGTCATGTTGCATGACGACCCGAGTCGCGTCGCAGGCCAAACGCCGCGACGTTTCCGCGGGAACGTCGTCGGCGTGCTTCGCCTGTGCGCGCTGGTACAGCGTCTCGCGGGCCGCAGCCAGCGCCTGCATGAGCACGGCGCCGACCTCCGGCGCCAGCCGTCCGCGGATGACCACCATTGCCGTCTTCGTCTTGCACAGCCGGCACGCGGAACAAACGCTGTCAAGAGTCGAAGATCAGATACACGCGCTCCCGCCTCACCCCGCCGTGTATCCCCCGTCCACCGGCAGCGAGACGCCGGTCACGAAGCTGGCCTCGTCGCTGGCGAGGTAGAGGATGGCGGAGGCGACCTCGTCGGGCTGGCCGAAGCGCTGGAGCGGGTACTTCAGGAGCACGGCCTCACGGAACGCAGGGTCGTCGAGCAGCGCGCGCGTCATCGGCGTCTCGATCATCCCCGGGCAGACGCAGTTGACGCGCACGGCCGGCGCCCACTGCATGGCCATCTGGCGCGTGAGGTTCACCACCGCGCCCTTCGACGCCGCGTAGGCGGGCGAGAGCGAGCCACCGACCATGCCGTAGACCGACGAGAGGTTCACGACGGCTCCGTGGCCGCTCGCGCTGAGCGCCGGCAGGGCGGCCCGAGACGGGAAATAGGTGCCGGTCAGGTTGGTGTCCACCACGCGCTCCCATTCCGCGGGGGCGGGCGCGCGGTCGCGGCCCTCGGGGCGTACGCCGGCGGAGTTCACGAGGGTGGTGAGGGCGGCGAAGTGCGCGACCACCTGGTCCACCATCCGCTCGCACGCCGCCGCGTCGGTGACGTCGGTCTCCAGCGCGAACGCCTCGCCGCCCGCCGCGCTGACCACGCGCGCCGTTTCCTTCGCGCGCTCGCCGAGGCGATCGACGCACGCGACGCGCGCGCCCTCGGCGGCGAACCGGCGCGCCGTCGCCGCGCCGATGCCCGAGCCGGCGCCGGTGATCAGCGCCACCTTGCCGCGCATCCTGCCCGCCATGACTTTGCTCGCCGCGGAGGATACAATCGGGTGCTCGACAACGCCAGAGGGGGCTGTCATGGACTTCGAGTACTCCAAGAAGACGAAGATGTACATGGAGCAGCTCACCGACTTCATGAGCAAGTACATCTACCCCAACGAGCACGTCTTCCACGCGCAGCTCGACGCCGGGCCCACCCGCTGGCAGATCCCCCCGATCATGGAGGAGCTGAAGGACACGGCGCGCGAGCGCGGCCTCTGGAACCTGTTCCTGCCCGAGAGCCAGCGGGGCGCCGGCCTCACCAACCTCGAGTACGCGCCCCTCTGCGAGGTGATGGGCCGCTCGCACATCGCGCCGGAAGTCTTCAACTGCTCCGCCCCCGACACCGGCAACATGGAGGTCTTCGAGCGCTACGGCACCGAGGAGCACAAGAAGCAGTGGCTGCAGCCCCTGCTGGAGGGCAAGATCCGCTCGGCCTTCGCGATGACGGAGCCGAAGGTCGCGTCGTCCGACGCCACCAACATCGAATCGTCCATCGTGCGCGACGGCGCCGAGTACGTGATCAACGGCCACAAGTGGTGGACCTCGGGCATCGGCGACCCGCGCTGCAAGGTCCTGATCTTCATGGGCAAGACGGATCCCAAGAATCCCGACAAGTACAAGCAGCAGTCGATGATCGTGGTGCCGCGCGACAGCAAGGGCATCACGGTCAAGCGGATGCTGACGGTCTTCGGCTACGACGACGCGCCGCACGGCCACGGCGAGGTCCTCTTCGAGAACGTGCGCGTGCCCGCCGGCAATCTCCTGCTGGGCGAGGGGCGCGGCTTCGAGATCGCCCAGGGGCGCCTCGGGCCGGGTCGCATCCACCACTGCATGCGCCAGATCGGCGTGGCCGAGCGCGCGCTCGAGCTGATGTGCAGGCGCTCGATGAGCCGCGTGGCCTTCGGCAAGCGCATCGCCGACCACGACGTCACCCTCGAGCGCATCGCGGAGGCGCGGATCAAGATCGACCAGGCGCGCCTGCTCGTCCTGCACGCGGCGTACATGATGGACACCGTCGGCAACAAGGCGGCCAAGCAGGCCATCGCCGAGATCAAGGTGGCGGTGCCGAACATGACCGGCCAGGTCGTCGACTGGGCGATGCAGGTCCACGGCGGGGGCGGCGTGAGCCAGGAGTTTCCGCTGGCGTTCATGTGGGCGCACTCGCGGACGCTGCGCTTCGCGGACGGGCCGGACGAGGTGCATCGGCGCCAGATCGGGCGCCTCGAGCTGCGCAAGCATTCCTGAGGGCGGGGCGGTGAGCCACGCGCCGTACGTCGCGGCAGCGCTCGCACTGCTCGCGGTCGCGGGCTGCTCGGCGGCGCCGCGCACGCCCAAGGCCATCCCGCGCGAGACGAAGGCGCCGCACGCGCTCATCCTCTATGCGATCCTCGATCGCGACGTGCGGCTCGCCCATCTCGGCCGCACCACCAGCCCCACCGCGGCGCGTACGGTCCTCAGCGCGGGCCGACCGGTCGGCGACGTTCAGCCCCTGCCCGTCGTGGTCTCGGATCATCACCAGGCGGCGCTGATGGAGGCGGAGCGGCTCTACGCCAGACAGGACTACGCCGCCGCGCTCGCCGTGCTCGAGCCCGTGTACCGTGACGAGCCGAAAAATCCGTTCGTGCTCGAGGCCTACGGTCGTGCCCTCTATCGCCAGCGCGAGCGCGAGCGCGCCTTCGAAGTCTATCGAACGCTGGTCGACCTGCTGGACGCGGAGTGGTCGACCGATGCCGCGAAGGCCGTGACGATTGACTTGTGGTTCGTCGATGCATACTGGAAGGTCGGCACGCTGCACATCGACCGCGCGGAATGGGAACGCGCGGCCTTCGAGATCAGCCGTGCCCTCGCGGGCGGCTTCATGTGGGAGCCCCTTGCCGTAGACCAGGCGCTGTCGTACCTCATGCGGGCCTATGACCAGATGGACCGGCACGATGTTGCCCGCTACTATGCGGAGCGCGCGCTCGAGCAAAATCCCAAGAACCCGCTCGCGCGTCGTTACCTCGACCCGCTGTCGCGCGACAGCAAGTAGTGCGAGTCGATGAAAGGAGCGATGAGACCATGCCACGGATGACCGGCGGTGAAGCGCTCGCCCGGCAGCTCGTTCGCGAAGGCGTCAAGATCGTGTTCGGCCTGCCCGGCGTGCAGCTCTACGGGGCGCTGGCGGGGCTGCGCGACGAGCGCGTGCGCTTCATCACCACGCGGCACGAGCAGGCCACCACCTACATGGCCGACGGCTACGCGCGCGCCGGCGGTGGCTTCGGCACCGCCCTCGTGGTGCCGGGGCCCGGCCTGCTCAACGCGGCGGCGGGGCTGTCCACCGCGTACGCGGCCAGCTCGCCCGTGCTGATGCTCTGCGGCCAGGTGCCGAAGCGGAACATCGGCCGCGACGTCGGCGTCCTCCACGAGGTCAACGACCAGATGGACGCGATCGCGCCCGTCACGAAGTGGCGACGCCGTGTGCTGGAGGTCTCCGACGTGCCGGGCGCCGTGCGCGCGGCGGTGCGACAGCTCAAGACCGGACGGCCGCGCCCCGTGCACCTGGAGTTCCCGCCGGACGTGCTCGAGGAGGAAGGCGAGGCGACGCTCCTGCCGCCCGCCGAGATCGACCGCGCGGCGGCGCCCGAGCCCACGATCGCGCGCGCGGCGCAGATGCTGCTGGCCGCGCAGCGCGCCGTGATCTACGCGGGCGGCGGCGCGGTGACGGGCGACGCGCACGAGGCGCTCGTCGCCATCGCCGAGCACCTGCAGGCAGGGATCGCCACCACCGCCGAGGGCAAGGGCGTGGTGAACGACGCCAACGACCTCTCGCTCGGCGCCGGGCTGTGGCCCAAGAATCCGCTGCGGCGCTGGCTCGACGCCGCCGACCTCATCCTCGTCGTCGGCTCGCGGCTTCAAGTTTCGGGGTTCCAGCCGACTCAGCAGGTGATCCAGGTCGACGTCGACCCCGACGAGATCGGACGCAGCCACGGCCTGACGTTCGGCCTCGTGGGCGACGCGCGGCTGACGCTCGAGCGCCTGCTCGAGCGGCTGCGCGCCTCGGCCCCGCGGCCCTCGCGCAAGGCCGAGCGCGAGGCGCTGCGCGCGGAGATGGCGGCGCTCGACACGACCGAGCCCAACGCGCCCATCTTGAAGTCGCTGCGCGCGGGCACGCCGGAGGACGCGATCGTCATCGCCGGCATGACCCAGATCGGCTACTACTCGCGGCCGTTCTGGCCGGTCTTCCGGCCGCGCACGTACCTGAACTCGTCGTACTCCGGGAACCTCGGCTTCGAGTACCCGACCGCGCTGGGCGCCAAGGTCGCGCAGCCCGACCGGCCCGTGGTCGCCATCTGCGGCGACGGCGGCTTCATGTACAACGCGCAGGAGATGTCGACGGCGGTGAAGTACGGCATCAACGTCGTCGCCGTGGTGTTCAACGACGAGGCCTACGGCAACGTCGCGCGCGACCTCGACGAGGCGTGGGGCGGCGCGTGGGAGGCCGATTTCCGCAACCCCGACTTCATGAAGCTCGCCGACGCCTACGGTGTGGCCGGCCTGCGCACCGAGAAACCGACCGAGGTCGGCGATCTCGTGCGCCGAGCGATCGCGCTCAACCGTCCGGCGCTGATCGAGGTGCGCGTGGGCCGCATGCCGCGCCCGCCGTTCTTCATGCCGCTCAAGGCGCCCGACAAGTACAAGACGTGATGGACGCGCCGGCGCGAGTCCTCGAGCTGATCGGGCGCGCGATGGGTCGCTTCTCGATGCTGCGTCCCGGCGACCGCGTGGCCGTGGGCGTGTCGGGCGGCAAGGACAGCCTCTGCCTGCTCGACGCGCTCCTGGCCTATCGGACGCGCGCGCCGTTCGCCTACGACGTGGTCGCGGTCACGATCGAGCAGGGAAAATTCAAGAGCGACATCCGCGCTCTGGAGCCCGCGATCCGCGACATGGGCGTGCGCTGGGTCGTGAGCGACGAGCCCGCGACGCTGGCGCTCGTGAAGGACGGCGTCCCCCACGGCTGTGACGTGTGCAGCCGCCACCGCCGCCGCGCGCTCTACCGGCTGGCCGCGGAGCTGGAATGCACGACGCTGGCGCTCGGGCACACAGCGGACGACTGCGCGGAGTCGCTGCTGCGCAACATCCTCTTCAACGGCCGGATCGCCTCGCTGCCGCCCGTGGCCGTCTCGCGCAAGGGCATGCTGCGCCTGGTGCGGCCGCTCGTGTTCGTCACCGAGGATCTGACCGCCGCCTACACCCGCGCGCGCGGGCTGGCGACGGTGGGCTGCGCGTGCTCGGACAAGCCGAGCGTGCGCGGTGAGATCCGCGCGTTTCTGCGGACGCTGCGCGCGCGGCACCCGGGCGTGGCAGACTCCGTCACCGCCGCGCTCGGCAACGTGAACCCCTATACCCTCTTCGACGCTACCCTCGAGAAGTCGGGCGCAGAGCGGGTCGAGGAGCGCCCCGGCTTCGCCGGGGCGTGACGAGCGTTGGGGGGTGTGGGGGGCCATCCGGGGCCCCCCACGTCCGATTGTCCCGCTGGGCCGTCCTGGTCCTCGTCACGCTGGCCCATGCGCTCGGCGCGCTGGCCGTGCTCTCCGTCGCGCCGCTCTCACCGTTCCTGCTGGACGCGCTGCACCTGAGCCGCGCGCAGGTCGGGCTCCTGCTGCCCGCTGTCTACCTCGGCGGCGTGCTGATGTCGCTGCCGGCGGGCTGGCTCACCGATCGGCTCGGCGTGCGCGTCACGCTCGGCGTCGGCCAGGCCGTCATCGGCGTCCTCGTGCTCGTCGCCGCGCTGGCCGGCAGCCTCGGCACGCTCCTCGCCTGCCTCGTGCTGGCGGGCTTCGGTTTCAGCGTGCTCAACCCCGCCACGGGCAAAGCGGTGCTCGAGTGGTTTCCGCCGCACGGACGCGGTCTCGCCATGGGCATCAAGCAGACGGGCCTCACGCTCGGCGGCCTCGTCGGCGCGCTGGCGCTGCCGCCGCTGGCGCTCGGCGCCGGCTGGCGCTCGGCGCTTGCGGCGGGCGGCGCGCTCGCGCTCGTGTCGGCGGCGGTGACGCTGGTCGCGTATCGCACGCCCGCCGCCCGGAGCCCTGCGGCGCCGGCGCCGTGGCCGCGACTCGGCGAGCTGCGCGTCTTCCTGCGCCGGCCGGGCGTGATCGTCGTGTTCCTCTCGGGGCTCGCGCTCTCGGTGGCGCAGTCCTCCGTGCTCGCGCACCTGGCCATCTACGCGCGCGAGACGTTCGCGCTCTCGCCCGTCGCCGCCGGCCAGATGCTGGCGCTCGCCCAGGCGGGCGGCACCGCCAGCCGGCTCGCCTGGGGCGCGATCAGCGACCGGTCATTCGGCGGGCGCCGCCGACCGGGCGTCGTCGTCAATGCGCTGATCGGCGCCGGCGCCTACGCGCTGCTCTCGCTCGGCGACCGGCTGCCCGCCGCGGGCCTGGTGCCGCTGGCGCTCGTCGCCGGCGTGGGGGCGTTCGGCTGGGTCGGGCTCTACTTCGCGCTGGTGGCGGAGATCGGCGGCGCGCGCTACGCCGGGCTGCTCACGGGCGTCGCCGTCGCGTTCGCGTGGAGCGGCGTCCTCGTCGGGCCGCCCGTCTTCGGCCTGCTGGTGGACCGCACGGGCTCCTACGCGTGGCCATGGCTGGGGCTGGCCGCCATCGGCCTCGGCGTAGCCGCGACGCTGCCGCGGCCGGCGCAGCTCGTCCAGCGGGAGCCCAGGTGACGATCGTCGACGTCGTCGTCGCCATCCTGATGCTCGCCGGCCTCGTCGGCGCGATCCTGCCCTTCCTGCCCGGGGCGCCGCTGATCTTCGCCGGCGCGCTGCTCTACGCCCTCGCCACCGACTTCACGCCCATCGGCGCCGGCCGGCTCGCGATCCTCGCCGCGCTCGGCGTGCTGGCGTGGGCTCTCGAGCATGTGGCGGGCGTGGTGGGAGCCCGCCGAGCCGGCGGCAGCCGCGCCGCCGTCGTCGGCGCGACGCTCGGCCTGCTGGTCGGCGTGATGGTGGCGCCGATCGGCCTGCTGCTCGGACCGCTCATCGGCGCGATCGCCGGCGAGCTCCTGGCCGGCCGCGCGCCCGGCCCCAGCGTGCGCACCGGCGTGGGCGCCGCGCTCGGCGTGCTCACGGGCGTCGTCGCGCACTTCGCGCTGGCGCTCGTCATGGTGGCGCTCTTCGTCTGGTGGGTGTGGCAGGGGTAAGGTGTGAGAGAGAGGTGGTCATGAGCGTCCGGCCCCGCGAGGCGCGCGTGCAGGAAATCGGCCGCGAGATCTTTGATCGCGTCGCCGCCGACCGCCAGGCGTTCTATTCTGCCGACCGCTGGACCGCCGCGCTCTTCGCGTGGTCGCTCGCTCACGAGGAGGCCAAGCTCCAGCTCTTCCGTTTCGTCGACGTGCTCCCCGCCCTCGACAGCGACCGCGATCTCGTCCGCCACCTGCGCGAGTACTTCGAGGGGCGTGACGCGCCGTACGCCGGGCTCCTCCACACGGCGCTCGGCGTCGCGCGCGTGGCCGGCCGGCTCGGCGACGCCGTCGTCGGCATGATGCTGCGCGAGACCGTGCGCCGCCTGGCCCGGCGCTTCATCGCGGGCAGCACGCCGGAGGAGGCGCGCCGCGCGGCCCTCGACGCCCGGCGCGCCGGGCAGGCGTTCACGCTCGATCTCCTCGGCGAGGCGTGCCTGAACGACGTCGAGGCCGATGCCTACGAGGCGCGCTACGTCGAGCTGGTCGAGACGCTCGGCCGCGAGGCCCCGCGCTGGCCGTCGGCGCCGCGGCTCGACACGGCGCCGTGGGGCCCGGTACCGCGCGTGAACGTCTCCGTGAAGATCTCGGCGCTCCACCCCTGGCTCGAGCCCGCCGATCCCGAGGGCTCGGCGGCGGCGGTGAGGGCGCGGCTGCGCCCGATCCTCCGGGCGGCGCGCGCGCGCGGCGCGCACATCCACGTCGACATGGAAGACCGCCGCCTGCGCGACCTCACGCTGCGTATCTTCATGGAGCTGGCCGACGAAGCGGAGTTCCGCCACGAGCGCAACCTCGGGATCGTGCTCCAGGCCTACTTGAAGGACGCCGAGGCCGACGCGCGACGGCTCATCGCGTGGGCGCGGCGGCGCGGCACGCCGGTCAGCGTGCGGCTCGTGAAAGGCGCGTACTGGGACTACGAGACGGCCCACGCCGAGCTCGAGCACTGGCCGGTGCCCGTCTTCGAAACGAAGTCGGAGACCGACGCCTCGTTCGAGCGCCTGACCCGGCTGTTCCTGGAGCACGCCGAGGCGATCGACCTCGCCGTCGGCAGCCACAACATCCGCTCGATCGCCCACGCGCTGGCCGCTCGCGAGGCGCACGGGCTGCCCCAGGGCCAGGTCGAGTTCCAGGCGCTCTACGGGATGGCTCAGCCGCTGGTCCGCGCCTTGACGGAACGCGGCGAGCGCGTGCGGGTCTACATGCCGTTCGGCGAGCTGATCCCGGGCATGGCGTACCTCGTGCGCCGGCTGCTCGAGAACACGTCCAACGAGTCGTTCCTGCGCCGCGGCTTCGCCGAGCACGAGTCGCCCGACGCGCTGCTGGCCGACCCGGAGCAGATCCGCGTCGCGCCCCCGCCCAGGGTGCCTCAGGATTTCGAGAGCGAGCCGCACGCCGACTTCACGCGCGCGGCCGTCCGCGACGACTTCGCCGCCGCCCTGGCCGCCGTGCGCTCACGTCTGGGCGGCGATCACCCGCTCGTGATCGACGGCCGACGCGTACCAACGGCCGAATTCATCGTCTCCGTCAACCCCTCGCGCGCCGGCGAAGTCGTGGGGCGCGTGGCGGACGCCGGCGCCGCCGAGGTCGACCGCGCGGTGGCGGCGGCGGCCCGCGCGTTCCCCGCCTGGCGCGACGCCGGCGCCGAGGCGCGCGCCGAAGCGCTGGGGCGCGTGGCGGTCGGGCTGCGCGAGCGCCGCTACGAGCTGGCGGCCTGGATCGTCTACGAGGCGGGCAAGCCCTGGGCCGAGGCCGACAGCGACGTCGCCGAGGCGATCGATTTCGTCGAGTACTACCGCGCCCAGGCCCGCCAGCTCCAGCGGCCTCAGACCCTCGGACGGCGCCGCGGCGAGGTCAACCACTACACGCGCGAGGGGCGCGGCGTGGTGGGCGTGATCGCGCCCTGGAACTTCCCCCTCGCGATTCTCACCGGGATGACCTCCGCCGCCCTCGCCACGGGCAACACCGTCGTCATGAAGCCCGCCGAGCAGACGCCGGTGATCGCGGCGCGGCTGATGGAGGTGTTCGAGGCGGCGGGGCTGCCGCCCGGGGTCGTGAACTACGCGCCCGGGCGCGGCGAGGTGGCCGGCGACCGGCTCGTGAGGCATCCCGACGTCGCGCTGATCGCCTTCACCGGCTCGCAGGAGGTCGGCACGCGCATCTACGCGACCGCGGCGGCGACGCCGGGGACCAGGATGCTCAAGCGTGTCGTCGCCGAGATGGGCGGCAAGAACGCGATCATCGTGGACGACGACGCCGACCTCGACGAGACGGTGCAGGGCATCCTCACCTCGGCCTTCAGTTACGCCGGCCAGAAGTGCTCGGCGTGCTCGCGCGTGATCGGTGTCGGCCGCGTGTACCCGCGGCTCGTCGAGCGGCTGGCGGAGGCGGCGCGGACGCTGCCGATGGGCCCGGCCGAGGTCCCGGGGATCGTGGTCGGCCCCGTGATCGACGAGGCGTCGCGCGAGCGCATCCTGTCCTACGTCGATCTCGGCAAGCGGCTGGCGCGGCCCGTGCTGCTACGCGAGCCGGATGCCGCGCTCGACGCGCTCGGCGGCTTCTACGTCGCGCCGGCGATCTTCGCCGAGGTGCCGGTGAGCTGCGCGCTGGCGCGCGAGGAGATCTTCGGGCCCGTGCTCTCCTGCCTGCCGGCGGCGACCTTCGAGGAGGCGCTGGAGATCGCCACGGGCCTGGACTACGCGCTGACGGGCGGCGTCTTCTCACGGAGCCCGGTGCGGCTGGCGCGCGCGCGCCAGGCCTTCCGCGTCGGCAACCTCTACATCAACCGCGCCACCACCGGCGCGCGGGTCGGCCGCCAGCCGTTCGGCGGGCGGCAGCTCTCAGGCATCGGCTGCCAAGCGGGTGGTCCGGACTACCTCGTGC
>Ga0209376_1005640_pt1 | contig 10336 bp, 9 predicted proteins | sample GraSoiAngelo_134_FD_185891 | JGI IMG/M metagenome (GOLD analysis project Ga0209376, IMG submission 185891) | Grasslands soil microbial communities from the Angelo Coastal Reserve, California, USA - 14_0929_05_30cm (SPAdes) (version 2) | ecosystem: Environmental > Terrestrial > Soil > Grasslands ... | reverse complement strand
CGTCACGGTCAATTAAGCCGCGAGAGCGAGATCTTGGTGATCTGCGTTTATTTGTTTTGGCTCGGTTTTTTACGAGGCCAACGAACCATCCTCGACATGCCGCCTGCGCTTCCAACAATGAGTCGAAGCCAGTGCGCCCCCATCTTACAAATATACGATGTCGAGCCTTCTTCGGCAAGCCGGCCTGAGCGAAGCCCGCGGGCTAAATTGTTCGTCATACAAAGTCCGACACGAGAATATGTGAACGTTTTCGCGAGATCGAGTTCAATGGAGTAATGCCAACGCTGACGTATGTTGGATCAAACGCTGTGGTTGGATCGTCCTCGAACATGGCTGGCTTGCGGTGGCGTAATCGCTTGACGACGTCGCGGTCTACACTTGTAGCCGTTTGCTTCGTCATCACCGCTGGCCTGGGGTACCTGGATTATCTTACCGGCTACGAACAAACGTTTCTGCTGTTTTATCTTGTACCGATTGGGCTTGGGACATGGTTCGGTAATTTTTGGATAGGCTTCGCGTTTTCTATGTTCAGCATCGTCGCGTGGGTGGTTTCCGACGTGGCGGCGGGTGTGCCCACAGTCGGTTTATGGAATATCGGTATGGCGATCGGATCGTATGCTGTCTTCACCAGCCTGCTTTCAAAGCTGCGCACGCTCTTAAACGAACTCGATCAACGCGTGCGTGATCGCACGGATGCCCTCAAACGTGAAATGGCAGAGCGAGAACGCCTCGATCAGGAAATCGCTGAAGTTGCCGACCGCGAGCGTCGACGGCTCGGCCAAAATTTACACGACAGTGTCGGCCAACATTTAACCGGAACAGCCCTTGCTGCGCAGGTCCTTCGCGAAAAACTCGCTGAACGGTCCGCGACTGAGGTCAAAGACGCGGACAAGGTCGTGCAGTACATCGAGGAAGGAATCGATCTTACCCGGAATCTCGCGCGCGGTTTCTTTTCTCCCGAACTCGAGGCCGATGGATTGAACGTCGCGCTGCACGGCCTGGCTGCAAATATTACCGAGCGATTTCGAGTTCCTTGCACGTTCGATGGCGATGACGCTATCCACGTTGGGGACGCATTAACGGCCACGCAACTTTATCACATCGCTCAAGAAGCAGCGATGAACGCCGTTAAGCATGCTGGCGCGAGTAGGATCGACATCGAGCTTGCGCGAAACGGCCAAAAACTAACACTGGCAGTGTCCGACGATGGCCGCGGATTTCCGCAAAAAATTCCCGAGCCGCCCGGGCTTGGGCTGCGTTTGATGGCGCATGGCGCCTCTTTAATCGGAGGTAAACTGGCGATCACGCGTAACCAGGATGGCGGCACGCTGGTGACATGCAATTTAAACGCGATCCAGTCCGCTGATTGAACTCCCAACTCTTATGAATCAAAAATCATCCAACGGAGTCGCGCGCAAGCGCCGAGTGTTCATCGTCGACGACCATCCTCTCGTTCGCGACGGACTCGCCAATTTCATTAACCAACAGAACGATCTCACCGTTTGCGGTGAAGCAGAGGATTCGGCCGGAGCGATTGCGGGAATCGAATCATGCCGGCCCGATGTCGCGTTGATCGACATTTCGCTTAAAAACGAATCAGGACTGGAACTGGTCAAGACATTACAGACCGGGTTTCCAGAGGTTGCGCTGATCGTGCTTTCTATGCACGACGAAGAGCTCTACGCGGAGCGGGCATTGCATGCAGGCGCGCGTGGCTATGTGATGAAACGCGAGACCACAAAAAATGTTCTCATCGCGATCCGCCGTGTGATCGAGGGGGACATTTACGTCAGCGATCGAGTCGTCAACTTAATGGCGCGTCGTATGAGTTCGCGCAAAGCTTCCGCAGCGACTCCCGTCCAGCGCTTGAGCGATCGCGAGTTGGAAATTTTCCGATTGCTCGGCCAGGGCCGAACGCCATCGCAGATTGCGGAGGATTTGGGTCTGAGCTTGAAAACGGTGCAGGCGTATTGCGCGCGAGCGAAAGAGAAATTCGGCGTGACTTCACTCACTGAATTGTTGCGCGCTGCCATTCGCTGGGAAGACGCGATGCACGTCAAGTGAGATGCCGGCCGCGCCCTAGCGTAGCGAAGGCGGGTCGATCTAGGAAAATGTTGATCTAACACGCGCCGGCCGAATACTTGCGGCCGCGGCAGAAAGATCTCGCGTGGCCACTCGCAGGTCACAGAAATTTCCCAATTGTTCCAGCATCGCGGGCGGATTTGCCTGGAGCTCTTCGAACTGGAGGCGCTGATAGTTCGGAGAATCAGCGAGTTGCTCTCCGGCCGCAAGGTAGGTTTGGACAAGTTGCGTGCAGTAATTAAGGTCCGCGAGATTGGGCGTGGGCGGATCGCCGGCCGCTTGAAATTTCAATTCACGCTCGCGAATGCTTGATGCCGCCGCCTCTGCGTCTCGGACCACGTGGACAATTCGCGCTTCGGGAAAAATTTCCAGCCAGGCAGGAGCGAACAACGTAGTGCGCGGTTCCTTCCAACCCCAGCGCGCACCGAAATTGAGCCGCACTCGGAGCCAAAGTCCTTTGGGATTGCGGCGGTAACCAAAGATCCTAGCGAAACCGCGGCGAACATTTGTCCGCAGATAGGAACTGCAATCCTGCTTCCCTTCTGCGGTTCCGATCCATTTCAGGAATGGCTGCGGATTATACCAAGCCGCTCCAACTCGCTCCAGATAATCCTCGTGCAATTTTTGCAACGATCGCGACTCACGATGACTATCAAGATGTTGACCAATTTGTAATCCGAGTAATTCCAGCGCGCGGGCGGTCGCAGTCGTACCCGAACGATGCGCGCCGACGATGAGTACAGGCGGACGCTGTCGCCAAACCCGGCCTTGCCGGGCAGCTCCTTCGACTAGTTGAGTCGATTCATCGAAGGTAGAGCGGAAGGAGCCGGGCGACCCAGCTGATTGATGCAATCGGCTGCCATCAGGTCGCGAAGCGGGTCGATCTTTCATCCGCGGCTGGTCACGCCGTGTAACCGAAGCGTGCGTCCAGATGTTTGAGCGCGTCCGCGGCAAATTCCTGGTCCTCCGGCGAAAGATAATCGCGATAGCCGCCTACTTTGCCGCGACGCACCTTGAACGATTCCGGATTGCGAACGTCGCGTGAGCGTAAGATTTTCGAGTCAAACACTCCGGCCACCTCCAGCCGCTGCATGTTCGCGAAATCGGAAAACTCGAGCGCGTAATTAAATGCTTCCGGATCGGGCGAGGTTTCGCCGAGCGTGCTCAGAAGATTACGGAAATTTTGCTCCGGCGCAGCGCGTAATGATTCGTAATGTAAAAGGGTAAAGTTTTTGCGGCGTCCGAATTCTGCGAACCAGTTATTCATCGTCTTGATAATCGACATGATGCCGTAACGCCGGTCGCGCAGGAGATCGCCGATACTTTTTTCTTTCAACTCCTGCGGCGTTTCACGAGTGCGATGGACTAGTTGCATGTAAAGCGAGACGAATGCGTCCCGCGGATCGCGCACGAGAAGAATCACGTGGGCCCGGGCCAGTTCTCGTGCCGGCACCAGATATTTGCCGCGAACACGCTCCCACAGCGTCGCTTTCATTCGCTGTTCGGCGAAATCGTGCGAAAAAATCATGCGCGGAATGTCCGGCTCATGATAACGGTCGGGACGGAGGGTGAACGGTTTGCCCGTCCGTTTGCAAAAATAGGCGCAGAGAAAAGTCCGCACCCAGGTGCGTCCGCTTTTCGGCACCGAGATGACAACTGCGTCGCCACCGGAAAGCTCGCGCGCGCGGCTGCTGAAGTTCCATCGGCCAAAACTGCGACGCCCGCGAGAATCCACCGATTCGCCCGGAATGCGAGCGACTTCGCGCAACAGCTTGGCGTAACCCTGAGCGAAGGTTTCCAACGAATAGCGTTTCTCGATTAGCTCGCGCCCGCGCAATCCGAAAGTTCTTCGTTGCTCCGTGTTTTGGATCAAACTGGTGAGCGCCTCGACCCAATCATCCTGCGTTCGCGCAAGGAAACCATTTTCGCCGTGAGAAATGATTTCATTGTTCACGCCAACATCGGACGCGACGACCGCCGTCCCCACTCCCATGTATTGCAAAATTTTGTAACCGCATTTTCCCCGTGTCCAAACCGAGTCCCACAGCGGCATAATTCCGATGTCGAAGCTCGCGAGATTGGTCTGTTCCGTCTCCAACCGCCATGGATCGTTCTCGACGTGCACTCCGTCGAGTTGAAGCGGTTTGTCGGACACGACCTTCAGTTTTAATCCAGGAAACATTTCGCTCAGCCGCTGCAATGCGGGCTGGATGTGCCGGAGATAGGGCAGGCCATCGCTTAGCCCAACCCAACCGATCGTTACTCCCGGACCGTCGAAGTTTTGCTTTAAATGATAACGCCGAAGGTCGATCGAAGTCGGCAGAATAATTGCTCGGCGACCGGCCGCTTCGGCGAAGCAGGCAAGAAAATCATTACCCGCCACAACCGCGGCGCAGTGTCTGACGGTTCGCAGGAATTTCTTGAAGTCTTTGCCGCGCAAAGGCCGCCGGTGCTTCTGGTCGCGAAACATCACCGCGTCGTCGAAGTCAAAAATGATGCGGCGATTGGCACGCTGCAGGAGACCGAGCTCGAGTTCGTTAAAGCCGATTGTTTTGAAAAGAACGACCACGTCATGCCGACGTGCTTCCTTGAGCACGCGCAACCGCTCCATCACGCTCGAACGTCGCGTCGGGACGACCGTCGCCTCGACCTCGAGACCGGCATAGTAATCAAGACAGTCTCGCAGACGCAGCCGCGTGCTGGGAGCGTTACCGTGTTCGACGACACAAAGTATTTTCATTCAATTGGCTGCGAAGAATCTCTTTTCCTACAACTTCCTTGCCTGCCATTCCAGCGGTTAAGATCGCGCTCTTCGCGGCGGAGCGCTATTGCGCGGTGAGCCGCTAAGTTGTTAGTCTCGCTTTGCGGAAGCGCCTGGAAGCGCGCTCCTAATGAAATCGAACGAGAGGCTGCGAAACAGCGAAGCGGTCCCAAGCGACAAACTTGAAATGCTGTATCACGGCATTCTCGATACCGCGCTCGATTGCATCATCACAATTGGCAGTGGTGGACATGTGCTTGAATTCAATCCCGCAGCCGAGCGCGTCTTTGGTTTTAGCCGGGACGAAGTGATCGGCAAAGAACTGGCCGATTTGATCATTCCACCGCGCATGCGCGAACAGCACCGGCGCGGATTAGCTCATTATCTGAAAACAGGTGAGGGCCCGGTAATCGGAAAGCGGATCGAGATCGCGGGTGTGCGCAAGGACGGCTCCGAAATTTTGGTCGAACTCACGATCACTGCCCTCAAGATCGATCACGAACCGCTGTTTACCGCCTACTTGCGCGATATCACGGAGCGTGTCCGTAACGACCGAAGACGCCTCGCGCAATATACTGTTGCCAGTCTATTGGCCGGATCATGGACCCTTGAAGAAGCCAGCTCGGCGATTCTGCAAACGATCGCTTCAATCGGCGATTGGGCGCTGAGCGGCCTTTGGATTTATGATGAGACGATCGGGCGGTTGCGCTGCCGGACTTTCTGGCAAGTCGGCTCGGACAATCTGAAGAAGTTCGGACAATTTTCCCAAACAGTTCAATTCAGAATGGGGGAAGGCTTGCCCGGCCGGGTTTGGGAATCGAATGAGCCTGCCTGGATTCACGATGTAACGGTGGACAAGAATTTTCCGCGCGCGCCTGCGGCAAAAGAAGCGGGATTGCGGGGCGGTTTCGCCTTTCCGCTTTTCGCGGGGCGTGCCGTCAATGGCGTGATCGAGTTATTTGGTCACGATTTTGCCGAGCCGGACAACGATCTCCTCCAGTTAGTGGCCGCGCTCGGCAGCCAGATCGGGCTTTTCATCGAGAGACGCCGGATAGAAAAGGAATTGGAGCGGGCGAAAGAAAACGCCGAAAACGCCAGCACCGCCAAAGATCGTTTTCTCGCTATTCTTAGTCACGAACTGCGCACGCCGCTCAACCCGGTTTTGCTCTGGGCGGAAGGAGTTTTGAATCAAGCCGGCGTCGATCCGGAAATCGAGCAAGGGTTGCGCATGGTTTGTCGCAATATCGAACTGGAAGCGCGGTTGATTGACGATCTGCTTGATCTGACCCGCATTGCCCGCGGCAAATTACAATTGCGGCTTCAACCGGCCAACGCCCACGAGTTAGTCCGCCACGCTATTGAAATTGTGCGCGCCGATCTCGACTCTCGCCATATTCAGCTTTCGGTCGCACTGGAAGCGACGTCTCATCAGGTCAATGTCGATCCACCGCGCCTGGAGCAGGTTTTTTGGAACATTCTGCGTAACGCCTGCAAATTCACCGCCGATGGCGGCGCCATTTCAATTCGCTCTTACAACAGCGCGCCAAATTCGATCACGGTTGAAATGACCGACAACGGTGTTGGAATTGAACCGGAATTTCTCGAGAAAATTTTCGCTGCCTTCGAGCAGCTGGAAATGCGGCGTGAAGGTCTCGGTCTCGGTCTCGCCATCAGTAAAGCAATTGTCGAAATGCATGGCGGCAGCATTCGCGCGCAGAGCGAAGGCCAGGGCAAAGGCGCAACCTTTGCTGTCACTCTGCCCGCCGCGCCGTCGTGCAGCCAAGGCGAGCCAACATCGACATCTTAAACTCTTCCGGTGCCCCAGCGCCGGTGGAGAAACCGTTCCCACGGCGAGAACAAAATTTTGTCCGCCAACAATCCGATCACCACAATCACCAGCATGATGCCGATCACTTGGTCCATCGCGTTTAATTCGCGGCCGTAATGGAGAAGGTGACCAAGGCCAAAACCGGTGAGGATCGTTACATAAATTTCCGCGGCCATTAATGAACGCCACGCAAACGCCCAGCCCTGTTTCATTCCGCTGACCAAATAAGGAAGCGACGCCGGCAAAAGGACGTGCATCCATTTGTGAAACGGACCTGAGCCCATCGTGCGGGCCGCCCGCGCGAAGATCGGCGGAATCGTGCGCACGCCGGTATCAGTTGCGATTACAACCGACCAGACCGTTCCCATGATCACGACGAACAACATCGCGCCTTCGGTTTGTCCGAACCACAGTAGGGCCAGCGGCACCCAGCAAACGCTCGGCAGTGTCTGCAAACCAAGCGCGAGCACACCGATCGTGTCTTCCACGAATTTCGACGAGGCGGTGAGAAGCCCGAGCGGAAGACCAATGGCTAGTCCGATGAAATAACCAACCAGCAAACGGCGCAACGTTACGCCAGTCGCTTGCAACAACGTGCCGTCACGAAACGCGCTCAGGAGATATTCAGCCACGCTGCGGGGGGAGGGGAGCAAGATGGGCGACCAAATTTGTGCGCGCACAATTGCCGCCCAAATCGCGATCAGCGCGATAAAGAACAAAATTGCAAGCAACGTTCGTCTCATGCTTCCGCCGGCGTCGCATTTGGCATGTAGCCTTTCAGCGCGCTGGTCAATTGCGCCGCGTGCTGGGCGATTTCGATACTATTGAAATTGCGCGGGCGAGGAAGTTTGACCTCAAAAACCTCGCGAATCCGGCCCGGCGTGGGCGACATGATCATAACGCGATCAGCGAGACAGGCCGCTTCACGGACGTTGTGGGTGACGAAAATAATTGTTTTGCGCCGCTTCTGCCAAATCCGCTGGATGTCGCCATAAAGTTGCTCGCGCGTCATCGCATCGAGCGCGGCGAAGGGTTCGTCCATCAGCAACACGCGCGGGTTCGGCGCGAGCGCGCGTGCCAAAGCCACTCGTTGCTTCATGCCCCCGGAAAGTTCGTGCACATTTGCTTCCATGAATTTTTCCAGGCCAACCAGATGAAGGAAGAATTTTGCAACTTCTCGCCGCTCGGGGTTGCGCAAGCCAGGCTTTAACCGCAAGCCGAACATCACGTTCCCGAAAGTGTTCAGCCACGGGAAGAGCGCCGATTCCTGAAACATCACCAGTCGATGCCGACCCGGCGCGAGCACCGGTTGATTATCTGCCAGCACCTGACCTTTGTCCGGTTTTTCCAGCCCGGCGATGACATCGAGCAATGTGGATTTGCCGCAACCGCTCGGTCCGACAATGACGATAAACTCGCCCTCCGCGACCTCGAACGAAACATCGTCCAGCGCGTGGATCGTTTGTCGCTTTTGCTGAAACCATTTCGAAACGTGGTCGACCACGAGTTTCGCAGGGGGCGGACCCTTCAGCTCTTCTTGGAGCGACATTAGGGCGTCTCAAATAATTTCGAAAGATCGGGCGCGGTCTTGATGAAACCGGCGCGCACCGAATTTTGCATGAATTTCTCCACCGCCGCCCGCGGCGTTTCCGATGTGAACGCAATTCGCTTCCACGCCGACGCGATGACTTGTGGCGTCATGTCGCTTTTTGTTTCCTCCAGCAACTCGGCTTTGATCAATCGCTGCGCTTCTTCCGGATTCTTAATGATCCAATCCGTCAGCTCCGCGTGAGCCTGCGCAAATTTTTTCACGAGATCGCGTTGCTCATTCAGAAACTTCACGCTCGAGACCAGAATGGTCGTCGCGACTTCTTTTTCTTCGACAATTACTTTTCCGGAGGCTTCCTGTTCTAATCGAGACAACCATGGTTCCACCGTCCAAACCGCATCGACTTTCTTTCCGCGAAACAATCCGAGTTGGTCCGGATTTTGGGTCGGCAGCACTTGAGCGTCGCCGCCGAGCTGGGTGATTTTCAGTCCGCCTTCGCTCAACCACGCCCGGCACGAAATGTCCTGGGTGTTGCCCAATTGCGGCGTCGCGATTTTCTTTCCGCGAAAATCCGCCGCTGCCTTCAAGTTCTGCTCCGGTTGCACAACCAGTCCGGATCCGCCGTTCGCCGCACCGGCAATCAAACGAATCTCCTGGCCGTTCGATTTCGTGTAAGCATTGAGCGCCGGTCCGGAGCCGACGTAAGCTAAATCGATCGATTTTGCGAAGATCGCTTCCATCGCGCTCGGGCCGGCGTTGTAAACGAACCATTCGATTTTCGTGTCCGGACCCAGTCGCTGCTCAAACCAACCTTTGCCTTGTCGCGAAAGCGCGTGCGCGATCACGCCCTGCGCATGCGTGATGTTCGGGAAATGGCCGACCCGAATTTTCGTTTCGGCGGAAACTGAACTCGAAGCGAATGCTGCGAGTAAGATCGGCAATCGTAAGATCGGCATCATCGCGAGATGTCGATCTTGTCAGAGATTCGGCGCAACAACAATCGTCGATGTTGTAGCTGCCGCCGTCTCTGGCGGCAGATTTATCTCAAAGGCCGCGCGACCAGAATTCCCGAATCGCTCCGATACTTCTTCAGGTAATCTGAAAGCCGCGAATCGACGACCACGCGACCGTAATTGTGCGGGGCTGAAGCGTGCAAGAAATGTAAAACGCCGTCGGGGGGGCGCAGCGCGAGTCCGACATGTGATGTCGAATACAAACGGCCGTCGTGTGAAACGATTCCGATGATGTCGCCGCTCTGAAGTTTCGGTTCGATTTTTGCGACGCGATTTTTTGGAATTTGGTAGAGGGGTCGCCTCGAAACATCCGCTTCCATTCGCGCAAGCGGTCCGAGCAGCGATTTGTTCGCCGCCAGGTAACGATAATGCCGCCACGCAACGGTCATTTCATGCGCCGCGTGCGGCACGCTCTTGCCGCCAAGCTTCGTTGTCAGGTCTTCCACCAGTCCGCGCTTGTCGTTGTCGTAGAGCCAGTCCTCCAAATAATGGAGGCGCGAAAGATATTCACCGGTGCACACGCCGCCACGGTAGCGATCGGTTTCGATGTAATGCAAAAAGTTTTCCGGCGTCCAGTTCGTTTCCGGCTCGTTCAGCATTCGCGCAAACGCGAGCGATGTTTCAAAAAACGTCCAGCAGTCGAGCCCGTTGAAATTGACCGACGGCGACTCGATTCGATTGTCGATCTCGAGCGTGTACGATTTGTAACGCGTGCCGCTGAGCGCTTGCCCCACCACGGCTGTCCGCTCCCCGATCGGCAGCGATTTCCAATCGTTGCTTTTGGCCAACGAAACCAACCGATTGAATTGGTCCTGCCCTTTGAAAACTGTCTTGAACGGCAACCGCGTCTCGACCGCAAACGCCGTCGCGCAAATCAAAACAATGGGAACAATAAACTTCGAAGCCCTCATAGCGGACAGAACTGAAAGCCAAATCGCTGCGCAATCAAGTTGTAGCTTCCCATCGCGCAGCGGTCATGCCAGCCGTCTAGGCCGAGAGATCCCCTTCGGGCCAATGTCCGACAGCGGGGAGCAAGCTGGGTTACGTACTCGCCCACGATCTCATAGAGAACAGTGTCATTGCTCGTTCCGCGGCTTTCCACC
>Ga0209376_1005638_pt1 | contig 10342 bp, 8 predicted proteins | sample GraSoiAngelo_134_FD_185891 | JGI IMG/M metagenome (GOLD analysis project Ga0209376, IMG submission 185891) | Grasslands soil microbial communities from the Angelo Coastal Reserve, California, USA - 14_0929_05_30cm (SPAdes) (version 2) | ecosystem: Environmental > Terrestrial > Soil > Grasslands ... | reverse complement strand
TCGAACCGCATGCAGTCAATTGCAAGCGTCCAGTATCAGATCGCGCTGGCGCTTTTATCGCCAAATCGGCTTATGGAATTCGATCGGACGCCGCCATTCCAGACCGAGGCGCTCCGATCGCTGGCCGCCAAGGTTCGTGTGCGGCGAGATGCACGGCTCGAGAGCCAGTATCCCGAATTGTGGCCCGCCCGCGTCGTTGTGGAGCGGTCGGGCAAACGCAAGTCGATAGTCGTGGATACTCCGCTTGGGGATGCGCGGAATCCGATGGCGTGGAACGACGTGTTGTTGAAGGCCTCACGTCACCGCGCGCTGCTGACGGCGTTCCGGGAAGCGAAATCGCAAGAACCCATTCCTCACGAGATTCTTGACGTCCTGACCCCTGTAGCGGCGGTCTATGACCGCCCATAGTGTCGAACCGAGACATCGCGGGCGGTCATGGATGGTGTAAACGAATTGGCGAGAAGTTGAGTTCGGCATATTCCCCTCCTCGCAGAGGAGGGGAATGCTGCGGCATCAATAAAGTCGCGAAGCCACCGAAGAAGCCGCAGACGGGCGCGAAGCGCGAGCGCGATAGCGCGAAGCCGTAATAGTGGTCAGTTCGGCGAAATGTTTAGTCCTGAATCGCTTCGCCGAACTGACCACCCCGGCCGCGCCGATCTCGGAAGGGATCCATTTTTATTGATGTCGCGTCCACCCCTCCTCTGCGAGGAGGGGAATATCTACCGCATTTCTCAGCACTGCCAATTCATTCACACCGTTATAAACCGCCCTACAGTCTATTCTTGACCCTCTGCCGCAGCCGAGGGAGCATATTCCGGTAAGGAGGCTGAAATGTCCTGGAAAATCTTAGTTGTACTGATGTCAACGCTCGCATTTTGCGCGAGCCTGACGGCACAAGACAAGAAAAGCGAACCGTTTCTTGGGATCTGGGAACTGAACTTGGAAAAGACCGCGAACTACCCGCAACAAAGCCAAACGATGATTAACGTACCGGCGCCAGGTGGTGGTTTCATCAGCACACGCGCGACGATCGGCAAGGAGAATAAATCGTCGAGCACCGAGATCCATCCGGTCGCTTTCGATGGAAAGTCTCACCCAACCACTGGAGGTGACGCGCGGGAGATTTCCTACAAACTCATCGATCCGTACACGATCGAAAGAACGCACAATCGAAACGGAAAAATCTCTGTCGATACGGAACAGGTGTCGAAGGACGGCAAGACAATGACGGTCAAGCAGGCGAACGCCACGCGAATCTATGACAAGAAATTCGATGTCAAACAGCTTGGGCGGTAGGCACGTATAATGCTTCGAGTTCACGTTTAGACTACGCATTTGGAGACACGTATGAAATGGACTCGCAGCGTCCTGCTTGTGCTGTTCTCGCTCGCCCTTAGCGCACCGTGCTTCGCGCAATGGTCCAAACGGGTCGATCCCGCGGTACCGCGCACCCGCGACGGGAAATTGGATCTGGCGGCGCGTTCGCCGAAAACCCGCGACGGCAAGGTGGATCTCTCGGGCGTCTGGCAGCCGCTGCCCGATCCTCTGGGGCAGCCCCAAAACGTCGAAAACGCTGTGGTTCCGCGCTACTTCACGGATATCATGGCGGATCTCAAGCCTGAAGATGTCCTGATCCAGCCCTGGGCCATGGCGCTGCTGAAAGAGCGGGTCGACGCGCATGGGAAACTCAGCCCGTCTTCGCGATGCCAGCCGACGGGCGTGCCGGCCGCTGCCACGGTGCCACTTCCATGGAAGATCATCCAGACGCCTCAGGTGATCCTTATCCTTTACGAGGAGAACAACATTTTCCGGCAGGTCTTTCTGGATGGCCGTCCTCTCCCGAAAGATCCGGACCCGAGATGGATGGGCTATTCGGTTGGGCGGTGGGAAGGCGATGCGCTAGTCGTCGACAGCAGTGGCTTCAGGGAAGGCGGTTGGCTCGATCGTATGGGCCATCCGCACAGCTCCGATCTGCATGTGATCGAGCGTTTTCGGCGCCTCGATGTCGGCCACCTCGAGATCGACGTAACGATCGACGATCCCAAGGCCTACGGGCAGCGATTCACATACACGCTGCGGCAAACTCTGATTCCTGACCAGGACCTGTACGAATACTTCTGCACCGAAAACGAGAAGGACGTCCAGCACTTCAAGTAAGCGAATAGCCACAAAAAGGCACAAAAATCACAACGCTTTCTGTTTTTGGGGCAAGATTCCACGCCAAGCGCATTCCCTCCTCGCAGAGGAGGGGAATGCCGTCCCCTCACTTCAGCTCATCTCCGCGCCAGACGCGGCGAAATTCCGCCATCATCTTCTCCGCGTCTTGCTTCCTTCCCAAACCTTCGGACGCTTTCGCCAAACCCCACAAGGCCCGGCCACTGCCGGGTTCATTCTCGAGCGCTCGACGATAAGCGGATTCCGCAGTCCGGAAATCGCGGGCCTTGAGCGCAGTTCTTCCCAACAGCTCGAGTACGGAACGCGGATATGCAGTGGGATCTGTGTAAGGCAGCAGGGATTCGGACGCGGCCGCCCGATTGAGTTCTTCGAGGCCCGTACTCATATTTCTCGTCGTATCGATGTAGGCCGCAAGCTCGGCATGTGCGATGTGGAACTGCTGCGGTAGAGTGTTGCCGCCGCGCTCCAGCGATCGCATCAATTGTTCCATTATCGCCAGCGAATTCCGAGCTTCCGTTGCGTTGGAGGTAGCGGCATACGCGAGACCGCGCGCCCAGTAGTACCAGAGAGATTCCGAAGGTTGGTTGTAGAAGGGGAGCGTCTTTCCGTCCAAAATCTCGTTCCATTTTTCAAATCGCACGAGCGTCTTCATGAGCGCAAACCAGCCGACGCGGTAAACAAATTCGGCGGTTTCTCGGTCGGCGAGGCTCTCTTTGGCCGGCATCAGACCGGCGATGCGGGACATCGCATCACGATAGTGTCCAGCGAGTCCAAGGACATGGAGCAGAAGAATCTCGTTATGTACGTAACTCAGTTTCGAATAGCGCGGATCGGCAGACATGTATTCGCGCTCCTTCGCATCTGCCGCCATGAATGCGTTAACGGCTTCATCAAACATGCCGATTTGTGCGTAAACATGGCCCGGCATGTGGAGCACATGAGGGATATTGGGGGCCAGTTCGGCGTAGCGGTTCGCTGCGGGCAGCGCGCTCCGCAGCTCTCGGCCTCCCTCCAGAGCGTGAATTAAAAAATGATTAGCGCCTGCGTGATTTGGGTCCTTCGCCAGGACTTCCCGCAGCAACGCCAGACTCTCATCGGTTCCGGGTTTGGAAGACTTCGCGGCCCGGTCGTATCCATTCTCGAGAGCCAGGGCCAGAATCGATTTTGCTTCCAGATCAGCGGGAAATGATTCTACGAGCCGTCTCATCACCGCGGTATAAGCGGCTTCCGGATCGCGCAAGCCCGGATTGTGCCGCGCGGCGACCGCTTCAATATAGAGCCGCTCGCGGGCCGTTACGGAATCACTGAAAGCCTGCGCTTTGACAATCGCGGCGCGCGCGCGAGACTCGGGTGAATTCGGCGATAGGACCGGCGGTCCCGGATTTGGCGTCAGTGCGAGTTGATAGGAGGGCAGGAAAGTGCCGGGTGCCGCCATGGCAATTCCCCAATACGCCATCGCGGCATTCGGATCGAGCCTTGCCGCTTCAAGGAACGAGCGCTCCGATTCAACGAACCAGAACCCGTAGAGTTGTGCGATTCCTTGATTGAAGAACGCTTGAGCGTCGTTGGAATTTGTCGTGATGGGGAAGTCGACCTGCCCCATGCCTTCCATGAGTCTTGCTGTGCCGGCCGGGACCGAGGGTGAGACAAGGGCCGGGTGATGAGGCGGGGGTGCCTGCTCACGATTTTCGTCGCCCAATCGGCAACCGTGAACACAAAGGCCGAGCACCAGAAGCAGAGAAGCCATTCCCCTCCTCTGCCAGGAGGAGAAGGGCTCTCGCGAGGTCAATGCGTCATTTCGTAATCTGGTACTCGAAACACGTACATTACATATCGCACAACTAGCCATTTGACAGCTAATATTCATGAATCATCAAAGTACTTTCAAAAATGCGGGCATTCCAGCATTATTCGATTACATCAAAAATTTGGTCAGGACCATCATGTCAATTATCACTCCGCTCCATGAGATCGATTTGCATAGCGGCCATCTTACAAAGCCGCGTTGGTCACCCGACGGGCGCTTTCTCGCTATCCCAACGCAATCCGGATCCATTGCGATTTTTGATCTGGAGAGCCAGCAGGTAACGAAGATGTTGGGCCCTCATTCAGACGAGGTGACCGCAGTGACGTGGGACCGCATGGCGGAATGCATCCTGGCCAGCTCACTAGATCGATCCGTGGGTCTTTGGGAAGTGAGCAGCGGGATAAGAGCGCCGTTCACTATCAGCGGCCACAAAGAGCCCGTGCACTCGGTCGAATGGACGGACGAAGAAGCCATGGCTATGACGTGCTCTGTTGACCGGATACGTGCTTGGGACGGCCACTGTCTTCACACCGGTTGGACAGAGGACATGGAAGATGCGATGAACAGCAGCTCCACCGGATTTGTGTCGGCTTCATGTTCTCACAGGACAACATTCCTTCTTGGGGCGCTGGCTGAAAACGGTAGCCTTTTGATTCTGGCAAATCTTCTATCGGCCGATGTGCTGGCTCGTGTCCAGATGGATGAGCCTGCGCAGTGCCTGGCATGGTCGCCGGAGGAAGAGCTGCTTACGGTGGGCACCGGCCAAAGCATCCTGACATTTCATGCCACTCACGAGGGTTTTGAGGGATCTCCTAGCGCGCTGACCAATGATGCGGCTCACGTCCATGCTCTCGGCTTTTCCAGCGACGGAAAAGTTCTCGGCTCCAGTGATGCTCGCGGCTTGCAATTTTGGGACGTCGAAAGCGGCCGGCTCATTGCCGAACTCAACGCGAACAACGAGAGGCTTGCCAAGCGATATCCACCAGCCGGCATCGCGTTTCACCCCGCAGAACCGCTGCTCGCGACGGTCACGCCAAACGGAAATGCGTTTCGAATTCTGGATCTAAGCGGGCTCGCGTCGGGAACGAACCACAAAACGCACAATGAGGATCACAAAAAGGCACAAGAAATCTAGGTTTCTTGTGTGCTTTTTGGTCCCTTTTGTGCCTTTTGTGTACCGGCTCCCGTTTCAGCTAAGATGCGTAACCGATACGCCGGTGCGGCCCGGAGTCGTAAAGGAGGACCGCCATGCTGTCGACCACATTCCTTGGCCATCAGGGGTGGCTGTTCCAGTCGAAGAGTTCCTGTTTCCTGGTGGACCCATTGTTATGCGAGGAGTTTGGTCAGGCCCATGCACTCGAGTATCGCGTGTACCCGCCACGTGTATTTAGTTTCGAAAACTTTCCCAAGGTTGATGGTGTTGTCTTAACACACGAGCACGACGATCACTTCGACATTCCTTCGCTCGCCCGGCTCGAGCGCACCATCCCCATCTTCCTCTCCTCGCGCTCCTCGACGGCCGCGCAACAGATTCTGACAGAGATGGGCTTCACAGTGCATCCACTCGTCCCTGGCAAAAACGTGCGGTTTGGCGACCTCGAGTTCACTCCATTTTGCGGCGCGCATACCTCTATTAGTAACGGTGACGAATGGGACACGCTTCCCTTTTTTGTTCGTGACGTCGGCGGTTCAGGAAACTTCTTCTCGATGGTTGATATCACCCTCACCGATCAGCACCTCAAGTGGGCGCGCGCCAAGGATTCGCGGCCCGTGGTGCTGAGCTGGACGAACAACACCCTCGATTGGAGTCACATGAGCGATTTTGTCGATCCGCGCAAGGAGGCAACGCAAGAGTGCTTCATCAAAATGGGGGTCGATCGCAAAATCATCATTGGCGTCTGGGGAACACCAGCGGCGACACTGGTGTGCGCCGGCGGATTCAACTTCTATGGCGAAAGAACCTGGTTGAATCATCACGTCTTCTGCGTCGACAACGCGGCTGTCTGCCAGATGATGTCCCGGCTTTACCCGAAGGAACAGTTTCATGCAACGCGTCCCGGTCAAACGTTCTTGATGGAGGGCCACCGCCTGAAAAGGGTTTGCGACGACACTCCCTTTCTCACCACAGCGCCGCCGGAGACCTGGCCGGCGCGTGGTCCCCGCAGCAAAGATGAGGCAACCGATATCCTCGACTACGCACCCGCCACGGGCCGCACCGAAATGGAAAACGACGAATACGCGATACTTGAACAGCGGCTGCAAGAGTTTGCGGGATCGCTGGTAGGTGGGACAATCTTCAGGGGCCTGCATTCGCTCCTGGATGATCAGGCAAAAGGCCGGACCCCCACATTCGCGGTGGCGCTGCGTGACAGCCGTGCAGGTGAGCGGCGCGTGTATGAATACGTGTCTTCGGCGTGCGCGTTCGTGCCCAGTCATCAAGGTACGGCGAATCCGGAGGAGACTTACCTGGCGGGGATCGAGTGCTGGGCGACCGATCTCCTGGCGATCCTGAAGGGAGAGCTCGGGCCCATCGCTCTCAGCTTCGGCCGCGCCCGGCTCTGGAACGCCTCGCCGGAGCAGTTCTTGTTTGACTTCTTCGGCGATCTCTATCGCATGAGCCATCCGCTGCGCAGGCCGACCGAGTATTTACGCATATACCAGCGTCTCTGGACCAAGAGCGCGAACACAGCTGCCACGATCTTCCATCGGTGAGACTATTCCCCTATTCCCCTTCTCTGCGAGGAGGGGTGGATGCGCCGAGCGAAAGCAAAGGCGCAAACGGGTGGTCAGATCGGCGAAACGTTGCGCCGGTGTGACCACCCCGTCCGCTCCCTTAAACGAGGCCTCGCGATATTTGTTGAGGTCGCTTCCACCCCTCCTCTGCGAGGGAGGGGAATATCCCGCCCTCAGCGTTTCAGCCAGGTCTCGGCCACCTTTGCTGCGCGGAAAATCGTATGGTTGGGAATTTTCGGCGTCAGGTTCGGAAACGGATTCACGTACTCCCAGACAATTTCACCGGCGGGGGTTACCTCGAAAATACGTCCGTTCGAGCCTTCACAGATAAGAGTATTTCCGTTGGGCTGCCGCTGGATTCCGCTGATGTAGTGACTGAAGAAGGTCCAGATCGGCCGATTGCTGTTTTCCGCGGTGTATTCCCATGCAATAGACTGGTCCAGAGGATTGATCTCGAGTACGCGAGAGTAAGGCCTCGTGGCGGCGCGAAAGGGATTCGTGTTCCCGTCAACGTAACCGTTATCGAACACCAACACATGCCCTGTTCCCGGTACGCCGGCGGGCACGAAATGAGGATTGTGCTGCCCGATGGTCAGACCCACGGTCTTCCACACGATTTTCTTGGTGTCTCTGTCGACGACAGCGAGAGTATTGATGAAGCGGTAGCTGACGATGACATTGCCGGGTTTGAAACGGGGATCCGTGTGGCCGGCGCTTTCAGGGATTGGGCTCGCCGCATTCATGTGCAGGTAGTCGAAACCCTTTCTTGCTGCCGGTGCCGCAAGGCCGGTTCGCGGCCCGCTGGGATAGCCGTTCATCATCTGCGCCCGGACTTCGTGCGGAAGTTCGAGATCATCGATGTGATCCGCGGTCTGCCATTCCCAGACAATCTTTCCCGCCGGATCGACTTCAATCAGACAATCATCCGTGACCAGCTTACGGGAGATTTGTGGCGCGTCCATGTCCTTACTGCAGACCAGTAAGGTATTGCCGTTGGACCTGCGCTCCATGTCGTGGTGCAGAAGCCGCGCGCTATCGCTATATTTCCAAACGACGCGGCCGTCCTGCGTGATCTCGATGACGCTGTCTGCACCGGCTGCACCAGATTGTGAGTTCGCGAGCCGGACTTGGGCCAGAAGGTTACCGTTGGCGAGCGGCCGCGCATACTCCAGCTCCGTATTCGGCTCCGGAGACGACCACTTCTTCGCCACGTTTCCTTTGATATCGATCGCATAGGCGTGGCCATCAGGGGCGCCGAAAACAACGAAGCCGGGCTGAACGCCCGGCTTCGAGATGGTTAATCCGGCGGGGACGATGGTGGCATGGCCAAACGTTGCGATCTTCGCCGCCGGTAGAATGGTGGAGACCAGGATCAGGCCGCGAAGTAACGCACGGATATCCATTCCTGCTGTTCCTATAGCGGAGTGACTTGCGCGATCTCGGCCACGTAAAGACGAAGACGGTCGATCTTTCCAGCGGCGTTGTATTGCAAAAATACGGAGCCCGGGCCTGTAAACTTTCGCCGATCCTCACGCCGCGACCAGGCAGCGATGATCTCGAAGGAAATGCCCATTCCGCCCCAGGGCAGCGGCGTGGCGTAGACCAGTTTCGTTCCTTCGAATTGCTTTTTCGTCTGGCGCCGTTGGATGTAGAGAAGCCGGACCTGCGTTCTGGAAACCTTATCCACCCACTTCTGAACAAGCGCGCTGCCGCGAAGGATAACCGGCCCAATCTGATCGTCGTCATGCGGCGGTACTTCGGCAATGACGTCGGGAGCGTACAGTTCCATCATCTTATTGACAAGTTCCTCGCGCCCCACTTCCTTTCCTTCGAAGGACAGGGAATAGTTGGAGAGGTTATTCCAGCGGACCATCCAATCCTCAGCCAGTTGTAGCGGGTCGGGTGCGGGAGGTTTGGCCGCGGCCGCCGGGGCTGGAGCCGGCGCCGGAGGCGGAGTCTGAGCGGGAGGAGCCGGGGGAGCCGGCGCCTGCGGAGGCTTCTGAATCTGGGCCGGAGGAGTCTGAGGAGCCTGCGTCTGTGGGGGCTTCTGAGTCTGAGCTGGGGAAGCCTGCGTCTGCGGAGGCTTCTGAGTCTGAGCCGGAGGAGTTTGAGCTTGGAACTCCAGAGCCAATAATGCGCTCAAAATCGAAACGAAAATAACAATCAGTCGGCGCATAAAAATTTCCCTGAACTAAATAGTTTACAATTTGACACTCCCCTCCTCAGTGGAGGAGGGGAGTGTGAACCTAGGAACTGGCTTTTTGCAGGCGAACTTCCTTATTTCGCGCAGCGAAAACCAATCGTGGTGGCACGGAGTTCGGGATCACTGAAGTCCCGGGTATCTACCGTGTTGTTATCGGAAGGCCCGCCAACGGTGTTGGGGGCCGCATCCAGCCAACCGCCACCTCGAACACCTCGATATCGTCCGGTCTCCGGCCCCCGCGGGTTCTGTTTCGGCATAAACCGATAGTAATCGGGGTCATACCAGTCATTGACCCACTCGCGGACGTTTCCGATTATGTCGTAGAGACCATAACCGTTGGGCTTGAACGATCCGACAGGCATGGCATCGGTGCCCGCAAGATGTGCCGGAATGGGCTCGTCGGTGTTGAGGCGTCCGGCCGCTTGTGGCGGCTGGACGTACCTTTCAGCGGTCTCGACGTTGGCGTCTCCCCACGCGTAGTGATTCCGGTCGAGTCCGCCTCGCGCCGCTTTCTCCCACTCGGCTTCCGTCGGCAGACGTTTCCCGACCGACTTGCAGTAAGCAGTCGCTTCGAACCAGTTGACGTTGTACGCGGGTAATTTTTCTTTTCCAGCCTCGATCTTGCCCTGAGGCCAGTGCCACGGCGGCTTGCCTCCCGTTGCCTGGAGGAATTTCGCGTACTCGGCGTTGGTTACCTCGTACTTGTCGAGGTAGAAGGCATCCAGGTAAATGTTATTGGCAGGCCGGTCGTCCAGCTTATCTAGTGGCACAAGGTCGGCTGAATCTGTGTAGATTGTATAGGCGCGACCCATCCAGAACTTGCCCGCAGGAATCTGGACCATGTTTTCCGGCGCTGCGGTTTGCGCCACGAGTGGCACCGCGGCGCACAGCAGACAGAGAATGGTGAGTGTGATGTTTTTTTTCATGCGGCATCTCCAAACTGTAACGGCGGTCTGTGATGACCGCCGTTACATTGTAACCCTGAAGATTGCCGGCGGTCACAAAAGACCGCCGCCACAGTTTTCAGACAAACAACTCGTTGATGTCGGTCAACGGAATAAACGAAGGACCTCCCAACGGAGCGGTCTGCTGGTATTCATACGCGCGGCCCGACGGTGTATTGGTGATCTTCTTGCTGTAATCGATCCCCAATACCGAGTAGACTGTCGCAGTAACGTGATCCTTCATGGGTTGTTGTTTATACTGCCAACCGATATCGACGGGTTTGCCGCCCTCGGTCTTACCGATAACCCGGCCCGGCTTCACGCCGCCGCCAATGAACACATCGGTATAAGCTGGACCCCAGTGGTCACGGCCGAAGTTCAGGTTCATGTCTGGAGTGCGCCCGAACTCATGGATTACAGCAACCAGGGTCTCATCCAGCATGGTCTTTCCTGCTTCCTTGCCCGGCATCTTCGAAAGAT
>Ga0209376_1005634_pt1 | contig 10345 bp, 9 predicted proteins | sample GraSoiAngelo_134_FD_185891 | JGI IMG/M metagenome (GOLD analysis project Ga0209376, IMG submission 185891) | Grasslands soil microbial communities from the Angelo Coastal Reserve, California, USA - 14_0929_05_30cm (SPAdes) (version 2) | ecosystem: Environmental > Terrestrial > Soil > Grasslands ... | reverse complement strand
ATCGCGAGTACGAGCACCGCCGCCTTGCGGGAAGTCATCCCGGCTGACGCCGGCAACGCGAGCGCGATCCGGATTCGCGCCGGTCGGCAGTCCAGGCTGCGTGCGCGATCGCTCAGCGAACGCGCGCGCTCGCATTCACCTCAGGCGTGACCTCCGCCTTCGGGTCCGGCTTTCTGGGCCCGCTTCGCATCGCCCAGCAGTAGGCTGGCGGAGCGAAAAAGGGGAGGCAAACCATGCACGCACGGGTCACGAGGTACGAAGGGAATCCGCAGCACCTCGAGACGGCGATCAAGGCCATCAACGAGCAGGTCATTCCAGGTGCGAAGAAGATCGCGGGGTTTAAGGGCGGCTACTGGCTCATCGACCGCGCGAGCGGCAAGGGGTTCAGCGTCACGCTGTTCGAGAGCGAGTCAGCGCTGCGCGCGAGCGAGGATGCGTCGGCGAAGCTGCGCTCGGACGCCGCGACGGCGAGCGGCGCGAAGATCACGGGCGTCGAGCGCTACGAGGTGATCGCCGAGGTGCCGGTGCAGGCGCCGGCGATGTCGGCCCGCTAGACCTACGCCTTGCCCTCCTTGACGTAGGGCACGCCATCCGCGGCGGGCGGCGTGGAGCGTCCCACGACGCCCGCCAGGATGACGATCGTCATGAGATACGGAAGCGCGGCGTACCAGAAGGTCGGGATCGACTTCATGAGGGTCCCGAGGTCGCCTTCGGGTACGCGGACGTTCACGACGACCCCGAGCGCGGTCGCCGTGCCGAACAGCAGCGCCCCGCCGAACGCGCCGACCGGCGTCCACCGGCCGAAGATCATCGCCGCCAGCGCGATGAACCCCCGGCCACCGGTCATCCCGTTCTGGAACGATCCCGTCGACTCGAGCGTGAGGAACGCGCCGGCCAGGCCCGCGAGCGCGCACCCGAAGACGACGTTGAGGTAGCGCTGGCGGACGACGTCGATGCCGACCGTGTCCGCGGCCTTGGGGTGCTCGCCGACCGCTCGCGTGCGTAACCCCCAGCGCGTACGGAACAGCGCGAGCTGGAGGGCGATCACGATCACGATGACGCTCATCGCGATGGGACCCTGGTCGACGAACATCGCGAAGACCGGCCCGACGAGCGGGACACCGGCGATCGTGCCGGAGAGATGGAACGGAGTGAAGATGCCGGCGCCGCCGCGACCCGACGGCGTGATGATCAGGCGGTTGAGGTAGCCGGTCATGCCGAAAGCAGCGATGTTCATCATCGTGCCGGCGATGATCTGATCGGCCCGCACCGACACCGTCAGCCACGAGTGGAGCAGCCCCAGGAGCCCGCCGACCGCGACCGCGACGACGACCCCGAGCGCGAGCGACTGCCCGCTGCCTACCGTGTCGTGGAACGCGAAGCCGGTCAGGTATCCGAAGAACGCGGCCATGAGCATGATGCCCTCGATGCCGATGTTCACCACGCCGGAGCGCTCGCACACCACCCCGCAGAGCGCACCGAGGGCGAGCGGTGTGGCGAGGGCGAGGATGATCGGGAGCAGATCGGGGAGCACGACGAAGAGATAGACGCCGAGCTCCCAGACCAGGCGGAAGAAGGTGCCGACCGCGTCCATCAGGAGCTCTGCCCCGCGGCCGGTCCGGCGCCGCCGGCCCAGCTCTGGGTGACCGTCTTGAGCTCGGTGATCCCGGCTTTCGCCGCGCGGAGGCGGAAGACGCGCCGCACGATGAGGTCGGCGGCGAGGAAGAGGATGACGAGCGCCTGGATGATGTCGATCACCTCGATCGGGACACTCGTCTCGATCTGCATGAGCGGAGCGCCCGCGCGGAACGCGCCGAAGAGGACCGCCGCGAAGAGGATGCCGATCGGATCGGATCGGCCGAGGAGGGCGACCGCGATCGAGTCGAATCCGACCGACGCGGTGATGCCGGGCGCGTAGAAGCCGATGACGCCGAGCATCTGGATCGCGCCGGCCACTCCGCCGAGGAGGCCGGAGAGCGTCATGGTCAGCGCGGTCATGACGACCGGGCGCATGCCGGCGTAGCGCGCCGCGTTCGGGTTCTGCCCCACGGTCCTGATCTCGAAGCCGATCGTCGTTCGGTCGAGGAGCCAGCGCACGGCGAACGCGGTCGCGACGGCGAGGGGGATCCCGAGGTGAAGATTGCGGCCAAGCAGGATGGGGAGCGCGCTGTTGCCGATGTCGCCGGTCCGCGGGAACGAGAAGCCGGGGGCGCGCACGAGGTCGTTCACGGCCCACGTCAGCAAGAGAACGGCGGCGTTGTTGAGCATGATGGTGGTGACGACCTCGTGCGCTCCCGTTCGCGCTTTGAGGAAGCCAGGGATGAATCCGAAGGCGGCGCCACCGAGCGCGCCGGCGAACATCGCTAACGTCGCGCCGACCGCCGTGGGCGCACCCGCGAGCGCCGAGCCCACGACCGCCGCCGCGAACGCGCCGACGAGGAACTGGCCGGCGACGCCGATGTTGAAGAGCCCGCCCTTGAATCCGAGCCCCACCGCCAGGCCACCGAAGATGAGCGGCGCCGCGGCGACGAGCGTGTTCGTGATGCCGTTCCCGCTGCCGAAGGCGCCCGCGAGAAGGCTCGAATACGCGCCGATCGGCAGGAACAGGTCGAAGCCCGTCGACGTGAAGGCGCTCGAGACGACGATCACGACGGCGGCCACGACGAACGCGAGGGCGATCGCGAGCAACGGGATCGAGGCGACGCGCCAGATTCGGCGGGCGACGCCGCGCAGCCGGATCACACGCGAGCTCCGCCGGTCGCCATCAGGAGCCCGACCTGCTCTCGCCGCGCCTCTTCGGCGGCGAAGCTGCCGACGATGCGTCCACGGAACATGACGAGCACCCGGTCCGAGAGGTCGAGGACCTCGTCCAGCTCCGCCGATACGAGCAGGATGGCGACGCCCTTGTCCCGGCGTGCGATGACCTGCTTGTGGATGAACTCGATGCTTCCCACATCGAGCCCTCTCGTGGGCTGATCGAGCACGAGCGCCTTGAGATCGTGACGGAACTCACGGGCGACGACGACCTTCTGCTGATTCCCGCCCGACAGCGTTCCCGCCGCGACCAGCGGGGACGACGCGCGCACGTCGAACTCCTGGATGAGCCGCACGGCGTTCGCGAGGATCGCGCGCAGACTTCGCACGACGTGGGCGAACCCGGTCGCGAACGGGGTCTCGGCGTACCTCGTGAGGCTGAGGTTGTCCGCGAGCGGATACGCGAGCACGAGACCGAAGCGTTGACGGTCCGCTGGGACGAAGGCCATGCCGCGGTCGCGCCGCTCGTCGACCGACGCGTGGCTCAGGTCTCGGCCGGCGAGGCGGATGGCTCCGGCGGCCGCACGTCGCAGCCCGATGAGCGACTCCACGAGCTCGTCCTGGCCGTTGCCGGCCACGCCGGCGATGCCGACGATCTCACCCGCCCGGACCGATAGGTCCACGCCTCGCACGGCCTCGTGCCCGCGGTCGTCGTTCACGCGCAGCGCCGAGACCTCGAGGATCACGTCGCCGGGGTGCGACCGGCCGCGATCGACGCGGAGGCTGACGGCTCGACCGACCATGAGCTCCGCGAGCTCGCCCTTGGTGCAGTTCGCCGGAGTGCGGCTGCCGGCGACCCTTCCGCGCCGGATCACGGTGATGCGATCCGCGATCTCGAGGACCTCGTCGAGCTTGTGGCTGATGAAGATGATGCTCGCGCCCTCCGCGCGAAGCTTCCGGAGCACGCCGAAGATCTCGCGCGTCTCCTGCGGCGTGAGGACGGCGGTCGGCTCGTCGAGGACGAGGATCCGCGCGTTGCGGTAGATCGCCTTAAGGATCTCAACGCGTTGCTGTTGGCCGACGGAGAGCTGATCGACGCGGGTCGCGGGCTCGATATCGAACCCCAGCTTCTTCGCGAGCAGCCGGATCCGCTTCGCCGCCTCGGCGAGGTCGAGGACCTGGCCGACGCGAACGATCTCCTGTCCGAGAACGACGTTCTCGGCGACCGAGAGGACCGGGACCAGCATGAAGTGCTGGTGCACCATGCCGATCCCGCGTGCGATCGCGTCGGCGGGGTCGCGGATCGTCACGGGCCGGCCGTCGATGCGGACCTCGCCTTCGTCCGGCGTGACGAGGCCGTAGAGGATGTTCATGAGCGTCGACTTGCCCGCGCCGTTCTCGCCGAGCAGCGCGTGGATCTCGCCTTCGCGGAGGTCGAGGTCGACCGCGTCGTTCGCGAGCGTCCCGGTCGGGAAGCGCTTCGTGATGCCCCGCATCTCCAGGACGGGCGGTACGTCGCTCATGGGCTCCTCATGCGACGAGCGGGCCGACCCTGAGGCCGGCCCGCTCGCTCTCGCTCGCTGCTGGCGCGATTACGGGACGGGCTTGAGCTTCCCGGAGGCCATGTCCGCGGTCGCCTGCTTGAGCTTGTCCTCGAGCCCGGCGGGCACGGGGTTGAGGTTGCGGATGGGCGACGCGCCGACGCCGCCGTTGGTCGCGTCGTTCACGTAATTGCCGGTCTGCTTGCCCTTGTCCTTGAAGCGCTTGATCGCGTCACGCGCCGCGTTCTGCAGGTGCTTCTCGGCGCTCGTGACGATGCAGGCCTTCGAGTCCGGCAGGGACAGGTACTGGTCGACGTCGACGCCGATGCCCCAGATCTTCGCGTTGCACGCCGCGCGCAGGGCCCCCGCGCCGGTGAGGCCGGCCACCTGGAAGATCACGTCGGCGCCCTGGCCGATCATCGTCTTCGCCGAGGCCTCGCCCTTGTCGGGAGCGTTGAAGTCCTCCACGTAGTTGATGAGGACCTGGACCCCGGGCTTCACGGTCTTCGCGGCGTTCTCGTAGCCCTTGATGTAGCTCACGACGGGCGGGACGTCCGAGCGCCCGCCGACCGCCCCGATCTTGTTGCTCTTCGTGATCGTGCCCGCGACGATCCCGGCGAGGTAGCCGGCCTGGGCCTCGTTGAAGATGAGTCCCTGGTAGTTCGCGGGGACGTCGCCCTTGCACTCCTTGTCGCTGGCGTCCTTCGCGACGCAGATGAACTGGTCGATGCCGAAGAACTGGATGCTCGGGTTCGCCTTCGCCGCGGCGAGCGTGTCGGTCCCGATGAGGAACCCGACCGTCACGATGATGTCGTACTTCTGGTCGACGAAGCTCTGGATGTTCTGCTTGTAGTCCGCGATGTCCTTGGTGACGATGTTCTTGGCGCTGCCTCCGACGGCGCTCGCGCCGTCCTGGACGCCCTTCCACGAGAACTCGTTGAACGACTTGTCCTCGAGCTGGCCGATGTCGGTGACCATGCCGACCTTGAGGCCGCCGCCGCCGCCGGGTAGTCCGGCGCCGCCGCAGCCGGCGACGACCAGCCCGAAGGCGAGACCCAACGCAAGCAGACGCTTCATGCGCTCTATTACCTCCCTCTCCGCGCGCAGCAGAGGGCCGGGGGGCGCGGAGCCCCCCGACGGCCGAGCGCGTCCGAGGATTCTAGGGTCGCGGCGCCTCCGTCCCCGCGGACCCCCGCCGCTTACCCCAGAACGCTCCAGAGGACGTAGGCGATGAACACGACGTAGAGGCTGCCGCCGAGCATGAGTGAGGAGAGCGGCAGCGAGTTCTCGCGCGTGCGGACGCGGAGCTGGATGTAGATGACCAGACCCGAGAGCAGCGCGAAGACCGCCGTCATGACGCCGAACGGCCAGCTCGCCGACGATGGCCCGAGGTCCCACGGCGTGAGGAGCACGCCGACCGTCACCGGGATGGTCGACTGGAAGACCATCGCGCCCGCGACGTTCCCGAGCGCGATGACGTCCTTGTTGTCGCGCGTCCAGATGAGGCTGTTCGCGGCCTCGGGCAGCTCGGTCGCGAGCGGGGCGAGGATCAGCGACAGCAGGAGCGGATTGAAGCCCAGCGCGTGTGAGACGTCCCCCACGAAGTCCGCGAAGAATCGCGCTCCGACGAAGATCGCGGCGAACGCGATGAGCGTCTGCGCGAGGACGAGCCAGAGCGGCGGCGCCTTCGGGCGGATCGACGCGACGGCGCGGCGGAGGTACGTCGCGAACGTGAGCTCGTCGAAGGCCTCGGCCTCCTCCTTCGCTTCCTCGATGTCCTCGGGGCCCCTGGCGGGCGTGCGCAGCACGACGAAGAGGTAGACGAAGTACGCGGGCAGGAAGATCCAGCCGAGGTAGCTCTTGAGGAAGTGCAGCTCGCGCGGCGCGATCGCGAGGAGGAGGGCGAGCGTGTACATGACGAGGAAGAACGACAGGTCGCGCTTGGCGTGCGCGGCATCGACGTGGAGCGTCGTCCGCTTCCGGCGCGCCCTCAGGAGATACGCGGTAAGGCCGATGAGGAGCATGACGAGCGTGCCGAGCATGAACGGCGCGCCGAGGATCGCGCCGACGCCGATCTCGTCCCCTTCGGCGGTGTTCGTGAACACGATCGCGACGATGGGGATGAGCGTCTCCGGCGTCGCCGTGCCGAACGCGGCGAGGATGCTGCCCGTCGCGCCCTGGCTCAGCTTCAGCTTGACGCCGAGCCACTCGACGCCGTTCGTGAAGACTTCCGCGCCCGCGAGGATCAGGGCGAAGGCGCCGACGATCAGCGCGACGTCGAGGGCGCTCACGCCTCCGTCATGCGGCGTGCTTGCGCTCGGCGGCCGACGCCGGCGCCGGGCGCAGTCGGCCGCGGATCGTCTTCGCGAGCGGGTACAGCAGGAGCACGACCGCGAGGATCATGATGACGCTCGAGAGCGGGCTCGAGAAGAAGATCCCCGGGTTGCCCGCGCCCGCGATGAGGCTCTTGCGAAGCTCCCGCTCGGTCGAGTCGCCGAGCACGAGCGCGACCACGAGCGGCGCGAGCGGGTACTTCATCTTCCGGAGCCAGTAGCCGATGAGGCCGAACACGATGGTGATGGAGACGTCGAGGAGCGAGTTGTTCAGCGAGTACGAGCCGATGATCGAGATGACGACGATGAACGGCGTGATGATCGCATAGGGCACGCGCATGATCATCGCGAGCACGGGCACCAGCAGCAGGCACAGGAGGAACGTGAGGAAGTGCCCCACGTAGATGCTCGCGATGAGGCCCCACACGAAGTCCTGGTGCTGGATGAACAGGAGGGGACCGGGCTGGAGGCCCCAGACGAAGAGGCCGGCCATGATGACCGCCGAGGTCGGTGAGCCCGGTACGCCGAGCGTGATCATCGGCACGAGCGACGCGACGCCCGCGGCGTCGGCCGTGCACTGGGGCCCCATGATCCCGCTGATCTCGCCCTTCCCGAAGTCCTCCTTGTTCTTCGCGTACTGGCGTGCGAGGCCGTAGCCAAGGAACGACGCCGCCGTCGCGCCATGTCCGGGCAGCACGCCGAAGAAGAAGCCGATGACCGAGTTCGAGACAACGAGCCACTTTCGGCTCCAGAGGGCCGCGAGAGCCTCGAGGAGGTCGCTGAAGCCGAGGCGCGCGCTGATCTTCTCCATGTAACCGATGCCCTGTTCCTCGGCCGAGGCCAGGATCTCGCCGATGCCGAAGAGGCCGATCGTCACCGGCACGAATCCGATGCCCGCCAGGAGCTCGATCGAGCCGAAGTTGAGCCGCTGCGCGCCGGTGATCGTGTCGAAGCCCACCGCCGCGAGGAGGAGGCCGAGCGCCAGCATCGCGATGGACTTGAGGGGCGACTCCGCGCCGAGGCCGATCAGCGTGGCGAAGGAGAGCACGAACACGCCGAAGAGCTCAGGTGGACCGAACGCGAGTGCGCGATCCGAGATCTCCTTCGCCAGGAAGGTGAAGAGGAGCGTCGCGATGAGGGCCCCAACGAACGAGGAGACAAATGACGACGTCAGAGCGAGACCCGGCTTTCCCTTGCGCTTCGCGAGCGGAAATCCATCGAAAAGGAGCACCACGGACCACGGCTCTCCGGGGATGTTGAAAAGGATGGACGTGATGACGCCACCGAAGAGGGCCCCCCAGTAGATGCCCGCGAGGAGGATGACCGCGGTCGTCGAGTTCGCGCCGGCGATGTCGCCCCGCGCGATGACGACGCTGATGGGCAGGAGGATCGCGACGCCGCTCGTGCCGCCCAGGCCGGGCAGGACCCCGATGACGAGGCCCAGCAGGACCCCGACCATGAGGAACCCGACGTTGATCGGCTGGAGCGCCGTGCCGAAGCCGCCCGCGAGCAGTCCCAAGACCTCCATCTAGAGCGGGAACCCCGGGATGAGCTGATAGAGGAAGCTCTTCGGCAGAAGCAGCTTGAAGCCCACTTCGAACGCGAGGTAGATGAGGAGGGGCGTAACGAGAGCGGTCGTCAGTATCCAGTGGACCTTGTAGCGGCCGAGGTACCACGCGAAGAAGCCCATGTAGACGCCGGTGGCGATGTAAAAGCCCAGCACCGAGAACGACGCCGCGTACAGGATCATCGGGACGACGAGGCGCACGACCGCAAGGACGCTCTCGCGTCCCGTGAACGCGCCCTCCGTGGGCTGCGGCGTCGTCGCCGCGCGGATCGCGATGCCGACGGCCGCCAGCCCCATGATCCCCGCCGCCCAGAACGGATACCAGCTCGCGCCGACGTCACCGGGCGCGGTGCCCACGACGAACCGGAAGATGTCGCGCCGGTCGAACATGGCGACGGCGGCGATCAGCACGATCGCCGCCGCCGTCCCGATCTGATACGGCCTCACGTCGCGGGAGAGGCTACTGGACCCAGTTGTTCTTTGCCGCGATGTCCTCGTGCAGCTTCTGATAGTCCGCGATGAACTTGGTGAAGTCCGCGCCCGAGAGGAACTTCGGGTCGAGCGCGTTGTCGTCCATGAACTTCTTCCAGTCCGCCGAGTCGAAGACGCCCTTGAACACGTCGACCCAGAACTTCTGCTGGCCGGCGCTCAAGCTGGGCGGTGCCATGACCGCTCGCATGATGTAGTAGTCGGTGATGTCGAGGCCCTGCGACTTGCACGTCGCGAGGCCCTTGTACGCGCCGGCCGCCGGGCTGTCCGGCGTGAAGGCGCACAGCGGGCGCAGCTTGCGCGGGGTCGCCTGATACAGGCCGATGCCCTCGCTGGGGTTGTTCACCGTCGCGTCGACGCCGCCCTGGTGGCCGGCGAGCGCGGCCGCGACCGTCGCGCCGGAGGTCTGCGGAACGAACGTGAACGGCTTGGTGTTGGCCGTGGACTGGATGCGGCGGAAGAGCGCCTCATCCTCCTGCTTCGAGCCGGTGCCCGCGACCACGATCGACTTGTCCTGCGCCGCCTTGACGAAGTCCGGCGCGGTCTTCCACGGACTGTCCTCGTTCACCCAGAGGAAGAACGGGTCGAGTGCGAGGTTCGCGATCGGCGTGAAGTCCGTCGCCTTGTAGGGAAGCTTCTGCGTGATGATCGTGGTGAAGAACGAGTTGAGGGTGATCATGATGTAGTGCATGTCACCCCTCTTCTCGAAGACGTAGGTGAACGCGACCGCGCCGGACGCACCCTCCTTGTTGACCGGCTGGACCGGCTGCGGCGAGAGCTTCTGCTTCTCGATCACCCCTTGCATGAAGCGCGCGTAGATGTCGGACCCGCCACCCGGGGCGGTGCTGATCACGAATTCCACGGGCCGCGTCGGACTGATCGCGGCGACGCCCGTGGGCTGAGTGGTCCCGGACGCCGCGGCGGGTTGCGACGAGGCCGGAGTCCCACCGCCACCGCCGCCGCATGCGACGGCCACCAGCATTCCGGCGGCGAGCAGCGAAAGGACGCGAGTGGACCTTAGCGTCATCGACGCCACCTCCTCATGAGGTCATTACGCAGGGGCCCCTGCGCGGGGTCATGCCGGCGGTCTGACCACAGGTATCGTGTCACAATCGAAGAAGCGGGTCGCCTGTCGGGGGGCTGCGCCCACCGGCCCCAGAGGTCTCGGCTCCCCGCATGCATACAAGGAGCGTGCGCATGGTGAAGGAGCTGGCCAGACCGGCGCCGAGCCTCCGGCGCGGGACCGCCCCGGAGCACGCCTGGGCATTCCTCGACGGCGAGCTCGTGCCCATCCGTGACGCGAGGATCAGCGTCATGACGCACGCCTTCAACTACGGGACCGGCGTTTTCGAGGGCATCCGGGCGTACTGGAACGCTCAGGACGAACAGCTGTACGGCCTCCATCTGAAGGAGCACTACGCCCGGCTCCACCGCTCCTGCCGGATCATGCGTATTGCCCTGCCGCACACGATCGACGAGCTCGTCGGGATCACGGTCGACCTGCTGCGGAAATGCGGTTACCGGGAGGACGCCTACATCCGGCCGATCGCGTACAAGTCCAGTCCCCTCATCGGGGTGCGCCTTCACGACCTTGAGGACGGCTTCACCGTCTTCGCCATCCCGTTCGGCACCTACCTCGACATCGACCGGGGCATCTCGTG
>Ga0209376_1005628_pt1 | contig 10352 bp, 7 predicted proteins | sample GraSoiAngelo_134_FD_185891 | JGI IMG/M metagenome (GOLD analysis project Ga0209376, IMG submission 185891) | Grasslands soil microbial communities from the Angelo Coastal Reserve, California, USA - 14_0929_05_30cm (SPAdes) (version 2) | ecosystem: Environmental > Terrestrial > Soil > Grasslands ... | reverse complement strand
CAAAATGTGCCGCGTCTCGAATCGCCTGTGGAAGGGTCGCGTTGTTGATGACGCTTAGCAGCGCACTGCACAGCGCCGTCGTTCCGCCGCCGTGGCCACCGCCTTTCGCCTCGAGCCGCGCCGTGGAAGCCGCGAGCCCCGACGCTAGCATCACGGCCATCGTCACGGCCGCGCCGAATCTGTTCATTCGCTTCACGCATCCTCCTACTTTGTGATGCGCCGATCGGTGTTCATTCCCGAGACACCGTCAGCGTGGTAGCGACAGGTGCTACGGTCCTCCTTGAAGACCGTAACGCGGTTTTGTCTGCCGTACGGATGACAATTGTCCTGCGCCTGGGAGAATTCGCGAATAGACCGAAGGTCTGAGGGCGTCGAGATCCCACAGGACCTAAGTCCTAGCCAATTTTGTGACGGGTGGCAGAAGAGACTCGAGATCGGACACACGTACTAAAATGACACTCTGAACACCGGCACTCGTCAGGCCGTTTCGGTGCGCTCGGCGCGCGCGAGCCTTTCAGTTGGTCCTTGCGGGTTTCAAAGATCCCGACATGAATGTCGCGCGGGGACGGGCTCAAGGCGTCCGACCCGCGAGGAAGCGGTCGACGCGCGCCGCGACATCTTTCAAGTACATCGGGTCGCCGGCCGGTAATTCCGTCGTGAAGGCACCGCGGTAGCCGACGTCGGTGAACGCCCGGTGGACGGCGAGCCAGTCGATGTCGCCTTCGCCGAGGTTCTTCCACGCGAACCGGCCGTTCGCGCGATCGAGCTGGAAATCCTTCAGGTGCACTTTGGCGATGCGCGCGCCGAGCGCACGGATCCAGTCCTGCGGGTACCCGTAAAACACCACGTTGCCGACGTCGAAATAGGCTTTCAGCCACGGCGAATCGACCTCGTCGACGTAGCGCGCGAATTCGAGCGGGCTGAGGAGGAACTTGTTCCACACTTCCTCGACGGCGACGATCACTTTCAGATCCTTCGCCACCGGCAGCAGCCGTTCACGAATGACCTTCTGCGATCGGGTCCACGCGTCGCGATACGAGGTCGATCCATCGACGACAGCCGGAACGAGGAGAACGGTGTCGGCGCCCCACGCGGCCGCGTTGCGCAGCGACGTCTCCATCCCGGCGACGCTGCGATTGACGACATCGCGATCGGCGGCCGAGAGCGGGAACCGCCAGTGATCGGCGTTCATCACCGAATGCACGCGCAGCCCGGTTTTCGCCGACGCCTCGCGAACCTCGGCGACTTCCTCTGCCCGCGACGTCGTCTGCATCTCGACCGCATCGAACCCGGCGTCGCGCGCGATCGCGAACCGCCCGGCGTACGCGACATCCTTCGGCAGCATCGTGATGAGAACGGCTTTAGGGCCGACACGCTGGTCGGCTCCTACGAGTGGTGCGACCGCGCCGGCCGCGAGCGTTTGCAGGAAGGTGCGGCGGTTTATCACACGTCACCCGTTCGCATGCGCTCTTTGAGCAGATCCATCGTCCGCCACGCCATGGCGAGGATCGACCAGGTGGTGTTCTGGGTACCGCCACACACGAACGGCGCGGCGTCGGCGAGGTACACGTTCTTCACATCGTGCAGGCGGCACGATGGATCCGTGACCGACGTCTTCGGGTCGCGACCCATGCGAGCCGTCCCGATCTCGTGAATCGACCATCCGGGCGGAAGCGGCTCGCGCTCGATCTTGATGTCCTCGGCATGCGCCGCCATCAGCATCTCCTCGATCGAGTCGGCCATGTCCTTCGCCATCTTCAGCTCGTTGTCGCCGAACCGGTAGTCGAAGCGCAGCACCGGGATGCCCCACGCGTCCTTCACGTCGCGATCGAGCATCACGCGGTTCTCTTTTCGCGGCAGCACCTCGCCGAATCCGCCGAAGCTGATGATCGCGGGATAGTACTTGCGCACGTTCGACTTGAATGACTTCCCGTATCCCGGCATGTCGTGCGCCATGCTCGGGTAGTCGGCGCAGCCGCCGCCGCCCTGGAAGTGGTAGCCGCGAATGAAGTCGGGATGGCGATCCGTGATGTTGCGGAACCGCGGAATGTACGGCGCGACGGGACGGCCGTCGTCGAGCGTCGTCTCGGTGCCGATTCGCGCCGGGATGTAGCCGCTGCCGCGAATCCCCATGACGTGCTCGCTCAGGTAGCAGCCGAGTAGCCCGGACGAGTTGCCGAGGCCGTCCGGATACGCGCGCGTTCGGGAATTGAGCAGGATACGGGTCGAATCGAGCGTGCCCGCGCCGAGGACGACGACGCGCGCCGGGAAGTCGAGCACCTCGCGCGTGTTCGCGTCGATGACGCGGACGCCCGTCGCGATGTTGGTCGCGTCGTCGATGAGCACCTCGGAAACGATCGAGTACGGACGGATCGTCAGGTTGCCGGAGTCGCGCGCCGGATAGACGAGCGCCGTCGGCGAGTGAAACGCCGCTCCGATGTTGCAGCCGCGCCCGCAGCGGCCGCGTCCCGCGCACTTCGCGCGGTACTTGTTGAGCACGCCGTCCGTCGTGACACCCGCGCGCCCCGGAATGTAGTGGCGCCCCATCTTCGCGATCGCGCGCTTGAAGGCGACTTCGACGCAATTGAGCTTGTACGGACGCTGGAAGATACCGTCGGGCACCTGCTCGAGCCCTTCCTTCGTCCCCGAGCAGCCGAGCAGCACGTCGACCTTGTCGTAGTACGGCTTGACGTCGTCGTACGAGATCGGCCAATCGACGTCGAATCCGTCGCGGCTCGCGGCGTTGAACTGCAGCGGACCGTAGCGCAGCGCCCCGCGACCCCAGAAATTCGTCCTGCCGCCGAGCACGCGCGCGCGAACCCACGCGTAGGGCGTGCCGGTCGTCGGATGCTGCCGCTCGTCGACGACCCAGTTCCGCGTGAACGTGTTGCCCGAGTACGACAGCACCTTCTTCGATTTCTCGAACGCGGGATTGTTCCCGTACGGTCGATCGAGGAAGTTGTATTCGGCGACGGCGATCGGACGCTCGCCCGGCGGCAGCCGATTGCGCCGCATCGACGCATACGGCCATTCCATCGTTCGATACTCGGTGCGCTCGTCGATCAGCCGGCCCGCTTCGAGCAACAGCACCTTGATGCCGGCCATCGCGAGCTGATAAGCGGCCATGCCCCCGGCCGCGCCGCTGCCGACGACGATCACGTCCCAGCGATCGGTGCCCGGTTTGATCGCAGCCGCGAGCCGTCGCGACTCCCCAGCGACGTTGCCGAGATCGAGCGTCAGGGTTCGATCGGTCTGCATCATGGTCTTTCTGAGATTGCTGATTGCGGATTGCTGATCGCTGATTGAATTGTTGATTGGTTGCGGACTGGACTGCGAAGCAATCAGCAATCAATCAGCGATCAATCAATAATCTGAAATCTGAAATCTGCAATTTCATTCGACGCGTTTCTGTCCACACTGCGGGCAATCCTTGCCGTCCTCGGTCTCGCAGCCGACGAATTCGCGCAGGAACTTGTTGCCCTTGTAGCGCAGCTCCTGGTGGATGCCGATCTCCGACGTGTAATAGCCGCGAATCGTCGCCTGCTTGGCCATCACGAAAAATTCTTCGAGCGCGCTCTGCGGCGCGATCTCGTTGCGGCTGATGTTGTGGAGGATGGCGTCGGACTGAGCGGCAATGAGCTCGACGAACGGCGTCCTGAAGCGGGCCGTCGCCTCGGCGTCGAGCGCCGCCACGCCGCCGATCCACCGCAGCATCTGCTCCGGCTCCGACTCGCTGAGCAAGAGGTCGATGTAGTCGGCGACCCGCGCCTGCTTCGCGCCGGGAGAGCGATCGTCGGCGGGGATGATCATCTCGACGAGCGCCTCGAGCGTCTGGAACTGCGGCGGCGTGAGAACCTTCGGCTGGGGCGCGGCGTTCGCCTCCTGAATCCGAGCGAACGCGAGCAGCCCTTCATCGGATAACCATGGCAGCGCCGCGACGGTTCCGACGCCTGCGCCGAACGCTTTCAGCGCGGCGCGGCGGCTGATTTTTCCCTGCTGAGTCTCAGCGTTTTGCACGGCCACATCATCCTGCGGTGGGACGGCGAGATCAAGAAACCTGTTGAGCGCATGCCAATCGTCCTTTCGTCATAGCGACGAGCAGTAGCGCCGTGCCGAGCCCGATCAGCGCAAGCAGCGTAACCATCGAAATCTGCGCGCGCGGCTCAACGCCGGCGAGCAGTCCCGCCAGCCAACGCGATACCGTATTGAAAGCGGCGTGGCTGGCGACCGCGGCGATGACGCTGAAGCCGGCGAGGTTGACGCTGAACGTGAGGATCACGGACAGGCCGGTCATGATCTGCTTATCGCTGTCCAGTGCCGCGACGTAGCGTCAGTACCCGATCACCGCTGACACCGGTCCACCGCTCACGCTGGCCGTCAGGCCACTGGACGACAACGGCGCTGACGGCCGCCGACGATCCGAGCCCGAAATGCACACGCACGTCGCTTGCCGACAGGTAGCTGCCATCCGTCCTCACGCGGCGCCAGAGCGTGGGACGGCCCGATCGCTCGACGCCGACCCAGCTGCCGATGCCGAAGCGATTCGCCGGACGCTCGTCGAGCCGCACCTGAATCCAGTGATTCCGCGCGCCAATCTGGTTGAGGAGCAGCCGCACCGGCCCGTTGTTGTTCGTGAACACGATGTCGACGTCGCCGTCGTTGTCGATGTCGCCGAATGCCGCGCCTCTGCTGATCTCGGCGCGTGCGAAGGCAGGACCCGCGGACGCGCTCGTCTCCTCGAAGCGTCCCGTGCCGCTGTTCCGGAAAAGCTGATTCCTCATCCGGTACGGCGCCGGCTGCCCGCGAAGCGACTCCACGATGTTGACGGCGCCATTGGCGACGAACAGATCCGGCCACCCGTCGTTGTCGTAATCGATCCAGTCGGTGCCGAAGCCGGTGAACCGCGCGGTCAGCGACGCGAGACCGCTTCGCACCCTCGCGTCCTCGAAGTTGCCGCGGCCGTCGTTCACGTACAGCACCGACGTCTCTCCGACGATGTTCGTGACGAACAGATCTTCGTCGCCGTCGAGATCGAAGTCTCCCGACGCGACGCCCATGCTCCCTTCGGGGTTGCCTTCCGAATTCAACGCCGCGCCGGAGAGCGGTCCTTCGTCGACGAACGTGCCGTCGTGGCGATTGAGCCAGAGCTGATTCGGCGTGCCGTCGTTCGCCACGTACGCGTCGAGCCAGCCATCGCCGTTGTAGTCGCCGACGGCCACGCCGAGTCCCGCTCCGTACGCTTTGCTGATGCCAGCCGCCGCCGTGACGTCGACGAAGTGTCCTCTGCCGTCATTTCGAAACAGCCGCGCGGGAACGGGCCGATAGACGCGCGGACTGCAGTAGTCGCGCGTGCCGACCGGGTCGTTGCACAGCTTGTTCGCGGCCGCCGTGAAGTCGACGTAGCGAGCGACGAACAGATCCAGATACCCGTCGCGGTCGTAATCGAAGAACGCCGCGCTGGTGCTCCATGCCGAGTCGCTGATGCCGGCCTGCCTGGTCACGTCGGTGAACGTGCCGTTGCCGTTGTTGTGCAGAAGCGCGATCGAGCCGAACGACGTGACGAGCAGGTCGAGCCGGAGCGTTCGGTCACGTCGGTGAAGTGCAGCGTGCGCCGGCTGTCCGCGCCGATCGTCAGGTCGTTGCGAAAGAGGCGGCTGGTTGGAGCCTCGCGCGCCGGGCTGGGCAGCGCGCCACCCTGAACGAGGAACACGTCGAGGTCGCCGTCGTTGTCGTAGTCGAAGAGCGCGACGCCGGCGCCCATCATCTCCGGCAGGTAGTAGTTGCCGGTCGCGCCGTTGACATGCGTGAAGGCGAGACCGGTCGCGGCCGCAGACTCGATGAAGATCGGATCGTCGGCTGCGGGCAAATGCGGCCTCGCCACGAGCGCATAGCCCGCGAACCCCACGAAAAGACAAAACACACGAAAACTCATTTCCAATGCTCGCTCGGGCCGCAGGCGCTTCATTTTCCTATGCTCGCGGGGCCCCACCCCCGCTCGCTCTCACTCGGCGCCGCGGCTTCGCCGCGGTCCCCTCCGGCGCCTCGCTCGGGCCGCAGGCGCTTCATTTCAATCGCGCGAGATCGCGCTCGATGGCAGCTGCGAGCTCGCTCTGCCCGTACTGCAGCGCAAGCTGCCGGGCATCGGTCGCCCACTTGATCCCCTCGTCGCGGTGGCCCGCTCTCACGTGCGCCGTCGCGAGCGCGAACAGGTATCGCGGCGCCTCGGCGTCGCGCGGTTCGGTCAGCTTCGCGAGCTCGCCAATCGCTTCGTCATTGCGTTCCAGTGCGATGAGCATCCGTCCCAGGTTGAATCGGGCGAGCCGGAACGTCGGTTGACTGTCGAAGGCCTGGCGATACGCGGCAGCCGCTTCTTCGAAGCGGCGCTCGCGCTCGAGGATTTGCCCGAGGTTGTTGTGGGCCTGCGCGTGACGCGGGTTGATCGCAATCGCCTGCCGGTAAGCGTCGGCAGCGTCCGCCCATCTCTCCTGCAGGCCGAGCAGCACGCCGTAGTCGTAATGCGCGTCGCCGAGATTGAAGCCGAGCGCCACGACCGCGCGATAGTGCTCTTCGGCCTTCGCCCAGTTGCCTTGCCTGCCATAGAGCGAGATGAGGTTCGCATGCGCCTGAGCGATCGTCGGATCGATGGCCAGCGCCGCTTCGTGCGCGGCGATTGCGCCGGCGGCATCGCCAGCCTCCGCGAGCCTGAGTCCCTGCTCGAGCCGCGTCTGCGCATCGTCGCGCAGCGCGCTGACGCTGCGAAGCACCGGATCGTCGATTGCCGGCCAGCGCGATCCGTATTGCTGATGACGCTCGAGCGCTCGCTTCGCTTCGTCCTGGCGTCCGAGCGCTCGATACGACAGCGCAAGGACGTAGTACGCGGCGCCCCATTCCGGAAAGAGCGCCACCGCGCGCTCGAGATGCCGCACCGCCGCGTCATGCTGGTTTCTCGCCGCGGCGATCCTGGCCAGACCAAATTCCGCAGCTGGCTCGGACGCCGGCTCGTGCCGCAGCGCCTCGAACAGCGGCTGTGCGCGATCGAAATCGCCGACGTCGAGGAGCGACTCGGCGAGCTTCACGCGCGCCGGGAGATAGTTTGGCGACACTCGAAGCGCCTGCTCCAGACGCCGCACCGCTTCGTCGTTTCGAGCGAGACGCTGCAGCACGACCGCATCGAGATACAGCCACTCGAACGCGCCCGGCGCGAGCGCCTGCGCGCGGATGTACGTCTCGTGGGCGGCGCCCCACTGCTCCCATGCCTGCAGCGTTTGCGCGAGCTTACTTACGGCATCGGCGTCTCCCGGTCGCGCGTTCGCGACTTCGTACACGGGCGACACCGCCTGGCGCGTGGGAGTTGGGTAGGAATCGAGGGAGAGATGGGGCAGCGGCGGCAGCGTTGTCTGCGCCGCCGCAGACAACGCCACCGCCAGGCCCACGAAGAACACGCTAGAAGCTGAAACGCAGCCCGAGGCGAACCTGACGTTCCGGATAGAAGGCTACTCCGTTGTTGTTTCTGACGGCCGTAATCTGTCCGAACGTGCCGGAGGTCACGTCATTTTGCGGGTTCTGGAATACGCCGCTGTTGAACAGGTTCCCGATTTCGACGCGCGCTTCCAGCCGCCGCTGGGCGCCCATCGGGAAGATGCGGAACACGGACAGATCGAGGTCGTTGCCGCCGGGCCCGTAGAACTGGTTCCGGCCGGTGTTGCCGAACCGAACGCCCGTCGGCTGGACGAACGCGCTTGTGTCGAAGAACGTTCCGTTCGGCGCGGCATCGCCGCGAACCGTGTACGAGCCGACCAGATCGGCCGTCTGCTGATTGCTCGGCGTGTTGACCGACGCACCGTTGTTGGCCGTCATCGTAAAAGGTTCGCCACTAAATGCCGCGAACATCCCGTTGAACTGCCAGTCGCTGGCCAGCGCCCTCGCGATGCTGCCGTAGCCATTGCCTTTCCCCTGCCACGGCAGCGCGTATACGAATCCGACCTGCAGGTTGTGTCTCCGATCGAACCCCGCGGGCGCCCAATTGCGATCGAGCTGGCTCGGCGTGTTGAACGAAAGCGTGGCTCTGCCATCGTTGTCGCTTTCGTTCATGGCCTTCGCCAGCGTGTAAGCGCCTTTGAGCAGGAACCCGTGCGTGAACGGTTTGTTGACCGCGACCTGCAGCGAGTCGTAACGCGTCCGCAGACGCTGACCCCACGAGTCGAGCCTGATGATGCGTCCCAGCGACGCGTACGGCCGGCTCGCATCGCCTCCGCCGAGGGTCAGCGGAGCATTGATGTCCAGGGCCGCGTATCCGCCGACACCTTTGGCGCCGACGTAGCCGACGTCAACGGTCGTGCTGAACGCCAGAAGCCGCTGGAACGCGATATTCCAGGTATGGACGTAACCGCGGTCGATGTTGTTGATCTCGGGCGTGTACTCCGCGGCGGAACGATCGAGCGGCACGCGCCCCGAGCTGAGATCGGGCCCGACGATTTTCGGGATGCCCTGCTGGAGTGTCGCGTAGGACGCGAACGACTCGGCGTTCTGGAAGGTCGACGCGATCGTGATCGGGTAGTCGTTGTCGCCGCGGACGGCCCGCGCCCAGGCCTGCGCGTTGTAGGTGATGCCGTAGCCGGTGCGGAATACGGTGCTGTCGTTGATCCGGTAGGTGCCGCCCATGCGCGGCGCGAAATTATTCAGACCAGCCTTCATGCCGTTCGTCTGCGGGTTTCCTCCTCGCCCGGCGACGATGACGTCGAGCTGGCGCGCGAAGTCAGGGTTCGACAGATCGAGCCGGTCGAGCCCCCGCCCGTCTGCGCGATGCATGATCGGGTACACCTCCCACCGGAGCCCGAGGTCCAGCGTCAGCTTCGTGGTCGGCGTCCATCGGTCGCGGAAGTACAGGGCGTGCTGCCACTCGCGCGACGTCATCAGCTCGTTCTGCACGCTCTTTTGGACTCTGCCGACCTCCCCAAGGAGAAACGAGGCGTACGCGTTGTAGAAGTTGGCGGTCTGGCCGCCGCGCAGCCCGGTCGTGTTCGCGTTGAAAAGGAATTGTCCGCGGGGGTTGCCGGTTTCCGGCTGCCAGTGATCGAGATACAGGAAATTCAGGAAGTACCCGCCGCGGAAGTCGTGCTGCCCCGCAACCTTGGTGAGGTTGGTGGCAATCGAGTACGTCCGCTCGTCGCGGAAGATCGGGTTCCAGCCGTCGCGGTTGCCCAGTTGGCTGAAGAAGCCTGACGTCGTGCCGCCGAACTGGAACTCGGGATATCCCGCGTAGCGCTGGTCGCCGATGCCCTGGTCGTTGGTGCCGGGAATCCCAAGGACGTCGAGGCCGAAGTTGCCGGCATTGAAATCGGGCCCGAGCACGTCCTGCTTCTGGCGCGAGAACCCGAACGTCTGGTCCATCAACACCGTCGGGCTCAGCGTCCACGTCTGACCGGCCGTGACCTGGTAGACCTTCGTGTTCCCGCCGCTGCCTTTCACAGTAGGAACGCCGAGATAGTTCGACAGGTCGTCGACGACGGCATGCATGTGGCTGAACTTGGCCCAGATCTGGTGCGCCGACGTCCGGTTCCAGTTCACCTTCCCGTCGTAATTCTCGCGGTCCACCGCGCGATCTTCCGGGCGTTGATAATTGTTCGTCAGTCCGCCGGCACCGATGCCTTGAATGTTTGGCAGCGGGAACAGATTCAGAATCTTCAGAGCGATCGGGTTCATCATGCCGAGCGGAATCTGATTGTTCGCGAACGCCTGTCGCCCGGTGCCGTCGGCATTGCCCGTGAGCGGGTTGTAGATCTGCTGCAGCGACCCGTTCGTGTTGAACGCTTTGCTGAAGTCTCCGGCCCGGAGCGCGGCGTCCGGCACGGTGAAGAACGTGAACAGGCTCTGCCGCCTCTTGTAGCCTTCGAACGATCCGAAGAAGAAGACGCTATTGCGCTTGATCGGCCCGCCGAGCGTGGCGCCGTAGTTATTGGTCTTGACCGGCAGCTTGTCGGGCGCCGGGCCGACGCCGAAGAAGTAGGGCTTGGCGTTCAGTTTCTCGTTGTTGAAGTACTCGATCGCCGAGCCCTTGAAATTATTCGTGCCCGACTTGGTGATGACCGTCACCGCGGCGCCGCCCGCCATCCCCTGCTCCGCATCGAAGCTGCTGGTCGACACGTCGACCGTATCGACCGTCTCGGCCGGCGACACGTACATGAGATGGTTCGGCAGCCAGATGTTCATGTTCGTCGCGCCGTCGGTGCGCGTCGAGTTCTGCGTGTTCGGCTGCCCGTTCACGTTCGTCGCCAGCGACCGCGCGGGCGTGTCGGTTTCCGCGTTGCCGAATGCCATCGGCGTCGTGCCGGGCGCCAGATTGAGAAGCGCCT
>Ga0209376_1005625_pt1 | contig 10354 bp, 7 predicted proteins | sample GraSoiAngelo_134_FD_185891 | JGI IMG/M metagenome (GOLD analysis project Ga0209376, IMG submission 185891) | Grasslands soil microbial communities from the Angelo Coastal Reserve, California, USA - 14_0929_05_30cm (SPAdes) (version 2) | ecosystem: Environmental > Terrestrial > Soil > Grasslands ... | reverse complement strand
ATAGGGAATTCTGTCAGCACGACGGAGAACGATCGAGTAGTCCGTCTCGAGGCGTCCGTTCGCGGGCAGCCAGCGGAACGTCGGCGTGTCGAACATGCGGCCGCGATCGACCATCGCCCGCCGCGTTTCCGGAAACGGCGACACGCCGAACTCCATTCCGCGCGCGACCGTCTCGCCGTTCCACGGCGATCTCGCGCGGCTGCAGTTCTCTTCCCAGATTCCCATCCACGGGAAGTCGCGCGGGTTCCAGACGTAACCGAAGACGAGACCGAGCGCAGGCGAGAAGGCGAGGAAGAATGCGTCGGCCTTCGAGTCCATCAAATGCGCCGTGTACGCGCTCGATTTCGGTTCGCTGGTGAAGCAGCTGAGATCGGCGACGCCGCCGTCCGATCGCGGAGCGTTCGGCCAATCGAACTGCGCGCCGCGGCGCAGGTAATCGGCCACGCCGGACTCCGATTCGAAGACGTGCGAGCGCGTGGCGGACGCGCGGAACTCCGTGCGGCCCTTCTCGAGGAAGGGCGGCCCGAGCGTGACGTGCTGGGTCCACCCGATGGGCCGATCGAAGGCGCACAGCGATTCGACGCGTTCGTGAACGCGGATGTCGCGTGCGCGCAACTCGATCCGCCGCTCGAAGCGGAGCCGCGCGAGCGGCAGCATAGCGCGCATCACGAGCGCGCCGGGCGATTCGACGATCTCGTACTCCGCCACCGACCCTTCTCCATGCGCAGTCAGCCCGGCCGCCGCCTCGTCGTTCGACGGCCCACCGAAAATGTCGAGACACAGATTGTGGCCCATGATCCCGGCGAGCAGTTTCGCGTCGCTCCCGGTGCCGTACGTCCTGCCATGGACGGCCGCGTCGAACGTCGACGGTTCGATCGACCGCCACGGCGGCGTCCACAGCGGGTTGACGGCGGTTTCCTTGTCGAGCACCTCGGCGATATGTCCACCTTCGGCGAGCACAGTGACACGAATCGCTTCGTCTTCGATCGTTGCGGCGCGGCGGCCGCGATAGGTGTGGGTGGGCGTCACGGGCGTCATTATGGATCTTGTCTGCGTTATCATCGCGACATGATGATCTTGTGGCGCGGGCCTTTCAGGCCCGCGTGGTTTCCGCGTGCGAGTGCTGCTGTCTGCGGCGCCGCGCTGCTGACGTGCATGATCTCCGCGCAGACGCCGCCGGCGAAGAATCCGACCTTTCCCGACGGTCCCGGCAAAGCGGCGTTGTTGAAGGTGTGCAGCGACTGCCACGGGCCGGAAAGCGCGGTCGGTCAGCTCAAGACGCGCGACGAGTGGACGAAGACGCTCGACGAGATGGCGGCAAACGGCGCGCAGGGCACCGACGAGGAATGGAACCAGATCCTCGAGTACCTCGACAAGAACTACTCGCTGATTCCGGTCAACAAGGGCGACGCGAAGCAGCTGGCGAGCACGCTCGACGTCAGCGCAGCGACGGCGGAGGCGATCGTGAAGTACCGCGACGAGCACGGCTCCTTCACGGCGATCGACGATCTCAAGAAAGTCCCGGGGCTCGACCCGGCGACCGTCGACGCGCGCAGGGATCGCTTCGTCTTCTGATCGGTCGTCGACGCGCGCGCTGTTTTGCATCGCGAAACTCGCGCGTGCCGGCGCCTCCTGGCGCGACGCGGCCGACGGCTCGGCGCCGACGGCGCAAAAATCATTGCTTCTCAGCCAATTACGCATCTTTTTGCGTCCCGACCGTCATCTCCTTCTGCGAAACCCGCTCGTCCCGCCCTTCTGGCGCTTGAAGGGTATCCATGGGCGCAGTATGGTCTCGGCAACGAAGCGAACAACAGTCGGCTCTTTCGCACTGAGGACCCCTGCGATGCGAAGACTGCTGGGATGGACGGTGTTGGTCGCGTGCCTCGTCGTGGCGCCACTCGGCGGCGCCGACTGGGTGACGCACAGCGGCAGCAATCAGCGCGACGGCTGGCAGCGGAACGAAACGAAGATCTCGAAAGACACGCTCAAGGATCTGAAGCTGCTGTGGAAGATCAGGCTCGAGACCAAGCAGCGGTCGGTCTATTCGCTGTATGGGCCGCTGATCGTCGAACGGTCGATCACCGATCGCGGCTTCAAGGAGATCGCGTTCGTCGCCGGCGCCAACAACGATCTGTTCGCCGTCGACGCCGATTTGGGCAAGCTGCTCTGGCAGAAGCATTTCGACTGGCACGCCGAGATCCCCGAAACCGAACAGGCTTCGTTTCTGTGTCCGGGCGGCCTGACGGCGTGGCCGGTCCTTCAGCCGCCGCCGGCGCGCGGCCGCGGCCCCGGCGGACCGCCGCCGCCGGCCGCCCGCGGCGCCGCGCCTGCTGCGCCCGCTCCACAGCGCGGCGGGGGAGGACCCTTCGCGATCCGTCCGATCTACGTGCTCTCCGGCGACGGCGATCTGCACGCGGTGAACATCAACACCGGCGACGATCTCATGTCGCCGCTGAAGTTCCTTCCGCCCAACGGCAAGCCGTACAGCCTCGCGTACGTCGACAACGTCATCTACACGATCACCGGGCAGGGCTGCGGCGGAAATCCGAACAGCGTCTACTCGCTCGATCTCAACGACCCGGGCCACACGGTTCGCTACTGGCGATCGGGAAGCGGCGGATTGTGGGGAACGGCCGGACCTGCGATCGGATCGGACGGTACGGTCTACGCCGAGACCGGCGACGGACAGTACGACCCGGCGACGAACCGATACGCGAACTCGGTCGTCGCGCTGACGCCGAAAGAGCTGAAGCTGAAGGATTGGTACACGCCGTCGAATGCCGAATGGCTCTTCAAACGCGATCTCGACATGAACGTGACGCCGGTCGTCGTTCCGTACAAGGGACGCGACCTGATCGTCGGTTCGGGGAAGGAAGGGCGCTTCTTCATGCTCGACAGCGCCTCGCTCGGCGGCGCGGATCATCGCACGCCGCTCTATCGCTCCGATCTGATTTCGAACGAAGAAGTCGACTTCGCCGGCGCGGGCACGTGGGGCAGCCTCGCGTCGTGGGAAGACTCGGCCGGCACGCGCTGGGTGCTGGCGGCGGTCTGGGGCCCGAAGCATCCGAACGCCAAATTCCCGATCTCGAACGGCGAGACGAACGTCGGAACGATCGCCGCGTTCAAGGTCGAAGAGAAGAACGGCAAGACAGTGCTCACCAACGCATGGACGTCGCGCAACCTGCTCACTCCGGCCGCGCCCGCCATCGCCAACGGCGTAGTCTTCGCACTCGCGACCGGCGAATGGGTGCGTCAGGCCAACGACAGGGAAGGCGGTTTGTACCAGGCGGACGCGCGCGCGCAGAAGTCGGCGCCGGCCGTCTTGTACGCGCTCGACGCGACCAGCGGCAAGGAGCTGTGGTCGAGCGGAAATCAGGTCACATCGTTCACGCACAACGGCGAGCTGTCGATCGCGAACGGCCGCGTCTACTTCACGACCTACGACAACACGCTCTACTGCTTCGGCATCCCGATGGAGCACTGATCGTGAACCGGCGCACCGTTCAGGATGCGATTGACGCCGGCGCGGGGATGCTGCGCCTCGAGCCCGCCTGGGTGCCGCGCACCTTCATGATTCCCGGCCGCCGCCTGCGGCTTCATCCCGACGACTGGTACGCGCTCGGCGGCCATCGCGGCGGCATCAACGAGCGGTGGTTTTCGTCGACGACGAATGCCGACAACGGTCCCGGAACGCCGGCCGACGAAGGTCTGAGCTACGTGCGCGCGAACGGCAATCGCTTCCTGCTGAAAGACGCCGTTGCGGCCGCAGGCGACCTGCTCATCGGCGCGGCGACGATGGCGCGTGACGGCGGATGGAATCTGCTGTGCAAGTTCTTCGATAACCTCGGTCCCATTCCGCATCACATGCACCAGAGCGAGGAGCAGGCGAAGCTGGTCGGGCGCCGTGGAAAGCCGGAGGCGTACTACTTTCCGCCGCAATACAATCAGATCTTCAACGCCTTCCCGCACACGTTCATGGGTCTCGAGCCCGGCACGACGAAAGCCGACGTGCGGCGGTGTCTCGACAACTGGAAGCGCGGCGACAACGGCATCCTCAACCTGTCGCGCGCGTTCAGGCTCGAGCCCGGAACCGGCTGGCAGATCAACCCGCGCATCCTGCACGCACCGGGATCGCTCGTCACCTACGAACCGCAGGTCAACAGCGACGTCTTCGCCATGTTCCAGTCGGAAGTCGATGGCCGGATCGTTCCGTGGGAGCTGCTGACGAAGGACGTGCCGAAAGAACACCATCACGATCTCGACTACCTCGTCGACATGCTCGATTGGGACGCGAACGTGAACCCGGAGTTCGCGAAATCGAATCGCGTCTTTCCATGTCCCGTACGGCCGTTCGCCGAAACCGAGGACGCCGGGTATCGCGAACAGTGGGTGTGCTACGGAACCGGGTATTACTCGGCGAAGGAGCTCACCGTTCTGCCGAAGCGCTCCGCGTCCATCAAAGACGCGGCCGCGTACGGACTCATTGTCGTGCAGGGGCACGGGACCTTCGAAACGCTCGGCGTGTCGGCGCCGACGATGATTCGATATGGAGAGATGACGGAAGACGAATTGTTCGTCACCGTCGACGCCGCGGTGTCGGGCGTCCGCGTCGAGAACAAGAGCGACACCGATCCGCTGGTCATCCTGAAGCATTTCGGGCCGGGGAATCCTGATGCGGAGCCGCTGCGGAGGCGGAGAACGTAGCAGCGCACCGCTGTCGGAGTCGGAGGCATCATGAAACACACTCACCCGCGAATTCACAACGCGATGTGGCCGGGTCTGGTCGGGAAAGGGAGCCCGGGGGCCGAGCCGGCGATCGATCTCGACACCATGCTCGACGTGACGGCGAAGGCGTCAGTCGACGGCGCGAAGTTCGACGGCGTGGATCTGTTCCTGTTCGATCCGCATGTGAGCATCGATGCGACCGATTCGGATCTCAAACGCCTTGCCGACAAGATCGCATCGAAGGGCTTCGTCGTTGGATCGCTGGTCGCGCCGGTGTGGCCGCCGACCGGCGGCGGATCCGCGATGGGCAGCGAGGAAGATCGCAGGAACTTCGTCACCCAGGTGCGTAAGGCGTGTGCGATTGGCAGAAAGCTGCGCGGCCTCGGCATCCGCAAGTACGGCGTCGTTCGCATCGATTCGGCCGCGAGTCCGGCTGAGTGGGCAAGAGATCCCGACGCCAACACGAAACGGATCGCCGACACGTTCAGCCGGGCGTGCGACGTCGCGGAGGACTACGGCGAGCGGCTCGCGGCAGAGGGCGAGATCTGCTGGGGCGGCATGCACAGCTGGAAGCGAATGGTGCAACTGCTGGAAACGGTGAACCGTCCGACGACGCTCGGTTTCCAGGCCGACATGGCGCACACGCTGCTCTTCACGATGGGCTACAACGCTCCCGACGATCGCCTGCTTCCGGAGAACTACGACTGGAAGGATCGCAGCAGGCTCGACGAAGCGCTTCGCACGGTCACGAGGGCGCTGCGGCCCTGGACGATCGACTTCCATGTCGCGCAGAACGACGCGTCGGTGTTCGGATCGGGCACGCACGACAAAACGGGACGTCACTGTCTGCCTGCCGATCCCAACGGCAAGCTCGACGTCGTCCGCCATGCGGGCTTCTGGATGCGCGACGAACAGGGAGAGCCGACGAAGGCGTTCGATCACATCTGCTGGGACGGCTGCATGTTCCCGAACGCAACGATGATGCAGCCGAAGACATGGAATGACGTCCTGCGCCTGCTGCTCGACGTCCGCAGCGCGCACGGCTGGGACGCGCCCGTTGCGGCGGTCGTGTAGGTGCCCTCTGAGACCACGACATGAAACAAACACTCAACATCGGCCTCGTCGGCTACGGCTTCATGGGGAGGACGCACTCGAACGCGTTCCGGCAGGCGCCGCGATTCTTCGACGTGCCGTACGAGCCGGTCCTCAAAGCGGTGTGCGCGCGCAACGCCGATCGCGTGACGTCGTTCGCGTCGAACTGGGGCTACGAGTCGATCGAGACCGACTGGCGCGCGCTCGTCGACCGCAAGGACATCGATCTGATCGATATCGCGAGCCCCAACGACACGCACGCCGACATCGCGTCCGCGGCCGCGCGGGGCGGCAAGATGGTGATGTGCGAGAAGCCGCTGGGGCGAAATGCCGGCGAGGCCGAGAAGATGGTGACGGCGGTCGAATCGGCGCGCGTGCCGAATTCCGTCTGGTACAACTACCGCCGCGTTCCCGCGGTCACGCTGCTCAAGCACCTCATCGACGAAGGCAGGCTCGGACGCATCTTTCATTACCGCGCGCAGTTCCTGCAGGACTGGACGATCTCGAAGGATCTCCCGCAGGGCGGCGAAGGATTGTGGCGCCTCGACGCGGCCGTCGCGGGCAGCGGCGTCACCGGCGACCTGCTCGCGCACTGCATCGACACGGCGCTGTGGCTGAACGGATCGATCGCCGACGTGACGGCGACGACCGAGACGTTCATCAAGGAACGCAAGCACACGCTCACGGGACGGGTGGAGCCCGTCGGCATCGACGATGCGAGCGCGTTTCTCGGACGGTTTCAGAACGGATCGCTCGCACTGTTCGAAGCGACGCGCTACGCGCGCGGCCACAAGGCGCTCTATACGCTCGAGATCAACGGCGAGCACGCGTCGGCGCACTGGGACCTCCACGATCTTCACCGGCTGCAGTGGTTCGATCACCGCGACGAAGGACAGCTGCGCGGCTGGCGCAGCGTGCACATCACCGATGGCGATCATCCGTACATGAAGCACTGGTGGGTGCCCGGTCTGCAGATCGGATACGAGCACACGTTCATCCATCAGTTCGCCGAATTCCTCCAGGCGGCGGCGCAAGGCAAGGCGCTGGCGCCGACGTTCCGCGACGCGCTGGCGACCGATTACGTGACCGACGCGGTGTTGAAGTCGGCGAAGAGCGGACGATGGGAGAGCGTTGCCATGGCGCAGCAGGCAGGTGCGGCATGAATCGAATCACGTTTGCGCTTCTCTTCGTCTCCGTCGCGTTGCTCTCGGCGCAGCCACCACAGCGAGGCCAGGGCGGGGGCCGGGGCGGAGGCGGTCCGCGCGGCGCCGAACCGCTCGTGCTCGACGACCACACCGGCTTCGAGGCGATCTTCGACGGGACGACGCTCAGGGGCTGGGACGGCGATCCCGCATTCTGGCGCGCCGAAAACGGCGCCATCGTCGGCCAGAGCACGGAGCAGAACCCGGTCAAGCAGAACACCTTCATCATCTGGCGCGGCGGCGAGCCGAAGGATTTCGAGCTCAAGGTGGAATTCCGGATGAATTCGACGAACAGCGGCGTGCAGATCCGCAGCGTGCAGCTGCCGGCCGGCCCCGACACCGGCAAGTGGGTGATGAAGGGCTATCAGGCCGACATCGATTTCGCCAACCAGTTCACCGGGCAAATCTACGAAGAGCGCGGACGCGGATTCCTCGCCATGCGAGGACAGGCGGTGTACGTGCCCGACAACGGACGGCCGAGAGTGATCGGCAACCTCCAGCAGAGCGCCGACGAGCTGAAAGCGATCATCAGGACGAACGACTGGAACCAGGTGCACATCGTCGCGCGCGGCAACACGATCATCCAGATCCTGAACGGCGCCGTCACGAGCATCGTCGTCGACGACGACTCGAAGAATCGCGCGCTCGGGGGACTCCTGGGCTTCCAGATGCACGTCGGGCCCCCGATGAAAGCGGAGTTCCGGAACATCTGGCTCAAGAAATTGTGAGCGACACGTACCTCGCGTTCGATCTCGGCGCCGAGAGCGGGCGCGCCATGCTCGGCACGCTGCAGGGCGGCACGCTCGATCTCCGCGAGATTCGACGGTTCCCGAACGAGCCGGTCCGGCAGAACGGCTCGTTGTACTGGGACGTCCTGCGCCTCTGGCACGAGGTGACGCAGGCGCTCGAGTCCGCGGCCGACACGCGGCTGACGGGCGTCGGCGTCGACGGCTGGGGCGTCGACTACGCGCTCATCGGCGAGCGCGGCAACCTGCTCGAGAACCCGTATCACTATCGCGACGTCCGCAACGAAGGGATGATGGAGGCGGTCTTCGAGCGCGTGAGCCGCGAGAAGATCTACGCCGTCACCGGCATCCAGTTCCTGCAGATCAACACGCTGTTCCAGTTCTACGCCGCGTGTCGCCTCACGCCGCGAATCGTCGACGCGGCGGAGGCGCTCGTGACGATTCCCGATCTGCTGAACTACTGGTTGACCGGCCGGCTGTGCTCCGAGTACACCGTGGCGACGACGACCCAGTTCGTCGATGCGCGTCGGCGGACGTGGGCGACGCGGCTCCTGTCGGAGATTGGTCTGCCGACGCGCACGCTGCCGGAGATCGTGCAGCCGGCCACCGTCATCGGCGCGATCCGAAAGGATGCGGCCCGCGCGCTCGCCGGCACGCCGGTCGTGGCGCCGGCGTGCCACGACACCGGATCGGCGGTGGCGTCGGTGTGCGCGGGCGGATCGACGGCGTTCATCAGCTCGGGGACCTGGTCGCTGGTCGGCACCGAAATCGACGCGCCGGTGATCACGGCGAAAGCGCGCGATCTGAATTTCACTAACGAAGGCGGCGTGTGCGGGACGATCCGGCTGTTGAAGAACGTCAGCGGGTTGTGGCTGCTGCAGGCGTGCCGTCGTTCGTGGGCCGCGCGGGGACAGCCGTTCGGCTACGACGCGCTCCTGTCGGAGGCCGCCGACGATCGGCTGTCGTTCGCGTCGCTGGTCGATCCCGACTGCCACGCGTTCCTGAATCCGAGCGACATGCCCTCGCAGATCGCGCTCTATTGCCGCCAGACGTCGCAGCGCGTTGAAGTACCGCGTCGTGATCGATTCGCTCGAGGAACTGACGGGCCGCCGGTTCGATCAGATCCGAATCGTGGGCGGCGGCGCGCGCAATCGACTGCTGAATCAGTTCACGGCCGACGCCACCGGACGGACCGTGCTCGCGGGCCCCGTCGAAGCGACGGCGCTCGGCAACATCGGCATGCAGATGCTCGCGACGGGCGCCGTGAGATCCGTTGGTGAAGCGCGGGCGGTCATCGAACGATCGTTCCCGGTGGAGCGGTTCGAGCCGTCGGCGACCGATCGATGGGACGCGCAGTATCGGCGCTTCCTCGACTACCTGGAGTTCACGTGTGCCTGATTCGATAACCGCCGAGACGAAATTCCTCCAGAACATGTGGGACGGCGGCGAGGCCGCGCGGCTCGCGGGCGATCCGTTGAGCCTCCTTCGTTATCGATCGAATCTTCTCGGCGCGGATCTGCGGATCACGAACTTCGGCGGAGGCAACACGAGCTCGAAATTCGAGCTGGCCGATCCGCTGACCGGCGAACCGGTCCGCGTGATGGCGGTGAAGGGGAGCGGCGGCGACCTCCGGTCGATCACGAACGCGGGGTTCGCGATGCTGTACCTCGACAGGCTCGAGCGGCTGATCGGCCGCTACCGGGGCGAAGCGCACGAAGACGAAATGGTCGCCTTCTATCCGTTGTGCGCCTTCGGCGAGAACCGCGTCGCCGCGTCGATCGACACGCCGCTGCATGCGTTTCTTCCATTCGACCACGTCGATCATCTGCATCCCGACTGGGCCATCGCGCTCGCCGCGAGCGCGAACGGCCGCGAGAAGCTCGACGAGTTCAACAGCCGGTACGGACGGCACATCGCGTGGGTGCCGTGGCAGCGTCCGGGCTTCGAGCTCGCGCTGATGCTTCGAAAGGCGGTCGCGGATCATCCCGGTTGCGACGGGATCGTGCTCGGCAGCCACGGCCTGTTCACCTGGGGCGACAGCGGGCGCGACTGCTACGTCAACAGCGTGAAGACGATCGACCAGATGGGCGAGTTCGTCGACGATCACATTCGGAGTCGCCGAACGGCGCCGTTCGGCGGCCAGGCCGTCACCGGCGCGATCGATCGCGAGTTGACGGCCGCGGCAATTCTTCCGTATCTCCGCGGCGCCGTCTCATGCGAACGGCGTGTGATCGCGCACTTCGAGCGATCGGACGAGGCGCTCGCGTTCGCGAACAGCGCGTGGGCCGAACCGTTGTGCGACCTCGGAACGAGCTGTCCCGACCATTTCGGGCGCACGCGCATCTCTCCGATGTTCGTTCGGTGGGATCCCGGCCAGCCGGTAGGGGACGGCCTTAAGGCCGTCCCCTACCACGCACTGCAGCAGCGCATCAGCGAGCGCCTCACGTCGTATCGCGACGCGTACGTCGCGTATTACAAGGCGCACGCGCGTCCGGATTCACCGGCGCTGCGCGGCTCGAACCCGTCGGTCGTCGTCATTCCGGCGGTCGGCGTCTTCGGATTCGGCAAGGACAAGCGCGAGGCGCGGAT
>Ga0209376_1005623_pt1 | contig 10356 bp, 7 predicted proteins | sample GraSoiAngelo_134_FD_185891 | JGI IMG/M metagenome (GOLD analysis project Ga0209376, IMG submission 185891) | Grasslands soil microbial communities from the Angelo Coastal Reserve, California, USA - 14_0929_05_30cm (SPAdes) (version 2) | ecosystem: Environmental > Terrestrial > Soil > Grasslands ... | reverse complement strand
AACGTGCTGCCATCCGCCGCCGCGACGACCAGCGTGAGCGGGTTCGAGCCGCCGTTGCGATCCACGTATTCCAGCCCGTCGCGGAGCTCCTGATGCGGTTTGAAGTACTCCAGCAGGTTGGGATCGGTGTTCAGGCGCGTAAGGCCCAATCCGAGGCCGAGGCTCACCACGATCACGCCCGTTGACAGAGGGACGAACCGGCGCGACCAGAACCGCCGTCCCGGTCCCATTTCCATCACTGCGCTGTCGCGCGGCACCGCCCACCTCAGAAATGCCGGATACATGAGGTACGCACACAGCAGCGCCAGCGCGCTTCCAAGTACGCCGCCGAACCCCAGTTCGCGCAGCGGCTTCGCCTGAACGAACAGCAGGCTGCCGAATGCGAGCGACGCGCAGACCATCGACCAGAACGACGCGGGAAAGGTGCGACAAGGCGATCACGAACACGATGGTCCCGAGGTTCGCCGTCAGCACCCCGATCTTCTTGCCGAAGAGCGACTGCACCAGCAACGTCGACAATACCGCGCTCATGCACGTCGCGAGCATCCCGATGAACAACCGCGCCGACCGGAACACCCACCACATCGTCACGCCGAACAGGACGACGGCCGTCAGGCTGAAGTAGATGAAGTCGTGCACGATGCTGCGGCGAATCATCTCCACCACGTACGGGGCGCCTGCAATCCGGATTCGAAAATCGTCGCGATCGAATTCGTGAACGACGCGTTCCACCTGCGGAATGAGTCGTTCCGTCTCGTTTCCCGGGGTCAACACGATGACGTTGCTGGAGCGGTGGTTTTCGGCGATCAACAGTCGGCTCCAGAACGGACTGGCTTGCGCATCGCCGAAATCCTTCGGTCCATCGGCGAGACTTCGTACGCCGGTCACCGATCTGATGGCTGCAATCCGCCCGGTGAGCTGTCGCAGCTTGTCGAGGTAACGCTCCGAGGAGATGTCGGATGACGAAACGCTGAGAATGAGCTGACTGCCGGACGGGAACCGCCGGTCAATCGTGTTCGATTCCTGCAGCTGCGGGTCATCCGACGAAAAGAAGAAATGCTGATCCACGCGCGGCGTGAGGTCGACGACGGCGTAGACGAGAACGAGCAGGACGACTGCGGCGGCGAGCGCCAACCAGTGTGCCCGTGAGCCGCTTGGCTTCGAACCGGCCGTCACCGCTCGCGGCTGCTGCATTCGACACGCCAGGCTACTGGCGAGCCAGCACGACGAGGGTGTATGGCTGAGAAGAAATGGGACGTGCGCATGGATCCGGGCGCCCGCCGGCTCAGCGGCTCCGGGAAGCGAGTCGCCTTTTCCTGGCGGCGGCGCGACGTTGCAGGATTCGTTTCGCTCGCTCGAGCTCGCGCCGTCGCGTCGCCGAGAGCCCCTTGCCACCGCGGTTGATGAAGTACTGGATCATGCGAACGGCAGACCCCAGGCCTTTGGGCGAGACGTCCTTGCGCGCCATCGTCCGGGCGATCTGGGATGCCGATCCGGCGAAGGTCCGTTTGGGCGGGTGCGTCGAGTCGGTCGTCACCTGTCTGACCCAGCGGCGCTTCGATCGTCTGATCGCCATTGTTTCCTAGAATACGCCCAGCGCGTTGAACGGCGTGGCGGTGCCGCCGGTAATCTTCGTCAGCTGCACCGTCATGAAGAAATCCCAGCGCTTGAGGCGCGCCGCTTCCTGAGCCGCATCCTCGAAATACCCGTTGTCGACGAGCGGCATGCCCATGATCGCGATCGACAGCGTATGCACCGGGCGGTTCGACGCTTCGCCGCTGCCGCCCGCCACGCCGGAGGGCTGGACGTCGTTGACCGCGTCGCTGCCGAGCAGCGAGACGTCGCGCTGCTTCAGCCACGGCATCACGGAGACGTGCAGGCCGGCGGCTTCGCGCGCGGAGTTCCACGGACCCTTCGCCGCGCGCAGCGCCCAGCGGCCGGTCCGAATCAGCACGGCATCGCCGCTGCCGATCTTCACGTTCGCGAACTTCTCCCACGCTTCGAGATCGGCCGGATAGATCGGCGTCGTCGGCGCCAGATACGGCACGTTCTTCAGCAGCGGCATGTCGACGAGGACGGCGCGCGTCGCGATGCCGGGACCCATGTGATCGATCGCGTTCGCCTTGCATCCTTTCTCGTCGAGATCCTGAGGGTGCCCGTTGTAGACCGTCGCCTTCCCGTCGCGCAGGATCGAATAGTGGCAAAGCGCGTCGAGATGTGAATTGGTGCCGTCGTGCGTGCCGAAGCTGATGGTGTCGAGCGCGGCGCGGGCAACGGCGGGATTCCACGGCTGTCCGCCAGGATTCCACATCTCATGCTTCGTCTCTCCGAACTGGAAGTTGTCGATCGCCTTTTCGAGGCTCGCAAAATGCGCGAGCGAGACGCTGACGCCCTCCCGCACGAGCCGCGCCGCCTGCCTGGTCTTCTCCGGCGTGACGAGATTGAACGCGCCGCGCTCGTCCGCCTGTCCCCAGCGGCCCCAGTTCGACAGCTCCGTTTCCATCTTGATGACCTGCTCGTAGGTTGTCTTGTGCGCCGGCTCCTGCGTCGACGGATTCGGCGGGATCGGCGTCAACCCGCCGCGCGCCGGCGCCTGCGCCTGGCCGGCCGCGCGCGCGCCGATCGACCAGGCGACGCCGATCGTCAGCACGGCGACGCATGACGCGACGACACATACAGAACGTATTTTCACGGTTGCCTCCGTTATCTTGATTCAATCCTGTCGCGCCACACGTCGTGAATCTTCTCGGCGAGCTGCGCGTATTGGGCATCGACCATCAGGATCCCGTCCGCGCCGGTCAACACGCCCACCCGGCCTCCGGCCGCGTCCTGATGGCCAGGGTCGAGACCCGCCGAACCGGACAGCATGTAAAGATTCGGCGCGATCTTGTCCGCCGTGATGTCGATCTTGCTGTAATCGGTTCCCTGCGCCCATACGTTGATGGCGAGAGCTGCCGCCGCCAGTCCGGCTGAGGACACGTGCCATGCTGATTTCATTTGGCGCTGCTCCTTTTCGAGGCGGCATCTTACCCACAAAGCGACGCGTCGCGGCGGTAATCGTGACCGGCTTACGCGGATGCAGTGGACGTTCGGCAACCATCCGTTCCGCGCCGGCAATGCTCTTGCGCGATTCGTTCTCGAAGTACGATCGCGCGAGGAGGTCGGCATCGGCGCTCGCGCGAGGCAGAAGCCGAAGCCAGCAGAAGCATGGTCGAACCGAAATCAGCCGAATCCGACGCGATTGTGCTGCGGCACCTGCGCGAGCTCGTCGCGGCGCTCGATCAGCGAGTGCCGCACATCGAGCGCGCGGGCGAGGCGCAGATCGCGCGCGATGCGGCCGAATTGAGAGAAAAAGCCTTGCGGCGGATTGCGGAGCTCGAACGAAACCGCTAATGCAACGGTACAGTCAGCGGGACGACGGCGGTTGACCGGGGGACCAACGATCCGTAGCCGTCCTCGAGCCGTTCAAGGAGACTGTCCACGACATCGGCCGGTATCGGGCGCGAGAAGAAGTAGCCCTGGCCGAACCCGCAATCGAGCGATTCGAGAAAGTCGACCTGTGAGGACGTCTCCGTCCCTTCGGCAACGACGTCGAGGCGCAGCGTGCGTGCGAGGTTCAGCATCGTCCGAATGATCTCGCGGCAATCGTGCTGATCGATTCGCGCGATGAACGATTGATCGATCTTGAGCGTGTCGACGGGAAAACGCTGCAGATAGCTGAGCGATGAGAACCCGGTGCCGAAATCGTCGAGGCTGAGGCGCACGCCGAGCGCCTTCAGATCCATCAGTACGGCGCGGGCGCGCTCCGCATCGGCCATCGCCGCGCCCTCGGTGATCTCGAGTCGAAGGCAATTCGGCTCCAGTCCCGTTTCCTGCAGCGTGTGCGTCACGTGCCGCACGAGGTCCGGCTGCGCGAAACTGCGGGCGGAAATATTGACGCTGACGGTCAGCGGCGAGCCGTGCGGGAACCGCGTATGCCATTCGCGTGCAGCCTGACACGCCGCGCGCAGGACCCATCGATCGATGTGCGCGATCAGTCCCGTATCCTCGGCGACGGGGATGAATGCGGCCGGAGAGAGAAAGCCTTGCTGCGGATGGTTCCAGCGGACCAGCGCTTCGAACCCGGTCAGCCGGGAGTCGCCCAGGTGGACGATCGGCTGATAGTACACCTCGAACTCGTCCCGTTCGATGGCACGGCGGAGAGCGGTCTCGAGCTGCAGACGTTCAACGGCGCCGCGATGCATCGTGGCGTCGAATACCGCGTATCGATTGCCTCCCATCGCCTTGGCGCGGTACATGGCCGTATCCGCGTCGCGAACGAGCTCCTCCGCTCCGCCATGGCCCGACGTGCTCACGGCGATGCCGATGCTCGCTGTTGCAAAGATGTCGGTGCCTTCGAGGCGCACCGGCGCCGCAATCGTTTCGAGCAGCCGTTCGGCGATGCGCACCGCGTCGCTTGCGTCGCGAATGTTCTCGAGAAGGACGGTGAACTCGTCGCCGCCGAGCCGCGCCAGCGTCGAATCGGAGCCGTGGCGCTGCTCGAGCCCCGGAACGTGCGGCGCCGCGTCGTTTCCAGCGGTTGCCTCTCGCAGCCGCTGGGCGATTTCGAGCAGCAGGCAGTCGCCGACTGTGTGACCGAGGCTGTCGTTGACCGTCTTGAATCGATCGAGATCGACGAACAGAACCGCAAAAGTCTGAGGACGCCGCGCCGTGTGACTGCGTGCGTGGCTCACGCGGTCCATGAACAACGCGCGGTTCGGCAGCCCGGTCAGGTGATCGTGAAGCGCATCGTGCAGGAGGCGCTCCTGCGCGGCGCGAAGGCTCGACGTCATCTCGTTGAAGGCGACCGCCATCGTCGTCGCTTCGGCGCTGCCGCGAACCGGAACCTGGTGGTGCCAGTTCCCGCCGGCGATCTCTTCCGCCGCCGCCGCGACGTTCCTCAGCGGAAGATCGACGTAATGGCTGAACAGCAATCCGCCGGCGATCGCGAGGACGAAGACGACGCCGCCGGCAACGAGGATCCGCGTTTGAATCGCGTCGACGAACTGCTGCGTCGGCTGCCACGGCTTGAGCAGCACCAGCCGGTCGAGCGCAGCGGCGTCCGCGCCGTGAACGAGTGGAAAGCTGCCCCGGATGTATTCCGCGCCGCCGACCCGAATCTCCGACAGGTTCACCGGCGCCGCCGCTCCGTCGGACAGCATCCGGGCGAGCGCCGCGCGTTCGTCGCCCGACAGGCTGCTGCCGGAAATGTAGGAGCGCGACACGAGGTTGACCTGGCAATGCGTCACCTCCGCGAGCTCTCTCGCCACTCCGTCGTCGAGGACGAATCCAACCGTCATCGTGCCGAGCACTTCTTCGGAGAATCGGACAGGCTCGGAGACGACGAGATATAACCGGTCGTCCACGGAGAGGATCGCACGGTCGGCCGCGCCGCGCCCGGCGGCATCGATGCTCGAGCGCAGCGCCGGTACACGCCGGCCTGCCGTCCAACCCGAACTGCCGAGCCACGCGCCGTGTCCGTCGGTGACGATGACGAACTGCGCGTTCAGCTCGTGCCGGTAACCGTCGGCCATGTGGGCGATCGTTTCGGGATCGTCGGCGAGACGCGCGTCGGACATGTGCGCGCGGAACACGGGGAGCTCGGTGATCAACCGCGTCAACGCGGCCGCCGAGTCGGCGCGCGCATCGACGAGCCGATAGAAGGCCGAGCGCGCAACCTCGAGCTCCTCCGAAGCGCGGCTCAGCGACCGACTCCTCACCACTCGCGTCGTCGCAACCAGCACCGATCCGAGCGACAGACCGATGAGGAGCGTCAGACCTACAGCGACTCTCGCCCCGAGGCGGCGATACCAGCGTACGGTCGATCGAAGCCGCAAGGCGTTGTGCACGATTCCCCTAGTCGAGCCGCAGTGAGTACGAGACGCCCATGTCGAAGACGGTTGGCCGGCGATCGGAAAATCCGCCTGTAGTGTGGAGCATTTCGACATGCGCGATGATTCCACGCCCGGCGCGGATGCGCATGGCCGCGACGTATCGTTCACCGTTCAGCACGTCCACCGACCCCTCGTGATGAGCGAGGTGTTCGGCGCGAAGCGCGGCGGTAACCGGGCCCATCGACGGCCGGTGGACGATCAGATCGAGGTAGCCGCCGTCGGTTCTGGCTCCGTCGAAAGGCCGACCGGCGATGAATTCACCTCGCAGCTGCACGCCGTCGCGCATCCATCGCACGTCGACGCCGCCGAACATCGCGCGGCCCGGAGCGGCCGGATCCTGCTCGTGCGTGTCCAGATCGGTGGGCGCATGGTCGGTGGCGCCGATGGGCAGATCGCTCCCGGCGCGCGCCAGATGCGGACGCGTATCGATGTAGCTCGCGCCGACGATGAAAGGCCCGGCCGCGGCCTGAGCGCGCAGCACGCTGTCGAATCCGGTCGATCGCGTGTGCTCGCCGACATCCGCCGAGGCGCCGAGGCTCGCTTCAAGGGACAGTCGCGGCCAGCCGACCACCACGTCGGCGCCGTGCTCGAAGAACGTGCTCGACAAGGCGAAGAAGTCGTCGTAGCGGATCAGCGGATCGCGCAAAAATCCGACGTAGCCCTGATCGCTCTCGCTCGAGATGCCAAAAGGCGTCCGATACCGTCCGACGCGGAGGCCGAACAGTCGTCCCGCCGGTCGGAACGTACGTTCGGCGTACGCGTCGAGCACCACCGGATGATCGGTATATGGATAGGCGGCGCCGAACGCGTCCGACTCCTGGGACTGCTTGCCCCAGACGCTCGTGGCGTTGAAGCGCAATCCGCCGGCCGCTTCACCGAACGCGTGAAGCCTCAGGTGAGCGGCCATCACGTCCTCTGTCGAGTAGCCGGCGCTCTCGTCGAATTCGACCGCGAGTGACTGGGCGCTCGCGACCGTCGCGTGCAGCATCGCCGCGGCGCAGACGATCGTGCCGGCGAATGTCTTCACCGCCATTGCAGATCGAGCACCGTTGCGGGCGTCAGCGGCGACGAGCCGGTCAGTTCCTCTCGACCCGGCCGCCACGCATGGTAGGTATAGGTCCCTTGTGGAACCGAGGAGATCGTGAACCGCCCGTCGCGATCCGACACCGCGAAGTACGGCGAATCGACCACCTTCACGTACGCCGCCATGTTCGGATGGATGTTGCAGAACACGCGGTTCACGCCGGGTTTGTCGAAGCGCACCTGCCTGCTCGTTCCGACGGGATAGAGGCCGAGATCGAATCGTTTGCCGTCGTGAAACGAAAAGACGTTGTGGAACACGCGATCGTTGTTGGGCAGATCGACGGTCGTTCCCATGCGAACGGCGAGCACGTGCGGGAAGAACGTGAAGTTGCGCTGATCGAGGACGATCGGCTTCCCGGACGGAGAAGGCGGCCCATTCGGCGCTTCGAGCCAGACCACTGCATCCGGCTCCGGGTGAACGGCCACTCTGACCGTGCCGCGCAGGTCGAAGTCGCCATCGTGAGCGCCCGCGAGGACCGTCGATGCACACCACAGCGCCGCCAGAAGAACGGCGCGAACGGCGCGACGCGTCGAAGCCTTCACCGTGCAGATGTGGAACCGCCGTGACAAGCATTCCTCCCGAGAATTCTCATATCCGCCTGAAATTGCTCGCACTTCCGTCCGATGCGGCGTTGATGGCGCTTCTCCGCGAGCAAGCTTCGCGCCGCACCCTGCCACGGCGCGGTGTCAGCCGGTGGGCTTCGCTGTCAGGCAGTTAGCGCGATCCGCGCGGCCACTCAGGATCTTTCGGATTCGAGGTGTCTCATACGGCAACGTGGAGGTCAGTGCGTTCGCTGCGAATGAGGTGCGTTGCCGCAGAATCCAAAGGAGTTATCAGCGTTTGTGCTGGCGCTGGACATGTTTAACAAATGAACAGCGGAAATTGTGCGGCGACGGTTGCTTCGAACGCCGGCACGCCGCGACGCCGCAGCCGGCCGGCAACGGCATCATGAGGCGTCAGAACGTTCTGGTACTGCGTATACGGCGACTCGAATTTCGCCATGCTGATCGAGTTCGCGTCCGAAGCATCGGCGACGTTCGAGACAACGTCGTGGCCGCTCGCGGCGGGCACGTCGGCGCTTGTCACCAATGCGGTTGGCTCGGTCACGTCGATCGTCACGCTCGCATCGGCGTTCGCGTAATTCGTGGTGTCGAACGGCATGAACGTAACGGAAAGCTTCCGACCGGCGCCGACTGGAAGAATCGTGCCGGACGGCGGATCGTAAACGAACGCTCCAGGCGCGTTCGCTGTCGCGTTCAACTGCGTTCCGTCGAGCGCCGTGCCGAACGTGATAGTCGCAGGCGCAGGCCAGGTAATGATCGGCGTCAGCTTCGCGACGATGAGATCGACGGTCGCGGCGCTCGGTGCATATACGTCGTCGCCGACGAATGTCGCGTACACCGCGTTCGGGTACGTCCCGGCGTTGATGCCGGCGAGGCTGGCGTCGCTGATCGTCGCTATGCCGAATGCATCCGTGATCGCCAGGCCGACTGCCGATCCGTTGATCGCGAAGCTCACCTCGCGTCCTGCGATTGGCGAACCGGCGGCAGTCAGCGTCGCGGACACCGAGGTCGTGCCGCCATAGAGTGGATTCGCTATCGAAACCGAGAGCTGAGTGGCTGTTCGCAGGCTGATCCGGAATACCGTTCCGTAACCGAAGCCTCCGGTGTAGGCCGCGCCGTAGAGTTTCTTGTCGCGTGCCTCGATCAAGCCTCCGATTGGAAATGAGCCGTCGCTGTAGTTGAAAGTGTGGAGCGTTGTTATCGCGCCGCCGCCGTCGATGCGGTACACCGTGCCGACGCCGCTCGATCCGCCGGACGACGTCGAACCGTAGAACAAGCCATCGCTCGCCTGGATCAGCGGCGCGTACGGGTATGCGCCGTCACTGTACGCGAACATGTGCAGCGTCACAAAGTTGGACGACGCATCTATCCGATATATCGTGCCGACACCACTGCTCCCGCCGTAGAGCGTCGTGCCGTAGAAAGATTCATCGCTCGCTTGAAGAAGTCTCGCGAGGTAAGGATTTGCGCCGTCGGTGTAGGCAAAGCCGTGGACAACGGTGACCGTGCCGGTGGCGTCGATGCGATAGACGGTTCCGTAGCCGTTCGGTCCGCCCAGATAAGTCGTGCCATAGAACAGGCCGTCGCGTGCCTGGATCAAGCCGGCGAACGGATACGCGCCGGTGGCATAATCGAACACGTGCAGCGTGGTCGTGTCACCGGTTGCGGGATCGACTCGATACACCGTCCCTACGAAATTTGCTCCGCCGTAGTACGTCGTCCCGTACAAGAATCCGTCAGTCGCGCGAATCACGCCTGAGTACGGGTACGCACCGTCGCCAAGGCTGAACGAGTGCAGCGTCGTGATCGTGCCATAGAACAGTCCATCGCTCCCCTGAATGACACCGGTTGTTGGATATGCGCCATCGCCGGACGTGAACGCGTGCAGCGTCGTCACAGACCCATCGGCGTCCGTGCGATACACGGTTCCATAACCAAAGCCTCCGGAGGAGGTGGTTCCGTAAAAGAAACCGTCGTTGGCTTGCATGAGGCCGCCGTAGGGATTCGCGCCATCGCTGTACGCAAAGGTGTGCAGCGATTCGAATGTTGGTGATGTCGGCGCGCCGGCGGGGCTCACGTCGATGAGGACGTGAGCAATGACCGACGCATAGATCGCCGAATCCGCTGGTACGAACTGCACCGTCAGCACCTGTTGTGGACCGACGGGCAGAATCGTTCCTGCAGGTGGCGAATAGAAGAACGCGCCGGGCACATTCGCCGTCGCGTTCAACTGCGTCGCATCGAGCGCCGTCCCGTAGACGATCGGCGATGGCGTCGGCCACGTGACCAACGGCGTCAGCTTCGCGATGACGAGATCGGTGGCCGCGCTGCTGGGTGAGTACGTGTCATCGCCGGCGAAAGTGGCCTGCACCGGGTAGGTGCCGGGACTGAGGCCGCTCAGGCTCACATCGGCGAGTCTTGCCACGCCGTTCGCATCTGTCGTTGTCGTTCCCGCGGACGAGCCGTTGATCGTGAAACTCACTTCGCGGCCGGCCAGCGGCGCCATGCCGGCTGTGAGCGTCGCCGACAACGACGTCGTGCCGCCGTAGGAACCGCTCGCCGGCGAGACGAAGAGTTGAGTCGCGGCGCGGCGAAGCGTGATTCGAAAAACCGTGCCATATCCGACACCGCCGCCGTAAGTCGTGCCGTAAAAACCTTTGTCGAGGGCCTGGAGCAACCCGGCGAGTGGATTCGCTCCGTCAGAGTACGAGAAGGTGTGGAGCGTCGTCAGCACGCCGGCGCCATCGACCCGGTACACGGTGCCTGCGCCCGATGA
>Ga0209376_1005621_pt1 | contig 10359 bp, 5 predicted proteins | sample GraSoiAngelo_134_FD_185891 | JGI IMG/M metagenome (GOLD analysis project Ga0209376, IMG submission 185891) | Grasslands soil microbial communities from the Angelo Coastal Reserve, California, USA - 14_0929_05_30cm (SPAdes) (version 2) | ecosystem: Environmental > Terrestrial > Soil > Grasslands ... | reverse complement strand
GGATCCGCGTCAACTGCCATCTCCCCGGTCACCTCGCCGGCAACTACCTGAGCGTCGGCGCCCACGTGGCCGAGCTCAGCCAGAGCGTGCAGGCGGTGCTCCAGGGGGAGATCGGCTTTGCCCACCTGGCGGTGATGGCGCGGACGGCGGAGGCGGTGGGCAAGCGCTTCGACGAGAGCCAGCTCTTGGCCCTGGCCAAGGAGCACTCGGCGGGCAAGTTCCACTACAAGTGCCTCCACTACCGGCACTCGCTCGACGCCAAGGCCTACGCCGCCGAGGAGTCGGAGCAGGTCGAGAACCGCCGGCTTCATCTGAGCACGGTGCAGGATGGCTCGCTCTTGATCAACGGGGTCCTCGACCCTGCCGGCGGGGCCGCGGTGCGGACGGCGCTGGAGCCTCTGGCCCGCAAGTCAGGCGAGCACGACGACCGGGTCCTGGACCAGCGCTACGCCGACGCCCTGGTCGAGCTGGCCTCGGGCGGCAAGCCGGCCAACCTTCAGGTCACGGCCAGCGTCGAGACCTTGAAGGGGCTGGCCGGGGCGGCGGGGGCGGAGATGGAGTTCTCACTCCCCATCTCCTCGACCGCCGTGCAGCGGATGGCCTGCGACTGCAGCGTGACCCGGGTCCTGCTCAGCCAGGAGTCGGTGACCATCGACGTCGGCCGCTCCAAAAGGGGTGATCTCGGGCGCGGCGCGCAAGGCGCTGGCAGCGCGCGATGGTCACTGCCGGTGGCCGGGCTGCGAACGGCCGGCGTCATGGTGTGATGGTCATCACCTCGTCCACTGGATCCATGGCGGAACCACCGAGCTCGACAACCTGGTCCTGCTCTGGGGCCTGTTGCCAAAGGGCCCGTGGCAGGCTTCGAAGGAGTGGTTGGCAGCCTGAGCTACGACGGCGCAAGGTCTGGTCGCAGCTCCGGTCGACAGTGCATCCTGAAGGCCGAATAGGCGTCGAAAAGACGCTTCCGGTGGCCTGTCAAGGGCGTCACCGCCGTGCCGGACTGGGCCTCTGGGCGCTGCTTGACCAGCTGCTTGAGGTTGATGACAGCGGCAGTGAGCAGAGCTTGAATCTGAACGCTGGGGCGGCGGCGGAACTGAGCCCGCTCGAAACCATGCTTGGACTTAAGGTCGGCCATGATGCGCTCGCTCACAACCTGCCGGCGACGGAGTCGGCGCTGTCCAAGACGGCTGGCGACGTGGGCGCGCGCACGGTCTGAAATCTCCGCTCCCCAACTCCTTTGGAGCTGCCGATTGACTCGTCCCGTGGTGCACTGCGCTTTCAAAGGACAGCTGGCGCAGGTGTACTTGCCCTTGGGCCGGTAGACCGATTTGCCCAGCGTGAAATGCTCAGCAGCGCGAACTAGCTCCGTGCCGGCCGGGCAAACGTAGACGTCTCGGTCGACCATGTAGGTGAAGTCATCGATGCTGAAAAGGCCGCTGTTGTTGCCCTTTCGCTTCTGGTTCAGGGTGGGCACAATGCCTCTGGCTTCGCATTCCCGCAGCCCCCTCTCGGTGCCGTAGCCGCTATCGCCGACGAGCTCCCGAGGTGCTCTGCCCAGATTCACCTGATGCTTGTCCAGCATCCTGCCGACGGAGCTCGCGTCCGAGTCACCAGCAGCGCCGACGTCGACCGCGGTGATGATGTTGGCCTTGCCGCCGTCGACGACAACCTGGGTCTTGTAAACCAGTCGCGAGTGGCCGTTGTGCCGGGTGGCGATCTCGGCATCAGGGTCCGTCGTGCTTACCAGCGAAGAGCGCAACGTCGGTTGTTCGGCCAAAGTTCCTGGCTTGGGTCCGGTCCCACCCTTTTCTCGCGGTGGCTCTGGTAACGGTGCCGGCTCGTTCAGCGCGAATAGATCCTTGACGAATTGGTTTGGCTCCGGCAGCCGGGGTCCGGCCAGGGCTCGCGACCGCAGCGTGTCGCGTGCTGCGTTGGCGTCGCTCAGCGTCGAGTCGATGAAGAGCACGTCACCCTGCACCAGTCCGCGTTGTTCGCAGAGTTCCACGATGCGCTTGAAGAAGAGCTCGTAGACGCGGGTTCCGAAACGTCGGCGAGCCTTGGTCAGCACGCTGTGGTCGGGCAATGCTTCGTCCAACTCGTAGCCGAGAAACCACCGCCAGGCCAGGTTCAGCGATGCTTCCTCGCAGAGTCGACGTTCGCTACGAATGTTGAAGAGGTACCCAAGTAGCCAGAGCTTGAACAGGACCACCGGGTCGACCGACGGTTGGCCGGTGTGGCTGTAATGCTTGTTGACCAAACTGGGCACGAACCCGAAGTCGACCGCAGCGGCCAAGCGTCGAACGATGTGCTTTTCTGGAACGGCTGAGTCGAGTGAGAAGTTCAGATAGAGCTTCGGCTCGACCGCTTTGGACCCCATCAAGGGCGCTACCTCCTGGAGTGACGTGAGCGAGAACTGAGGTCGTCGCTATTGTCGCCGCCTTCCTAGAGTTCGGCAACAGGCCCTCTGTCGCCGGCATCATCGGATGGTGCACGAAGGCGGCTGGCAGCTGATCAAAACCGAATCCGGTCAGATCATCACCATCGCGCCGTCTTCCCCATTCATGGGGAAGTCCCCGCCGTAGGCGGGGGATGGGGCTGCCTTCGGTTTGCCGAGAGGGCCTGATTAATCAGCCTCAGGTACTTCCGACCACACCAACGTTGCTGCACGACATTCGAGCGTGGGGCATTCTATCCATGTGGACGTCCGTCGGATTGCTCTCATTGTCAGCCCCTGGTTTCCGGTTCCGCCCACCGGCTATGGCGGCATCGAGCTGATGGCGTACAACCTCGCTCACGAGCTGTCGGATCGACGACACCACGTCACCGTGATCGGGCGACAGGGCTCGCGAGGACCTTTCGAATCGCTGGCACTCGCCCCCGAGAGCTGGAGCAAGCAGCTCGGTACCCGCGACGAGCTGGCGAGGCAAAACCTCTTCCTTTACCGCGCCTATGAAACGGTGCGCCGGCGGGCCTTTGACGTTGTCCACGACCACTCCGGCCTGAGCGGGATCCTGGTTGGGGCGCAGGCGCGGCTTCAGGCTCCCGTCGTGGCCACACTGCACGGTGCGCTGTCTGAGGCGGAGGGCGATTTCCTTTCGACCGTCGACCGGCAGGTCCATCTGGTGGCGATCAGCAGGGCCCAGCAGGCGATGGTGGCGGGGGTTGAATGGAGCGGGGTGGTCCACAACGCGATCGACCCCGCCGAATACTCGCCTATCACCAACCCCGAAGAGAAGGAGAACTACCTCGTCGAGCTGGCGCGGATCAACCCGGACAAGGGCCAGGACGTGGCGATTGAGGTCGCCAAGCGTCTCAAGTTGCCGCTGGTGCTTGCGGGCAAGGTCGATGCCGACGCGATCCCCTACTTCGAGGAGAAGATCAAGCCGAACCTAAACGGTCAGGTGACGTGGCGCGAGAACGTGCAAGGCAACGAAAAAGCGCAGCTCCTCGCTCGCGCCAGGGCGCTTCTCTTCCCGATCCAGTGGGAGGAGCCCTTCGGGCTCGCGATGGTCGAAGCCATGGTCAGCGGCACTCCTGTGATCGCGTTCGATCATGGGGCCGCGCCGGAGCTCATCGAGCAGGGCGTCACCGGTTTTCTCGTCCATGACGTGGACGGGATGGTCGCCGCGTACGAACACCTGAAGGAAATCGACCTCAAGCGCTGCGCCGAGGTGGCCGCCCGGCGCTTTGGACCCGCGCAGATGGCGGACGGTTACATGAATGTGTACGAACGCGCGATCGACGAGGCGATGTACAGTGCTCCGCCGATCAGTTGATGCTTTGTCGGCGGCTAGTTCGCGCTGCTTATCGCTGACGTGGTCGCGCCGGCTTCAAACGAAGGCCGCGATCCGAGGCTGTAGGTGCTCCATTCGTTTCGGGACAGGAGCTCAACCGCCATCGCCTCGAGGTCGCGCACCCTCTGGTTGGCCCTGATCGCCTCGCGAATCGAGAGGATGCCGACCGCGGGGTGCCGCTTTTCGATCACGTGCCGGAGCATGTTTAGGTGCGCGTTGTCAGGCACTCCCGGCTCGCGGATGCGCCTGACCGCCGCGCGCACCGTCGCCTGCGTGCCGTCGATCGCCTCGCCCTTGCCGAAATCGAACTTGTAGCTCGGACTCCGCCCGGCCGCGCGCTTCTCGCCGCTCAGCTTGATCCACTTCGCGTTCTCCGCCCCCTTGCCGACGTCGATCACCAGGCGCACCGCGCGGCCCTGGTAGTCGAAGGTCGCGTTCACCCGAGCGTAGCTCTCGCGCTGCCCGGTGAGGCCCTCGTGCCGGCCGATGAGAAGAGGTGACTCCGAATCGAGCTTGATGCGGTCGATCGGAGTGAGCAGGGAGATGATCGCGAAGGCGTGAGGGATGAGGTCGGCGATGACGCCGATGTCCGCAGCGGCGCCCGTGAGGGGCTGCTCCTCGAGGATCTCGATCCGGATCTCTTCCACGCTGTCGAGGAAGTTGCGCAGCGTCCGCTCTTCTGTGAGCAGCATGCCCAGCAGCCTCACCTCGAGCTTGAAGTAGTAATGGTCGGCGGCCACGATCTCGACGCCACCGGCCGCCGTATCGAGGAATTTGCGGTACTCGTCGGGCGGGGAGCCAAGCGGTTTCTCGATGAGCACAACGTCGCTCAGGTCGTAGTAGCGCGCCAGGGTCGCGAGGTGGGTGGCCGCCGGGGTGGCGATGTAGGTGATCACGTATGAGCTCGACTCGAGCTCACGCTCCAGCTGGTCGCGGCCGGGCGAGCCGTGGCTGTCCCAGTAGAAGGAGTCGCCGTGCGTGCGCACCTCTTCTTCCTTGACGCCCAGGCGGTCGCGCGCGCCAGGTGAGTCGTGCTCCACGACATGGGTGCGGAAGTTGAAGAACTGCTTGAGCGTCAGAAGGTGCTGGTAAGCCTTCTGGCCCCACTGCCCAAAGCCGATGAGCACAAAGTCCTTCTGCAGGTGACGCTCCTCTTCGGCGCGCGCGTGCAGGCGGGCGTTCTTGATCGCCACCGCCGCCTGGACCGCGAGCGCCTGCGCCCTCTGCACCTCGTCGGGCCGGAACGACCGGTTGCGGTTGCGCTCGGCGAGCACAGCGGCGCCGATGGTCTGCTCGTCGGCGATCAGCGGCAGCGCCATCAGCGACTTGACGCCGAAGACGCGGATGTACGCAGGGTCGACCTGCGAGTTGGCCGAGGTGTCGTCGATGACGACCGGCTGCCCGCGCTCGAGCACATTGAACAGAAAGGAGGTATCCGAACGCTCGCCGTGCTGCCGCCGCCAGAGGTCTTCGAGGTCCGAGGCGGCGGCGCCGTACCACCCCTCGCGATCCTCTTCATAAAGGGCGATCTGGCACAGGGACGCGTCGACGAGTCGGGCCAGGTTCTGCGCGACGAGCCTCAGCGTCTGGTCGAGGTCGATCGAGCTCGCGATCGCCTTGCTCACGTCGGCCACCAGCTCGAGCTGCTCCGCGTGGCGCTGCGCATCCTCATACAGGCGCGCCGTTTCCACCGCGACGGCCAGCTGGCCGGCCGCAGCGCGCAGGGCCTCGACCTGCCCCCAGTCGGGCCGGCGCTCGTCCGAGCGGTGGTAGCCGACCTCGAGGACGCCCGTCGCCCGGCGTGACTGGTCGCTGCCAAACGGAACGAAGACGCGGATCAGGTCCTTGTGGCCGCCGCGCTCGAAAACCTCGCCGGCCAGCGTGAATGGCGGGCCCTGCACGTGGCTTCGCTCCTTCTCGCCGATCAGGCACGCAAGCACCTGTCCCAACACGGTGCCGTTGCTGTAGACGACCGGGACCTCGATCCACGTCGACTGCACAGGGATGCCGCCCGAGAGGACATCGGAGTGGTCCGTTGACGGCATGGGCCCGACGATGACCGGCTGCCAGCCCCGGGCGACGAAGACGAGGACGTCGTCCTCCGCGAGCAGGCGGTCTTCGTCGAGGGCCCAGCGGGGAACCCGCTTCCCCGCGTGCGATGAAGCACGAGTGTCGGCTGTGCTGATCGAGGTGCCGGTGGCAGCGCCCGCCGCCATGCGCACGATCGTGGCGCCGTCGTCGCGCTCGTCGAGCAGGTAGACGGTCGCGAAATTGAAGTCGAACTCCGGCACCTCGGAATCGGTCAGGTGGCCGGCGACTGCATCGATCACCTGATGCCGGCTGGCTCCTGGCTTCAGCATCGCGGCGGTCATGTCGCCGAGCGCGCTGAGCAGGCGGTTGCTGTTCTCCAGCTCCGCGATCAGGCGCTGCGAAGCGAGGGCTCCGCCGATCAGCTGGGCGCCCGCCCTCAGCATCTCGTCGGTCGAGGGTGCGCGCCGGACCGTGGCCAGATGGTCGCGGCTGAGCAGGACCAGGTAGCCATGCGGGTCGTCGGGCTGGCCTAGTGCGTAGGTGGCCACCGGGTGCAGGTCCGCCTCGGCGGTGGCCTCGCCCACGGTTTTCTGAAGAGCGTTCTCCCACGCGGTGGAGGCGTCGCCGCGTTCCACGCGCGTGGGCGCCGCAACGCGGAGGTGGGCGGTGACGAGCTCCAGGTGCGAGCGCTGCTGGCCGAACTGATAGATCGCCGCCCCGTCCAGGTTGCTCGCCATGAGCAGGTCGGCGAGCGCGATCGACAGCAGCCGGCGCAGCTCTTTGGCGTTGGTGCGCGCGTCGCCCACGGGCGTGGTGAGCAGCGAGGTCAGCCTGGACAGGCCGTCCAGCGCCGACCGCTCCGCGCCCTCGAGCGCGGCCTGGATCAGGCCCGCCGCGGTCCCGGCTCGGCGCTCGAGCTCCTTGAGCCGGTTGTCGTCCGGGGCGCGCTCTTTCGACCGGTAGTTCAGGTAGATCAGGCCGAGAAGCCGGTCCCCGTACAGCAGCGGCAGGCCGATGGTCGACTGCACCTGGTAGCGGCGGATGAAAGTCGAGTCGATCTCCGCCGGCGCGTTGCGGGCGACCAGGCGCTGCCGGGTCACGGTCAGCCACACCGTCGAACCGTACTGGTGGATGCCGAGCTCGTCCGGGACTTTGCCCTGGCGCTCGTCGGAGAGATAGCGCGTGAGCTGCTCGTGCATGTCGGTCAGGGAATCGAGCAGGCTCTCCTGCGGCTGGCCGGTGGCGAAGGGGGCGTAGTAGGTATGGGTGGATTCTTCGTAGAGGAAGATGGAGACGATATCGGCGCCAGAGGCGTGCTGGAAGTCCGCGATGACGCCGCGGAGCACCGCTGCAAGACCGGAGTTGGCTTCAACCGGCGGGCGAATCACTTTCCCACCGCGATCATAGGTTCAGGCGCCGGAGTGGAGAGGTGAACATCACACGGATTGCACCGCCCCGCTGAGGGCGCCTGCCCTGGCGACTGCACCCAGCCACGAGGCGCTGGGTCGCGGGTGGCGCGCTAGGGTCTGGCGGTCGACCCCGACCAGGCCGAACGTGGGCGCGTAACCGAACGCCCACTCGAAGTTGTCGAGCAGCGACCAGTAGAGGTAGCTGCGGACGTCGATGCCCTCGGCCAGGCAGGCCAGGACCTCGCGCAGAGCCGTGTTGATGTAGGCGGTTCGCTTCTCGTCATTGACGGTGGCGATCCCGTTCTCGGTGACGAGGATGGGCACCCCCGGGCAGCTGCGGTGGGCGCGCCGGATGGCACCGCCCAGCGCCTGCGGGTAGTACTCGTAACCCATCTGTGTCGTGTGATCGGTCTCCTCGAGCTCGCGCATGGTGTCGCTCCAGTCGTGGCCCGGGCTGCGCGAGCCTTCAGGCCCGTAGCGGAACCGCGTGTAGGTCTGGACGCCGATGAAGTCGTCGTGGCGCGCGAGCTCGAAGAACCAGTCGTTGACGCGCGACTCCAGCTCGAGCGAGCTCGTGCCTGGCTCGGCCCCATCTTCGTATTGAAGGTCGGGGAGGGCCAGCGTCACCCCGGTCGGAATCCCGGCTCGCGCCCGAATCGCCGCCGCGCCGAGGCGGTGCGCCTCGAGCAGGTTGTCGACCGCGCGCTGAGCCCCCTCGCGGTCATCGGTGTAGCCGGGCGGGTTGACGCCCAGGATCCACCCGCTCGAGCCCAGGCCCTGTGGCTCGTTGATGGTGCAGGCGTAACCAATGCGGTCGCCCAGAGCCTCCGCCGCGCGGTCGCAGTAGCGCTCGAACAGGACGGGAAAACGCTCGGCCGCGATACCGCCCTTGTCGTGCAGCCACTTCGGCACCGTGAAGTGGTGGAAGGTAACGACCGGGACCACGCCGTGCTCGTGGCAGGCGTCGAGGATGCGGCGGTAGTGGGCGAGCTCGGCGCGCGAGAATTCGCCCTCGGCCGGTTCGATGCGCGCCCACTCGAGGCCAAACCGGAACGAGTTGAGCCCAAAGCCTGCGAGCATCGCGACGTCTTCGCGGTAGCGGTGATAGAAGTCACACGCGTCGCCGGACGGTTCACGGGTGGGCGTGGCCTCGATGTGCTCCCACCACCACCAATCGGTGTTCGTGTTGCCGCCTTCGGTCTGGTAGGCGGAGATCGAGGCGCCGAAGAGAAAGCCGTCGGGAAACCGCAACGTGTCACTCATCCGGCGGAGTGTATCCCTCCCGATTTGTCGGAAACCTCACCCGTCGGCTTGTGGGCAAAACCGAAAGTTGACAAGGTTCCGGGCTGGATTTAGTATCCGAAAGTTAGCGTAGGCGAACGTTCGTCTTGATTCGCCAGCCACCCGTGCCACCATGCGCCCCCGGCACGGGGCGAATGTGGCGCCCCCCGGCAGGGGACAAATTGAAGGAGAGCACCAAATGACCGAGGTCTTGGCAGGGCTTAGTTCACGGGCGATTGCATCAGGTCTCGGCGTCCTGCTGCTGGTCGCCTGCTCGACCGGAGGGAGCACCCAGCAGTCCGCGTCGTCCACCGACGTGACCCAGTGGGTTGCCTGGGGCGGTCAGGAGCTCACAGCGTATCGGGACGTCCTGAAGCCGTTCGAGTCGAAGACCGGTATCAAAGTTCACGTCACAACCAACCGCGAGTCCACCACGGCGATCGCCAACGGCATCGAGGCCGGCACCGAGCTGCCGGACATCGCGCCCGGGCCTACCGACCCCGTCCAGCTCAAGAGCTGGGTCGGCAAGGGCGCACTCAAGCCGCTCGAGAGCTTCCTCGACATGAAGGCGTACACGGACAACACATATCCGGCGCTGACGACGCCCCCGGGCGGCGCGAGCGACGACCCCTACATCGGCATCATCGGCGGCAAGCACTACCTGGAGATGATCAAGACCCAGGTCAAGGGCCTGTTCTGGTACAACAAGAAGGTCTTCACGGGGCAGGCTCCGAAGACTTTCGACGACCTGCTTGCGATCAACCCGTCGCAATATGGAGCCCAGAAGCTCTTCTGCGCCGGGTTCGAGTCGGGCGGCGACTCGGGCTGGCCCGCGAGCGACCAGCTGCACAACATCATCATGCGGCAGTCCGGCGACCAGGTTTACACCGACTGGATCAACGGCAAGAAGAAGTGGACCTCGCCCGAGATCAAGCTCGGCTACCAGACCTTCCTCAAGGAAGTGTCCGCCGCCAACGTATACGGCGGTCCCAACACGGCACTCTCGACCAACTTCGGCAAGGCCGGCGACCCGCTGTTCAAGAGCCCGGCCGGTTGCTTGTTCCTCGAGCAGGCGACCTTCATCGCGAACTTCTTCACGCAAAACACGCCTGGCCTGAAGGCGGGCACCGACTTCGACTTCTTCGGTCACCCCAGCGTCAACTCGCAGTACGACGGCAACGTCAACGGCTTCTACGACAACGTCGCGATGTACAACAGCACGCCCGCTGCGAAGCAGTTGATGCAGTACCTGGCGACCAAGGATGCGCAGCAGATCTGGGCAAACGACGGCGGGACGTTGGGCGCGATCAAGACGCTGAACTACAACGACCCGATCTACAAGCGCGCAGCAGAGGTTGCTGGGAGCGCCAAGAACCTGCTCGTCACCGCGGGCGACTTCATGCCCTCGGACATGAGAAAGGCGTACTGGCAGTCACTCCTCAACGTCACCAGGACCCCGTCCAGCCTGGATTCGCAGCTGGCACATCTCGATCAGGTTCAGACGGCCGCGTACTCAACCAGTTAGCCGAGCGTTTTAGTGGATTTGATCGGCCGGGGCGGAGCCTGTTCGCCCCGGCCGCTGTCGCCCTGATAAGGAGGTAAGCGGGGTGGAGCAGTTCATCACGGCGATAGCCGCGGTAATTTTCGTTCCGCTCGTGCTGCTCGGGTACATCATCCTGGGCGAGCGAGTCGTCGAGCGTCTGCCGGAGCGACTGCAGATCTGGATCCGGCCCTACTTCTGGGCGCTGCCGGCGATCGGTTTCGCAACGATCTTCATGGTCTACCCGCTTCTCCGCACCGTCGTACTGAGCTTCCGCAACAACGCGGACACGACCTGGGTGGGG
>Ga0209376_1005620_pt1 | contig 10359 bp, 8 predicted proteins | sample GraSoiAngelo_134_FD_185891 | JGI IMG/M metagenome (GOLD analysis project Ga0209376, IMG submission 185891) | Grasslands soil microbial communities from the Angelo Coastal Reserve, California, USA - 14_0929_05_30cm (SPAdes) (version 2) | ecosystem: Environmental > Terrestrial > Soil > Grasslands ... | reverse complement strand
CTACTCGGACTACGCCCGGACCCGCCAGAAGACCGAGGGGCATCCCTACAAGGTGGAAGGGATCGGGGGCGACAAGATCCCGACCTCGCTCCACTGGGACGTGATCGACGAGTGGATCACCGTGTCAGACAAGGACGCGATTCTGCTGGTCCGGCGGCTCGCCAAGGAAGAGGCCCTGTTCGCCGGGGGCTCGACCGGCGTGAACCTCGTCGCCGCGCTAGAGGTGGCGCGGCGGGTGAACGACCCGGAGGCGCTCGTGGTGACGGTCCTGTGCGACACGGGCGAGCGCTACCTCTCCAAGGTCTACAACGACGAGTGGCTCCGGGAGAACCAGATCCTCGAAGTCGAGCGCATCGCCGTCGCGCGCCTGCTCGACGCGAAGAACTCGGGCGCCCCGCCGCTCATCTCTGTGGCGCCCACGGCTACGGTGCGCCAGGCGCTGAACCTGATGAGCACGTACAACGTGTCGCAGCTGCCCGTACTGGACGGCGGCGACGGTGTCGGCGCGGTGGCGGAGCAGGTGCTGATGGGGCGGGCGCTGGAAGCGCCCGCAACGCTCGACACGCCCGTCGGCGACGTGATGGACCCGCCGTTCCCGGTGGTGGACGCGGACCTTCCCGTGGAGCGGCTCACGGCGCTGCTGTCGCGCGAGACGCCCGCCGCGCTGGTACGGCGCGACGGGAAGATCGCGGGGATCGTGACGCGCTACGACGTGCTCCACCAGCTCGCCGGGATCCACTGATGCGGGTCACCGTGCTCACGGGGGGGGCGACGGCGGAGCGCACGGTGGCGTTCGCCGGCGCGGCGCAAATCGTCGAGGCGTTGCGCGGCCGGGGACACAAGGTTCACGTCGTGGACACGGTCACCGGGGTGCTCGCGCCGGCGGACGAGCAACGGCTCCTCACCGGGAGCGTGGGGCGCGAGCCGCCCGCCGTGGCCGAGCTCGACGAACGCGAGCGCGAGCTGCTCTCCAACGGCCTCGCCACCCTCCCCCCCGTGAAGGGCGCGGAGGTGCTGTTCCTGTGCCTGCACGCGGGGCGCGGCGAGGGCGGCGTGCTGCAGGCGGTGCTCGACGTGATCGGCGTGCCGTACACGGGCAGCGGCGCGCTCGCGAGCGCCTTGGCGATGGACAAGGACCTCTCCAAACGGTTGTTCCGCGCCGCCGGCGTCCCCGTTCCCGCCTGGTTCATGGCGCCCGTGGCCCCGGAGGACGTCACCACGGCGCTCGGCTGGCCCGTGATCGTGAAGCCGTCCAAGATGGGCTCCTCGGTGGGCATGACGTTCGTGAAGAGCGCCAAGGGGCTGGACGCCGCGGTCGAGCTGGCGCGGCGCTACGACAACGAGGTGATGGCGGAGCAGTTCATTCCGGGGCGGGAGCTGACGGTCGGGATCCTCGGCGACGTGCCGCTGCCGGTTGGCGAGATCATTCCGAAGCACGAGCTGTTCGATTACGAGTGCAAGTACACGCCGGGCATGTCGGAGGAGATCTTTCCCGCCGCGCTCGACACGACGCTCGCGCGCCAGCTCCAGGAGCTCGCGCTCACGGCGCACCGCGCGCTCAAGCTGGGCGGATACTCACGCGTCGACTTCCGGTTGAGCCCCGAGGGCGACATCTTTTGTCTGGAGGCCAACACGCTCCCGGGCATGACGCGCACCAGCCTCCTCCCGCAGGCCGCCCGGGCTGCGGGGATCGAGTTTCCGGAGTTGTGCGAGCGCATCTGCCGGTTGGCCCGGAACTCGGGGAGCGCGAGCGGGGGATAAGACACCTGATGGGCCCGCAGCGGACGTTCGGCATGACCCCGTGGGTGCGGCGGCTGATGGTCGCCAACCTGGTCGTCTTCCTCCTGCAGGAGACGATCTTCGTGAGCCCCCGCTTCATCGCCACGTTCGGGTTCGCGCCGCTGTCCGCCTTCGCGCAGCCGTGGACCTTCCTCACCTACATGTTCGTCCATGCGAACCTCCTCCACCTCGCGTTCAACCTGCTGGCGCTCTTCGTCTTCGGGTCGCCGGTCGAGGAGCGGATGGGGAGCGGCTCGTTCCTGTTCTACTATCTGCTGTGCGGGCTCGGCGGCGCCGCGCTGTCGCTGGTGCTGATGCAGTTCCGTCCGTTGGACGTGGTCGTGGGCGCGTCGGCCGCCGTGTACGGCGTGATGCTGGCGTTCGCCTGGGCGTGGCCCGACCAGCCGATCTACGTGTTCCCGCTCCCCGCACCGGTCCCCGCGAAGTGGCTCGTGACGTTCGCCGTGGCGATCTCGCTGGCGCTGGCCCTCGCGCCGGCGAGCGGCGGCGTGGCGCACCTCGCGCACCTGGGGGGGTTCGCGACCGGGTTCCTCTACCTGAAGACGGCGGCGTGGCGGCTGGGCCGCGCGGAGCGCGAGCTGCGGCGCGCGGTTGCGCCCAGCGTGCTCGTCCACCCCGCGCGGGCGGCGCGGGGGAGCGACACGGGGAAGCCGCGTCGGGCCGAGCGCGATCCCGCGCAAGCCGAGATCGACCGCGTGCTCGACAAGATCTCGGCGCGCGGCATCGGCAGCCTCACCCCCGCCGAGCGCCGGTTCTTGAGCGAGATGAGCCGCAAGATGCGCGACAAGGCCTGAGCCGCTGGGGGGGCGGGGGGCCCGAGGGGGGGGGCACCGTGGTCACGCTGCTGCTGGGGCTCGTCATGCAGGACCCAGGCGCCACCCGCGCCGAATCGCTCCTCGCCGCCCACGACCTTCCCGCAGCCCGCCGCGCCGCCGAGCAGTTGGTGCGCGAGCGCCCGCGCGACGCCGGCGCTCACCTGCTGTTGGGCCGCGTCTGGCTCGCCTGGCCTACCGTGGGGCGCTACGACGCGCTCACCCAGTTCCGCACGGCCGCCCGCCTGGCACCGGGAGACCCGGAGCCGCTGTACCGGCAGGCGGAGGCGGGCTTCCGGCTCGGGAGCGACGACGGCGAGTGGATCGCCCGCGAGGCGTTGCTCCGGTTATTCGCGCTGCAGAGCGACTACCGCGACGCGTGGGCCCGCTTCGCCGCGCTCTATCACGACGACGACGTATGGCGACGGCTCGACCGGGCGCTCGCCGGCCACCCCGACGACCCAACGGCGTTGGAGCGACGCGCGGTCGCGGCGCTGGGCCTCCGGGAGCCGCAGCGCGCCGACTCGCTCGCCACGGAGGGGCTCCGCCGGCGGGCGGCGTCCGTCCCGCTCTGGCTGGTGCGCGCCGAGGCCGGCTTCGAGGCGGGCCACGACGCCGCGGGCTACGCCTGGTACGACTCGGCGCTCGCACACGCGGACGTCGATTCCACCGGCGCCCTGTGGGGCCAGGTCTGGATGATCGCCTCGCCCGCGGAAGCGGCGCGGTTCGACTCCACGGCGCCGAGGGACGCGCGGGCGTTCTTCCAGTGGTTCTGGGGCAAGCGCGACCCGAACCTCGTCACGCCCGAGAACGAGCGGATCGCCGAGCACTTTCACCGCCTGTCGTACGCACGCCGCCAGTTTCACGTGCTCCACCCGCTCGGTCTGTACGGCCGGTCCGCGCACTATCGCGCGCTCGCCGCGACGGGGGCACGTGACCTGCTCGCGGCGTTGCCGGCGGGCAGCGATTCGTTCGTCGTGCTCGTCGGGAACACGCCGGTGCGGAAGCCGCGGGGCTCCCGTGCCCTGGGGCGGGCCGACTCGGCGGCCGCCGCGACGCGGCAGGCGCCCGACGTGCGGGCGGCTGGCGACACGGGCGCGACGCCGTCAGACGCGCTGACGCACCTCGATCCCCTCCATCCCGAGCCGATCGGCGCCGCGAGCGCGCTCGACCTCGAGAGCTGGCTGTACTTCACGCCCGAGGGCCCGCGCACGATCGCGTTCGTGCGCGGCTCGGCAGGGCTCGCGGGCGGCCAGCTCGGCGGCGACTTCATCTTTTTCCCCGCCACGTCGCACCAGCTCGCCAGTGTGCGGCAGCTCCTCGTGACGGACCGGACGACGCTCCCCGCGTCACTCGCTGCGCGCGTGTGGGGTGCGTTCTACCGCGCGGCGGACGGCCGGCGCACCGACGTGTACTACAGAGCCGCGCCCGACAGCGCCGCGGCGGTCCTGTGGGACGCGGACGGCGGCGCCGTCGGTCGCGCGACCGGGCCCGGGCTGTTGCGGCTCCGCGTCCACCCCGGGAGATACGTCCTCGGGCTCGACGTCGATTCCGCCGGGGCCGTCGGCCGACTGCGGCACGACGTCACGGTGCCCGACTTCACGGCGCCCGCCCCCGGTCCCCCCGCGCTCTCGAGCCTCGCGCTGGGCGCGGCCGACACGACGGCCGACCGCGAGACGACACTCTCCGCCATGCCCGCCGACTTGACGTACGACGCGGGCCGGCCGCTCGCGACCTACGCCGAGATCTACGGGCTGGACGCGGACGCCCGCGGCGTGGCGCGCTACCTGGTGCGCTACAGCTTCGCGCGGGTGCGGTCGTTCCTCGACCGCGTACTCGGCGCCGGTCACGCGGTCGTGCTCGAGTTCACGCGCGAAGTGGCGACGCCGGACGTCGCGCTCGAGCGGGTCGTCCTCGAGCCGGGGCGCCTGCCCGCCGGTCGCTACCGGGTGACCCTGGGCGTGACCGATCTCGCACGAAATGTCAAGGCGGAGTCCGTCGCCCTGGAGATCGTGATGCGGTAGGCAGCGCTTGTCAGCGACGCGGCCGGTTCCCAAATTGGGGCCGACCGCTCCAATGCTCGTCAACCTCGTGCCGGAGTTTCTCGCGGTCGTGGCCGCGCCCGATCCCGCCGCGGCGTACCACGATTATCTGGAACGTCACAAGCCGGTCCTCCAGAGCTACTGGCACAACTACGTGCTCGATCCCGCCTCGCCCCACGCGGAGCGGGTGATCGCGGCGGCGCTCACGGCCGACCGCGTCGACCTGACGCGCCTGCTCGAGGACGTGGAGGTGGCGGCGATCGCGTACGACGCGCTGCAGCGCACGCTCGAGCAGGCCGACGCGGATTGCCCCGTGGACCTCTATCTGATGGTCGGTGTGGGCGCCGCGAACGCAGGCGAGCTGGTCGTGGGCGGGCGCGGCATCGCATTCATCTGCCTCGAGCACTTCACGGGCCGGGCCAACCCGCAGACCTACGGCATGGGGCTCGCGCCGCATCTCCTGCCCCTGTGGATCGCGCACGAGGTCGCCCACGCGGTGCGCTACACTTCGCCCACCAGCCGGGCCGACCTGCGACGGCTGGTCGCCGATCTGCGCGGGGCGTACGACTACTGGGACACGGGGAGCCGCGCCACCTTGCGGGAGCTGCTCGTGAACGAGGGAGCCGCGGTGGCGGCGGCGCAGGCCGTGGCGCCGGGGTTCGAGCCGTGGGAGTACTGCGGCTACACGCGGCGGCAGTACCGGCGGATCCGCGAGCTCGACGCGTTCCTGCGGCGCGCCGTGACGCCGCTACTCGAGGAGCGCGGCCTCGGCCTGCGACTGCGGTTCCTCTCGGGGGGGACCACGCCGGCGGCGCGGCTCATGGGGGGTAAGGTGCTGCCCGAGCGGGCGGGGTACTACCTCGGCCTGCGGCTGGTCGAGAGCTATCTCACCGAGCACGGGCTCGCCTCGACGCTGCGCGCCGCGGCCGACGAGTTCAGGAAGGCCGACGAGCGCGCGCTCGGGATCCAGACCGCGTGAGCCCGCGACCACGCGCGGAGCGGCGGCGCAACCGACCCCTGCGGGACGTGCTGGACGACCTGCTGACGCACGCGCGCGACATCGCCCGGCGGGCCAAGCAGATGACTCCCGCGGAGCTTGACTACGCCCAGCAGCGGCTCGAGTGGCTCGCGGACGAGGTGTGGCTAGCGGCCACGGGGAGCCCACCGCCCGAATAGCCCTGGAACGCCGGCCTTGACACCCATCGGGGCGGCGGGCAGGTTAGCACCCCATCGATACGGTTTCCGTAAGAGCTACCCGCAGACGGCGGGACCGCGTGGTTCGCCCGACACCCCTCAGCCACGCCGCTCTCAACACCGCATTCGTGAGCCAGCAGGCGACATTCGTGCACCTCATCCGGATCGGGAGGTAGTTATGGCAGCGGACTTCTTCATCGGCGAATCGCTGGTAGGTGATGGGAACGAGGTCGCCCACATCGACTTGATCATCGGGTCGAAGTCGGGCCCAGCAGGGCAGGCATTCGTGAACGCTTTGTCGAACCAACGCGAAGGGCATAGCACCCTCCTGGCCGTGGTCAGTCCGAACCTGCCGGCAAAGCCCGACGCGCTCCTCTTCAACAAGGTCACCATCAAGGGTGCCACGCAGGCCGTCCAGATGTTCGGCCCGGCGCAGGCGGCGGTGGCCCGAGCGGTCGTGGACAGCGTGTCTGCCGGCGTGATCCCGCGTGACAAGGTCGACGACTACTGCATCCTGGTCGGCGTGTTCATCCACTGGGAAGCGAAGAACGACAAGAAGATCTTCGACTTCAACTACCGGGCGACCAAAGAATCGATCGAGCGCGCCCTGAAGGGGCAGCCGCGCGTCGACACGGTGATCGCGCAGGCGAAGACGGCGTCGCACCCGTTCGCCGGCGGCGCGGACAAGGGCTGATCTCCGCGGCGGTCGCATGCTTCCCAAGTCGAGGGGCGGGCTGCCGCCCCTCGACTGCTTTCGCGCCCCATTCCGTCTCATCGCGGAGCATGAACCTCGATGCGTAAGCTCCTGCTGCAACTCGACAGCTCCAAGCTGCCGAGTGTGTTCGATCGGGTGGTGGCGTACGACGGCGGCGCCGACGAGGTGATGAGCTACGGGGGCATCACGCCCGGCGAGGTCCGCGATCTGGTGTATGGGTGCATCTTCACCCGCGGCCCCAAGGACCTGAAGAACACGGCGGTGTTCATCGGCGGCGCCGACATGGCGGCGGGCGAGGCGCTGCTGGCCGCGGCCCAGCAGGCAGTGTTCAAGCCGTTCACCGTGTCCCTCATGCTGGACTCGAACGGGTCCAACACGACGGCGGTCGCCGCCGTCGCGAAGATGCTGCTGGGAGCGGGGGGCGACGTGCGTGGCCAGCGGGTGCTGATCGTCGCCGGGACGGGGCCCGTCGGGGTGCGGGCGGCGGGACTGTTCGCCCGCGCGGGCGCGGACGTGGTCATCACGTCGCGCAAGGCCGACGCCGGCGAGCGAGCACGCGACCTGGTGCTCAAGCGCTTCGGCGGGACGGTGCGGGCGATCGCGATGCCGGACGCGAGCGAGGCGGTCCGCGCCTGCAAGGGCGCCGCGTTGCTGCTCAACGCCGGGCCGGCGGGCGTGATGCTCGTTCCCAAACGGGCCTGGGCGAACGTGCCCGGGCTCAAGGTCGTGGCCGACGTGAACGCGGTGCCGCCGCTCGGCGTCGAAGGCGTCGAGACGATGGATGACGGCGTCACGAAGGAGGGCGTCGTATGCTTCGGCGCGCTCGCCATCGGCAACCTCAAGACGAAGCTGCACAAGGCGTGCATCGCACGCCTGTTCGAGCGCAACGACCTCGTGCTGGACGCCGAGACGATCGCCGACGTCGCGCGGGAGTTGATGGCGCAAAAGCCGTGAGTCGATGCCGCGCGTCGTCGGCATCGACCCCGGCACGGTGAGCATCGACGTCTGCGGCATCGATGACGGCCGGCTGTTTCTCGATCGCTCCTTCCCGACCGGCCGGGCGCTCGCCGAGCCGGCGGCGTTCGTCGCCCTGCTCGACGCGGCGGGGCCGCTCGATCTCGTCGCCGGCCCCTCGGGCTACGGCCTGCCCCTCACGCGCGTCCAGGACGCGACCGACGAGGACCTGCGCCTCGCCTTCCTCACGGCCCCGGGGGAGAGCGGCGGGATCGGCGGGCTGTCCGCGCTGGTACGCGCGCTCGCCCGCACGCCGCTCCCCGTGGTGCTCACGCCCGGCGTGGTGCACCTGCCGACGGTGCCGGAGTACCGCAAGGTGAACCGCGTCGACATGGGCACGGCGGAGAAGGTGTGCGTGGCGGCGCTCGCGATCGACGAGCAGGCGCGCCGCTTCGCCCGTCCACTCGCCGACGTGTCGCTCGTGCTGCTCGAGCTGGGCGGCGCCTTTACGGCCGCCGTGGCGGTGGCGGGAGGTCGGATCGTGGATGGCGTGGGTGGCTCGAGCGGCCCGCTGGGATTCCGGGCGGCGGGCGCACTCGACGGCGAGGTGGCCTACCTCGCGGGCGCGGTGCCGAAACAGCTGTTGTTCGGAGGCGGAGCGGCGGCGATCGCCGGGTGGGACGCGGACGCCGCGTCGCCCGAACGGCTCGGTCGCCCCACGACGACGCAGGAGCAGGTGGCGTGGGACGCGTTCGTCGAGGGCGCGGCGAAGGCCGCGATCGCGCTCGCGGAGGAGCTCCCCGCTCCCAAGGAGTTCGTGCTGTCGGGCCGGTTGGCGCGGGTGGAGCCGGTGCGCGAGGCGATCCGCCGGCGGCTCAGCGGGTACGCCCCGACGCGGCTGCTGGATGGGTTCGCCCAAGTGGCGAAGCAGGGCGCGCAGGGCGCCGCCCTCGTCGCGGATGGGCTCGCAGGCGGCGCGCACCGCGAGCTGGTCGAGACGCTCGGCATTCGCGAGGCGCGCGGCACGGTGCTCGATCATCTGTACGTGGTGCCGCGCAACGCGGCGCGACGGCGTCTGGGGCTGTCGTGAGATGACGCGCATCCTCATCGCCGGGGTCTCGACGCGGGGGTTCGCCGAATCGGCGGCGCGCGCCGGGTACGACGTCGTCGCCGTGGACGGCTTCGGCGACCTGGACTTGCGCGCGCAGTGCCGCGAGGTCGTGGTGGCGCGAACGGCGAACGGGGAGGGTCGGTTCAGCTGCAAGCTGGCCTCACGGCGGGCTCGGCCCCTCGCCTGCGACGCGGTCGCCTACGTCGCGAGCTTCGAGAACCATCCCCACGCGCTGCGCGCGCTGACCCGCGGCCGCGTCCTGTGGGGGAACGGGCCGGGCGTCGTGACGCGGGCCCGCGACCCCCTGCGCGCCCTCGAGCAGCTCAACCCGCGCACCCTCCCCCGCACGCTCTCGGCGCCTCCACCCCGGGAGGAGCAGCGCAGCGTGCGCTGGCTCGTCAAGCCGCGGGCCTCGGGCGGCGGGACCGGGATTCGGGTCTACCAGCCCGGCGCGCCCGTGCCGCACGGGTCGTACGTGCAGGAACAGCTTGCGGGAGTGGCGGGCTCCGTCGTGTTTGCGGCCGCCGCCGGGAGAGGGCGCGCCGTGCCGCTCGGGATCTCCCGCATGCTCGTTGGCGACCCGGCATTCGGTGCGGGCGGCTTCCGTTACAGCGGCAGCATTCTCGCAACGGAGGGCGACTGGCACGAAGCACGGCGGCTCGCGAACGCGGCGGCGGCGGCGTTCGACCTCGCCGGGGTCGGCGGCGTCGATTTCATCTCCGTCCCCGGCAGGGGCTGGTGCCCGATCGAGGTGAACCCGCGCTATACGGCGTCCATGGAATTGGTGGAGCGGGCGTACGGCATCTCGATCTTCGAGACGCATGCGCAGGCGTGCGCGGGCGACCTGCCGGGGTTCGACGTCGCGACCGCCGGCCCGCGAGGAGCGGGCGCGCTCGGCAAGGCGATCGTGTACGCCCGGGGAGACGTTCAGGTCGGCGATACCGCGGCGTGGCTCGAGGACGGGGACATTCGCGACGTGCCGTCGCCGGGGCAGCGGATCGCGCGCAGCCAGCCGGTGTGCACGGTGTTCGCCCGCGGCAGGGATCAACGGGCCTGCTACGCGGGACTCGTGAAACGGGCCGAGTGGATCTACCACGCCCTCGAGGCGGCCGCCGTGGCGACCCCATGACCTCCGGTCGCACCGTCGCGCACGTCACCTGCCTGGGCTGCGGCTGCGCCTGCGACGACATCACCGTCGTCGTCGAGCGGGACCGGATTGCGTCGCTCGTGAACGCGTGCCCCTTGGGCCAGACATGGTTCGGCGACGGGACGGTGCCGGAGGAGTCGAGGGTGAAAGGGCGCGCCGGCTCGCTACAGCGGGCGCTCACCGAGGCGACGAAGCTGCTGACGGGCGCCAAGCGGCCGCTGATCTACGTCGCTGCCGACGTGTCATGCGAGGCGCAGCGCGAGGCGGTCGCCATCGCCGACCGGCTGCGGGCCGCTCTCGACACGTGGGCGGGGGGAAGCGCGGCTGGGGGCGTGCTCGCAGCGCAGCGGCGCGGGCGCGCGGGGGCGACGCTGGGCGAGATTCGCCAGCGGGCCGACGTGATCGTGTTCTGGGCGGTGGATCCGGCGGACCGTTATCCGCGCTACGCGTCGCGCTATGCCGTGGAGCCGCGCGGGCTCGAGGCTCCTGAGGGACGCAAGAGCCGCACGGTGATCGCGGTCGATGTCGGGCCGAGCCGTGGGCCCGACGACGCGGACACCCGCGTCACGATCGCCCCGGAGGAC
>Ga0209376_1005619_pt1 | contig 10361 bp, 10 predicted proteins | sample GraSoiAngelo_134_FD_185891 | JGI IMG/M metagenome (GOLD analysis project Ga0209376, IMG submission 185891) | Grasslands soil microbial communities from the Angelo Coastal Reserve, California, USA - 14_0929_05_30cm (SPAdes) (version 2) | ecosystem: Environmental > Terrestrial > Soil > Grasslands ... | reverse complement strand
CGACCAGGACGACCGGCCCATCGGTCACCTGCAAGGCTTGTGCGACGGCTTCCGCAGGGGGCACTTGCACGACGCGGAATCGGTCGCGACTGTTCCACAAGATCTGCGCCAGCTCATGGGCGACGTCCCGAGCAACATCCTGCTTCCCATTTGAAGTGACGACGACACTGCAGCCGGCGCACGGGACGTCGGCGTACGCGAACCCGGCGGCCACGACGATGTTCACGACGGCCGGATCGCGCTCGGCGTCGTGAGCGCGGCGCATCACCTCGGCCATCGCTCCCGCAGCCGTCCCCTGCGCCTGCGGCGGGATCAGCAAGGGGGGCTGCGCGATGGCCCACGACGGATTTACCTCGCTATGGATCAGGCGCATCAGAAGGTCGCCGACCTCAAGCCCCCGGTCGTACGGGTCGACGTGTGGATACGTATCGTACCCAGCAACGGCATCGACGGCGCTCACGAAGGCGGAACTGGTGTTGGCGTGAAAGTCCAGCACGACCCCAATCGGGGTAGCGCCGATGGCCCGTCGCAGGCGGTGCAGCAGGTCGGCTTCCACATCTTCGCACCCGCTGGCCGCCATCGCACCGTGCAGATCCAGCAGCACGCCGTCCGGTCGAAGGGAAGCAATTTCTTCAACGAACTGGCTTGCCAGGGTCTCGTAGATGGCGGCCTCGACCATTCCTGACGGCAGCGCCCAGGCAAATATCGCCGGGACCACGGCCACCCCGGCCGATGATGCCCAATCGAGAAAGCCCCCGATCGGAGTGCGCGTCCCGCGCAGCTCGCGGGGAATTTCCTCCTGGCGCAGCACATGGAAGTCTTCAGATGTGGTGAAAGGGCTGGCGAAGGTGTTGGTTTCGTGCCAGAGGCCACCGACGGCGATCCGCGTCATCGCACCGCTTCGTCCAGCGCGCCGGCGACGGCGTCCAGGGTCCGGCTCACGTCGGCATCGGTGTGACTGAACGACACGTACCACCGCCCCCCTGGAATTAGCCGCACTCCCGCGGCGAGCATCGCCTCAGCGAAACGCGCGTAGGGGGCGCGGTCGATCCGCGCAGATGTCGCGTAGTCGTGGACGGCCGGCGCAGGAGTGAACCACATGTAGAAAACGGCCCCCGGTCCCTGGAGGAGGACTGGGATGTTCTTCGCCGCGGCGATCTGGCGAATCCCATGCATGAGCCGAGTACCCAGCGCTGTCAGGTGCGCATAGATCTCATTCGCCCGCGAGCTTAACTCGCGCAGGGTCGCCAGTGCGGCCGCGACCCCAACCGGATTCCCGTTGAAGGTCCCCGCGTGGACGACACTCGAGGCGGCCAGATCGAGAATCTCGCGGCGTCCACCGACGCAACTGATCGGGAATCCGTTGGCCATCGCTTTACCGAACACCGCCAGATCGGGGACAACGTTCAGCAGCGCCTGCGCGCCACCGAGGTGGACACGGAACCCTGTGATGACCTCGTCGAAGATCAACACGATCCCCTGCCGGCGGCAAACGTCCCTCACTCCCTGCAGATACCCGGTCTCCGGAAAGATGACACCGCTGTTACACATGATGGGCTCCATGAGCACCGCGGCGACCTCCCCCGGATGCGCAGCCACCAGGCGCTCCAGCGCGGCCAGGTCATTCCACCTTGTCACGAGCACCTCCGCAGCGGCGGAGGCCGGCTGGCCCGCGCTCTCCAGCAGCGGAACCGACTCTGCCTCATCGGCGGGGGGGTGCGTGCTAATGAGCAGTTCGTCAAACCATCCGTGATAGTGCCCCGCGAATCTGATGACCTTCGTCCGCCCTGTATACGCGCGGGCGAGCCGTATGGCAGCGGCGACCGCCTCTGATCCTGTGCAGTTCAACCGCACCATCTCGATACACGGCACCAGGTCGCGCAGCAGTTCCGCCAGCTGCACCTCCGCTTCATGCTGCCCGCCGTACAACAGACCTTGTGCCGCGGCCTGCTGGATGGCGTGGACCACCGACGGGTACGCGTGCCCAAGGATCACGGGACCGAAGCCGCACGTGTAGTCGATGTACGAATTCCCGTCGCAGTCCACCAAACGGGAGCCCTCGGCACGCACGAAGTACAGCGGCTGCGGCCGTTCGTCCATCTTGACGTTGCTGTTGACTCCGCCGGGCAGCACACGGCGTGCGCGATCCCACAACTGCCGTCCATAGCGAAGTCGTCCTCCTTGCTCGCGCTCGATCATCTCGGTCGCTCCCAGATTACCGTCCGAACCCGACCAGCATGCCTCGGGTGATGAATTTGCGGAAGACCAATGCAAAGATGATCGGTGGCACGATCGTGAGAATAAGCGCCGCCGAGGCCAGGGCGAAACTGACGTCAAAGTTGATCGCGGTGGCGACCAGCACGACCGGCGCAGTCTTTGCCGCAATCGTCCGCGTCAAGAACAGCGCGTACAAGAACTCGCTGTAGGCACCCATGAACGCAAACGCGGCGGCCGCGGCCAGCCCCGGGGCCACGATGGGCACGACCACCCGGCGCAGCGTCCCGAAGCGCGTGCATCCGTCGAGCAACGCCGCCTCTTCAATGTCCCGCGGCAGATATCCGAAGTACTGGGTCAGGAACCAGATCGTGAATGGCAGGATAAACGCGACATAGACGACGATGAGCGCCAGGTGGCTGTCTAACAGCCCGAGCCGGTCGATGATCACAAACACGGGGATAGCCACGGAGATCGCGGGGATGAGGCGGCTGGTTAGGATGAAAGCGTAGGACAGGTCCCGCCCGGCAAACTGGAGTCGGGCATAAGTGTACGCGGCGACTGCCCCCACCGCGAGGACAACGGCCGTGACACTGCTGGCCACGATGAAGCTGTTTCGGAGGGCGGGCAGGATGCTCAGGGCCTCGCCGCTGACGCGGCCCCCCATCGTCACACGTTCGTAGCTCTTGGGAGGTGTGCGCGTGATGACGTACCGATAGTTATCCAGGGTCGGCTGCTGTGGAATGACTCGCGGGGGCACCGTGAACAGATCCCGGTCCAGCTGCACGCTGGAATCCAGCATCCAGAGGATCGGCCCCAGGATAAAAAGGGCCAGGACCAGTCCCACCGCGGTCATCCCCGCGTCGATGAGCCTCTGCCGGATCATGAATAGAGCGCCTCCGACCGCAGCAGCCGCACATACACCAACGACAGGCCGAGGGTGACCGCAGCAATGATGAACGCCAGCGCGGCTCCCTTCCCCAGATCGAGGAACCGGAAGATCTCCGCATACGCAAACCAGGAGAGCAGCGAGGTCGCATCGCCGGGACCGCCGCCGGTCATCACGTAAACAAGGTCGAAGGTGACGAACCCGCCCACCGTCTCCAGGATCAGCAGAATCAACAGCGTGGGGCGGAGAAACGGCAGCGTAATGTAGCGAAACGCCGCCCACCCGCTGCCCCCATCGATGTGGGCCGATTCGTAGAGGTCGCGAGGGACGGCCTGCAGCGTGGCCAGGCACATGATCGCCGCCAGCGGCCCCCACTTCCAGACGTGCGCAATCACCAGGGTCAGCGGCGCGAGGATGGGGTTGCCAAACCAGGAGACGTAGGACGGGATCAGACCCAGGGACACCAGCAACGCGTTCAGCACGCCATAGTTCCCGTTGAAGATCCACTTCCAGATGATGCCGGCCATGACGACCGGGATGGCCCATGGCAGCAGAATGGCCACCCGCAGGAATCCGGCCAGCCGCCCGGGCCGGTTGAGGTAGTGGCTGACGGTTACGCCAAACGCCAGCACACTCGCCACGACGGACGCCGTGAACGTCAGGGTCGTCAGCCCCGCCCGCCGAAAGTAGTAGCTGCCGAGAACCTCCGCAACGTTCCGCAGTCCTTCGAAGGGGTGGTTGAGCGGATCGGTCAGCACGTACCGGTGCGTCGCCAGGCGCACCGAGAATGCCACCGGATAGACGGCAAACAGGGCTACAAAACAGAGGGCCGGCAGAATCGAGAGGTACGCGTACCACTGCAGACGCCCCCTGGGCCGGGCGGTCGCCCGGCCCAGGATGAGCGGTCCCAACCTCTGACGAGAATTAGCCCGGGCCACCGGCGGCGCGCTCGCCGTTACCGGCGGCGAAGCTCATTCCACTTCGAGGCCAGATTCTTTACGGTCTGCTGCGCCGTCTGCTGGCCCAGGTACGCTTTTTGCAGCTCTGCCCGAGCAAAGACATCCCACTGGGCGAACCAGGGGGTCAAACCCTGTTTGACCTTTGCGTGCTTCTGACCGATGCTCTCCAAACGCTCCACGTTCACCCATCGGCCGAAGGAGGCGCGAATGTCTTTGTCTTTGAAGAGCGGCAACTGCGCGAACCCCAGCCCAAAGTCCAGCGCCCACCGGCGCACCACCGGATAATTGTTATCGGGCCCAGGTCCGCCGAAGTAGTTGAGGAACTGCCAGGCCGCGTCCAGCGCCTCCTTGCCTCGACGCGGAACGTTGCTGGACATGGCGTAGAATCGTACAAATCCGACGGTCTCGTGCGTCGCACCGGGCATGAAGGCCAGCTGGAAGTTGCCGGCCTGCTTGCTGAACTGCGGGTTGTTGAGTTCCCACAAGCCGGACGCTCGTGTGATGAAGAAGACCTGAGTGCCCCCCTTCATGGCGTTTCCGGCCTGGACGCCGTCCCATTGCAGTGACTCCGGGTTCATCACGCCGGCTCGGAGCGCCTCCCGCACCCATTCGATGGTCTTCACCATGGCGCTGCCGGCCCGGTCGAACGCCGGGTTGAGATCCTTGTCAAAGAGGTTCCCGCCCTCCGAGTACACCATGGAGATAACGGTTTCGATGGAAAACGGCTCGTCCAATGAGAACCCGAATCCGATTGGGTACTGCACGAGGCCCTTTGCCTTGATGGCCTTGGCCTGCTCCAGGACCTCGGCCCACGTCTGGGGCGGAGCGCCAAACCCGGCCTGTCTGAGGACGGCGGCATTGTACATGAACGCCATCGGGTCTGCATAGTAGGGGAAGCCGTAGAGCTTGCCCTTGTACGTCATGCCTTCAACGGCGTAGGGAGCAAACGACTTCGCGAGTTCTCTTGCCTGAGGGAAGTAGTCGTCCAGCGGGGCGATCCAGCCGGCCGCGGCCCATTGCTGCAGCCAGTGGTCCGAACTATACAGGATATCTGGAACGGTGGACCCGCCCACGAAGTTGGCTACGATCGTGTCGTTGTACTGACCCCAGTTATAGTCGGTCAGGTTGACGGTGACATTGGGCACGCGTGTTTGAAAGCGATTGATGTTTTCCTTGATGGTATCGACGGCAAACGTCCACACGGTGAACGTCAGCTGGGTAGAACCCGCCCCGGCCCGAGCCACCGGTTGCATCGGGATTGCCGTGGCCGCGAACACCAGCATCGCCGCCACCGTCACCACGCGTCGCATCATTGACTCTCACCCCTGTACGCTGATCTGTCTGGCCCGAGAGCCACGCGGTCTGGACTGCGTCGGTCACCTATGGGCCTGCCACGCGCGCGACGGCGCCGTTCACCCCCTCTCGGCGAGCTGATGGGAAGATGAAACCCGAGGCTCGAGAAATCGCCCGGCAGGCTGCCACCAGTGTTTGCGCAGCCTTCGGTTTCAGCACTAGGATGCGGCTGGTCGGTCCCGAGATGCTGATCGCGCCCACGGGCCGTCCATCGGCGCCGAAAATGGGCGCCGCGATGCAGCTTGCCTCGGGATCCGTCTCACCGTTGTCCTCGGCGATCCCGCGTCTGCGGACGCGGGCCAGTTCCTGCCGCCATGCTGCGGGAGAGGTGATAGTCTTTGAGGTCAGCGCTGGGAGTTTTCTCGACTGCGTGATAGGCCTGACCTCCTCTTCCGGCAGAAACGCGGCGATCGCCTTTCCCAGTGCGGTGGAGTGGACGGGCGATCGGGCCCCGACACGAGCCGTCATGCGAAACGCGTGCGGGCTTTCCAGCATCTCCAGATACAGGACTTCTCCGTCGCGAAGGATTCCGAGGTTCACGGTTTCTCCATACTGCGCCAGAATGCGCTGCATGTGGGGGAGCGCCGCCTCCATGAGACGGCGGTGGCCCGCCGGCCCGCGGACGAACGTCATGAACTGGGGACCCAGATGGTAGCGCCCGTCGTCTCCGATCCGCTCCACATACCCGCGGTGCTCCAGCGTGCGGAGCAGACGAAATCCAGAACTTTTCACCAGACCCAGGCGGCGGCTGATTTCTCCGAGGCTGAGGGGATGATCGGCGTCCCTGAGCAATTCGAGGACATCAAACGTCCGGCCCACGACGCGGACGCCGTAGCGGGTTGCACTGGGATCACCCGATGTGTCGAGTTTCACGTAGCGAAACTGGGATTCTACTTTGAGGCGATGGTAGGCGCCGGCGGCCAGCTTGTCAAGCGAAGAACCGAGTCAGCGCTGCGCTCGAGAATCGTGGTGTCGGGGAGGAGGCACGGACCTCCTCCTCCCCATTACGAAGGAACGGCTAGTAGCCAGCAAGACCCGCCAGACCCGTGGGGGTCCCCGTGAGCGACGGCAGCGGGTCGAGTGAACCATCGGATCGGATTCGGAAGATCGCGATTACCCCCGTAACGGGCACGCGCGCGTACAGGTAGCTACTGTCGAGCGAAAGAGCCATATCCTGTGGATTGCCGCCCGTCGCAGCGGTGACGCCGTCCGCGTTAAGGAGCGAGGCCGAGCCGTCTTGGACGATCGCGAAACCAGAGATGTTTCCTGTGCCGGCGTTCGTGACGTATCCATAGCGGCCGTTCTTCGTCACGGCCGCCCAGCACGCCGCGCGCTGGCCGGTCATCACCATCGAGCTCACTGGTGTCAGCGAACCGTTGGCACCAATGCGATACGACGAGGCCCCACCGCCCGCACCCGCCTCCGAAACGAGCAGCGTGTTCCGCTTGTCGACGGCGAAGCCAAACGGGGTCGGTCCAGCCGACGGAAAGACGGTTGGACCTGAAAGGAGACCATCCGCGCCAACTACGTACACGTCGATACGATTCGTTGCTTTCTCTGCCACGATCACCGCCTTGCCATCATCGCTGAAGCCGACCTCCGCGGGGCCGGTGTCAGCCCCACTGAGCGAACGCTCCGAGCCGGCGATCAGCGTCAGGCTACCGTCGCGGCCGACGACGAATCCCGAGACGTTGTTCGGGACGCCGGCGTTGAGGACGTATAGCAACCCACGGAAGAAAGCGACGCTCGTCGGCATCGTCCCACCCGACGATGCCGTATCGGCCAGTTCGAGCCCATCGGGCCGGATACGGAACGACGAAATCGTGTTATCGCCAGCGTTGACGGCGAAGAGCAGCTGGTGGTCGTCGCTCACGATGACGCCGCCCTGGGAGCCCAGGCTGGATCCCGTGCCCAGGCCTCCGGTCGCGAACAAGCCGTCCGGAGTGAGCGAGCCATCAGCGCCACGCTGGTAGACGACGACGGCGTTGCCGGCGGGAGAGTTGGTCAGGGCGTAGACGGCACCTGCCGCACCGCCCGAGGCGGCTGATGCCGGCAGGAGTGACAGCCCTATCAACGTCGCCGCGCCGATTCCGAAGGCTAAGCCGCGGAACATCTTGCGAAGCATGGATCACCTCCCGAGGATGGTTCGAACGATTGGAAATCTTACTCAAGTAATATGAAGATGATGTAAAGGGCCAGGGAACCAAGGGTCAGTAGGTCGGACAAAAAATCAGGAGCCGCGGATCGCTTGGAGAGAAACTAGAATCGGGATGGCGAAGGAGGCCGTGAACTCTGGCACCGTCATGCCGATGTCTTTCACCCCTTCGCGGTACTTTCGCAGGTAGGCCTTCACCCTGGCTGTTGGTGGTTGTTCTCCCAAGATTTTCGCCTCGCCAATCACGACACCAACGTTGTCGCCGTCTTCGTCCGTGTTGAAACTGAGGGCGACACGGGGATTCTGCGCGATGTGCCGCAACTTGGCCTTGTCTCTCTCGCTAAAGATCAAGATGGTCTGGCCGTCCCAGTGAAACCAGACGGGCCTGGGCTGGGGAGTATGGCGCGAGTCGACCGTCGTGAGCCAGATGATCTTCTCTGCGGTGAGACGGCGGTTGATCCGGCGTCCGAGTCGTGAGGTAAAGTCAACCATAGGTCCCCTCTCACAGTGGTGCGTTCATTTCGATTGTACGCAGCTCCCCCGGTAGGATCAAAAAGCGAGGGGGGCCGATTAGCCCCCCTCTTCCTTCCTCCCGCTCACCGTTCCTCTAGCTCGTCGGGCTCAGGGTGTCGTAGCCCGCACCGCGTACGCGTTCCCGCCGCTGGCGCCCGCCACCGCAGACGCGACCACGACGTCAGCAACGCCATAGACGGTCGCATGCAGCGCATTCACTACCAGGGTGCCGTCCGACAGAACCTGCTGCTCGTTGATGATCAGCTGGCCGATAGGACTAGAGACCGTCTGGTTCACCGTCCCGTCAACGAAGACATCCACCCCATTGATCGAGAGGTTGGAAACATACGAGGTGCCGTCACTTGAGCTGCCGTCCAGGGCCGCCCGGGCTGCTGCCTCTGCGGAACTCGCGGTTATGGTGATTCCGGCGATGGTAAGGTTGAGCGACGCGAGATAGGATTCTGAAGCAATCTCGTCCGCGTAGCCGATCACCCGCGCGCTTGGAACGTCCGCCGAGACCAGGGAAGCGCTGATCGAGTCAGCCTCGTTGTACAGAGAGTCAAGCGAACCTGCCGCCAGCGTTCCCGTGTCGCCCAGCACCGTCGTGGTTCCGCCGACGATCCCGGTCACAGTCCCGGTCACGGTTCCAGTCACAGTACCGACGGCCCCGCCCACGGTCCCGGTAATGTCACCGAGGGTTTGAGCTCCGGTGTATGCGGGCCATCCCAGAAGTCCGACCGAAAGCGCACCGAGTGCCACAAGACTCAAGCGGTGGAACACTCTGTCACGCATGGTTAGCCTCCACATCTCGGATTCGCCCCGGTCCTGATCAATCGTGCAGGAAGATCAATTCGTAGCAACCATTCCCGGTGCACGCGTCCGGAACGGTCCTCGTATCAAACCACGCACCTCCGGTGCGCATGTCGTGGATAACATGCCACCCGAGCGCGTCCATGGAAACCATGAAATTGGTGCAAAAAGTATCCGACGCGACAGGGAACGTTTTCTTACTGTTGCTGCTCATAGAGACAAGTACGACCGTGTCGGTGTACGCGTTGCAAATTATTGTTACGACGGCTTTGAGGTCGGCGAATGCCGGGATTGCGTATGCTAGTGAGAAGGCGCCGGCCAGTAGTGTTGCAAACACCAGCAACGAAACTACCTTTCTCATTTGTGCCCCCTCCTTATCTAATAACGCCCGTGCTTCCGGACTGCCTCCGATCGCCTACCAGCGTTCCTGTCTCGCAACGCCGCGGCGGTTCTGGCGCACCTCCTTCCCCGAATCGGCCCCGGGGATTCACTGGATTTCCGTTTGGGAATTTTCCCTAGATATCTCATTCCATTCCGGGGGAATTCCCCGAACGGCCCATAGGGATTTCCCTTACCGAGAGGCGACGAGAGATAGATAAAGGGTCCGTACTCTGCTGGCGTCAACCGGTGTTTTCGGTGGTTGGCACGGACGCAATTTCCTTCGGCCCTCTCCAGCGCAGCGAGCGTCGCACGAAGACGCCGCGAGGACGCGTCAGTACCATTCCCTCAGGCTATGGCAGGACGGGAAGCAGCAAGTGCGAGGGCTTCTCCGGATCGTGATCTTGGGATGGAATGCCATGCACCATTGAGTGCCTCCTACATAGGAGCCGCCGGCGCTCCCGATGAACCCGTCATACCATGCCTGCTCAGTAAGCCACTGCACGAAGTCGAAGCTGTCCTCGAGCTCGTAGACGTAGAGGTCCCACGTATCAGGCTCGCTATCCCCGGTCCCCCGGCAGTCCTGCACAACCGCGACATACCCGTATTGCGCGAGTGCACTCGCCACCATGCCATAATGACCACGTCGACCGTATGGCGTCCGGATTGCGATCGTGGGTCCAGAATGCAAGTGAGACGCGCGGAGGACGTCTGTGGCGAGACGTATTCCGTCTCGCATCGATACCCAGACCGTGTCGCATCGAATTTCGGAGGCAGGCAGCGGATCCGGTAGCGACGCCCGGATCGGCCCGAGGATGTCGGCGAGCTGGGGCATCATGCCAAGGCCTTCGCTCCCTTTCAAGGTTTTCTTTGGCGTAAATTCCCTGCCCCTCCCTTCACGCACACCGCCTGAGACCATCCGGAGGATGAGCAGGCAGGGCCGTCGTAAAGGGTACTCGGATCTGGGAGAGCACCGTTTGATCGCGAGGGGGAGAAGAGATGTCTGCTAGCCGCCATGATTCCGCAAGAAACGATCGGTTCGCGGTGAGCCGTCGGGAATTTTTGCGCCTGATCGGAGGCGGAGCGGGAC
>Ga0209376_1005611_pt1 | contig 10372 bp, 10 predicted proteins | sample GraSoiAngelo_134_FD_185891 | JGI IMG/M metagenome (GOLD analysis project Ga0209376, IMG submission 185891) | Grasslands soil microbial communities from the Angelo Coastal Reserve, California, USA - 14_0929_05_30cm (SPAdes) (version 2) | ecosystem: Environmental > Terrestrial > Soil > Grasslands ... | reverse complement strand
CGCTCCACCCCGGTGGACGCACAAGTTTGTATCGATACCATCATCGAGCTGGGCGCGCGGCTCGAGCTGGAGCAGACGCGATGACGGAGCTATTGCATCGAGCCTGGCCGTGGTACGTGACCGGCCCGCTCGTGGGCCTCGTCGCGGTTGGTCTGCTCGCGATCGGCAACAAACCGTTCGGCGTTTCGAGCAACTTGCGCCACATCTGTGCCGCGTGCTTGCCAGGGAATGTGGCGTACTTCAAGTACGACTGGCGGCGCGACGGATTGTGGAATCTCGTCTTCATTCTGGGTGTGGTTGCGGGCGGCTTCGTCGGTGGCGTGTTGCTGGCGAACCCGCACCCGGTCGCGATCACTCCAGCGGCCGTCACCTCGCTCGCGAAGCTCGGCATCCACGACTTCTCAGGCCTCGTCCCCCGCGAGCTCTTCACCTTGCACATGCTGCTGACGCCGCGGGGCTTCCTCATGTTCATCGGCGGGGGGTTCTTGATCGGGTTCGGGACCGCGTACGCCGGCGGCTGCACGTCGGGGCACGGGATCACCGGGCTTGCAGACCTGCAGCTCCCATCGCTCCTGACTGTGATCTCGTTCTTTGCCGCGGGAGCGGCGGCGAGCTTTTTCGTGCTGCCGTTGCTCGTGCCACGATGACCGCGACGCCAGTTCAGCGGGAGCGCCCGCTCGGCGTTTACCTCGCGATGGGCGTGCTGTTCGGAATCGTGCTGACCAAGGGCGAGCTGGTTTCCTGGTTCCGGATCGAGGAGGCCCTCCGCTTCAAAGGTCCCTACCTGTACGAGGTGTTCGCCTCCGCGCTCGCGGTCGCGGCCTCGGGGTTCGCGCTGCTCAAGCGGCGGCGGATCGCGCTTCCACCGAAAGCGCTCGGCCGCGGGGTGCGCTACGTTGCGGGCGGGGCGGTGTTCGGGCTCGGCTGGGGCACGGTGGGCGCCTGCCCGGGACCGCTATTCGCGCTGATCGGGGCGGGCGTCGGCGTATTGACGGCGACGGTCGTCGCCGCCCTAGCAGGAACATGGACCTACGGCTACCTGCGGCCGCGGCTGCCGCATTGACCCGCGTGAGACTCGCGACGGCGGCGGTCGTGCTGATCGCCGCCGTCCTGCTGCTCGCCTACGAGATCCCCCCCGTCCCGACGTGGTTCTACGTGTTGGCCTGGTACCCCACCCTCGTCATTCTCGACGAGGTGGTAGTGCTGCTCGGCGGTGAGTCCCTACTCGCCCGACCCCGCGAGCTGTTGGTGATGTTGTGGTGGTCGGCGGTGATCTGGCTGCTGTTCGAAGCGATCAACTTCCGGCTGCGGGACTGGTACTACGTCTTTCTTCCGGCGGGCCGGCTCGAGCGCTGGGTCGGGATCACTGTGTCGCTCGCGACCGTTGTCCCCGCGGTGCTGCTCCCCGAGCGCGTGCTGGACCGGCTGGGTGTGTGGCGGGATCTGCGGTTCCGCGCCTTCACCCTGGAGCCGAGGCACTTGGAGATCGCCGGGTGGGTCGGCGGGGGACTGCTCGCCGCCGTGCTGGCCTTCCCCCGGTACCTGTACCCGCTCACCTGGGGGGCAGTCTGGCTCATCGCCGAGCCGCTATTGTACCGGCGCGACCCCGAGCGCTCGCTGTTCGGCGACCTCGCGCGCGGTAGCTGGGGGCGTATCGCACGGCTCCTGGCCGCGGGGCTCTTCGCCGGGGTGTTGTGGGAATCGTTCAATTCCGTGGCGCGAGGGCGTTGGATCTACACCGTACCGTTCCTCGAAGACTGGAAGATCTTCGAGATGCCGCTGGTGGGGTTCCTCGGCTTCCCGTTTTTCGCGCTCGAGGTGTGGTCGCTCTATCACCTGCTCGCGGCGCACACGACCCGCCGCACCCTGCTCGGCTCCGGCGCATTCGTCCTCCTCGTGCTCACCGGGATCGACCACTGGACCGTGAGCTCCACGACGCCCGCGCTGCGCGATTTGCCGGGTGTGACGAACGGGGTGATCTCCCGATTACGGGCGGCCGGGTGGGAGAGCGTGTTCCGGGTCGCGCGGAGCCCCGTGGCAGAGCTCGCCTACCGCGCCAATCTGAGCCCTGAAGACGCACGCACGGCGCACGAGGCGGCGCGTCTCGTGACACTCCGAGGCATCGGCACCGCGCACGCTGCCGCGCTGATCGGCGGTGGGTTCGCGAGCATCGAGGAGCTCGCCCGGGGGGGGGGGGGGGGGGGGAGGGGGGGGCGGCGCGCGGCCTACGCTCCCGGAGGTGCGCGTGTGGGTGCGCGCCGCCCAACGACAGACTCCGGCGCGTACCAAGTCTTGACGTAGTGGAGGGGCGCGACTCCTGCTACGCTCAGCGGCGGCCCGTCACGCCGCTCGCCGCCGGCCGCGTCGGGCCCGTGCCCGCGCGCGTCCGCGTGATCGCCGCCGCGATCTCGTCGAGATCCGCCGCCGTGAGCTCGAGCGTCGCGGCGCCGATCCAGCCGTCCACCTGCGCCGCCGTGCGGGCGCCCACGATCGCTCCGGTGACCCCCGGCCAGGCGAGCGTCCACGCCACCGCGACCGCCGCGACTGTCGCCCCGTGCCGCGGGGCGATCGGCTTCAACGCGTCCCGCAGCGCGAGATTGCGGCTCAGGTTCGGCTCTTGGAACTCGGGCCCCCGGCGCCGCCAGTCGTCTTGGGCCATCGCGGCGACCCGGGCCGAGGTGAAGCTGTCCGTCAGGAGGCCCGTCTGCATCGGGCTGTACACGATCACCCCGGTGTCGTGCTCGGCGCACCACCGGATCTCCTGCGCTGCGACCTCGCGACGGATCAGGGAGAAGGGCGGCTGCAACGAATCCACATGGCGGATCGCCTCGCAGCGCTCGAGCAGCGGGACGTCGAAGTTCGAGACGCCCGGGGCCCGCACTTTGCCTTCCTCGACGAGCCGCACCATCGTCTGCCAGGAGTCCTCCACGGGCGTTCCCGTCTCGTCGGGCCGATGGAACTGATACAGGTCGATACGCTCGACGCCGAGCCGACGGAGCGATGCCTCGCACTCCTTCCGGATGGAGTCCGGCCGGAGCACCCGCCGCGCTTCTGCCATGCGGTCGCGCTCGTCCCACACCAGGCCGCACTTGGTGAACACGAGCGGTCGTTCGCCGGGGGGCAGCTCTCGCAGCAGACGCCCGACCAGCTCTTCGGAATGGCCGAGGCCGTATACCGCGGCGGTATCGATCCAGTTGATGCCCCGCTCGAGTGCGCGACGCATCGCGGCGAGCGAGTCGGCGTCGTCCTGCGGGCCCCAGCCGAACGCCCAGCCGCCACCACCGATCGCCCACGCGCCAAAGCCGACGGTCGTGATATCGAGTCCGCTCGACCCGAGCGGACGGGTAGGCAACGTCATACGGCAAACTCCCGATGACGAGAGGTTAAGGAATCAGCAACACCTTCCCTGTGGTCTTTCGTCCTTCGAGCAGCCGGTGCGCCTCCGCCGCCTGCGCGAGCGGGAGCTCGCGGTCGATCCGAACGCTCAGTTTTCCGCTCTTGATCCAGTCCAGCACCTCGCCCGCCCGCTCGAGCAGGTCGGCGCGCGTCGCGATATAGTGCGCGAGCGTGGGCCGGGTGAGGAAGAGCGAACCCTTCTGGCTCAGCACCTGAGGGTCGAACAGTCCCACGGGTCCGCTCGACTGGCCGTACAGGACCATCATCCCCCGGAGCGCGAGGCAGCTCAGCCCCTTCTCGAACGTCGTCTTCCCGACGGAGTCGTAGATCACCTGCAGCCCCGCTCCGCTCGTCAGACGCTTCACTTCCGACTCGAAGTCCTGCTCGGTGTACAGGATAACCTCGTCGGCGCCGGCCGCTCGTGCCAGCGCGGCCTTCTCACGGGTCGAGACCGTACCCAGCACCCGTGCACCCCGGAGTTTCGCGATCTGGCAGAGCAGCAGGCCCACGCCCCCGGCGGCGGCGTGCACCAGGCAAGCGTCCCCGGGCTTCAAGGGGTAGGTCGAGGTCGCGAGGTAGTGCGCCGTCAAACCCTGAAGCATCGCCGCGGCGCCCTGCTTGGCGCTCACGCCATCCGGGAGTGCCACGAGCCGGTCGGCCGGCACCACGGCGTACTCGGCATACGCACCGAGCACGCTCGTGTACGCGACCCGATCCCCTACCTTCGGGTCGGTCACGCCGGGGCCAAGGGCGGTCACGATCCCTGCCGCTTCCTGACCCAACGTGAACGGCAGCGGGACCTTGTACAGCCCCGTGCGCTGGTACACGTCGATGAAGTTCACGCCGGCGGCTTCGATCTTCACGAGGACCTGACCTGGGCCTGGGGCGGCCCGCTCGATCTCCTCGTACCGCAGCGCTTCCTGGCCGCCCGGCGCGTGAACGCTAATCGCTTTCATCGGAGTCCCTCCTCCGACCGCGGACATCCCACGGAACCACCTTGTTCCTGGGTCCGTTTACCTTGAGCACATGAAAATCTCATTCATCGGACTCGGCAGCATGGGCCTGCCCATGGCGCGGCACCTGTTGCAGGCCGGTTACCAGCTCACAGTGTACAACCGCACCCGCGCGCGTGCGGACGAGCTCAAGCAGTTCCACCCCGTCGTAGCCGATAGCCCCGTCACCGCCGGGCGAGACGCCGAGGTGCTGGTCACGATGGTGGCGGACGACGCCGCGCTCGAAGACGCGATGCTCGGCCCCCACGGCGCGCTGGCGGCGCTCCCCCGCGGAGCGATCCACGTTTCCATGAGCACCATCAGCCCCGCGCTGTCCCGCCGGCTCGCCGAGCGCCACCAGGCCGCCGGGCAAACGTACGTCGCCGCGCCGGTATTCGGGCGGCCGGAAGCCGCTGAGGCGAAGAAACTGTGGATCGTGGCCGCCGGGCCCCCGCAGGCACTCGAGCGTTGCGGCCCGGTGCTCGACGCGATGGGCCAGGGCGTGATCGTCGCGGGCGACGACCCGTCGCGCGCCAACGTGATCAAGCTCGCGGGCAACTTCCTGCTCGCGGCGGCGATCGAGGCGATGGGCGAGGCGTTCGCGCTGGCGCGCAAGTACGGCGTCGCGCCTGCCGAGCTGCTGGATATCGTGAACGGCCGGCTGCTCCGCTCGCCGATCTACGACAACTACGGCAAGCTGATCGCCGAAGAGCGCTACGAGCCTGCCGGATTCAAGCTGAAGTACGGCTTGAAGGACGTCCGTCTGGTGCTCGGCGCTGCGGAGGAGGTCGCCGCGCCGATGCCGCTGGCGAGCCTGATCCGGGACCGCTACCTCTCCGGGGTCGCGCGCGGTTGGGGCGACATCGACTGGGCCGGGTTGGCCCGCATCGCCGCAGCCGATGCGGGGCTCAGCCCCCCGCGATCGCCGGGATGACCGTCACCTCGTCGCCGTCCTGGACGGGGGCCGCGAAGCCGCCGCGGAACCGCACGTCTTCGTCGTTCAAATAGAAGTTGACGAAGGGATAGGGCTTTCCCTCCTTGTCGCGGAGCCGGGGCGCCAGAGCGGGGTAGCGCGCGGCGACATCGGCCACGGCCTCGCCCAGCGTCCGGCCGGTCGCCTCGATCGTCCGGGCGCCACCGGTGTGGGCGGCGAGCACCGATGGCAGATTCAGCGTGATGGCCATGTCCGTTCCTCCTCAACGAGAGTCGTCACCTCCCGCAGCCGCGGCGCGATGACCGGGGCTTCGGGGACCGCGCCGTGCACGGCCTCGAGCGTCTTCAAGCCGTGGCCCGTGACGCAGAGCACCACTTCGTCCTGGGGCTCCAGCCGGCCCGCGCGCGCGAGGGCCAGTGCGCTGGCGGCGGTGACACCACCCGCCGTCTCGGCGAACACGCCCGTGTCCTCGGCGAGAAAGCGGATCCCAAGGACGAGCTCCGGATCGCTCACCGCCGCGGCCCAGCCACCGGTCTCCCGCATTGCCCGCGCGGCGAACGCGCCGTCGGCGGGGTTGCCGATCGCGAGCGAGCGGCAGATGGTTTTCGGCACCTCGGGCTCGAGCACGTCTCCACCGCGTTCCACCAAGCGGACGATCGGCGCGCACCCGGCCGCCTGCCCGCCGTACAGCCGCGGCGGCTGGCCCCGTACCAGCCCCGCCTCGAGAAACTCGCCGAACCCCTTCCGCAGCTTCGAGAGGAGCGAGCCGCCCGCCATCGGCGCGACGACCGCCGTCGGCAGCCGCCACCCGAGCTGTTCGGCGATCTCGTAGGCGACGGTCTTCGACCCCTCGCCGTAGTAGCTGCGCAGATTGACGTTCACGATCCCCCAGCCGAACCGGTCCGCCACCTGGGCGCACAGCCGGTTCACATCGTCGTACGTCCCCCGTACCCGAACGAGGCGAGCGCCGTACACGCTCGTGCCGATCACCTTGCCCGCCTCGAGCTCGTCGGGGATGAAGATCCACGCCTTGAGCCCGGCCCGTGCGGCGTGCGCCGCGACGGCGTTCGCGAGGTTGCCGGTGGACGCGCAGCCGATGGTGTCGAGGCCGAAGGCGGCGGCCGCGTTGATCGCGGCGGCCACGACGCGATCCTTGAAGGACAGCGAAGGATGGGACACCGTGTCGTTCTTCACCCACACCCGCGCTACGCCGAAGCGCCGTGCGAGCGCCGGAGCGTCGACCAGCGGCGTGAACCCCGTGTCGAGCGACCACACCGGATCGCCGTCGAACGGCAGCCACTCCTTGTAGCGCCAGAGGGATGGCGCCCGGGCGGCGATGGTCTCGCGGTCTGGCAGCGGGCGTCCCGACTCGTACACGGGGTCGAGGGGCCCGAGACACTCCTCGCAGATCGCGGTCGGGGCGGCGGCGCGCTCGGTCCCGCAGCTGCGGCAACGGAGCGGCCGGGCGGTGAGCGGCGGGGAAGCGATGGTCGTCGGCATGTGAGCCTCAACAAAAAAACCCCGGCAACAACTGCCGCGGGCGGTCGCTTTTTAGCACCTTGTTTAACGTGGCGGCAATACGCGGCAAATCACCACGGGTGGTCGATTGTCTTGACTAACAATAGTCGCTTGCCATCCAACGTCAACCCGTCAGTCGGCGGGAACCGGTGCCAGCTTCCCCACGAGGCGCCGGATCGCCGCGAGCGCCCGCTCCAGCTCCGCCGCCTCCGTGGCATAGCACAGCCGCAGGTGCCCTTCGCCGCCCGGCCCGAACGCCGTGCCCGCAAGCACGGCCGTGTGCTGCTCGGCGAGCAGCCGCTCGGCGAAGGATTTGCACGTGAGGCCCCCCCCCGTCCGCTCCAGCACTCCGCTGATGTCGGGAAAGCAGTAGAAAGCGCCCGCGGGCGACGCGCAGCTGATCCCGTCGATCGCGGTCAGGCCGCGCACCAGCAAGTCGCGCTTCGCGCGGAGTCCCGCCACCATGCGAGTGACGGCATCCTGCGGCCCCATGAGCGCGGCGATCCCCGCGTATTGCACGAAGGTGGCCGTGCAAGAGACGTTGTTGATGATGAGCGTGGTCATCGCGTCGGTGAGCGAGGCAGGCATCACGCCGTAGCCGAGGCGCCAGCCCGTCATCGAGTATCCCTTCGAGAACCCGTCGACGATCACCGTGCGGTCCGACATGCCCGGGAGCGCGGCGATCGAGTCGCGGCGCCCGTCGTAGCGGATCTGCCCGTACACCTCGTCCGAGATGACCCACAGATCGTGGCGTTGTGCCAGGTCCGCGAGCACCGCGAGATCGCGCGTCGTCGCCACGCCACCGGTGGGGTTGTGCGGCACGTTGAGGATGAGCACGCGGGTGCGAGGCGTGATCCGCTCGGCGATCGCCTCCACGTGCGGCGCGAACTCCCGCGTCTCGTCCAACGGATAGTAGACCGGCCGCCCACCCGCGAAGCGGACGACCGACTCGTAGATCGGGAACCCCGGGTCGGGGCAGAGCACTTCTTCCCCCGGCGCGATCAGCGAGAGCGCCGTGCAGAAGAGGGCCGGCTTCGCCCCGGGCGTGACCACGACGTTCTCGGCCGTGGCGCGGACGCCGCGCGTCGCCAGCGAGCGCGCGATCGCGTCCCGCAGCTCTGGCACCCCCGCAGCGAGCGCGTAGCGAGTGAGGCCGTCACGCAGCGCGCGGACGCCCGCCTCCACCACGTGGGGCGGCGTCGGCATGTCCGGCTCGCCGATCTCCAGGTGCACGACCTTGTGCCCCGCGGCCTCGAGGCGCCTCGCGGCGGCGAGGACCACGTAGGCCTGTTCCGTACCGAGTGTGTCGAGCCGTGCTGCCGAGTGCATAGACGATCCTGTCCGTGATAACGAAACCCCGGGGCGAGCCCCCCGGGGTCGGCACTGCCACGCAATTTACGTGCGCGCCTGCTCCGATGCCCTACCCAATCGGGGGGGTCCTATTTGGCGCGCTCCAAATACGCACTTTCGCGGGGGTCCACGCGCACTTTCTCGCCCTCGGAGATGAACTCGGGCACTTGGATCGTCACGCCGTTCGAGAGCTTGGCGGGCTTGGTGCTCGCCGTTTTCGTGGCCCCGCGCATGACCGGAGAGGTCTGCACGACGGTGAGCTCCACGACCGACGGGAGCTCGATGCCCACGGGGCGGCCATTCAGCCACTCGACCTGTATGTGCATCTCCGGCTGCAGCCAGTCGGCGTGATCGCCCACCGCCTCGGCGTCGAGGGTGTGCTGCTCGTAGCTCGTCGTGTCCATCACGTGCACGCCACCCTGATCGCGGTACAAGACCTGGAACTCCTTGGTCTCGAGCGGCGCCTCGTCCACAAAATCCGTGGCGGCGAGGCGGGTGTCGAACGTGTTCCCCGTGACGAGGTTCCGCAGCCGCACCTGAACGAACGCCCGGAGGTTCCCCGGGGTGCGGTGGGTGAAGTCCATCACGCGGCACGGCTGCCCGTCGATCATGATGACGTGGCCCCGGCGAATGTCGGTTGCTTTCATGAAGCACGCTCTCCAGAAGAGGCGGGAAGATAAGCCGGATGGAGGGGGAATCAACGGGGCGACCACGGCCCCCCCAGCGACAGCGGCTCCGTCAGATACCCTACCCGCTCCCGCTGCCACCACGCGCCGCCTGCGGCCCGCTCGGTCGGCGTGCTGAAACGGTACCGGTAATAGACGAGCCGCACGTAGCGGGGCGGCCCGCTCGGAAACGGGTTCTCGCCGAGCAGGGTGAGCACCTCGGGCGTCCCTGCGAGCAGGTGCCGCAGCAGGGGCAAGAGCCAGTCCCGGGCGCCGTCCGGATTGAGCGCCGCGAACCACATTTGCCAATCGAGCCGCGGCATGTGCGGCGCCATGAAGGGCGGGCGGCGGGCCGGATCGCCGGGCTTCCAGCGGAACCGATACTCGCGCCAGTGCGCGCTGTCGGCGCCGCCTTCGATCACGATCTCGAAACGCTCCGTGGTCATCACGCGGAACAAGCCGTACCCGTTCACCGAGCGCAGCGGCGCCACCGCGTCGAGCAGCGGATTGGCGAAAGCCCCTCCCCGCGAGCCGGGCAGGGTCTGTACGATCTCGCGCACGAAGGCCAGCGCGCCGAGCAACGCGAGCACCGGTGCGAGCCCGCGGATCGCATACTGCTTCCAGCGCGGCTCCGGGTCTCCCGCCGCGAGCCGGAGCGGCAGCACCCGCCCCAGCGCGGCGTCATCGAGCAGCGACAGGCACAAGACGATTGTCAGCAGGTTGAAGAACCCGTAGTTCCCCGTCAGCGCGATCGCGAGCTGGCCGAAGACCAGGAGCCCGCACGCCGCGGGGCGCGCGCGGCGCCCCCACCCGGTCCACTGCTCGGGAACCACGATGAGCAACGGGACGAGGACCTCGATCGCGATGATCGCGAGCGTCATCCCCCGGTGCATCCACTCGGGGACCCACTGCGCGTACCACGCCGGCCAGGGGGGGAGGGGTTGAGTCCAGAAGTGGTAGTCGAGGGCGGTGAGGTGACGCCACGTGGGGTCGCCGCTCGCCAGCTTCGTGATACCGGACAGGAACATCAACCGGAGGACGAGCGCCCACACGAGCCACCTCACGCCCGCGGAGGGCGCGGGCTCGCGCGCCAGGCTGGGCCGCAGCTGGGTGGGCGCGTACAGCACCGCCAAGAGCCCCGTCTCGAGCAGGAGCCCGTCCCACTGGAACCACAGGAAGGTCTGGCCGACCACAGCGAGCGAGAGGTAACAGAGCCAGAGGAGCAGCAGGACCGGCGCCTGGGCGACCCCCGCCACGAGCAGCAGGGCCAGGGCCGCCCCGCCCCAGGCCAGCGCGCGCAGCATCCCGTCGCTCGCGCCCAGCCAACAGACCGTGGGGAACAGCCGGTAGGCCGCGCTCCCGTAGGCGGCGTGCGCCCGCTCGAGGAACCCGCCCGCGGGGAGGATGCCGTGCGCTCCCACGAGGCCCGTGATTTGCAGCGCAAGCGAGACAAACGCGACAAGGTAGACCACGCCGAGCAGGCGGAGGAACAGCCAGCGCGAGAGGACGTAGGCCGG
>Ga0209376_1005609_pt1 | contig 10377 bp, 10 predicted proteins | sample GraSoiAngelo_134_FD_185891 | JGI IMG/M metagenome (GOLD analysis project Ga0209376, IMG submission 185891) | Grasslands soil microbial communities from the Angelo Coastal Reserve, California, USA - 14_0929_05_30cm (SPAdes) (version 2) | ecosystem: Environmental > Terrestrial > Soil > Grasslands ... | reverse complement strand
CCTTTTCAATAAAGCTGCGGAGGTCGGCCACGTTAGGTTTCGCCTTTGATAAAATTTCTCGACTCGATAAGTTCGCGGCTCTTGCGGCGTCCATTGCGTGCTCCTTATTCGACGATCTTAGAGCTTTCCTCGTCCAAAAACTGATGACTACAGTAGGGGCAGAGAAGCTTGATCTTCTTGTGCCGCAGTTCCTGCCAGTGACAATAAAACTCGCCGTTGCACTGCGGGCAGGTCACCCAAAAAATTTTCGTCACAGCTCCTCCTGGCATCAGCGAAACAAAATCCGAAACAAAGATGAGTTCTCAGAATCGCTCTTCACCACAGAGACGCAGAGTTCGCAGAGTTTATTAATTTCTGTCTCTGTGCCCTCCGCGCCTCCGCGGTGAATTCTCCGATGGTCTCTCCGCCACGGACCTGCCTAGACCTTAGGCAGCCGGTCGATCACTGCGCGCGGAATGAAATCTTCGAGCCGGATTTTTTCCATCGCCGCTTTCGGCACGGCCACGCGGGCCTCGAAAGGACGCTGGACCGGCTTGGTGGCGTCGATGATCATTTTGGCGGTCATGATGTTGTCGGTCTGCGAAGGATCCAGAGTGTTTCCTTTGACGTTCTTGATAATGTCCACGTCCTGATCCGCCTGCACGCGCGTGGCCACTGCCCACATCACTTCTTCTTCGTTATAAATATCGATATCGGCGTCGACGACGACGACATGCTTGACGAAGTCGCATCCGCCTAAGGCCGCCAGCGCCGCTTGCTTAGTCTCGCCGTCGACTTTTTTGTCGATGGAGATGTAGCAATTGAAGCGGCAGCTGCCTGACATCGGGAGATGCACGGCTTTGACCGTCGGCACGACGCCGCGAATAAGATTAAAAAGGCTTCCCTCTTTGGGAATGCCACCGAGCACCCAGGTGTCGCGATGGCCGGTAAAGATATGTTGAAAGACCGCGTCGCGCCGGTGCGTGATGGCGCTCACTTCGATGACGTTGCGCAGCCGCTGCGGGCCGTAGTAACCAGTAAATTCTCCGAACGGTCCTTCGACTTCTTTCACATTGAGAAGCACATGCCCTTCGATCACCATCTCAGCGTCGGCCGGTACCATGAAGTCTTCGCCGAGGGTTTCCGACGGCGTGAGACGAAGCGCCGCGCCCATGATGGCGCCGACCTTGGTGTAGTCGTCGACGCCGAATGCAGAGACATTGAGCGAACCCAAATAAAATGCCGGATGATGGCTAATGACGATAGCCACAGGCGTCGGCCGGTTCCTCTCTTCATTCTTACGGTGGATCTGCCAGTTGTGTCTCGGCGACATGTGCAGGCCAAGCTTCCTTGGACCTTTCACCATGTTGCGCTGGAAGGCGATATTGTAAAAGCCTTCATCAGGGTCCTTCATCACAGGGGTCATGTCGATGTATGGTGCCGGGTCCATCGCGTGATGGCGGACCACCGGCAACTCGAAAATGTTCGCGTCATTGCCGCGCTTGATGACTTGTTTGACCGGCGCTTCGCTCGCGGAAATCGTTACCGGATCAATCATCGTATCCTCGCGCCGGGCATACTCCAGGCTCAGCGGTAACTCGCCCTCGTTGGGTTTCATCCCCAGAGACAAAGCGCAGCGCTGGCGGGTCGCGAAGACGTTGCTCAACAGCGGAAAGGCGGAGGGCTTGCCGTTGAGATCGAGGGGTTTTTCAAAGAATAAGACGGGGAATTTTTTTTGATTTTCGAGGTGCTGAAGCAGAGCGGTCGCTTCAAACTGTTCAGGTGAGATAGGTCGCTCAATCCGCACAAAGTCATAGGGTAGGTGTTCTTGAAGGTCGTCGAGAAAAGCTCGGAGATCCATAACCATAGAGTAGTTCCCTACACTCCCCTCGTTCAGTGTCATGCCGGCGAAAGCCGGTATCCAGAGGTCTTTGAAATTTCTGGATTCCGGGTCGCGCTAGCTATCGCCAGCTTGCCCGGAATGACGATCGAATTCTGTAACCGAACCTGTGAGGTACCACGTCATACTAGCCTATTTGCCGAGCAGACAATTCAATCCCCGCTACCTGTGCCAAGGCCCTTTGCGTGTACACTTTGGCCATGCGCTTACGGTACCAATAGTCCATGTCGGTGTTGTCCAGCGGATGGGAAATTTTTGCCGCGGCATCCGCGACAGTGTCAATCAGCTCCTTCGTGACTTTCTTACCCTGAAGCAACGTCGATGCTTCAGGGACGATCTTTGGCGCCGACGCGACGGCGGTTAACACAATGCTTGCATGACGGCATTCGCCTCGTTCGTCGGTCTCCATCGTTGCGGCGACGCCCAAGATCGGAAAATCAAATGATCCGCGGCGGCGCAATTTAAGGTAAACATTTCGCCGTCCCAAACTTTCCGGCGGAATAAATAATCCTTTGAGGACTTCGTCTTTCGCTTTAGTTGAATAATCAATTCCGTCGTCACGATACAAATCTTCGAGCTTGACGCGGCGCTCGCCGTGATTATTAACCAGGATCGCTTCCGCTCCCAAGCTCACCAGTACCGGCGAAGTGTCCGATGACGCGATCGCAAGGCACTTTGCGCTGCCGGGAGCGACCAAACAGATGTCGCCGTCCTTTTTCATGCAAAACCCCACCGCCTGACGCCAGAAAAAAGTTTGATCGTAGTAGTTGCAGCGAGTATCGACGAAGACGTTGCCGCCGATGGTGCCCATGTTGCGTAGCTGCGGCGTGGACACCGACTCCGCTGCGTGGGAGAGCGCCGGAAAGTGCTTCGCGATCAGGCGATGGTTTGAAACCGTCGTCAGGCTTTCACCGGCGCCGATCCAGAGGCCTTCTTGGTTTTGGCGAATCCCTTTAAGCTCGCGCAGCGCCCTGAGTGAAATTAGATGGCGCGGCGTGAATTGCCCGCGTTTCATTTTCGGATAAATATCCGTGCCGCCGGCCACGAGCATTGCATCGGCGCCCAAGTCCGCCAATGCTTTCGTCGCCTGCTTCAGCGAGCGCGGTTGATAGTAATTGAATTCTGGTAGTCGCAACATGATTTAACCTAGATTTGAGTCTCGCAGATAGTTGGTTTGTGTTCTGCGTCATTCCGGCCAAGCTGGCGGTAGCTAGCGCGAGCCGGAATCCAGGAATTTCAAAGCGGCCTGGATTCCCGCTTTCGCGGGAATGACGAAAAAAAGTAATATTAACTGCTACTTCAACTCCCTTGCCAGGAATTCAACTCTTCTGTGCTACCTGCACGCCTTCGCCCGGATGCCATTTAATCGGCGCGGGAAATTTGAATTCAGGAATGGACACTGGCTTCAAGCGGCCGTCGAGCGCTCGCAAAATTTTATCCGGCGTGATCGGAATTTCATGGATCCTGACTCCGATCGCGTCGTAAACGGCGTTCGCCACCGCCGGTACGACCGGCAAGAGCGGCCCCTGACCGGCTTCTTTCGCGCCGTAGGGTCCTTCCGGATCGTTGGTTTCGACCAGAATCGTTTCGATCTCGGGGGTCTCCAGCGTCGTCGGGCTCTTGTACTCCAAGATGGATGGAATCTTGTGCAGACCGTTTTTGCGGAAGATCTGCTCTTCCATCAACGCCTCGCCGAGAGCCATATAAACGCTGCCTTCGGTTTGACCTTCCACGAGCAGCGGATTGAACGCACGTCCACAGTCGTGAGCGATCCAAACTTTATCTATTTTAATTTCGCCCGTGACGCTGTCACAGTGAAGCTCGACGATAGAAGAAGTAAAACTATAAGCCGGCGTGGGACCAACTCCGGAGCCTTTGAAGTCCCTTGGATTTTTTGGCGGCCAGTAGCTGCCGGTGGCGCCCAGCGTTCCGTATTTGCCCTCCGCCTTCCACACCGCGTCAGCGAAACTCACGCCGCACTCGGGAAGGCTCGCGCTACGAATCTTGCCGTTGGCGAACTCGAGATCGTCCGGCGGCACTTCCAGCGCTTGGCTCGCAGCTTCGAGCAGCATGGGTTTGAGCTTGCCGCAGGCCTGCACGGCGGCGTTGCCGGTCATCACGGTGACGCGGCTGGAGTAGCTGCCGAGATCCACCGGCGTCAAATCCGTATCGGCGGTGAGCACCCTGATATCAGCGGGATCGATGCCGAATTCCTCCGCCACCGCATAGGCTAGAATCGAATCCGATCCTTGGCCGATGTCGATGGAACCGCAAAATACCGTGACACCCCCGCTGCGGTCGAGCTTGATCTGCACTCCTGAGTGGGGCATGTCGTTCCAGTAAATCGGCAAACCGGCACCGCTGATGTAAGAGCTTGCCGCGAAGCCGACGCCGTGGCCGAAGGGAAGCTTGCCGAATTTCTTCTTCCACCCGGCGCGCTCGGCGACGCGCTCGATGCATTCGCGCAGTCCCGTGCTGCTGACGCGCAAGCCGTTCACGGTCACGCTGTTGGGCTCCACCAACTGCTTCAAGCGCAAATCGATGGGATCGATGCCGAGCTTCTCGGCAATTTCATCGAGTTGGATCTCCATCGCGAAGCGCGGCTGCGGCGTGCCATGGCCGCGCTTCGGTCCGCAGGCGGGCTTGTTCGTAAAAACGCGCACCCCTTCGAACTTATAAGCCGGCACTTCGTAAGTAACCGTCTGCAGCGCGCCGGTGTAATAAACCGAGGCCAAACCGTAGCTGCTATAGCCGCCGCCATCGAGATAAGTTTTATATTGCATCGCTTGAATCGTGCCGTCGCTCTTCACGCCGGTTTTAGCCCACATTTTGACCGGATGTCTGCCGCGATGGACGTAAAACGTTTCTTCCCGCGTGAGCGTGATTTTGACCGGCCTTCTGGTGATCATCGAAAGTTTGGCAACGCAGATCTCGTGCGAAAAAGGATCGCTTTTCCCGCCGAAGCCGCCGCCCACCGGAGTCGCGACGACGCGGATGCGGCTCGCGGGGAGCCCAAGAACTTTGGCCAGCGCGCGATGAACGTAATGGGGAGTCTGGGTCGAAGACCACAACGTGAGCTTATCGTCCGGGCCGTAGAAGGCCACCGCCGAGTATTGCTCCATCGGTAGATGAGTATTGCCCTGGTAGAAAAATGTGTCTTCGAAAACATGATCCGAGCCGGCGAACCCAGCGTCGACATCGCCGAATTCCAACGACACCGCCTTTTGAATATTAGCGTGCCGGTTCCAGGTGTGAATCCGCTCGCTTTCTTCCGTTGAAGCCAGCGCTTCTTCGATGGTGAGGATCGGTTTCAGGACTTCGTATTCAACGTCTATGTAGCCCAGCGCCTTTTCCGCCACGCTCTCGTTTATCGCCGCCACCGCCGCCACCGGATCGCCGGCGTAGCGCACTTTGTCGATCGCCAGCGCCTCTTCGTCTTGAGTCGACGGCATGATGCCGAACTTTTCCGGCAAATCTTCACCCGTGATCACCGCGAACACGCCGTCGAGCTCGAGCGCGCGCGCGGCATTGACACTGAGCACCCGCGCGTGGGGATGGGGACTGCGCAAAAGTTTAGCGTAAATGGTACGCGGTAAATTGAGATCGTCCGCAAAAATCGTCTCGCCGGCGCATTTGGCCATCGCGTCAATCTTGCGCAGCGGCTTGCCGATCACGGAGAGTTTTTTCTCTGTCATCCAATCATCCTTGTCCAAAATCTCCCCTGCCCCCTCTTTTTCAAAGAGGGGAATTCTTCTTGTTGTGTACTTTCCCACTTTGACAAAGGGGGATTAAGGGGGATTTCTTAATCGCACTGGTAGTTAATTTGGTTAACATTGTCATTCAATAATTTCCTTTGCGGCGAGTTCGACCGCCTGCAAAATCTTCGTGTAGCCGGTGCAGCGGCAAAGATTTCCCGACAAGGCTTGCCGGATCTCGTCGCGGCTCGGGTGTGGATTCTCATCCAACAGTGCTTTCGCGGTAAGGAGAATTCCCGGAATGCAATAACCGCATTGCGCCGCCCCCAAGTCAGCGAATGCATTTTGCAGCGGATGCGGTTTGCCATTCCGCGTCATCCCTTCGACGGTCGTGACCTCGGTATTTACCGCTTCGATACCGAGCATCAGACAGGAAAGTACCGGCTCGCCGTTCACGAGCACCGCGCAAGTGCCGCACTCTCCCAATTCGCAGCCATGTTTGGTCCCGGTGAGATTCATGTCCTCGCGCAAGACCTCCAACAGGGTCTTGTTGATTTCAGTGGCGATTTCGTGTGTCTCGCCGTTGACGCGTATCCGCACGAGAATTTTGCCGGGCGGCCGGTTGTTTTCGGGTTTTTTTCTTGGGCTCATCTCGTGGTAGTTCCTAGTTTCGTAACTCTGAAGTACCTTGAATATTTCTAGCGTCATTCCAGCCAAGCTCGCGATAGCGGGACCGAGCCGGAATCCAGGAATTACAACAGATTCTGGATTCCCGCTTTCGCGGGAATGACAAAGAAAGAGGCATCGATCTCTCCATCAAGGATTCTGAATCAATACACTATAGTTTGAAGAACCTTTTGGCCTTAAGTTCAAAGCGAGGCAGTGTCCCGGGAGAGACCAGTTCCACCTGCGGGCGCAGACCAATCGATTCCCGAAACTTCTGCGCCACTCTTTCCGCGAGTCCGGTGGTGGAAGTACATTCGGGTCCCGGCTCCAACGTCAGCCTCAACTCCGTAAGGGCGCGCCGCTGCATAGCTTCGATGCGGAATTCCTCGATCTCGGGAAACTCTCTCATCAGGTTCTCAATCGCGCTCGGAAACACGTTGATGCCCCGCACAACGACCATATCATCCACCCGCCCCAGGACTCCACCCTCCAGACGGATGAAGAGCCTGCCGCACTCGCAAGGTTCACGAGTGGGCTGCACGAGATCGCCGGTCCGGTAGCGAATCACCGGGCTGCCAATCCTGCCGAGATTGGTAATAACCAGCTCGCCTTTGTCTCCTTCTTTGACCGCCACGCCGCTTTCAGGATCTATCACCTCGGCAATGAATTCACTCTCGTTGACATGAACGCCACCGGGTCGGGCCTCACACTCGAACCCGAAAGCGCCCACCTCAGTCGCTCCGGGATGATCGTAACATTTAGCGCCCCACATTTCTTCAATCATTTTTTTGGTGCTCGGGATGCTTGCCCCCGGCTCGCCGGCATGGATGCTGATTCGTATAGACGATTGCTGCACCAAGTCGATGCCGGTTTTTCTCGCCTCAGAGGCCATGTGGATCGCGTAAGTCGGCGTGCAAACCAAAACCGTTGCCCCGCAGTCGATAATTGCTCTTATGCGCTGCGCTGTCGATTGGCCTCCGCCCGAGATGGCCAGAGCACCGAGCTTCCGCGCCCCTTCCCAGCCTGCCCAAAAACCGATGAAAGGACCGAAAGAAAACGCGAAGTAGACACGATCGCCCGGACGGACTCCGGCGGCTTGAAAGATCGTCTTCCAGCACTCCGCCCACCACTCCCAAGATTCCTCGGTGTCGAGCCAGTACATCGGCTTCCCCGTGGTGCCGGAGGTCTGGTGGATGCGAATATATTTTTCTAAAGAAAACGTCAGGTCGCTGCCAAAAGGCGGACGCGCGATCTGGTCCTGCACCAACTCTGTCTTCGTGGTAAAAGGCAACTGCTTGAGTTTTTTTAACGAATCAATTTCGGCGAAGCCATCGCTTGATAGCTTCGTGCGGTAGAACTCGTTTGTCTTGAGAACCTCGTGGAGCATCTGACGCAATCTCTTGACTTGATGCTCCTCGATAGCGCTTCGATTCGATAAGGCTTCCATGGACTCTCATCACAGTACAGCACAGCACTCCCCGTCAAAGCAAGATTTCGGTCTACGCCGGTTGACGCGGGCTTTTAAGCAATGTTAAGAGGGTCGGCGAAAGCCTTGCCGCAATCGGTAGAGAGGAGAACATCATGGCAAAGTTGGTTTTGGCCGCGGGAGTTCCACATCCGCCCAGGCTTGTCTACGAGATGACCGAGTCCCCAGGAAAAATGAGAGGAGAAGCGCTCATGAAGCAGGTTCGCCGCTGCGTGGATGAGGCCGAACCTGATTTGATCATCGAAGTGGACAGCGATCATTTCGTGAATTTTTTCTACAATAACTTGCCTTCGTTTTGCATCGGCATGGCGGAGGAAGCCCAGGGACCGCAAGAAACCTGGTGTCCGATGCCGCGATACACGGTCCGCGGGCATGTTCCTCTGGCCAAGGCTCTGTTTCGCCACGGCGTAAACGCCAAGTTCGACTTCGCCGCCGCTCATGAGCTGCGTCTGGATCACTCGTTGGTCGTGCCGCTGCATTTTCTTAACCCTTCGATGGAGCTGCCCGTCGTGCCCATTTACACCAACGGATTCGCTTCACCGTTGCCTCTAGCGACTCGTTGTTTTTCGTTGGGCCGGATGCTGCGCGGTTTCATCGAAGCGTGGGAGGGTAAGGAGCGAATCGCGCTGATCGCCAGCGGCTGTTTCGCGATGGATGTCGGCGGGCCGCTCAGAGGCTGGACCGACACCGAGTGGATGGAAACGATCTCCGGTCTGCTTGTGCGCGGGCAGTATCAGGCGCTCGCGCGCCGGGCCACGGAGGAGCGCATCAACGCTGCGGGCAACAACAGCGGCGAGCTTCTCAACTGGATCACCGTCACCGGGGCAGTTGGTAAGACCAAGCCTCTATTCCTGGAAAACGACGAAGGCTCCGGCTACGCGGTGTGGAAATTCGAATAAGCGAGGAGGCCCGATGAGCGTCTATCAAATCAACAAGATTCTCTATTTGACGGATAACGATGCCGCTTTCCGCAAACGGATGAAAGAGGAGCCTGAAGCCGCGCTGAAAGACTTCCGGTTGACCGAGGGAGAATACGATGCCTTGACTTCAGGAGCGGTCGGCAAACTCTATCAGATGGGTGTCCACACTTTTCTGCTCAATCATCTCTCCCGATATGAGCTTTTCGGCGTGAACCGAGACAACTACCTGTCGCGGATTCGCGAAGGGATGGAATACGACCCGAGATTCGAGCAAGGCAAAATGCCGATGCAATATTTCATCAAGGGATAAAATAATCCGGCAGCTATTCGGTAGAGTACTCTGTTAATATGCTGTGAGGAGGTTTCAAATGGATTGGATCTTGGAAACAACACCATCTTTTTCTTTCGTGTTTTTGCGCCTGGGTCTTGCGGTCACCTTCTTCGCCCACTCAACGCAACAGATTTTCGGCTGGTTTGACGGTCGCGGCCTGACGGCCATGCTGGCCAACTGGAAAGAGAAGTATGGAATACCCACGCCCATCGGCGTGATCGGGATGTTTACCGAATTTTTCGGTAGCTTCGCCATGCTACTCGGGTTTCTCACCCGGCCGTTTGCTCTGGGTCTGGCCATTTTCATGACCGTCGCGATCCAAAAGGCTCACTGGGAGCACGGTTTCTTTTTGGCGCGGCGGCCGGGCGAGGGCAGCGGCATCGAGTATTGCTTGGCGCTTTTTCTCATGGCCGTGGCGCTGCTTGTCGGTGGGGGAGGCGCGCTCTCCATCGATGGATTGCTGGGCCGCTAGAAATACTCTTCAACTCACGATTCAGTAGAGTCGTTATGAAGTCTCGAGTTTCAATTTCTGGTGCGGCGCGTTTGGACGAGATCCTTGACAGTGGGCAGAGTGTAAAGTAATCGAGCCACGCGGATCAACTCACGTCTTCCTAGGAGTCTCCTCGTAACTATGAGGCAACGGGGTTTTTAAGACGGCGATGTTTTCGGTCTTCTCGAGATAACGGATAAAGCGGTATTTGTTTTCCAACTCATCATAAGGCAACGGAGGAACTCTAGTTCTGCCGGGCTCTATGCGAGCCCAGATGAAGTGCGGTCCGTCGTGGTCTAAGGCGTGTCGTACGGCTTCGACGAGTTCTTTGGCCGTCTCAACCGAGCGTGAGCTCTGAATTCCCGCCGCTCTAGCGGACTCGGCAAAATTAATCTTTCCGGCTCTGGAAACCGTCGGTTCTCCGCCGGAGGATTCGTACTCCCGGTTGTCCCAGCAGATATGGATGAGGTTTTTCGGCTGATGCAAGCCGATCGTCGCGAGAGAGCCGAAATTCATCCACAAGGCTCCATCGCCGTCGAAGACAAAAACCTTGCGTCGCGGAACCGCTGTCGCTAAACCCAATCCTATGGAGGAACACAACCCCAATGTCTTCACTTGGAAGTTGCCGTCGCCGGGCCTGACCGCAGACCATTCGCTCGTTGCGCCGCCGGCCGTGGTAACAAATAACTCGTCTTTGATCAGGGGAGCAATGGCCTGAAAACACTCGTATCGTTTCATCGGGAGTCCTCTACAAGACGGCACGGGTTAGAAGCAGGGCAACGGGTCGTTTCGAAGCCTCCGCTGCCGTAGCGGCCGCGGCGATTTGCTCCTTTACTTTCGCCGGCTCGCGCAGCACCGTGTACTTTATTCCGAGGCCATCGAGAACCGGCTCGGTCACTAGACCCAGCAT
>Ga0209376_1005607_pt1 | contig 10379 bp, 13 predicted proteins | sample GraSoiAngelo_134_FD_185891 | JGI IMG/M metagenome (GOLD analysis project Ga0209376, IMG submission 185891) | Grasslands soil microbial communities from the Angelo Coastal Reserve, California, USA - 14_0929_05_30cm (SPAdes) (version 2) | ecosystem: Environmental > Terrestrial > Soil > Grasslands ... | reverse complement strand
CGATCACGGGCGACGGCTCCAGCTGTGCGACCGCGTCGTACAGTGCCACGATTCGCGGCCAGTCCGTCTCCGCCGCAGTCCCCGCCCGAGCGTGGCACGCGGCGATCGCCGCCTGCAGCTCGTAGGGCCCCAGCGCGCCCTCGAGCCTTTCGGCTCGCTCGAGCGCCGCGAGGCCGCGCCGGATGAGCAGACGATCCCAACGCGACCGGTCCTGATCGAGCAGCAGGACGGGCTCGCCCGACGGTCCGACGCGAGCGCCTAGACGTGAGGCGTGCATCTCCATCAGCGCGACCAATCCGTGGACTTCGGGCTCGGTCGGGGCGAGCTCGGCGAGGATGCGGCCCAGACGGAGAGCCTCCTCGCACAGCCCCGGTCTGACCCAGTCCTCGCCACCCGTCGCCGAATATCCCTCGTTGAAGATCAGATAGATCACCTCGAGCACCGAGCCGAGGCGCGCCACACGCTCGGGCCCCGTCGGCACCTCGAGCCTGACGTGCGCTTCGGTGAGGGTGCGCTTCGCCCGGACGATGCGCTGGGCGATCGTCGAGACGGGGACAAGGAACCCGCGTGCGATCTCCTCGGTCGACAAACCCCCCAGGGCGCGAAGTGTCAGAGCAACGCGTGCGTCTCTCGAGAGGACCGGATGGCACGCCATGAAGATGAGGCCGAGGAGGTCGTCCCCGACGTCTTCGTCGGCGGTCATCTCGAGGTCAACGCCCTCACGAGCCCGCTCGACGTCACGACCGATCTCCTCGTGCTTGCGCTCGAGCGCCTGTCGGCGGCGGATCAGATCGATCGCCTGATGCTTCGCGGTCCCCATCAGCCAGGCGCCTGGCTTCTCCGGCACGCCGGAGACGGGCCACTGCTCGAGCGCTGCCACCAGGGCGTCTTGCGCAAGCTCTTCGGCCGTTGCGAAGTCGCCGACGATGCGAGCCAGCCCGGCCACGAGCCGGGCCGACTCGATGCGCCAGATCGCTTCGATCGCGCGGTGCGCCTCGGTGGCGGCCGACCCGGTTATGGCAAGGGCTCCGTCACATGCCCTCGTACTCGAGGACCTCGCGGACCTCGAAGGTCCCGCCGTCGTACGGAGCCCGCTTGAGCCACTCGAGGGCCTCGTCCATGGTGCGCACCTGCCACAGCCAGTAACCCGCGACCAGCTCCTTGGTCTCCGCGAACGGCCCGTCGATGACAGTGCGCTTCTTGCCATCGAACCGAACGCGCCTGCCCTCCGAGCTCGGGTGAAGGCGGCCGGCCTCGAGCACCACCCCCGCCTTGACCAGCTCTTCGTTGAACTTCATGAACTCCGCCATAGCCTCTGGTGTCGGGGGAGCATCGGCCTGGGTTTGCTCGCCCTCCTTGGCCATTATCAGCACGCGCATATCGGTCTCCTTTGTCACAAACTCCGCGTCGTTGTGGGCTCGGGCTTTGAGGGCCTCACCCATTCATCGAGTGACAGGTGACGTTTTCGACATGAGCTGCCGCGCGTCGGTTCGGGTGGGCCTCGGCAGCCAGAACGACAAGCGCGTCCGGCCGGGGCGAGACTCAGCGTTCACCTCGCCACCGGCCGCGATCACGTGCAGCTTGACGATGGCGAGCCCGATCCCGGCGCCGCCGGTGGCGCGGTCGCGCGACTTGTCAACGCGGTAGAAGCGTTCGAACACGCGCTCCAGCTCGTCTGCCGGTATGCCCGGGCCACTGTTCAGCACCTCGACGATCACCCGCCTCGCCTGCACATCGATGCCGACGTGCACCTCGCCTTCGGCGTCCGTGTACTGCGCTGCGTTCTGCAGCAGGTTGGACAGGATCTGCGCCAGGTGGTCGGGGTCGACGTAGGCGACCGCGGAATCAGGCATGTGAGCGGAGGCACGAATGGAGCGGCGCTCCAGCAGCGGCCGCACAGCGTCCAGGGCAGCATTCGTCGCGATCACGACGTCGGTATCACGCGGCGACGGCTCGCGACCGTCGCCTTGGGCCAGGGCCTCGAGTGAGCCCGAGAGCCTGACAAGACGCTCAGCCTCTTCGTGCAGCGACCTGAAGACATCGCCTCCGGGCGCGATGACGCCGTCGCGAAGTGCTTCGAGATAACCCTGCAGGTTCGTGAGCGGGGTGCGCAGCTCGTGGGCGGCGTTCTCGATGAACTCCTGCCGCACGCGCTCCTGCTGCTCGAGCTCGGTGGCCAGCTGGTTGAAAGATCGCGCCAGCGAGCGGACCTCCCGCGGACCCGACTCGGGCAGACGCAGGTCGTAGCGCCCCGCAGCGAGCTGCGCCGCGGCGTCAGCGACCCGCATGACCGGTTGCGACATCCAGCGCGCAAGGGCTGCGGCAAGAAACAGTGTGGTGCCGACCGCCGCGGCAACCGCCGCCAGGAGGACCACTGTGACGCTCTCCTGGAACATGTCGCGCGCCGCGGCCACGCTGGCGCCGTGCTGGATCATGAGCTGCTCGAACTCCGAGCCACCCACTCGCTGCACGCCGACGGCGACGATGGCGAGCGCGATGGCGGAGACCCCGATCGACGCCGCGGCGATGTGGAGGCCGAAGCCGAAGCGCCTCATTGCTCGGCGGCCCGGTAGCCGCCACCCCTGACCGTCGCCACGTAGCGTGGCCGCCTCGGATCATCGCCCAGCTTGGCGCGGAGCCTTCCGATATGGACGTCGATGGTGCGATCGAGGGCAGCACCAACGGCTTCCTCATAGAGTGCGTCCTGCAGCTGCTGCCGGCTCAGCACGCGGCCGCGCGCCACGATCAAAGCCGAAAGAATCCGGAGCTCAGCGGAGGTCAGGCTCACCTCGCTGTCTCCCTGGCGCACCCGCCGGCGGCCGAGGTCGATCGTCAGGTCACCGTGGTGCAAGATCGCATCACTTACACCGGCCCGAGCGTCAGAGGTCGACCGCCGCAGGATTGCCTTGACCCGCACCACCAGCTCCGCGGGTGAGAACGGCTTGCCGAGGTAATCGTCGGCACCCTCCGTGATGCCGTAGACGCGATCCGGTGTCGAACCGCGGGCGGAGAGGATCAGCACCGGCACGTCTGATTCCTGGCGCAGCTGGCGCAGCAGGGACATTCCGTCGAGACCCGGCAGCATCAGGTCGAGCACCACCAGGCGGGGGCGCGCGCGCCGGATCTCCTCCAGGGCGATGGCCCCGTCAGACGCGGTGATGACTCCCAGGCCTTCGCGCTGGAGATAGGTGCTCACCAGGGTCTGGATCTTGGGATCGTCGTCGACCACCAGGACCGGAGCCTCGAGCTTCGCCTCGATCGCCATATCCGACAAGGCTAGAGGCTGATTGTGACGGGTTCGTGACGGCCCGCGATCTGGATCGCCGCCGGCCTTCACTGAATATTCACGCAGGCGTCATCGGCGAGTGACCGACGCCCTGAATCCTGGAGTCATCACTTTCCAGGAGGCAGCAATGCTCAAAAAACTCTTGCTCGGTCCGGCCGCGGCCCTCGTCCTTCTATATGTAAGCGCGGCCCCCTCGCTGGCGTCGAGCCAGGTGGGGCAAGGAAGCCTGTTCCTCGACGGCCACGTCGTGGGCACCGTGGTTCCGCCGGCGCAGCTGGCGGCCGGCACAGGCCAGGACCCGTTCTATGAGGTGACCAACGGCGCTTCGGGTCAGCTCGGGATCGCCGGCGTCGGGCCGGGCGATGCGGGCGCGTTTCACGGTGGCTCGTGGCAGGTGTGGACGGTCACATTCAACTCCGGCGTCACTCCCTATCTGTTGACCTCGGCGTCTGCCGTGGCAGCGGCGCAGGCAGCGGGCGACGTCACAGTCACACGGGTGGCGGACGCCGACTTCCGATGCCCGATCACCCAGCAGAACTAAAGAGGTACGCCTGACGGCGGGGGGCCATGAGCTATCCGCGTTTTGCTAGCGACTGGTCTCTCGCCGCACAAAAAGGGTCGTGCCCGCGACCATGAAGACCACGAACATGGCCGCCAGGACGGCGATGTTGATACCCGGGCTCAACAGCACCACGCGGCCGTACTCCGGAGTCCCGGAGAAGACCACGCCCCGCGCCAGGTCGATCACGTAGCGCATCGGCGAGAGCAGTGACAGCGCTGCCAGGTACCACGGCAGGACGTTGATCGGGCTGATCATGCCGGCCAGGAAGTACTGGGGCAGGAATACGAAGTTGAAGATCTGGTTCGACGCCCTGGTGTCGGACATCGTGTTGAGCAAGAGCAGGCCGAAGGCGCCGCCCATGAAACACGAGAGCAACGCCACCGGCACCAGCAGGGCGACGTGCGCTGGCGTGAGCGGCACGCGGAGCATCCAGGCGAAGAGCACGAACGGGATCACCTGCACGAGGGCGACCAGGGTCTCGCCCACGATCTTCCCGAACACGATCGAGTAGCGCGAAACAGGCGAAACGAACACCTCCTGCGCGAAATCGTTGTGGCGATCCTCCATGAGCGACGTCAGCCCCTGGGCGGTGGACTGGAAAAGCGTCATGCCCAGAAATCCGGTGAACGCGAAGCCGATGAAGTTGAAGCCCGCGGACTTGCCGAGGTTGAGCTGCAGCGTTCCCCCGAGCAGGAAGATCATCGTGAACGGAAAGACCACGGCCGCGACAAGGCGGCCCGGGTCGCGAAAGAACTTCAGCAGGTCGCGGCCGGCGATGGCGGCCATGGCGTTCAGCTCAAGCATCTTCAGCCGCCAGAAGCCGGAGGTAGGCGTCCTCCAGCGTCGCCGATTCGGTGCGCAACATGGTCAGTGGCTGGTCGATCGAGTGCACTACCTCGTACGCGGTGCGGCCATCCAGGCGGACCACGAAGTGGCCGTCCTCGCTGAAGGGCACGTTCAACGCATGCAGCCGGCTGCGAAGGGCCCCGCGGTCAGCCGCGTCGATGTGCAGTGTCTCGTGGACCAGCTCCGACTTCACCTGGTGCGGCGCGCCGATGGCGACGACGCGACCGTGGTCGATGATGCAGACGCTGTCCGCGTCCTCGGCCTCATCCATCTGGTGCGTGGTGAGACAGATCGTGATGTCGCGCTGCTTGCGCAGACCGGCGATGTACTGCCACAAGTTGCGGCGGCTGGCGGTGTCGAGGCCGCTGGTCGGCTCGTCCAGGAACAGCACCCGCGGGTGGTGCATGAGCCCGCGGATGATCTCCAGCTTTCGACGCATGCCGCCTGACAGCCGGCGAACTGGCTTGAAAACCTCGGCGCCGAGGCCGACGACCTCGGCGAGCTCTCGGATCTGGCGTCGGTAGGCAGCCGGCATGAGGCGGTACAGCGGGCGGTACGGATACAGCCGGTACAGGACCGCGTGGAACCGGATGTTCTCCTCGCCGGTGAGGTTCATGTCGAGCGACGGGCTCTGGAAGATGATGCCCACCTCGCGACGCACAGCGCTAGCCTCGCGAACTACGTCGTGGCCCGCGATCCTCACGCTGCCTGAGGTCAGACCGAGGGTGGTGGTGAGGATGGAGATTGTGGTCGTCTTGCCAGCGCCGTTCGGCCCCAGGAGCGCGAAAAACTGTCCCTGCTCGACGTCGAAGCTGACGCCGTCGACAGCATTCACAGTGCCCTTCCGATACCGCTTGACGAGGTTCCGAACCTCTATCGCCGGCGCCATATCTAGCGACTGAGCTTATCGGTCAGGCGTCTCCCCGTTGTTGGCTGGAACGGCGTCGCTTTCGCGGGAGGCTTCGACAGCCTCTCTGGCCTCCATCACGATGAACACCAGCAGTGCGAAGGCGGCAACATACTCGGCCCACCACAGGCCGGCCAGCAGGTTGAGACCGACGCCGACGAGGGTGGCACCGGCCATGTACGCGCAGGTGATGGTTTCTGCGATGTCCGCGCGCAGCGCAGAGCTGCCGATGGTGCGGTTGGCGAGGCGCTTGCGCCAGGCGAGGACGGGCATCACCAGCACGGCCACCGCGGAAACCCCAAGGCCGAGCGCTGACGCTTCTGGTTCGAGTCGTGTGACCAGGCCGATCACGCCCACCATGACCACGTAGACGCAGAGAAGCACCAGCAGGATCGCCGAGATCTGGGTTGCACGGTGCTCGATGCGCTCCACCGGTTGGGTGGCAGAGCCACGGGCTTCCAACGACAGCCGCCACAGCAGAACCGCGCCGCTGATGAGCTCGATCACGCTGTCAAGACCGAATGCCGTCAGCAGAAGACTTCGGGCTGCGATGCCGGCGCCGATCGCCAATACGGCTTCGACCAGCATCCAGCCGACGGTGACAACCTCCAGCCGAATCCCGGTCGCGAGTGCTGCGCGTCGATCAGCTGCGTCTAACAATCGCTGCCTCCTGCCGCCATCACTTCAAACACAATCATGAGAATGACCATGCCGGAGCCGCGCGATCGCCCGATCGAGGCTCGGCAAATCCCGTCCTGGGTCCCCTTTTTCAACCTCCTCGCCAAGTCTCTGCTCAAGCTCGGGGTGCCGATGGGACCCGACGTGCTCATAACCGTCCGGGGTAGGAAGACGGGCTTGCCGCGAACCACGCCGGTGACGATCTGTGAGTACGGCGGACGTCGCGGTTTCATATCACCCTTCGGGGAGACGGACTGGGCGCGCAACCTCCGAGCGGCCGGCATCGCCACCATCAGCTTTGGACGGCGCCGCGAAAGCGTGCGTGTCGTGGAGCTCGGCCATGCGGAAGCCGTCGCCTTCATCCGCGACGTGATCGCGCCGATCGCTTGCACGTCGCGATTCGGCAACTGGTTTGTTCGCAACGTCGACAGGATCGACATAGACGACCCCGAGGAAGCAGCGTTTGGCCGGCCCGTTTTCGAAATTCTGAAATGAGGACGGGTCAGGCGCTGGCCTTGTCCAGCCGCTGCAGCAGGTCGTGCGCCGCCAGCTCGATCTCCTTGTGGCGCCACTCGGCCGCTCTGTACTGGCAGGCGATCAGGCCTGCCCGATGGACGCGGCGAAAATCGCCATAAACAAACGCGTATCGGCTCTTGGTCTCGTCAGTGGCTTCATCGTTGAGGCCGAGGTGCCATTCCGCGTAGTCATCCCAGGAATGGCCTTTCAGGAACGCATTCTCATCCGCCGCTTTCGGCTGAACCTCGCCCCAATCGCTGTCGAGAACGTACTGGCGCGCTTCGATCAGCTGGCGAGCGTGGGCGATTGCGCGCTGATTGGCCGAATAGGAGGCCATCAGATCAGTATGCGATCAGCCTCGAAAATCACGTCCAGAGCCGCCGAATCTCTCCTCTCCCTCTGCCAGGCCCCAGGTGTAGATCCGTCGCGGGCTGATCCGAAACATCTCATCGTCGAAATGCGGAGCCACCGTCTTTCCGCCGGAGTGCAGCACTTCTGCTGTGCCCCGGATTTCGATGCCGCGCGGGGCCCATGGCTGGACAGACGCCAGGTCGTCCACCACAAAGGCGACCTTGGCGTTGGAGTGAACGTCACGCCATTTCTTCCGTCTGGCGAAGCCGTGTCCGCTGATGTCGATCGTGTCCAGATCGGGGTTGTAGCGGAACGCGACAGGAACCACGTGGGGCTGCCCGTGGGGTCCCACGGTGGCCAGCCTGCCCAAACGCTGGCTTGCCATGTACTCGATCTCCTGCTGCGTGAAGGCGCTCACGCTCGCGTCATCTGTCTTTGTCGAGGACATCGTGCAGTTTGCGGGCGAAGGCTTCGGGCTGGCCCGGGTATCCGGACTCACCGCCCATGAAGCCGCCGTGATGGCTGGGAAACACCGTCGCCGGCTGACCAAGTAGGTCGGCGGTGGCCACCGACGAGCGACCGGTGAATGTGCCCGCGGACTCCTCGCCCACTGCGATCACTATGCGTGTCGGGGCCGCGGTCAGCGCGTCGAAGTCGGGGCGATAGCTGGTGATCGCCCAGGACCTGTCGGAGAGCAGTGGGTCGTCACGCGAGCCGTCGTCCTCGGTCGACATCCCGTACTGGGCGGGATCCGGCGCGGGCCTTGCGAAGTAGTCGTCGTTGAATTCCCCTTGCCACGACGTCATTGCGATGAAGGCCGCCATTCCGGCGCCCGATCCCTTGGCCTCATATGCGTTCCGAATTCCCGCGCGTGCTCGCTCGGCCGCCCGCGCATCGGGAAGCACTGAGATGAGGGGCGGCTCGTGTGCCACCAGGCAGGTCACGTCATTGGGGTATGCCGCGACCAGCGCGAGCGCGGTCACCGCGCCACCGCTGCTGGCGAACATCTCGACAGGTCCGACGCCAAGCGCCTCGATGACGGCGTGAACGTCGTCAGCCTGAACTGTCGGTGAGTTGTCGACCTTGCCGTCTTTGCGGACGCTGCGGCCGAGGCCGCGCGGGTCATACGTGATGACCGTGCGATCAGAGAAGTAAGACGCCAACGTGCTGAAGCCGCTGGCGTCCATCGGCTGGGCGATCATGAACAGCGGCGGGCGTCCGTCCGCGGCGGGCAGCGGGCCATGGACGTCATAGACGATGTCGGCCCCGGCGGTTACAAGCTTGTGCGTCGTCATATCAGTATCGACGTCTCCCGGGTTGAAAACTCATCGGCCTGCGGCGGACGGCTCGAGACCAGCGACGGACTGCGCTTGCCAGACGATGTCCAACCGCTCACGATCCAGGCATGGACCCTCCTGTGGCCCAGCGGGCCTTCCCACCCCTCTTCACGGGGGATTTCTTTCGGTACCCGTACGCCGCCTACAGCGCGCTGCGAGAACGCGATCCGGTGCACTGGGACGAGGAGCATCAAGTCTGGGTCGTGACGCGATACGCGGATGTCGCGGCCGCCCTCGCCAACCCCCGGCTCGTGCGTGGCAAGGGGGATGTGACCGTCGAAACCGACGATCCACTGCGCCGGGTGCTGTCGAGGATGATGCTGTTCTCCGAGCCGCCCCGGCACACCCGACTCCGGTTGCTGGTGAATCGAGCATTCACGCCGAGGCGAATCGATGGCATGCGCCCACGAATCCAGGCGATTGTCGATCAACTGTTCGAACGAATCGCCGGACGGCGCGACCTGGACTTGATCGCCGACCTGGCCTCTCCACTGCCAGTGCTCGTCATCAGCGAAATGCTCAGCTTGCCCCACGGCGACATGGACCAATTCAAGCGCTGGTCAGACGATGTGATCGCATATTCCGCCGGAGCGCTCGACACCGAAGAGCGGGCGCGGACCAGTGTCAATGCGCTGGTTGCGTACTTCAAAGAACTTGTTGGCCGGCTGCGAAGCCGGCCTGACGAGACGATCATGAGCGCGCTCGTCGAAGCCGAAAGCGCCGGCAGCCGGCTGGATGGCGAGGAGTTGCTTGCGAACGCGATCCTGCTTCTTATGAATGGGCATGAGACGACGACGGACACCATCGGGAACGGGGTGTTCGCGCTGCTGCAAAACCCTGACGAGCGCAAGAAGCTGCAATCAAAACCCGAGCTCATCGCCAGCGCAATCGAAGAGATGATGCGGTACGACGGTGCCGTACAGCTTCGAGGTGTCGGCGCGGCACAGGACGTCACTATTGGCGGCAAGAAGATCGCCTCTCGCCAGACGGTCTACATGGTGATCGGCGCGGCTAATCGCGATGCCGAACAATTTGCGGAACCGGACCGCTTCGACATCGAGCGATCACCCAACCGGCATCTCGAGTTCGGCAATGGCATCCACTTCTGCGTCGGCGCAGCCCTTGCCCGAGCCGAAGCGCAGATCGCGATAGGCTCCCTGCTGGCCAGGTACCCCGACCTCGAGCTGGGAGGTGGTGAGCTTGAGTGGAAATCCATCCCTGTCTTTCGCGGCTTGAAGTCGCTGCCTATCCATATATGAGGTGCGGGGCGAGGCCTGGAGTTCGCTAACTGCTCGGTGTGTTAGTCCAGGCCATCCTGCCGACAATGTTCGCGGCGATCAACGTGCGGTCCGCGGGGATCCCACACGAGCACGGTGTCGGCTCGCGCCAATGCAACGAGCGCGGCCGTCGAGGCAGGGCTGGGACTCATCACGTGCTTCTCGCCATCCTCTGTCACGACCATGATGTGGAAGGATCCGTCTTCGCCATCGCCGCCCGCCACCCAGTTGGCGTTCATGATCGACACGCGTCTCGCTAGCTCACTTGCTCCTGGCATGGCGCCAATCTAAAAGAGGCGCAATTCCCCGGCTAACCCTGGAATGTGGTAGTGGCGACTAGGTCGACGCCTGGTGGGACTTCTCGCTTTTCTGGGCCGAGCCTTTGGTCTGGAAAAACAGCAGGGTGTACCCGTCGGGGTCGGTAACGACCAGTTCGGTGCTCTTTCCCGCGGCCTCGCTATGGGCTTTGACGTGGTGGCGTGCGAGGTGCGCGGCGAACGTCTCGACGTCGTCGACGGAGATGCAGACCCGCAGTCCCACGCTGCCAGATTTGGATTGGCGGCTTTCCAGACGAATGCGAAACCAGTTCGAGCGAACTTCGCGCGCGTCACCCTCGGTT
>Ga0209376_1005600_pt1 | contig 10392 bp, 10 predicted proteins | sample GraSoiAngelo_134_FD_185891 | JGI IMG/M metagenome (GOLD analysis project Ga0209376, IMG submission 185891) | Grasslands soil microbial communities from the Angelo Coastal Reserve, California, USA - 14_0929_05_30cm (SPAdes) (version 2) | ecosystem: Environmental > Terrestrial > Soil > Grasslands ... | reverse complement strand
TTACAATACAAACGAATCGAAGCCCAAGAAAAGGCAATTCCGACAATACGTTGATGCCGCCGCAGGCAGAAGACGAGATGCGACCTTCATTGGTGTTTTGGTGTTTTCCCTGAGCCTTGTGGCCCCTGCACTCCTGGTCATGCTGTTCGGCTGCGGCGGAGGTTCCTCCAGCACCGTCGTTAACCCGCCGCCTGGAGGCCCGCCCGCACTGGCCCTGTCGGCATTTGTCAGCGACCTGGCGTCACCGACCGGGATGGAAGTTCCCAACGACGGCACCGGACGCCTGTTTGTCCTCGAGCAGGGCGGACGAATCCGCATCATCCAGAATGGCGCTCTCGTCGCCGCGCCGTTCCTCGACATCACCTCCAAGGTCGAATCGGGCGGAGAGAAGGGACTGCTCGGGCTCGCATTTCACCCCAGCTTCAGCTCGAATCGCCGCTTCTTCGTCTATTACACGCGGCGCCTGAGCCTGCAGCTCCAGTCGGTGTTCTCCGAGTACGCGGCCTCCAGTTCGAATCCGGACCAAGCCGATGCTTCCAGCGAACACGTCCTGTTAGTGGTCAACCAGCCTTTTGACAACCACAATGGCGGCCAGCTCGCTTTCGGGCCCGACGGTTTCCTCTACATCGGCCTGGGCGACGGCGGCAGCGAGGGCGATCCGCAGGGCAACGGACAGAACCTGCAGACGCTGCTCGGCAAGATCCTGCGGATCGACGTGGACGGCGCCTTCGCTCCGGGGAAGCAATACGCGATCCCGGCGGACAATCCTTTCACTCCGCCCGGCGGCTTGCCCGAGATCTGGGCTTACGGTCTGCGCAATCCCTGGCGCTTTTCTTTTGACCGCGTGACCAGCAAGCTCTTCGCTGGCGATGTCGGCCAGAATAGTTTCGAAGAAGTGGACATCATCACTAGGGCCGGCAACTTCGGCTGGAACAAGATGGAAGCTTCTCACTGCTATCCGCCGGGAAGCTCGTGCGGCACGGCAGGGCTAATCCTGCCGATCATGGAGTATGCGCACAATGCCAGTGGCGGCGAGGCCATCATCGGCGGTTTCGTCTATCGCGGTTCTGCGATCGCCGGGCTGGTCGGCGCCTATGTCTTCGGTGACCTTTCTAGTGGGCATATCTGGACCGGCGTGCAGGACTCGAGCGGCAATTGGAGCCAGACGCTGGTGCTCAACCACAATCTCACCGTCAGCTCCTTCGGCCAGGACGCCGCCGGCGAACTCTACCTGCTCGATTACGGCAACGGCGCGGTGCTGCGCGTACGCGCCGCTCCTTGAGCATTAGCGGCTTATAGAAGAAAAAGAGAGCTTTTAAGACCGCCTTGTCTTCTCCCAAGGCCTCGATTTTTCCCTGACGGTTGGAGCGCAGTCGAACGAATGCAGACGGTTAGAGAGGTGCTGCGAAACGCCATGATCTGTGGACACGAGTGTCTTGCCGATGACTTTTAGGGGACGATCTCGAATAGCGACAAATTAAGACGGGCCGCCACCATGACAGCGGAGACGGTCCTTTCCCTACATATCCGAGCCGATATCCAAAACGTCTTTAACATTACTTGTCCCAGAGTAGCTGCCGAATTTATTTCGACTTAATCGTTGTGGATGGCCTGGCTACAGTCTTCGAACCCACGAATGCCGTGGCAGTACGCTTCGCTTCTTGGCCGCTATTAGAAAAAGATCGTGTACGGTCGTAATCTTTGTGCATGCAGTCCATCACTGGTAACGTCGGGGGAACGGCGATGAATTGCCGTGTTCGACGCTGCGCCACAGAAAAGTGAAACCAAAAAGGTAGCGGAGTCATGTCAGAATTAAACGCAGCGCAAAACCCCACATTCTATCGAGTCCGAATCAAAGACGGCCACAACGCGATTGGGTTGTTGGTAAGTGCGGCGGGCAAGCGCTGCATCCCATCAACCCAGTTTTGGCTTACCGTCGATGCATGTGCCGCCTATCGCTTCCCGCACAATGCCGCGCTATGCGTGCAGGTACGGCTTGGGAATATGGGGTTCACGACGGTGTTAGAGGAAATTCAGGACTAGTCCGCCAAATTGACTTGTCACCCCTTCCCAGCGCAACCTCCTCTGGCAATTTGTTCTAATTTTGTGAACGCGGCGATTCACGCTCGCACGTGTCTTCGAGACGATAACGGACAACTCTTACGTAATCCGGTTAGGTAAGAGTTGCCGACCAACCACCCAACATCATTTCGAGCTACAATTTCGAGCCAAAGCTAACAGCAAAGCCACAGAGGACAGAGGAAGACCTTACCTGAGTTCGCCGAAGATCGGGCTCTGCTGCTTTACGGCGGTAAATCGAACGCAGCTGGCGGATCGTTACTTTCACACAGCCTGGTTCATCCGGATGGGCGACTTGCGGACCCGTTTGCCCGTTGCGGCGAACACCGCGTTTGCGACGGCTGGCGCGATCGGCGGCACGGGCGGTTCGCCGACTCCCATCGGATGCTCGGTGCTGGGTACGATGTAAACCTCGATCTGTGGTGCTTCGTTGATACGGAGCACCTGATAGTCATGGAAGTTGCTCTGCTGCACGCGTCCACGGTCAAGCGTGATCTCACTCTTGAGAGCAGCACTGAGCCCAAAGATGATTCCGCCTTCCGTCTGAGCCACAACGCCGTCCGGATTAACAACACGGCCGCAGTCAACCGCGGCCACCACACGATGAACGCGAATCGTATCCGGCTCGCTGACAGAAACTTCCGCGACTTCAGCAACGTACGTGTCAAACGAAAAATGCAGGGCAATACCGCGTCCCTGCCCTTTCGGGAGAGGGGCGCCCCAGTGAGCTTTCTCCGCTGCTAGCTCCAGAACAGCCAGATGCCGAGGCTTCTTTGCCAACAGTGCGCGTCGAAACTGATAAGGATCTTTTCCGCTGGCGTGCGCGAGTTCGTCAATAAAGCTCTCGACAACGAAGGCGGTGTGCGAATTGCCTACGGACCGCCACCACAGGACCGGTACTCCTAACTTCGTGGCGTGTAAGCTAACCAGTACGTTGGGAATGGCATAGGGCATTTCGACAGCGCCCTCAACTGAGGAGCCGTCGTTCCCATCAGGTGCAAAGATCGTGCCTTCAAGCACCCCCTGGCTCACGATCGTATGGTCCCACGCAACTGGGTTCCCGCTCGCGTCCAGACCTGCGGAGATGCGGTCGTAGGCCATGGGACGATACCACCCGCCCCGAATATCGTCTTCTCTGGTCCAGACGACTTTCACGGGCGCATGCACCGCTTTTGCAACCTCGACGGCTTCCACCACGAATTCAGAGGTGGGACTGCCGCGACGACCAAACCCACCCCCGAGCATCGTGGTGTGAACGTGCACCTGGTTCGGGTGCAGACCTGTAAGCCTTACCGCAGCTGCGTGGTCGAGGCTCTGGAACTGAGTGCCAGTCCAGATGTCGCAGCGGTCGGCGCGCAGATCAACAAGGCAGTTGAGTGGCTCCATCGTCGCGTGCGCAAGATACGGAACCTCGTACTCGGCCGTGATTTTGGTGGCCGCTGTTTGTAGCGCGTGAGCGGGGTCGCCGTCGCGTCTTGCAACTTTTCCCGGTGCGTTCGACAATCTCGCGTACTGCTCGCGGATCGCTGCAGTGGAGACAGTGGCGTTTGGGCCTTCGTCCCACTCTATTTCCAACGCGTCGCGTCCCAGTTTCGCGGCCCAGAAGCCGTCAGCAACGACTGCAATACCCGATTGAACTGGTACGACGGCCTTCACGCCGGTGATCTTTCTCGATCGTGCATCGTTGACGCGAATGATCTTTGCACCAAAGACCCGTGGCCGAGCGATGAGCGCAGTGAGCATGCCCGGAGCTTTTGCATCGATGCCAAACAGCGCACTACCGTTTGTCTTTGCAGCCGTGTCCAGCCGATGTGTCCCGCGTCCGATGATCGTGAAATTGTTTGGGTCTTTAAGAGGAACGTCTGCCGGTAGCGGCGTCGTAGCCGCTGCTTCTGCCAGAGCACCGTACGACACTCGGCGATTGCTCGGCTCGTGGACGACATAGCCAGTTTGTGTCCCGCAGGCCTTCGGATCGACATCCCAGTTTTTCGCGGCCGCGGCGATGAGCATGGCTCTGGCTGTCGCCCCTGCCTTGCGCAGCCGTTCCCATTCCGAAGTCACGCTGCTGCTACCGCCGGTCATCTGAATGTGAAATGTAGGATGGAAATACACCTCATCCACAGGCGCCGCTTCAACGCGTATGTGTTGCCAATCGGCATCCAACTCTTCGGCCGCGATCATTGGCAGCGAAGTGTATATGCCCGTGCCCATCTCAGACTTTCCGAGGATAACCGTGATCATGTCATCAGTCCCAATTCGCAAGAAGGCGTTCGGCTGGAAGACTTCGGTTCTAGAGACCGTTTCCGATGAGTTCAATTGCGGGAGGTAGATTCCGACCAACATTCCGCCTCCGGCAGCCACACCGACCTTCAGGAATTCGCGTCTGTTGAGCGGATGCAAATCGGTCATTTCGAACCTCTCGCCAGTTCGGCGGCGCGATGTACTGCACGCCGGATTCGGCAATAGGTTCCGCACCGGCAGATGTTTCCGGCGAGTGCCTGGTCAATATCATCATCGCTGGGAATTGGCTTCTCGCGAAGCAGCACTGCCGCACTCATGATCTGACCTGATTGGCAGTAGCCGCACTGCGGCACATCGATCTCGATCCATGCGCGTTGCAGCGGGTCGCTGAGGTCAGCCGAAAGCCCTTCAATGGTCGTCACCTGCCTGCCTGCGGCTCGCGAAACAGGAGCCACACAAGAGCGCACCGCCTGACCATCGATATGAACGGTGCATGCCCCACATTGCGCCATGCCGCATCCGTACTTGGTGCCGGTCAAGCCCAGATTGTCGCGGAGCACCCAAAGGAGAGGGGTAGACGGGTCAACATCAACCATCACACGTTTCGCGTTTACGCTCAAGGCAATCAAGATAACCTCCTGACATGAAAGTACCGCGAGCAGGCGGTCACTTGCCATTGTGCTGTTTGACTACGAGTGGACCGCTTAGGTTAGCCCGATTTTGCCAAGTTGAGAACCTCAAGGGTCAAGTAATGCCGCTGCGCGGTTGGCCCGAGATTGAATCAACACTTCTCGGAATCAGCCTTCCGCATGGAAGAAGTGCATTAAGAAGAATGTTAGGCCCGCAACAATAGCGGAGGCTGGAATGGTTAAGATCCAAGCCCACACGATTCTGCCCGCAATGCCCCATCGAACGGCAGACAGCCGGTGGACCGCTCCGACGCCCACGATCGCACCGGTGATGGTGTGAGTTGTACTTACGGGAATTCCCGCGAGTGCCGTACCAAAGAGGGTGATGGCTCCTGCGCTCTCGGCGCAGAAACCTCCTACCGGTCTTAGTTTCGTGATCCTCTGTCCCATGGTATGCACAATGCGCCAGCCGCCGAAATAGGTTCCGAGAGCGATGGCAGCGTGTGCCGACAAGATAATGGGCCAGTGCAGTTTTCCCCAGTTTGCCAGCATGTCGGACTTGGTCATGAATCCAGCCGTGTAAAGTGCGCCTGCGATAATTCCCATTGTCTTCTGAGCATCGTTGCCGCCATGGCCGAGGCTGTAGGCCGCAGCGGACAGCAGTTGCAGCTTGCGAAACCACTTGTCGATTTGCTGCGGGGCCTTACGTCGCAGCAGCCAATGAACGGCTGTCATAAAAGAAAGGCTCAGAACTAAGCCAATCACAGGGGCGACCACAATGAAGACGAGTGTCTTGTACCAGCCTTGCGGGATGATGACCGAGAACGCCGAGGCAACACCGGTATGGAGCGAGGCGTGTACCATGGCTGCGCCCGCGTAGCCCCCAATGAGAGCATGCGATGATGAGGTCGGCAGTCCCCACCACCACGTGAGTACATCCCACACGATCGCGCCAAACAGGCCAGCCATGACCACGTATTGGGTCACATCTTCCAACCGGATCATGCCCTTGCCGATGGTTTTGGCGACTGCCGTGCCCAGGAAGAAAGCCGCGAGAAAATTGAAGACTGCAGCCCACAACACTGCCAGCTTCGGCGACAGGACCCGGGTGGAAACGACAGTGGCAATGCTGTTTGCGGAGTCATGAAACCCATTCAGGAAGTCGAAGATCAGGGCTACGAGGACGGTAAGAAGGACAAGCAGAACGTCGGTTTTCACCGGATGGTTGGGCCTCCAGGCTTTTTCTGGCGTGTACTGCTATGCGCTTTTGAGCACTATCGCTTCGAGCACGTTCGCGGCATCCTCTGCCTTGTCAGTGGCGGTTTCCAAAACTTCATACAGTTCTTTTATTTTGATCAAGTGAATGGGGTCTTTTTCGTGCTCGAATAAGTCGGCAATGGCTTTCCGGCTTACGTGGTCAGCAACATCTTCCAAACGGTTGACCTCATCACAGTGCTCCAGGACATGGCCGTTCTTTTCGAGCAAGGAAACTCCCTGAGCCAGTTCCTCGGTCTGAAGCACGATAAGGCCGGCGAGTTCGGCGGAAACTGGTGGAGGCTGCAGGATCTTGTACAAGACCAGGCGGGTGGTCGCAGTATTCATGAAATCGAGCACATCATCCAGTGATGAAGCGAGGCGGTAAATGTCTTCGCGGTCGAACGGCGTGATGAATGTCTGGTTCAGTTTGGTGATGATCGCGTGGGTGGCCTTGTCGCCTTTGTGCTCGATTGCTTGCATCTGCTCTGCTCGTACACCCAGATCCACGGGATTCTCCAAGATGCTGCGAAGCAGTTTGGCGCCTTCCGTCAGATTGCTCGAAAGTTCTGCGAAAAGCTCGAAGAACTTCATCTCGCGTGGGATCAGGCGAAACATTCAATTCTGCTTTCGCACTCTTAATGCACGCCAGGGTGAAAGGACGAAGTAATATCTCATGCGCGGTACGACCAGCGCAAACCTCCTGATTTATGGGTATTTGGAGGTGGGAGTAACTCGAAAATCAGGACGGCAGAGGCGCGTTCATAGACCAGTTCCTTGATCCTGTTTCGGAGGGGGCTGATCTTCGAGAGACTTAGTCCGTTCCTGAAGCATTTGGTTGAGCTTTCCGACAGCATCGCGCAACTTGCCCGGATCACGCTCGTTGAAGAAAGCCTCCCAAAGTCTGTGTATCTGCGCCTCATCCACAGCGTCCACAGTCTACCACTACGTAGGCTGAGCTTCTGCTTTCCCCTCTTGGGCACCGGCTCAGCCTGCTACACATCTGATTAAGCACTGACGTTGCCAGTTCCTGAAAATGCCCTTGTCGCAAAAGAGCTCACCGCGCCACAAAGATGTACTTTTCGTACGCGAAGCACCCTTGCAGCTCAACAAATTGAATCAGGACCTACCAAGAACCCTGCCGGAGGGGTTTTTGGCACGAAAGTTGCCCATCAGCAGCGGTCAGTGACCTCAGCTCAAAAATGGTGGCAGCTCAGGAGAAAACTAGGCTGTGCCAGCCCTGCGTGAGACCGCCTATTGCATCTTCTAGCGTCGGGAACGTGAGGAAAAGCTATTCTACGCTAGTGATTTTGAGCATTTTCGACACCCGATCGCTTGCGCCGGAGAGCACTACTCGTCTTCCCACCTTCTGACGAGAAACATAGGCAGAGACGAGTGCTCCCAAAGCGGTTGAATCAATATAGGGAACATCACTCAAGTCGAGAATCACAGTTGAGAAGCTTTCCTCGCGCCGGATTGCACCCTGAAACAGTGAGACATTCTCCAGTGAGACATTCTCCATGGTCAGCGGCAGCCCTTTAAGACAAAGCACGCTCTGACCCTTAACGTTGCCCAATCGTGCTCAATTCAGTAGGCGGAACAGAATCGACACCGGGTGTGTTTTGAAAGCGTAACTGCGGAATCAAGCCGGGCGGAGTATCATCTGTGGCATGATTAAACCATTCATCCAGCCAGTCAGGCGTCGCCGTGGAAATCCCAACTGGGGAAGGCCGCTTCCGCCCGCTCCAGCTGTTGCTACCGAGTTCGAAACGCAAGTCCGACACTTGGGACTCACGAAGCAAACATGTACCGGTTCAGTGGCGTTACGGTATTGGTGCGAGCGGAATAAGAACCGGTGCTACATACCGGAATGGCTGCTTGAGGAGTGGGGAATTGCGGTGGAGCCATACGTCAGTGGCGCGGCGTGATCCACCGATCAAACCAGCACTATTGGCAGAATCCCGATTAGTGCGGTACCGAGAGAAGAAGGGGAAAATGCCCTATGAGGAGTTCCGAAAACTGTTTGAACAACGCCCCGAACCCAATCGATGGCAGAGAATCAGACTCGGCAGCTCAATTAAGTGGGCACCGGCGGGCGGGCTATGCGTCATTGCCGTGCTGCTGATGCGGTGATCTCCCCCGCGGGTCCGAAATCACTTAATCGGGTCCACCCCAACGCGAAGGAAAAGCGCCGCCCTTTCTCCAAGCTTACAACTCTCCGGCGACGGGCTTTTATCCGCTGTCAATTCTCCGCATCTCCATAATCTGCAATCGAAGTAGGAGGCCGGGGCGTGACACTAACCAATTGGGTTGAGATTGCCGTACTGGTAATAGTCGTCGTTTTGGCGGTTCGTTTTTTCCAGAAGCGGAGTTGATTTATGCAACTGATGGCACTTGCAAGGTGGGCGATGAATAGCGAGTCCCGGCGGAAGATCGACAATGTGTTCGGAAAATAAATAGAGCTACGGTTCATTTGACCGTGGCTCTCGGTGGCTAGTCACAGTATCGGTGAACGGGAACGCGCGGAACGGCATGATCCTGCGACAACCCATTGGTGATTAACTCATTGAAGCTGAGGCATTAACGGCAAAACAATGCGGGAAGGATGGCGGCGATCGCTATAGATGGAAATCGTGGCTTTCTGCAGCCTTGCCGAGTCGTTTTCCAGTTCTCCGCTCTGTAAGTTGCGCGAGAAGTTGGGAAAAAACGAGCCCGAAATCTGGAGGCGAAGGCGATGTCCCTTCTGAAAGACGTTGCTGGCCAGGAGCGAGGCGGGGCCAAGTTCGTAAATCTTTCCAGGCCTTAGGAGTTGCCGGCCTCTTTTCATCTCACGATAACTAGCGCGCTGGACGTCCAAACCCGGACTCATAAGGTTGAACGCCGTGCCATCTGGCGCGAGATCGAGAAGCCGAACCCAGAGATCGAAGTCCCGGCAATCACAGGAAACAAAGATCTTCACCGCGATTGGTCCGGTGACTTCTAGGTCTCGCTCCATGGGTGCTGAATCAAAGAGTAAGACATCGCTGCGTTTGGCCAGTTTTCTGTAGTCGTGCGCTCCTGAGGAATCGTACGCATTCAAGACCGGGTTGCCGGGATCTGAGATGAAGGAAGTAACTTGATGAGGCGCAGGCCTATCGCGTGAAATGGTGCCGCGATTGCTGCCTGCCGGTGGAGCGTTTAAATAGTATTCTACCGGCGTGGCTGGCGGCGGCCAGGAATCAGCATCGCGCCACGTGTTATCCCCCATCACGAAATAACGTACCGGCTTTCCCTTATCGATGCCGTTGGCGGTGCCTCGCAGGTAGCGGTCCATCCAGCGGAGAACGACTTCGTCATAATCTATGGCAGCGGCAGGACCAAACTCGCGCTCTCCTGATGTTGTCTTCGCTGTGGCATCAACACCATGCACCCAGGGACCGAGCAAAAGGTGGGTGCGTTTCTCGCCATCGTTTGCGCGCGACTTCAGTAACCCGTTGAAATTGGTTGTCGCACCTTCCGGACCGTAGTTGTCGTCATACCAGCCAGAGAGATTCAGAACGGCAGCGTGTACGCGGCGATATTTGTTGCGCAATTCGGCCCAATCCCACCAGGGATCCTCGGCGGGATGAGAAAGCCAGTCATAGTAGTAGGGCGCGACGCCGCGAAGATCCTCGAGCTGCTTCAGGGGCAAAGTTTTCAGCATTTTCGGGGCAGCCAGTTTCCACGCGGCAATGGCTTCTTCCGCCGTTTTCGCGCCGGGAAGGCCCTTCCTTGCGCGCACATCGGGAGCGATGTTGTCCCATATCCATTCGATCCATGACATGTCCCAGGTGCCGGACGCATAGAAAAAATTCTGAGGCGTGGAAAAAGTCATTGCGGGAACCATGGCCTTCAAATGCGGAGGGCTCTCCACCGCAGCCAGCCATTGCACAGCGCCAGGATAGGAAAGGCCGAAGGTTCCCACATTTCCGTTCGACCAGCTCTGCTTGGCTGCCCACTCGATGGTGTCGTATCCGTCGCGGCCCTCGTTTTCGTACGGGCGAAATTCGCCGTCGGAAGCGTAGCGGCCCCGCACATCTTGTATGACGACCGCGTATCCGCGCTGGACTGCGCGGCGAAAGATCGTGTATTCCTTCTGCGCGAAGTGCTTGCCGTATGGCGTGCGATAAACGAGGACCGGAAACGGCCCGCCTCCTTTGGGCCGGAGGAT
>Ga0209376_1005599_pt1 | contig 10393 bp, 9 predicted proteins | sample GraSoiAngelo_134_FD_185891 | JGI IMG/M metagenome (GOLD analysis project Ga0209376, IMG submission 185891) | Grasslands soil microbial communities from the Angelo Coastal Reserve, California, USA - 14_0929_05_30cm (SPAdes) (version 2) | ecosystem: Environmental > Terrestrial > Soil > Grasslands ... | reverse complement strand
GACCGCGGCTACCTGTCGCCGTATTTCATCAACAATCCCGAGAAGCAGATCTGCGTGCTCGAGGATCCGTACATCCTGCTGTATGACAAGAAGATCTCGTCGATCCGCGAGCTGCTGCCGATCCTCGAGCAGGTCGCCAAGGCCGGCAAGCCGCTGCTGCTCATCGCCGAGGAAGTCGAGGGCGAGGCGCTCGCCACGCTGGTGGTGAACAACATCCGCGGCATCCTGAAGACCTGCGCCGTGAAGGCGCCGGGCTTCGGCGACCGCCGCAAGGCGATGCTCGAAGACATGGCGGTTCTCACCGGCGGCACGGTGATCAGCGAGGAGCTTGGCCTCAAGCTCGAGAACGCGACGCTGAAAGACCTCGGCCGCGCCAAGAAGGTCGAGGCGGCCAAGGAGAACACCACTATCATCGACGGCGCGGGCGACAAGAAGCTGATCGAGGCTCGCGTCAAGCAAATCCGCGTGCAGATCGAAGAGGCGACCAGCGACTACGACAAGGAGAAGCTGCAAGAGCGCGTGGCGAAGCTCGCCGGCGGTGTTGCGGTCATCAAGGTCGGTGCGGCCACCGAGGTCGAGATGAAGGAGAAGAAGGCCCGCGTCGAGGACGCGCTGCATGCGACCCGCGCCGCGGTCGAAGAGGGAATCGTCCCGGGCGGCGGTGTGGCGTTCATTCGCACCAAGCAGGTGCTGGAAGGCAAGCTCAAGGGCGACAACCACGACCAGGAGGCCGGCATCAAGATCGTGATGAAAGCGCTCGAAGAGCCGCTGCGCATCATCGTCGACAACGCCGGTTCCGAGCCTTCGGTGGTGCTCAACAAGGTGCTCGAGAACAAGGGTAACTTCGGCTTCAACGCACAGACCGAGGAGTTCGGCGACCTGGTGCAGATGGGCGTGATCGACCCGACCAAAGTCGCTCGCACCGCGCTGCAGAACGCCTCGTCCGTTGCCGGGCTGATGCTCACTACCGACGCGATGGTTGCGGAGCTGGTGGAAGAGAAGAAGGGCGGCGGCGGCCATGGCCACGGCATGCCCGACATGGGCGGCATGGGCGGCATGGACATGTAATTGCTGCCGCAGCGAAGCAAAGGGAAAGGGCCCGCCAGGGCCCTTTTCTTTTGGTGCTTGATATAATCCGCGCCTTCCAAAAAGCGCGGACCTCATTTTCCTGTTACGCCGCGCTTCCGGCACGGCCAAGTAGCTCAGTTGGTAGAGCAGAGGACTGAAAATCCTTGTGTCGGTGGTTCGATTCCGCCCTTGGCCACCAAATTTTTCAAGTAGTTGGGTCTAACTTGGATACGGACGCGCAACGCAGTTGTGTAATTTCTGTGCAATTGCGTCAGCAAATTCAACTAGACAGTCGGCGGTGCTATCGGCCGAATCTCTGCGTCCTGTTTTGGTTCAAATCGGATGATGCCGTCTCGAACCGCGGCACTCGGGGCCGCGTCAAAATAGTGGAGCGAACGCGATGTTGACCGTACACCATCTCGGCAGGTCGCAGTCGGAACGGATTGTCTGGCTCTGCGAGGAGCTGCTGCTCGACTACGAGCTGAAGCGCTACGGGCGCGACCCGGCCACTCGCCTCGCGCCGCCGGAGTACAAGGCCTTGCATCCCATCGGCACGGCGCCGGTGGTCACCGATGGGGGCCTCGTGCTGGGCGAGTCGGGCGCCATCATCGAGTACATCATCGCCAAGTACGGTGGAGGGCGGCTCGCCCGGCAAGCGGGGCACCCGGAGTTCGCGGACTACCTCTACTGGTTCCACTACGCCAATGCCAGCTTTCAGGCATTGCTGCATCGGGCGCTGGTGGCACGTCGGCTCGAGCCGCCGCCCGACCATCGCGTGCTGCTCGATCTACAGGCTCGACTCGGCCGCGCGCTCGACTTCTTGAACCGGCGCCTCGGCGAGGAGGACTACCTCGCGGGGAGCGAGCTTACCGCGGCAGACATCATGATCGTGTTCAGCCTCACCACGATGCGAACATTCACGTCGTATGACCTCAAGCCGTACCCTCACATCATTGCTTACCTGCGCCGCATTGGGGCGCGCGAGGCATATCAGCGAGCGATGCGGAAAGGGGACCCGGGGATGGCGCTGGTGCTCGACTGACGATCAGGCGTAGTGCGGTATATAGGAGGAGGACGACCTTAGCCAGTTTGGCTGTACAACTAAGCCGGCCGTTCAACGCCGTGCAATTTCTGTGTACTGACGACTGAAAAATTACACGACTCGGGCAAAGAATTGAAACGGATTTGAAGGTGGTTCGATTCCGCCCTTGGCCACCAACACCTCAAGCGACTAGCGCGGTTTCTTGAACAAGGCGCGCAAAAGCATTCCTCGGAGCGCTATCCCCAAGAGGAGACTCATTAAGAACCAGTGGATAGAAATCAGGGTACGCATCGATCGGTTTAACGATCACGATATCCTCCGGGAGGACAAGCGGCATGCCGCACACGAAAGTTGACACTAGCGGCTGCGTCCCCCGGTGTCGCAGACGGCAGTCCAGACGCCGTCGTTGAGCTCGATGTCGCTGACCAGCACCGCGCCGAACTGCACCAGGTCGCGCACCTTTTCATCCACCGCTTCGCGAGTCGGCCCGGTGATGATGCGCATCAGCCCCGCCACCTCGACCTTGCAGGCCGCCACGTTCACCTTCGGGTTGGTGCACGAGGCCATCCACTTGTCGCCCACCTGGGTGATGTGCGAAATGACCTCGGCGCCGCCCTTGGCGAGCCGGTCCAGCGCTTCTTCGACCGACGCCTTGCTGGACCCGGACACGATCAGGTTCGCTCCGGCCTCGAAGATCTTGGCCGGCGCTGCGGTGGTCTTTTCGTGGCGCGCTTTCTTGGCGCCGTGCTCGACGATGGGTGAATCCTCCGTGGAAAAGAGGTCGAGGTTGGTCTCGTCGGGGTCGGAGGCGCGAGGGCTCTTGCTGCGCCGCGGCGCGTCGGCCGAGCGCTCGAGGCGGGCGCCCTCGGCAACCGCATACACCTCATGCTCGCGCACGTGCTTGTCGGTGCGGGTGCCAAGAACGGTAAACAGGCTCGCGTAGTCCCTCGAGAGGTGCGACACCACCTCGTAAAAGGAGCGCGAGGCGAGCAACTGCCCGGGCTTGGCAAAGCTCATCACCCGCTGCGCCACGTTGATGCCGTCGCCAAGGATGTTCATCTGCGCGTTGATGTCCCAGACCAGCCTGACCGGCCCCAGGTTGATCCCCATGCGCGCCGAGAGAATGTCGGGCGGGAGCGAGGCGATGTTTTTGCGCACCGCGATTCCCACGGAGAGAGCGTCCTCCGGGTCGCCGAGGAAGGCGATCGCGGCGCCGTCGCCGGTGTCGAGCACGATGAAGTCGCGTGGCGGCACGGGCTCCAGAGCGCGCGCGAGGAGCTCGTTGAACGTCTGTTTCATGTGCTGCTGGTCGCCTACCGAGCGCTTCGAATAGTCGACGATGTCGAGGAACATGACGCTGCAGACCAGCGTGCGGATGGTGGTTTCAGCCATCAGGCGCGCTCAGCGATGAGCACCACGTTGGAACCTCCGAAGGCGAAGGAGTTGGACATCACTGCGCGCGGCGGGGCGACGCGCTCGGCGCGCAGCCGGACGTGGCGCACGCGGCAGGCCGGGTCCGGCTGCTCGAGAAAGGCGGTCGGCGCGAGGACGCCTTTCTCGAGAGCGAGAAGCGCCACCGCGAACTCGAGCGCCCCGGCGCCGCCGAGCAGGTGGCCGTGCAGCGACTTGGTCGAGCTGACCGGCACGTCGCTGGCGGCGGCTCCGAACACGACGTTGATCGCCTCGGCCTCGACGACATCGCCGACCGCAGTCGCGGTGCCGTGGGCGTTGATGTAGCCGATCGCGTTGGGCTCGAGGCCCGCTTCGATGAGCGCCTCGCGCATCGCCCGGACTTGCCCGTCGCGGTCCGGGCGCGACATATGCGCCGCGTCGCAGGAGTTGCCGTACGCGGTCAGAAGCGCGTGGATCGGCGCGCCGCGCGCGCGCGCCCGCGACTCTTCTTCGAGCACGAATGCCGCCGCGCCCTCGCCGAGCACCAGGCCCGCGCGGCGCTTGTCGAACGGCTTGCAGCTCGCGGCCGGATCGGCGGCATCAGCGGGCGCGAGCGTTCGCAGCGCCTGCCATGCGGCGAGAGTGCCCGGCGTCAGCAGCGCCTCGGAGCCGCCGGCTACGATCGCGTCGGCGCGGCCCGCCATGATGGTGCGCATCGCCTCGCCGAGCGCCATGGCCGAGGACGAGCATGCGGTCGAGAAATTGGCGAACGGCCCGCGCAGACCGTGCCGCACGGCGACGTTCGAGCCGGCGGCGTTGTTCATCGCCATCACCACGGTCAGCGGGCGCACGCGCCACTCTCCGGCGCCGTAGACGTGCTTGTAGGCGCCCTCGAGCGTATGCGCGCCCCCCATGCCGGTGCCCCAGTACACGCCGATGCGGTCGCGGTCTGCCGCCGACAGATCCAGGCGGCTCGCGGCGAGCGCCTGGGCCGCGGCGGCCAGCGCGAACTGCGACACGCGGTCGATATTCACCGCCTCGGCTTCGTTGAACAGCGGCGCAGGATTCCAGTCGACCAGCGCGCCGACCTGCACGCCCGAGCCTTGCGCCAGGCTTTCGGGCAGGCGGCGGATACCGGAGCGCCCTTCCGCGAGCGCCGCGTGGAATTCGGCCAGCGATTTGCCGAGGGGGGAAACGACGCCAGCCCCGGTAACCGCGACGCGGCGTGCGGCCATCCTCGATCGGCTCAACCCTTGCCGGCGGCGGCGAGCGCGTCGACGATGTGACGCTCGAGGTCGGCGAGAGTCTTGATGCCCTTCAGGTTCTCGTCGGAAACGCTGACGCCGAACTCCTCCTCGACCTTGAACATGAACTCGATGAAGCTGAGCGAGTCGATGCCGAGCGTGTCGAGCTGCACATGCGGGTCGAGGCTCTTCGGGTCGATGGAGAACTCCTTCGCGGCGAGATCCTGGATGCGGGCAAGCGTGCTCATGCGGAGGGCATTATAGCGCCTATAATTTACGGACTTACGCTCGCTCCGCGCCGCGCCGTGTCACTTTATGCTCTCGGCCTGAACCATCAGACAGCTCCGCTCGCGGTACGCGAGCGCGTGGTGTTCCACGTCGAGCGCCTGCGCGAGGCGCTCGCCGAGATGAAGCGCGGCCTCGCCCAGGAGGCGGCGATCCTTTCGACGTGCAACCGCACCGAGCTGTACGTCTCGAGCGAGCAACCGCAGGCCGTCGCCGCGTGGCTCGCGCAGTATCACCGCTTGGGCCCCGGCGAGCTCGCCTCGTACCTTTATACCTTCCACAAGGAACAGGCGGTACGCCATGCGTTCCGGGTCGCTTCGGGCCTGGACTCGATGGTGCTCGGCGAGCCGCAGATCCTCGGCCAGATGAAGGAAGCGGCGCGCGCCGCCGAGTCGGCCGGAACGCTCGGCACGGTGCTGCACAGGCTTTTCCAGCGCTCGTTTGCCGTCGCCAAGGAAGTACGCTCGACCACTCGCGTGGGCGCAAACAGCGTTTCCATGGCCACGGCGGCCGTCAAGCTCGCGGCCCGCATCTTCCCGAGCCTGAAAGACCAGAACGTGCTCCTCATCGGTGCCGGCGAAATGGTCGAGCTGTGCGCGACGCACTTCGCCGCGCAGGGCCCGGCGCGCCTCACGGTCGCGAACCGCACGCTCGAGCGCGCGGCGCGTCTCGCGCACCGCTTCAACGGCCGCTCGATCGAGCTGAAGTCGCTGGCCGAGCACCTGCACGAGCACGACATCGTCGTCTCCTCCACCGCCTCTTCGCTGCCGATCCTCGGCAAGGGGCTGGTCGAGCGCGCGCTGCGCGCGCGGCGCCGGCGGCCGATGTTCATGGTCGATCTCGCCGTGCCGCGCGACATCGAGCCCGAGGTGGGCGAGCTCGACGACGTATTCCTCTATACGGTGGACGACCTGGCGGAGATCGTGTCGCTGAACCTCGATGCGCGCCGCTCGGCGGTCGACCAGGCCGAGGCGATCATCGAGTCGCAGGTCGGCCAGTTCATGCACTGGATGCAGGCGCGCGAGAGCGTGCCGCTGATCCGCGCGCTGCGCGAGCATGCCGAGCACGCGCGGCGCGGCGAGGTGGAGCGGGCGCTGAAGCTCCTGCAGCGCGGCGAGGACGCGGCGCGGGTGCTCGAATCGCTGTCGCAGGCGCTCACCAACAAGCTGATGCACGGCCCCACGCAGGCGCTGAACGACGCTGCCGGAGACGAGCGCCGCGCCCTCGCCGATACGCTGGCGCGCCTGTTCCGCGTCAAGTGAAGCCGACGCTGCGCACCAAGCTCGACAGCCTGGTCGGGCGCCTGGAGGACCTCAACGGCCTGCTGGCCGCGGAGGGGGCGACGCGGGACCTCGAGCAGTTCAGGAAGCTCTCGCGGGAGCATTCCGAGCTGACCGGCATCGTCGCGCTCTACGAGCGCTTCCGCCAGGCGGAGCGCGATGCCGAGGCCGCCAGGGAGATGGCCGCCGACGCCGCGATGAGGTCGTTCGCCGACGACGAGCTCAAGGCGGCGCGCGGCAGCATGGAGAAGCTCGAGGCCGATCTGCAGAAGGCGCTGCTGCCCAGGGACCCGAACGACGAGCGCAACGTCTTCCTCGAGGTCCGCGCCGGCACCGGCGGCGACGAGTCGGCGCTCTTCGCCGCCGACCTGTTCCGCATGTACACGCGCTACGCCGAGCGGCAGGGCTGGCAGGCCGAGATCATCTCGGAGAGCCCCTCCGAGCTGGGCGGCTACAAGGAAGTGATCGCGAAGATCGTCGGCCAGGGCGCCTACTCCAGGCTCAAGTTCGAGTCCGGCGGGCATCGCGTGCAGCGCGTTCCGCAAACCGAAGCGCAGGGCCGCATCCATACCTCGGCGTGCACCGTGGCCGTCCTTCCGGAAGCCGATGCGCTCGACGAGGTGGTGCTGAACCCCGCGGAGTTGCGCGTCGACACGTTTCGCGCTTCGGGCGCCGGCGGCCAGCACGTCAACAAGACCGAGTCGGCGATCCGCGTCACCCACCTGCCGACCGGGATCGTGGTCGAGTGCCAGGACTCGCGCTCGCAGCACAAGAACCGCGAGAAGGCGCTCGGCGTGCTCGCGGCGCGCATCCGCGACAAGCAGCTGCGCGAGCAGCAGGCGAAGACCGCCTCGACGCGCAAGCTCCTGATCGGCTCGGGCGACCGCTCCGGGCGCATCCGCACCTACAACTTTCCGCAGGGCCGCGTCACCGACCACCGCATCAACCTCACGCTCTACAAGATCGACCGCATCATGGACGGCGAGCTCGACGAGCTGATCGGCGCGCTCTCGGCCGAGCAGCAGGCCGAGCAGCTCGCGCAGCTCGCCGAAGAAGCGGCTTGACGGTACAGGAAGCGCTCAGCGCCAGCGGGATCGAGGCGCGCGAAGCGCGCCTGCTTCTCGCCGAGGCAGCGGGGTTTTCCCAGGCAAGCGTGCTGGCGCATCCGGAACGCGAGCTGCCGTCCGATGTGGAAAAAAGATTTCTTCAGTTCACGCTTCGCCGCGGCAACGGGGAACCCGTGGCCTACATCGTCGGCCACAAGGAGTTCTACGGCCTGAGCCTCACGGTCAATCCGGCGGTGCTCATCCCGCGGCCGGAGACCGAGCTGCTGGTGGATCTCGCGCTGCAGCTCGAGTTCTCGTCGATCGCCGACCTGGGTACCGGCAGCGGCGCGATCGCTCTCGCGATCAAGCGCCAGCGGCCGAAGGCGCACGTGGTCGCAACCGACTCGAGCGCGGCCGCGCTCGCTGTAGCGCAGCGCAACGCCGTGAAGCATGGCCTGGAGGTCGAGTTCCGGCACGGCCGGTGGCTCGAGCCGCTTGCGGGCGAGCGCTTCGACCTCATCGTGGCCAACCCGCCGTATGTCGCGGCAAACGATCGCCACTTGGCGCACTTGCACTTCGAGCCGATGGATGCCCTCATCGGAGGAAGCGATGGCCTTGATGAGATCAGGGAAATTGCCTGCGCCGCGCCGGGCCATCTCGCGACAGGAGGGCGGCTGCTGCTCGAGCACGGCATGGGGCAGGAGCGGGCGGTTCGCGAGCTGCTCGACCTGGCGGGACTTGAAGAGATCGAGAATTGGCCCGATCTGGCACGTATCCCCAGAGTCACGGGCGGGAAGGTAAAATGACCAGCATGGATATCCAACAGCGAATCAAGGACCAGGTGACGGGACATCGCGTCGTGCTCTACATGAAGGGAACCCCGCAGCTCCCGCAGTGCGGCTTCTCGCAGCTGGCGATCCAGATCCTGGACGCCTGCGGCGTGCAGGATCCCTACACGGTCAACGTGCTCGCAGACGCCGAGATCCGTCAAGGCATCAAGGAGTACGCCAACTGGCCGACGATCCCGCAGCTCTACGTCAACGGCGAATTCGTCGGCGGCTCGGACATCATGCGCGAGATGTACCAGTCCGGCGAGCTGCAGAGGCTAATCCAGGAAGCCAAGCAGCAGGCGTAGCGTCTGCTTCACCTGCCCGAGGTAGCCGCCACCGAAGAGGTTCAGGTGGTTGAGCAGGTGGTATAGGTTGTAAAGGTGTTTGCGTTGCCGGTATCCGCTCTCTAGCGGGTAATTTTCGTTGTAGGAAGCATAGAACGCCGGCGGAAATCCTCCGAATAGCTCCGTCATGGCAAGGTCGGCTTCATGGTCGCCGTAATACACGGCCGGGTCGAAAACTACCGGGCCGCCGGCCACAAAGCCCGCATTGCCGCGCCAAAGGTCGCCGTGCAGCAGGCAGGGCAGTGGCTGATGACCGGCGAGCAGTTCGAGGAGATTTTTCTCTTCAAGATCGAAGCCATTCTTACGGGCAAGCTCGAGCTGGGGCCTTAGCCTCCGGTCGCGCCAGAATTCACTCCAGTCGTCGCACCAGCCGTTCTGCTGCGGAGTCGCGCCGATATAGTTGTCGCGATGCCAGCCGAAGCGCGGCCCGGCGTGGCGATGCGCCGCGGCGAGCATCCTGCCCAAGGCGGCGAAGTCGCCTTTCGACTGCAGCTCGAGATACTCGAGTACCAGAAAGGCCCGCCCGCCGTCCACGCCCTGCGAGACCACCTCTGGAACGCGCAACCCTGCCAGCTTGAGCGCTTGCAGGCCTTCGGCCTCCGCCGCGAAAGCGTCGGCGCGAGCGGCGGTGCCCGTTTTCACGAAACGCTGCACGCCGCCGGGTCAGACCGACAGGCGCAGGTTCGCCATCGACAGGCGATCGAGCAGGATCTGCATGAAAGCGCGGTCGAACTTGGCGCGGCAGCCCTCCGAGGCCCGCGCCAGATTCTGCGTCGGCACCGAGATGATGTCGGCATTGCTCGCCACGGTGATGTCGGCGCCGCGCGGGGCGCGGTCCTTGTGCGAGAGATACGCCATTTCGCCGAACGGTTCGCCGGCGCCCAGCAGGTTGAGAAGCCTGCCGTTCTTGGTCACCTTCACCTGGCCGCGCGCGAGGATGCAGAAGAAATCCCCAGGCTCGCCTTCCTTCATCAGGGCCTCGCCCTCGGCGGCCTGGCGCCAGGTCGAGATGCGGGCGACTTCCCAGAGCTCCGCGTCCGAGAAATTCTGGAAGAACGGCAGCTTGCGCAGCGTGTCGAACTTGTCGGTGTCGGCGAAAGGCTCGCCCGTCTGGCCGCGCTGATAGCGGGCGCGGAACAGCGCGGCGAGATCGAGCGAGAATTCCTCCCAGTGGCGGTAGCGCGTGCCGAGGTCTTTCGCCATCGCGCGCAGAACGAGCGCATCGAGCCCGGCCGGGATCTCGTGCCGGAACGCCGACGGCGGCTCGGCCTCGACGTTGGTGATCTGGTAGATCAGCGTGAAGTTGTTGGTGGCGCGGAACGGCAGCCGGCCGGTGAGCAGGTTGTACAGCACCACGCCCATCGAGTAGATGTCGGTCTGGTGGTCGAGCGGCTGCTCCTTCACCTGCTCGGGCGACATGAAAGCCGGCGAGCCGATCGCGCTCACCTGGGTCGTGAAGCTCGACGAAATGAGCGCGGCGCCGAAGTCGGTGATCTTCACGTCGGTCTCGCCGGTGTGCAGGATGTTGGCCGGCTTGATGTCGCGGTGGATGATGCCCAGCGTCTGCGCGTAGTGGAGCGCGCGCGTGCACTTGAACACGATCTCGATGGCGCGCTCGACCGGCAGCAGCGCCTCCGGGCGGCAAAACCTGTCCAGCGTGCCGCCGTCGACATATTCCATCACGATGTAATTCAGCTTCTCCTCGGCGACCGCGTCGTAGATCTGGCAGATGTGCGGGTGATGGAGCTTCCCGGCGAGCGAAGCCTCGGTGAGGAACAGCTTCTTGTAGCGCTTGCCGCGATCGGGATCCTGGAATTGCTCCGGAAAGGCCACCTTGATCGCGACGTCGCGCGCAGTAAAGG
>Ga0209376_1005598_pt1 | contig 10394 bp, 6 predicted proteins | sample GraSoiAngelo_134_FD_185891 | JGI IMG/M metagenome (GOLD analysis project Ga0209376, IMG submission 185891) | Grasslands soil microbial communities from the Angelo Coastal Reserve, California, USA - 14_0929_05_30cm (SPAdes) (version 2) | ecosystem: Environmental > Terrestrial > Soil > Grasslands ... | reverse complement strand
CACACGATGGATCGTCCTCTCGGCGTTGGCGGCCCTGACGGGCTTCATGGTTGCCGGTTTATTTGAGTACAACTTTGGTGATTCCGAGGTCTTATTGTTGTTTTTATTCATCGTATCCATTCCCTATGGACTAAGGACGGGAGAGGCGGCGGATGTTTAAGAAGATCCTCATAGCGAATCGCGGTGAAATTGCAGTTCGGGTGATTCGCGCGTGCCGAGAAATGGGTATCGCCACCGTTGCCGTGTATTCCGAAGCGGATCGGGGCGGGCTCCATGCGCGTATGGCTGATGAGGCGTACGCGATTGGCCCCGCACCTTCCCGTGAAAGTTATCTTGTCATAGGCAAGATCATCGATGCCGCCAAGCGGGCAAATGCCGACGCCATTCATCCCGGCTATGGATTTCTTGCCGAGAATGCTGCGTTTGCTCAGGCTTGCGAAGATGCGCAGATCACGTTCATTGGTCCTTCGCCGGCATCGATCGCATTAATGGGTTCCAAAATAGAATCGCGGCGCGCCGTCGCAAAATACGGTGTGGAATCGGTTCCGGGCACACTTGATCCCATCAACGCGGATGCAGAAGCGCGGTCGATTGCCGCGTCGGTGGGATATCCGATCATGATCAAGGCTTCGGGCGGTGGCGGCGGAAAGGGTCTTCGCCGGGTTCGTGACGAACTGGAATTGGAAAGCGCCTTGAGGAATACGCGCTCCGAGGCGTTAGCCGCGTTTGGCGACGATTCTATCTACATCGAGAAATTCGTGGAGAGACCACGGCACGTCGAAATCCAGGTCATTGCGGATCGGTACGGAAACGCCATTTATTGCGGCGAACGCGAATGCACGATTCAGCGCAGGCATCAGAAGGTGATCGAGGAATGTCCTTCGCCAATTATGAATCCTGATCTTCGGCGTCGCATGGGCGAGGCCGCGCTGAAGGTTGCAAAAGCGGCGAACTACTACAATGCCGGGACTGTCGAATTCCTCGTGGATCCGGAGCGCCGGTTTTACTTTCTGGAAATGAACACCAGACTTCAAGTCGAACATCCGGTAACGGAATTGGTAACAGGTTTAGACCTGGTCCAACTTCAGATTCGTTTGGCAGCCGGTGAGAAACTGCCGCTCGTCCAAGATGATGTGACCATGCGTGGGGCGGCTATCGAATGCCGGATTTATGCGGAAGATCCGGACAACAACTTCTTTCCATCTCCCGGTGAAATCGTCATGTTACAGACACCTTCGGGACCAGGGGTCCGTGATGACAGCGGAGTTTATGAAGGCTGGACCGTGCCGATCGAGTACGATCCGCTTATTTCAAAGCTTGCGACATGGGGCGCTACGCGCGAGGAAGCCATTCGACGGATGCAGCGCGCATTACGCGAATACCATGTCGAAGGAATCAAGACAAACATTGGTTTCTTTGTCGAGATTCTCCAATATCCGGATTTTTTGAAAGGTGACTTCGATACCGGCTTCATCGATCGCTGGCTGGCAAGCCGAACGCATCAAACGAAAATAACTCAAGACGAGCGGGCCGTTGCGGCGGTGGCGGTGGCGCTGTTCCGCTCCGAGCAGTCTCGAGGGCCGTCCGAGTCGAGGGCCCAACAAACCAGTGCGTGGAAGGTTGATGGACGGAGACGGGTGCTCAGATAATTTTGAAAATCCTTCCTACTGGCTCTTGCCCGCCGCGGCGAGAATCCTCTCGGCGAGATAATTCATCACGGTTGCTTTATTCCGTGCGGCTTCCGAGAAGGCGTTCTTCAGCGTCTGGTCTTTCCGGGAGACGGGTGCTCAGATAATTTTGAAAATCCTTCCTACTGGCTCTTGCCCGCCGCGGCGAGAATCCTCTCGGCGAGATAATTCATCACGGTGGCTTTATTCCGTGCGGCTTCCGAGAAGGCGTTCTTCAGCGTCTGGTCTTTCCGATTGAAAATGACCTGGCGCACCTGCGTCTGGACCCGAGCATCGGAGAGATCCTTCTGTCCCCCGGCGTCTTTCTCCATTAATTTCAGGATGTGGAAACCGAAGCGGGTTTCGATCACCTGCGGGAAAGTTTCCCCTAGCCGTATTTTTTGAACGGCCTGCGCCAGTCTTGGATCAATGTTTTCAATCGCCTGCAGCGGCTGGAATTTCAGATCCCCACCGTTGGGACCCGAGCTCGGATCTTCAGAGGATTCCTTCGCTACAGTTGCGAAATCTCTTCCGCCCTGGACCTCCTTCAGTAAGCGCGCCGCCTTTTGCTTGGCTTCGTCCGGGCTCTTCGCATCGTCGTTTTTTCCATTACGGAGATCGGGGTCGGCGACGGGAGTTACGAGGATATGCGCAATGTGATAACTCTCGGGAAGATTGAAGCTATCTTTATTTTTCTCGTAGAAATTTTTGATCTCCGCATCCGTTACCGAGATCTTCGACGTGATCTCTAACTCTCGGGAAGATTGAAGCTCTCTTTATTTTTCTCATAGAAATTTTTGATCTCCGCATCCGTTACTGAGATCTTCGACGTGATCTCTTTGTTCACGAGCTTATCGATCGTGATACTTTTCCGGAGTTCGTTCCGGATATCATCGATCGTCATCTTCTGTTCTTTGAGCAGGTCCTTAAACTTTTCCTCGGTGTATTGGTTTTTGAATTCATTGAACTTGACGTCAACTTCTGCATCCGTCGCACTCAAGCCGGCGGTGGAAGCCATCTCGAGCAGAATTTGGTCGTTGATCAATTGGTTGAGGACTTGAAGCTTAAGATCTTGCGCTTCCTCCGCCGACGGCGGCTGTTCGGCTCCATTTAACCGATTCTGGAACTGCTTTTCCAATTGCGCGGTAGTTATATCTTTGCCGTTCACGCGCGCAACGACGTCGGCAGACGCTTTAGAGGCCGAACCGCACGATGCTAAGACTAACAAAGCGGCGATCAGGGCCGAAATGGACAAACATTTCATTAGGAAGGCTCCGTCATCCGAGAAGTACTGCCATTCTAGCACACTCTCGCGCTTGCGCTTCGCGGAGCGGCGCTACAGTTACCACGCTCGATAACTTTCAAAGTGACCCACTACGCGCAGTTGAGGGTTCAGGTCCCAGTCAGAGTACCTATGGTATACTTTCGGGTTATTTCATAAGGAGATTGCCTTCATGGCGCGCTGCGAAATCTGTAACAAGGGCCCGCTGTACGGCCATCGGATAAGCCACGCCCATAATCTGACGAAGAGGCGTTGGAATCCGAACCTTCAGCGTGTTCGGGTCGTTGTTGGTAAAACCCACAAGAGCATGCGGGTTTGTACTAATTGCATCCGCTCCGGCCGGGTGACTAAAGCCTAAATTTCTCCTCAGATTGCTACCTTCTTAACAAGTTGCGTCTAAGGTATTGGAGCAGCGTAGGTTATATGAAGGTGCGGGTCCTCATGTTGGTACTGCTGGTACCATATTGGCTCAATGCGGAACAGCAGTACTACGGCACTCGCGTAGCCAGCCTTACGCTTTCAGGAACGGAATCGCAAACCGACCTCGAGCTTCTGCCGATTCGTCCCGGGGACGTCATTACCACGGACAACATCCGTTCATCCACGACTTGCTGAAAGCTGAAGGATATTTTGAAGCCGCGATCACGCCCAAATATCAACTCGAGGAAGCCTCGCAACTGGCGTTCGTGACGCTGAGCGTCACTCCCGGACATAAAGCAAAAGTAGGCAGCGTTCGAGTGCAGGGAGGACTGCAAACGTTCTCCCAAAAAGAGTTGCTCGATGCATTCAATTTCAAAAGCGGCGACGAATATTCCGCGAGTCGGGCTGAAAAGGGTCAGGCAAATATCCGCGCCAAGTTCTCGGAGTTAGGCTTTTTGAATACGAAAGTCACAGAAAATCGCATGTACCAGTCCTCGACGAATACGGTCGACATTGATGTGGTGATCGAACCGGGCCAATTCACGCTTGTCGAGACGCCGGGATTCAAAATTTCAAATAAGAAATTGCGGGAACTCGTGCCCGTTTTCGAAGAGGGCTCGGTCGATGAGGATCTTGTCGAAGAAGGCCGCGCGCAGATTCTCCGCTATATGCAACAGGAAGGCTACTTCGAAGCCATGGTTGGGAAGGACTTGATCCCTGCGCCTCTAGACAATGCCATTCAGATCAACTATCCGATCGAGCCCGGTGTGAAACACGAAATCCTAGCGGTAGCAATTGAAGGCAATCAACATTTCAGCACCGACGACATTCGAGCACGCATGAAGGTTCGAAAAGGACAGCTTTTGAATCCAAGTTTCTTCAGCCCGGAAGCGCTTAATGAGGATGTCCGGACGATTGAGACGATGTATCGCAATGCCGGCTTCGAAGGAACCGTCGTCAAAGGCAATTACGCAGAGGTCGATCATAGCATCAACATCATGATCGAAATTCAGGAAGGGCGCCAGGTGCCGATCGATTCTATTGTGATCGTGGGGAATTCCGCCATCTCCGAACCCGAATTGCGCAAAGCGATGCAACTGAAGGAAGGAGATCTCTACACACCGTTGGTGGTGGACCGAGCGCGTGCTGCCGTTACCCAGTACTACTACGCGCGCGGTTACGCGGATGCTCGCGTCGAGCGTAGCGTGATGGATGACGAATCGAATCACGGGATGCGCGTCGCATTTGTGATAACGGAAGGGGAGTCTTATCAAATCGGCAGGATTTTCGTGGAGGGAAATACATTAACGAAGGACAAAATCATCCATCGAAATAGCCGTCTCTATCCAAATACTCCTTACAATCCGGAAGTGGTTCTCGAAGGTCAACGGCGTCTGTATGCCACCGGCTTGTTCACCAGGGTCGACATCGTAACATTGTCGGAAATGGAACCGCACACACGCGATCTATTAATTCAGGTCGAAGATGCAAAACCGATTTTGCTCACTTACAGTATCGGCTACCAGGAGTACGAACGCGTGCGGGGCACGGTCGAAATCTCTCACAACAATTTGTGGGGCCTCGATCGTTCAATCAGCTTTCGAGTTCGAGGCAGCCTCAGGGAGCGGCTTGCTCAATCGACATTTCGTGAACCGCGGTTGTTCAATCACGACCTCGATGGTTTCGCCTCTGCGTTCTTTGAACACACGCAACGACCCTCTTTTACCGCGAACCGGCTCGACTTTTCATTGCAAACTCTGAAGCGTTTCTCCCCTAGCCAAAACTTTCTGTTTACGATGGGGTATCAGACGGTCGACCTGGAGGATATTCGTGTGAATCCTCTGGCAGAAAAACTTAAAACGGAACGGGGCATTTTCCAAATCGCGCGGTTCGGCACGTCCTACGTTCAAGACCGCCGAAACGATCCATTGAATCCGACTACAGGTTCGTTCAATACGACGACATTTCAGATCGCAAGCCGTGCCTTTGGTTCTGAATTGAATTTCACTTCGTTGTATAACCTGTACAGTTTTTATACCCCGGTTCCTCGCGGAGTACTCGCAACCTCGGTTCGTCTAGGGTGGAACCATCCTTTCGGAGGTACAACATCATTGCCACCCACGGAACGCTATTTCGCAGGTGGGTCGACAACACTCAGGGGTTTTTCATTCGACGATGCGGTACCTGAGGGCGGCTACGCGATGACGATCGGTAATTTCGAATATCGGACCCCCTTGGGCATCATTCCCATTAAGGGTTTGGGCGCCGCTCTTTTTTACGATACTGGTAATGTATTTTCAACGTTGTCGGATATCCATCTCAGTCAGTTTACGCACACCGCCGGATTCGGCCTCCGCTACCAGACCCCACTCGGCCCGGTGCGCATCGACGTTGGAATCAATTTGAATCCAAAGCTCAGATTCAGAGTGCAAGATCTATCTACCCTCAAGCCGGGCGAACCGTTATATAGGAGAGAGGACCGCTTTAAGGTGTTCTTCACGCTGGGGAATCCTTTTTAGCTTATGAAACGGGTGCTGCTGCTTTTGTATTGTTTGTCGTCGCCGTTCGCCATTCGTGCGGAGGTGATCGATCGCATTGTGGCTGTCGTTGACGGGCACATCATCACGGCGAGTGACATGCGCCAGCAGCGTGAGATCCGGGGAACGCTCGGCGACAAGCCGATTGAGGATGAGGCGGCGCTTCTCCAGCACGTGATCGATGATTACCTGATCGAAACGAATATGACGGATGTTACCGCCGACGTTACCGATGGCGAAGTCGATGCCGAAATGCGTAAGTTCGGCCCCGGTTCCGACTTGCCGCCAGCGAAAGTTCGCGAAGCGGTCCGTCTGCGTATTCGGATGCGAAAGTATTTCGACAAGCGCTGGGGAGAGTCCATTCATCCTACGGACGAAGATATCCGCCGTTATTACGAAAACGTATTTGTTCCGGCCGCGAAAGAACGCGGCCTGGCGGCCATCCCGACGCTGGAAAGCGTCGCGGACTCGGTTCGGAACAATGTTTTTCAGGAAGCTTTGAACCACGAGATCAATATCTGGCTGGAAGCGATTCGCAGAAAGAGCAAGATTGAGATTTTTAAATAGGCGCAGCATTGTTCTGGTTCTTGTTGTCCTGGCGCTCATCGTGGGGGCGCTGGCAGGCGGCATTGTTGTGTATCTGAACTCACCGGCTTTCAAGGACCGAGTGCATCAGTATGTTGTGCATGAAATCGAGCGGAGAACCGGCGCCACAGTAACACTCAAGAACTTGGAGTGGAGCTTCCGGCACAGACGGGTCTGGCTGGACGATCTGACCTTACGCGGTCTCGAGCCCGCAGAAGAAGAGCCCCTGGCTCACTTCAGACGCATCGATGTCGGTTTAAACCTCCGAATGCTGTTCGAGAAGAAGATCGACCTCTTCGAACTGACGTTTAGCGGCAGACGGGTCTGGCTGGAGGATCTGACCTTACGCGGTCTTGAGCCCGCAGACGAAGAGCCCCTGGCTCACTTCAGACGCATCGATGTCGGTTTAAACCTCCGAATGCTGTTCGAGAAGAAGATCGACCTCTTCGAACTGACGTTTAGCGGCCCGGAATTTCACATTATTGTGGGGCCGGACGGAAGGACCAACATTCCATCACCAGCGCGAGGGCCCGGAGGAAATCCTTTCGGTTTCGAAATCTCCATCAAAAACTTCAATGTGATCGGCGGCGCGGCGCTCCTGAATGAGCGGAGGATCAACCTCAATTTTTCGACCCAAAACGTAGCAGCCGTTCTGAACTACAACGCGGGGCGCGAAGTTCTTGAAAGTCATTTCCGTTACGACGGGATCCTCGACCGGTCTTCCCAAGCTCAGCGCTCGATTCCCTACACTCTTGCCGCGGACGCGGACTATACTCGCGCGACCCTGGTTGCCCATAAGATTTCCATCACTTCGGGTCGTACCGCAGTACGGCTCCAAGGCAGGATCAACCAGTTGTTGAGCCGAAATATTTCGGGAAAGCTCGCATACAGCGGCAACGTTCAGGTTCCATTTCTGAATTATTTCTTCCCCGAGGACACCTTTGCCGGCAACGCCGAGGTAGCCGGATTTCTCGAATTCGCTTCCGGTTATTTTTCCACGCAAGGTCAAACATCAGCGAACGAAGTGGATTTCGATGGATGGCACGCAGGCAAATCGGCAGGCGAATACGCCTACGGGTACCCGGAAAAACGCCTCACGGTTCACAACATGAAGACCGCCGTGGCCGGCGGTTCCGTCACCGGCGATATTGTTGTTGAAAATCTTCCTGGACCCTCGCGAACGAATCTTAATGTTCGTTACGCGCAAATCGATGCTGCGGCTCTTGTACGTGTGTATCCGTGGGATCGAAAATACCGGGTCTTCTCAAATCTGACGGGTACATTGAACGGCTGGTTCGAAGGACGGCTCGCCCGATTTGAATTTGGCGGAAATGCAGATCTGGCCAGTTACAGTCCACCGCGGGCGCCCGAGGTTATTCCTCTGCCGCTGGACGGCAGGAGCGATTACCAACTCAGTCCCGGCAAGGCGCGTGTGGCCAATGCGGACGTGAGGCTGTTTTCAACTACCGTGAGAGCTGACGGGCTGATTCAACCCGAGATGTCTGATCTGAAGGTGAATCTGGCTTCATCGAATTTAAAGGACATCGCATTCGTTTACGCGGATGCGAACGGAGAAGGGACTTTCGACGGACGCCTGACCGGTGCAATTCCCAAGCCCGTCCTTGACGGAGAATTCACACTTGCGAATCACGTATTTCGCCAATGGAAAATCCAAGAGGCATCGGGCGGGGTGCGTCTCGATACTCCTTCGGAGGTCGCCGTTCTCAGAAACGTTCGAATTAATTACGGCGAATCCCAATTGCTGGTCAACGGGGAATTCACACTTGCGAATCACGTATTTCGCCAATGGAAAATCCAAGAGGCATCGGGCGGGGTGCGTCTCGATACTCCTTCGGAGGTCGCCGTTCTCAGAAACCTTCGAATTAATTACGGCGAATCCCAATTGCTGGTCAACGGGAGCACAGCACTTTCAGGCTCAACGGCGGATCTGCGAGTGCAATCGAGCCGCGTATCAGCGCAAGATCTTCGATCATTCATTAATCGCACTTTCGACGGAAGTTTTGCCGGTGACGTTCATGTCTCTTCACTTGCGCCTACAGTAAAAGTTGAGGGCGACATTCGAGCAGAGAATTTGTCCATCGATAACCACGCCATAGGAAACGCTCATGGGTATGTCCGGTATTCGGAACCGGTCATTGAGATCGACCAGCTCGCGATTCAGCGAAATGATTCGACGCTCACGGGCAACGTCACGCTCAATCGCGCCAACGACGCTTTGAAATTCTCGGCGCGTGTAAATTCGGTTGATCTGGCAACATTCTACCCAGCCGGCTTGCCCGATGTTATTCAAGGTGTCATCCGGCAGGCGAACGTTCGCGGAGAGGGAACCACAAAACAGCCGAATATCAGCGGTAGCGGAACAATCCAAAATCTGTCGATTCAGGGCGAGATTTTCCCACAGGCTCAGGTCGAACTGGCTTCGATGGGATCGAAGTTGGATCTGAGGCTGAATACCGGCAAGAACATTAATCTCACGGCACAACTGGACACCGCGGCAACCGGTTATCCGTTCACAGCGCAAGCGAAATTCATACAATATCCGGTCGAGAGGCTCGCCAGGATTCCAGCTACGGTTACCGCGACGGGAAACGTGACTTTGTCCGGGCTATTGACAGACCGCACGCGTTTGCGGGGACAAGGACAGATTGAAGCGGCCGATTTGCGTCTTCAGGATGTGCCGGATGTGCCGCTTCAGACGACCAAACCGTTTACTATCGAGTTCAATTCCGACCGGCTGAACCTCATCGGCGTCACGCTGAAGGGTGAGGCGACTCAAGTCAACGTTGCAGGCACAATTGCTTTTACCGAACACACGCCGGTCAACCTCGATGTGAGCGGGCAACTGGATTTGGCCTTGCTTGGAGTCGCCTCTCGGGAATGGAAGCCGGGCGGATCGGTAAATGTTCAGGTTGCGCTGACAGGAACCCCACAGATGCCGGACCTTCGTGGAGTTGCGCACATCAACAACGGTTCTTTCCGGCGCGAGCGTTTCTTCGCCAGCTTGACGAATGTCAACGGCGACGTATTCTTCAATCGCGATCAGGTCAACCTTTCCAATGTTACCGGCCAGGTCAGCGGCGGGACAGTCCGGGCACAAGGAACAGGCTTACTCGAACGCGGCGGATTGCAATCGATGAACATTCACATCGACGCAGACAACGTGCGTTTTCGGTATCCCGAAGGTCTGCGCACGGTGGTCGACGGCAGTTTGGACCTGCGAGGCAACTGGGCATCCCCGCGTCTTGAAGGCAGGGTTCAGATCGAAAGCCTCTCATACCGCAGCAGCTTCGAAGAATTTCTTGCGCTCTTGACGGAACGTAATCTGAGTGTGGGGCCTTCTCCCGCCGGCAGATTGCAGTTGAGTGTACATATTGAAGGCAGCCGTAATATCACGATTCAAAATCCAATGGCGGATGTCGAGGCGAGAGTCGATGTCGACCTGAAAGGTACGCTTGCCGAGCCGTCTCTGACCGGCCATGTGGAGGCGAGTGGTGGAACCTTGGTCTTTCAGGGAAATCGCTATACGGTCACGCGCGGCAACATCGATTTTGTAGATCCGTTGCGAATAGTTCCGGTGGTCGATATCGAGGCCGAGTCGCAGGTGCGGGATTATCGCGTGATTTTGACGGTTGCCGGGCGCGGCGATCAGTTGCGTCTGAACATGCGATCCGATCCGCCATTGCCTGAATTGGAAATCGTCAGCTTGATCGCCGGCGGCCGAACGCGTGAAGAGATCGCGAATAGACCCGGCAACAGTCCGGTTCCCACGAGCGAACAGCTTTTCCAGAGCGGCGCGGCGTCCATTCTCTTCGATCTTTTGCAGCAACGCGTGGGGAATCGTCTGGGAGTACTTGGGACCGGCACGGGTGTCCGGCTGGAGCC
>Ga0209376_1005596_pt1 | contig 10398 bp, 8 predicted proteins | sample GraSoiAngelo_134_FD_185891 | JGI IMG/M metagenome (GOLD analysis project Ga0209376, IMG submission 185891) | Grasslands soil microbial communities from the Angelo Coastal Reserve, California, USA - 14_0929_05_30cm (SPAdes) (version 2) | ecosystem: Environmental > Terrestrial > Soil > Grasslands ... | reverse complement strand
ACCAGGGTGACGGAGAGTATGAAGGAGGCCATCATCGAGAACGCGACGGCGAGCGCGAGCGGAGGGAAGAGCGCACGGCCTATCCCGACCATGAAGAACGATGGGATGAATACCGCGATCACACAGAGCATCGCGAGGAACTTCGGCACCATCACCTCGGCCATGGCATCGAGGATCGCACGGCTGACGCGATGCTCGCGCCCGAGATGGGTGTGCATGTTCTCGATCGTCACCGTTGCCTCATCTACGAGGATGCCGATCGCCAGAGCCAGCCCGCCGAGGGTCATGATGTTGACTGTTTGGCCGGTCAGCCGAAGACCGACGACGGCCGCAAGAAGGGCGAGCGGAATAGTGACGACCACGATCAATGCCGAACGCCAGTTCCTCAGAAAGACGAGCACCATGAGCCCGGTGAGCACGGCACCGAGGATGCCCTCGACCAGGAGGCCCCGCATGGCGTTCTTCACGTAGACCGACTGGTCGAACGCGAACCGGATACCGATGTCCTCCGGCACGAGGGCACGCATCTGCGGGAGGGCAGCCTTGATCGCGTCGACGACGTCGACCGTCGAAGCGTCCGCCTGCTTCGTGAGCGGCATGTAGACAGTCCGTCGGCCGTTCACGAGCGCGATGTTGTAGACGATGTCCGCACCGTCCTCGACGCGGCCGACATCTCGCAAGAAGACGGTCGGCCCGGGGCCGATGCGCAGAGGCACGGACTCGAAGTCCTTCGGCCGCTGGACCAGGGCGTTCGTTGCAGCGATCGTATCGAAGTGGCCCGTGCGCACGTTCCCGGCCGGGAGCGTGAGGTTGGCACGGGCAAGCTCCGCTGCGATGCCTTCGGGCGAGAGGTTGTACGCACGCATCCGGTCGGGATCGACGTAGGCGACGATGGTCCGGACCTTCCCGCCGAAAGGCGGCGGCGCCGACACACCGGGCAGCGTCGCGAGCAGCGGCCTCACCCGGTAGAGGGCCAGGTCCTGTATCTCCTGGTCACTCCGCTGATCGCTGGAGAACACGAGCTGCCCGACGGGAATGGAACCGGCATCGAAGCGCACGATGAACGGGGGCAAGGTTCCGGGCGGCATGAAGGCGGTGGCGCGAAACGACATCGCGACGACCTGCGCCATTGATTGCGCGATGTCCGTCCCGGGACGGAAGTAGAGCTTCAACATCGCCATGCCCTGGATCGACTGCGAGTCGATGTGCTCGACGCCGTTGACGTAGAGGAAGTGGTACTCGTAGTAGGTGACGACCTGCCCCTCCATCTGGCTCGGCGACAACCCAGCGAATGGCTGCACAACGTAGAGCACGGGCACTCCGAGGTTCGGGAAGATGTCTATGGGAGCGCCCCGGAGGGCAAGGAAGGCCGAGAGAACGAGCGCCAAGACCGCCACCAGCACGGTGAACGGTCGGCGAAGTGCACCTCTCACGATACCCATGATGGCTTATGGTCCTTGGCTTTGACTGAGTTGAGCGAGGAAAGGCGTGAGGTCGCCTGTCGCGCGCGCCAATAAGAGCAGGGCCCGCCACACGGCGAGCCGTGCGACGGCGTCGTCGATCTCGGCTTGGACAAGGAGGCGCTGAGCCTCGGCAGCTTCGACCACGCCCGCCAAGCCCGATTGATAACGCGCGGTCGCCTGGCGCTCGGCCATGCGCGCGGCCTCGAGAGCGATCGGTGTGTTCTCGGCGACCCGACGAGCGCCGTCCAGGATCGCCCGCGCCGAGTCGATTTGACTCTGGATCGCCTGCATCGTCTCATCAGTTTGAGACAGAGACAGCTGGACATTGGCCGCCTCCACGCGCTCGCGGGCGCGAATCGCGAAGATGTCCATCAGGGGCCAGCTCAGTACGATGCCGCCGGCCCAGTTCGGCGTATCGGGAACGAGGCCCTGCTCGTCGCCAAGATTGAGGCCGCCAGGGAAGAGGCCGCTCCCCCGGACCCACAATGCCGCGGCCAAGTCGACACGCGGTAGATACTCGAGCGTGGCGGCGCGCTTCCGAGCACGCGCCGCTGCAGTCTCCGAGTCCGCCTGCGCGAGAAGGGGGTGGTTGGGAGGCACTCCATCGACCGACGGGGCATTTGAGGGAAGCGTCAGGAGCGGCTCTGCAATGAGCTCGACGGGCTCGCCCGCGATGCCCAGTGCTTGTGCGAGCTCCGCTCGGCTTAAGGCGAGCGCCTGCTCCGCGCGGATCAGGCCCGTGGCCGCTAAGGCGTGTTCGGCGTTCGCCCGGGACTCCTCGGCTCCCGGGCGAAGCTGATTGGCCACCTCTGCATGCACGATCCTGGCCAGCACCTCCGCGCGCGTCACATTTGCCTCATGCGCCTTCACGGTTTCGCTAGCTGCCACGGCCGTTATGAAGTCGTCTGCGGCCGCAAACCCCACCGCGAGCCGCTGAACCTCCGTTCCCGCGCGAGTACGTTCTCGCTCGGCCATGGCGGCGTCGACCAAAGCCATCTCCCGCGCGAGCCCCGCGATGTTGAATGACGTACCGAAGCCGGCTGCGCTCCCCCAGACGCCGGAGTCGAATTGACGCCCCGTGGGCGGCCCCATGACCTGGGGAATCCCTGGCATCGAGAACAGAGAGCCCGAGACTACGTTACCCGTGGCACGGTTCTCCTGTCCGGACACGTCGAGCCTGGGGAAATAAGCCGAGCGAGCTTCGCTCACGCGCGCCGCGGTGCCTTCTTCTATCGCACTACGAGAGCGCAGGCTCGGGTGATGGCCCAGCGCAAAGTCGATCGCGTCGGAGACGTTCAACCGCACCCGCGGCCGTTCCTGCGCGGGAGCGACAGAGAAAGCGGCGACCATCGCCAAAGCGACGAACGTAGCCGAGAAGCTCCTTACCGCCCGCACAACTCGAGCCAGACTTCCGACAACCTATGGACGTTGCATTGGCTTCCGGGACACACCGCGCACGTGCTGTTCGATCCAGTCGACCTCCGTACTCAACGCGGCGGCAGTCGCCGCGGCCAAGCTCTCATCCACTGCTCTCGGCAGTACGGCTGTATAGATCACGTGCCCTCGGTCGCTTGTGCCTACCGATACTCGCAACCAGCCAACCGCCACGCCGTCGGCACCGCGGAGTGCAGCTTGGTACGTCCCGCGGAGGTCAATCGAGAGTACATCGAGGCGGCTGAGCGTCGAAGCACCGTCTTGAGACGCCACCCGGGCGAAGACATCGGTCTCTAGTGGGGGCCCCGCCGCGGGATGCAACGTCAGCCGAATGCTGTGGTTCTCCCACTTCGGCTCGACGTGTTCGGATATGTTGCCTTCCGCTGGCCAGGGGCGAGTCACGACAGCTCCAGGGCTCAGGACCCAGAGACCGACATCACCCGAATCGCGCACGTGGAACACGTATCTGGGCGACCCCGGACGGTGGAACCAACCAGGTGGTCCGAGGAAGGCCGGCTCGCCGCCCTCCATTTTGTCTATCACGAGGCCGTCATGTTCCTCGTGCGCGGCGAAGGTCACCCCCGGTTCGACGGGCAGCACGTGCCCATGTGCTGCACAACCCCAAACAACAGCTAGAAGCAACCAGAGCGCGGGCGAGAGAGGAATCGGTCCTTGGGGGCCGGTCAGCCGCGCTGAGCGACGATAGGCAGCAGCTTCTTCCAACTCTTCAGAGCGAGTCGCCACGCTCATACTCCCTGTCTCCCGAAAAATTCACACGATCCCTGGAGGACTGGCAGACCTTGACCGAACCGCCCCTCGTCATCTCATTCGTCATCGCGTTTCTCTGCGATGGATCCGTCGATACCTACTGTTTCGGGGGCCCGGACCTTCGAGTCCTTGAGATCGAAATCCACAGACAGGTTTGGCGAATCGGCTCGAGTGCCCGATCGTCCAGCCCCACTTGCTTCGTCAAGACCTCGCAGGTGCCCAGGTCGCCCTCGTGCGTGAACTCGGTCTCGCCCTTCTCCATGCCCCTCCTTCCTTTCAGCTGCTCTTGGCCGCACGCGGCGCCGACTTCGATCCCCGTGTTCACCCGAAAGTAGCCGTCCTCGCCCGTTGCCGAGAGGACGACTTCGTAGTGTTCCGCCTCGAGGCCCTCCTTCAGGGCCCCTGCTACCTTGGCTTCGTCTTCGACCACCAGGATCCGCACGGGGAGCTCACCACCAGAGACTACGCCGAGACGACCACGCCGACACTCGGATCTCCCTGAATTCTTCCTGAAATCTTCGTCAGGATCGGTGCCTGCTGGTCCGTCCTCGGGGCTCTACGCTGCCACCAGTCTCCGGCGCGGCTCTGTTCGCGCGCAGTCCCGCGCGTGCCGGCGGTTGTGCGCGGGACGCGTGGAGCGTGCCCCCCCGCGCGCCACCCTCCGCATTGCGTCACTGCCCCACGACGCCCTTCAGAACGAGTCCAATCAGGCCAGCAGCGAGGATGACGAGCGGCTCGGGGACCTTCCTCACGTAGGTGAGGATGAGCAGCGTTGCCAGGCCGATGGCCACGGTGGGTATGTCAATCAGGGAGCGCCGGCCGAGCACGAAGGCGGCGCCCGCGATCGCCCCGGTTGCTGCGGCCGTCACACCGTCAACGAACGCCTTCACCCGCGGGTCGTTCACTGAGCGCCGGAAGTACGCGGCGGGAATGACGACGAAGAGATAGCACGGCAGGAAGACGCCGAGCGCGGCGAGCGTGGCGCCGACGGGCCCCGCGACCAGATAGCCGATGAAGCCGACCGTGATGACGACGGGCCCGGGCGTGATCATCGCGACGGCCACGGCATCGAGGAACTGCCGCTCCGTGAGCCAGTGGAAGTCGCCGACGACACCGCCGTACAGGAACGGCACGATGGCGAGCCCGCTCCCGAAGACGAACGCGCCGGCTTCGGCGAAGTAGGTGAACACCCGCAGCAGGACGCCGGGGGGCGCCACCCCATGAAGCCCGGTCACCAACCAGAGCGGCGCGAGGCCAAGCGCCGCGCGCGGCGGCGCACGTCGCCCCGTCATCCTGACCGTGAGCGCCGCGACGCCGCACAAGAGGAAGACCCAGACGAGTTCGGACTCCGTCGACGCCGTGACGAGAGCACTCACGACGAAGAGCATCCAGAGGAGCCGATCTCGCGCGAGCGTCATCCGAACCAGCTTGTAGGCGCTCCGGGCGATGATCGCGATGACGGCGGCGCCGATCCCGTAGAACGCGCCCTGCATCCAAGCGAGGCCTCCATAGCGCAGGTAGAGGGCCGAGAGCGCGAGCACCATCAGAAACGAGGGCAGCACGAACGCGACGCCCACCAGGGTCGCCCCGCTCACGCCCCCGCGGACCCATCCCAGATAGATCGCGAGCTGCGCCGCGAGCGGCCCCGGTGCGAGCTGGGCGAGCGCGAGACCTTCGACGTAATCCTGCCTGGAGATCCAGCGTCGCTTCTCGACCAGATCGCGCTGCATGTAGCCGACCAGCGCGATCGGTCCGCCGAAGCCGGTCGTGCCCAGGCGGAGGAAGTAGAGAAGCAGCTCGGTCAGGGTGCAGGGAAGGAGCTCGGCGGGGGCGGCCCGATCAATCGCAGCCTCGACGGTCGCCGACGCCATGTCAGCAGCCGGAAGCGACCGTCAGGCCGTCTGCGGGGCATGGTCCTCGCATGGCTCTCACCCGCGCTTTCGGCTGAAGTACTCGTGGAGGTCGTCGATGATTCTCCTCATTGACCCTCGATTCCTCCCGACCGCGCCCGCGCGCTCGCGGGCGTGAGCGCCCGGCGCAGCAGCTTCCCGTTGCGCGTGCGCGGCAGGTCGTCGACCAGGTAGACGACCTTCGGCGCCTTGTAGCTCGCCAACCGACCGCGCGCGTACGCGGCCACGTCGTCGGGCCGCACGCTGCTGCCCGGACGCAGGACGACGTAGGCGACGACGAGCAGCTTCTCCGGAGCGACCTCCTCGCCCGTGACCGCCGCGTCCGCCACCTCGGGATGGTCCTTCAGCACCCGCTCGACCTCGTGCGGCGAGACGCGGTAGCCGAAGCTCTTGAGCAGGTCGTCCTTGCGGCCGAGGAACCAGAGGTAGCCGTCGGCGTCGCGGCGCGCGTAGTCGCCGGTCAGGAACCAGTCGGCGTGGAAGCAGGCCGCCGTCTCCTCGGGCTGGTTCCAGTAGCCGAGCATGAGGCCCGGGTCGGTGCGCGGGATGCAGAGCATCCCTTCCTCGTCCGTCCCGACCTCGTTCCACGCACCCGGGTCGAGCAGCTTCACGTCGTGCCCGGGCTGCGCGAAGCCCGCCGACCCGGGCCGGAGCGGGCGGCTCCTGGTCTGGCAGAGGTAGTAGGAGCACTCGGTCATGCCGAGGCCCTCGTAGACGTCGAGGCCGAAGCGCTCGCGCCACCCTTGGAGAACCGCCTCCGAGAGATGCTCGCCCGCGCTCATGCAGTGCCGGAGCGTGGGCACGTCCGCGCGCGTGGCGCGGGTCTTCTGGAGGATCTGCCGGTAGATGGTCGGCACGCCGATGAAGATGGTGGCGCCGTGGCGCGCGATGAGGCGCGGCCAGAGCGCGGCGTCGTTGGCGCCCTCGTGCACGATCGCGGTGTGCCCGCGATAGAGCGGGTCCATGAGGCCGGTGCCGAGGACATACGTCCAATTGAACTTGCCCGAGTGGAGGACGCGGTCGCCCTCGGGACGGAAGTCGAACCAGTAGGTGGACGAGGGCTGGCGGCCGAGGAGCGCGCGGTGCGCATGCAGGACGCCCTTCGCGTAGCCGGTCGTGCCGGAGGTGTAGACGAGGTAGGCGGGGTCCTCGGCGCGCGTCGGCTCGGCGTCGTGCCAGCGCGTGATCCCGGCGAGCGCGGCGTCGAGAGCGAGGACGCGGAGGCGCGCCGAGCGCGCCTCGCCCGGCCCCACGTGGAGCACGTGCGTCAGGTGGTCGAGGCCCTCGAAGGCGCTCCGCAGCGCACCCCAGCTGGTCTGGTCGGTGACCACGACGGTCGCGCCCGAGTCGCGCGCCAGGTGGAGCACCTCCTCGGGCGTCAGCAGCACCGAGGTCGGCACGGGGATGGCGGCCCGTTTCATCGCGCCCAGGAACACGATCGGGTACGCGAGGCAGTTGGGCAGGCGGACGAGGACGCGCGCGCCGCGCGCGATGCCGAGCTGGCGCAAGAGCTCCGCGAAGCGGCTGGTCGCCGCCGCCAGCTCGGCGAAGGTCGCCTGGCGGACACCCGCCGCGTCGTCGTCGACGATCACGGCCGCCCGCTCGGCGACCGGCGTGCCCAGGTGGGCGTCGGTGCAGGCCGCCCCGATGTTGAAGCGCTCCGGGATGTCCCAGACCCAGGGCGGGAAGTCGGCCACGGGCGCTACGTAGCGAGGACGGGCGGACGGCGCCAGGGGCCGCGGCGATCCGCTCAGGCCGCCCGGCGCGCGCGCTTCAGGTCCACGCGGGGGATCCGACGCAGGCGATGCGTGACCACGTCGACCGCGACGCGGGCCCCCTCGAGCGTCATGTAGCCGATGCGCGGGACGTAGTTGCCCTCGTCATCGAGCGGCATGTCGATGAAGAGCGCGTTGCCCGCGAAGGCGCTGAAGTCCGCGATCCGGATCTCGAGCGGCCCGCACAGCTCGCCCTTCTCCACCCGGCCGTCCGCCATCTCGACTTCGACGATCTCGCTCATCGGGAGGGTTCCGAACCGATCACGCCACACTGCCGGCAGCGTCAGGCAGTACGCCCCGGTGTCGACCAACGCCTTGCATTGCATTTCGCGGCCCGCCGCGAAGATGCTGCCGACCGTGATCCACGTCGTGACCTGGCCCATGAGCCGCCCCCGGGGGCGGAGGATGAGGGTCATGCCGAGACCATGCAATATCTGAAAGCAGCCATCAAGCGGCATCAACCGATCAGCGGAACGCCGGCAGCACCTGCTCCGCGAACAGCCGCGCGGGCTCGCGCGTGTCGCGCCCGAAGAACTCCATCACGAAGAGCGTGCAGCCGAGCGCGGTGTGGCGGCGGATGCGCTCGATCACCTGCGCGGGCGTACCCCAGATGCCGTGCGCCTCGAGGCCGGCGCCCATGTGGCCGCCGTAGATGCGGCCCGCGCGCTCGAGCGCCGCGCGTGCCCCGTCCTCCGTGTCCGCGATGACCACCAGGCACTGCTGCGAGACCTCGAGCGAGTCGGGGTCGCGGCCGATTTCCCGGCACCGTCGATGCAGCGCCTCGACCTTGGCGCCGAGATCGCCCTGGAAGGCGGCGAGGTTGTTCCAGATGTCGGCGTGCCTGGCCGCGATGCCCATGAGCACGCGCTCGCCGCCGCCGCCGATCAGGATGGGCGGCCGGCGCACGGGTTTCGGCTCGCACATGGCGTCGCGCACGACGACGTGCTTGCCCTCGAAGGTGACGCGCTCCTCGGTCCACAGGCGCTTGAGCGCCGCACAGGTCTCGTCGAGGGCGCGCAGCCGCGCGCCGAGCGACGGGAACGGGCAGCCGTAGGCCTCGAACTCCGCCGCGAACCAGCCGCCGCCGAGGCCGACGACGACCCGGCCGTTCGCCACGTGGTCGATGGTGGCCACCTGCTTCGCGAATACCGCCGGGTTGCGGAAGAAGGGCGGCGTCACCAGCGTGCCCAGCTCCACCCGCTCGGTGATCGCCGCCACCGCGGCCAGCTCGCTCCACGCCTCGAAGATGGGGAGGTTCGGCAGGGGAACGCCGTAGAGGTGGTCGCACACCCACACCGAGTCGAAGCCGAGCCGGTCGAACTCGAGCGCCGCCGCGCGCGCCTCGGCCCACGTCCGCTTGATCTGCGGCAGGGTCACTCCGAAGCGGACCGGCCGGGCCATCGCTCAGCTGGGCGAGATGAAGTAGGTGCGGCAGGCGTGCGACAGCGATTCGTGATCGAGCTGCGCCGGCCGGCCTTCGTAGCGCGCCGCCCAGCACACCTGGTTGACGATGTCGCGCGGGTAGCAGGGGCGGAGGTCCTGGCCCAGGTCGTTGGCGATGGTGTCGATCAGCTCCTCGATGAGCCCCTGGTCGTAATGGAGCTTGTTCTCGGCGCACACGCGGCGGCAGATCTCGTGGAAGAACTCGCGGCTCACGCTGCCGAGCCGGATCTTGGTCTGGATGCGGCGCAGGAAGGCCTCGTCCACCAGCGTCGCCGGGTCGAGGTTGGTGGCGAACGCGACCAGCACGTCGAAGGGGACCTCGATCTTCTTGCCGCCCGCCAGCGTGAGGAAGTCGATGCCGCGGTCGAGGGGCGCCACCCAGCGGTTCAGGAGCTCCTCGGGGCGGACGCGCTGGCGGCCGAAGTCGTCCATGATGAGCAGCCCGTTGTTCGCCTTCAGCTGGGAGGGCGCGGCATAGTACTTGGTCACCGGGTTGAACTGCAGCTCGAGCATCTCGATGGTGAGCTCGCCGCCCACGACGACCCGGGGCCGGTGGCAGAGGACCCAGCGCTCGTCGCTGTCGCGCGTGGCCGGGTCGTCGACCTTGTGGTGGACGAGCGGGTCGTAGATCGTGATGATCTGGCCGTCGTCCTCGACCGCGTGGGGGATCCAGACGTTCTCCTGCTCGAAGAGGCCGGAGAGCGTCTCGGCCACGGTGGTCTTGCCGGTCCCCGAGGGCCCGTAGAGGAAGATCGCCTTGCCGGACACGAGGGCGGAGCCGAGCTGCCGCAGCACCTGGGGCTCGAGCACCAGGTGCTCGAAGGCCCGCTGGACCGCGGGCGGACTCACGTCCAACCGCCGCACCGTCTGGGCGCGCACCTGGTTCACGTAGTCGACGAGCGACACCGGAAGCGGCCCCACGTACTGGTTGATGGCGAGCGCCTCGAGGGCGCGCCCCTTGCCCTCCGCGGTGAGGACGATGCGGTGCACGGCGCCCGCCATGCCGGTCACCTGGCAGAGCTGGTCCTTCCGCAGGTGCTGGAAGACCTCGTCCACGATGCGGAGGCTGAGGCGCAAGTGCTCCGCCAGGTCGTGGAGCGACAGCTCGCCCATCAGGTACATCGTCTTGAGCGTCAGGTCCTCGAGGACCTTGCGCCGGATACCGGTCTCGTCCGCCGTCCGGGGCGCGTTGATCATCTTGATCATCATCCCATCACCTCCGCCGCCAGGACGCCCATCTTAGGCGCTGGCGATGCGCGCCGTGGTCTCGCCCCGCGGGGCGCCGATCACGTCGAGGATTCGGTCCATCACGTCCATCAAATCGAAGTCCTTGGGCGTGAAGACCGCCTTCACGCCGAGCGCATCGAGCGCCCCCACGTCGCTCTCGGGGATGATGCCGCCCATGACGACGGGGATCCCCTCGCCCACCCCCTCGGCCCCGAGCTGCTCGCGCACCGCGCGCGCGATCTCGAGGTGCCCACCGGAGAGGACCGAGAGGCCGAGCACGGTCGCATCCTCCTCGACCGCCGACTTGACGATCTCCGGCACCGTCCAGCGGATACCGCCGTAGATCACCTCGAAGCCGGCCTCGCGGGCCGCGACCGC
>Ga0209376_1005595_pt1 | contig 10399 bp, 10 predicted proteins | sample GraSoiAngelo_134_FD_185891 | JGI IMG/M metagenome (GOLD analysis project Ga0209376, IMG submission 185891) | Grasslands soil microbial communities from the Angelo Coastal Reserve, California, USA - 14_0929_05_30cm (SPAdes) (version 2) | ecosystem: Environmental > Terrestrial > Soil > Grasslands ... | reverse complement strand
TCACCAACCAACTGACGGCGCACCCGGCCGCCGATCCTGTGGCAGGATCTTCGCCGCCGTAGAAAAACATTCGAGCTCGAGCTTCGAGTCGGCCTTCGCGTCGTTCAGGACAAAGAAAATAAAAGAAGTTCGCCCCGGTATTCTTCAGAAATTCCGCTGCCTGTGCATAGCTAGACCTCAGATCGGAGAGTGTCTTTTGATTGCGGAATGGCACAATCGTAAAGGTCAATCCTGTTGAGACGGGTCGGATGGGCCATTCCGACGAAATCTCGTCAACAGCGATTCCAATGACGCGGGCAACCTCTTCTCGCGAAAGGGTAGTTCCGAATTCGGGATCGCGTTGGCGCATTTCACCGAATACCTGACCGTCCACTCGGTTAGCGCCGGCATTCTCCGAATCTGCACTGAAGCGCACAGGAATTTTCCCGGCTCTCAAATCAAGTGTGATCTGCGCAGGTTTTTTTGAATTGGGAGCAAACTCCGACGCATACAAGTGAAGCGCTGTGCCGAGCGTTGGATGTCCGGCAAAGGGCAACTCCTCCTCGACCGTGAAGATGCGGACCTTCTTTCCTTCCCGAGATTCAGTGGCAGCATCGCGCGGGAAAATGAAAGTTGTTTCCGAAAGGTTCATCTCGCGCGCTAAAGCTTGCATCTCGCCATCGTTCAATCCTCGAGCATCGGTGAAGACAGCCAGCGGATTACCCGCGAGCGGCGTCTGCGTGAATACGTCAACCTGAACGAATTCGTAAGTGCGCACCGGCATGACAAAACTTAGCACTTTTGGAACATGCAAGACGAAGATTTCATTGCGACGCGTGCGCTTTCTTCATGAAAATCCGCACGACTGTCCACGCGCGCAGGAAGTTCAGGGCGCCTCAGATTTGGATTGTGTTGAGTCGCGCGTAAGTTTCGCAGGTGACTGACGACGAGCAAGACGAACAGTTCTACCGCGACACTGAAAGCATCGCGTTTCCAAAACTGAACGATCATCAGCTTTCGCTACTTGAGCCTTTGGGCGAACGCCGCGTGATGAAACGCGGCGACGTGTTGTTCAAGGCCGGGCAACGTGATCTCGGACTAGCAATTGTTTTGCGCGGCGAACTCGAAGCGTTCGAGACGCGCGACGGCACCGAATATAACCTGGCTACCGCGCGCGAGCGTGATTTCATGGGCGACGTATCGATGCTCCAGGGCACATCGATCCTCGGTTCGTCCAGAGTCACGTCGGAAGAGACCGAGATCCTCCTCATTCCGGCGGCCGAACTTCGGCGCGCGCTGGCGGAGATTCCCGCCGTGAGCAAGACGATCGTCGATGCGTTGATCATGCGACGGCGCCGGCTTCGTCGCGATCGCGAATTTGCGGGCATGCGTATTCTGGCAAGCCGCAACGCGCGCGATGGACATCAGCTCGATGATTTTCTCGACAAGAATCGCATCCCGCATCGGCTGGTAGAATTTGAGAGCGAACAGGGGCAGGCGTTGAGCGAACGTTTTCACCTAACGACTCGCGATTTGCCGGTCTTGATCACCCCGGCCGGTGCGCGCTTGCGCAAGCCGTCGTTGCGCGAAGTTGCCCGTGAAGCCGGCTTGCTGCGGTCGCTCGCGGAAGAAAATGAGACCGAAATTTTTTGCGATCTCGCAATCGTTGGCGCTGGACCGGCCGGCCTGGCCGCAGCGGTATATGCCGCGTCCGAGGGATTGAAGACGGTCGTTGTGGAAAGTTATGCGCCGGGCGGACAAGCCGGTTCCTCGTCACTCATTGAAAACTTCTTTGGATTCCCGACCGGCATTGGTGGCGGCGAATTGACGTGGCTCGCTCAGCTTCAGGCTTACCGGTTCGGCGCGAAATTTTCCACACCAGCTGCGGCCCTCTCCCTGCAATACAACTCTGACGACGAGTACCATGCATGCCTCGAGACGGAAGGTTGCGGTGCGGTGCTTCGCGCAAAAGCTGTCCTGATTACCACTGGCGCCGATTATCGCCGGCTCGAAGCCGATGGCCGCGAACAATTCGAAGGTGTCGGCGTTTATTACGCTGCCACCGCGTTGGAGGGCCAGCTTTGTCGCAACGAAACTGTTGTTGTCGCCGGCAGCGGCAACTCAGCCGGCCAGGCAGCGATGTTCCTCTCGGACGGCGCGGCGAAAGTCCTACTTGTCGTTAGGGGAAACGGCATTGCCAACAAGATGTCGGACTATCTTTCGCGTCGGGTGGAGGCCCGTGAAAACATCGAGATTCTCTACAACACGGAGGTCCGCAAAATGTTCGGCGGAAAAAAGCTGGAACAAATCGAACTGGAAAATACCAGGACAGGCGAGCGCCGAGTCGTTCGGACGCCGGCCGTGTTTTCGATGATCGGCGCCCGCCCATGCACGGAGTGGTTGCCCGCAGAGATCGAACGAGATGACAAAGGATTCATCAAGACCGGTGCGGACGTGGCTGAAGCACCGGCGTGGCATGGAAGCAAACGACAACCAGCTCCGCTTGAAACTAGTCTTCCGGGAATCTTTGCAGCCGGCGACGTCCGCTCCGGATCAGTTAAACGCTGCGCCGCGGCCGTCGGTGAAGGCGGCATGGCTGTAGCCGGCGTGCAAGAGGCCCTCGCCGCGTCAGCTAATCGGACTTAACACAATCGCGATGGCAGCCTGCTCGGCATTGTCGCGGTAATCAGGCTCCGAAACGGACCAATCCGTCCGACTTGAATGTGAAGGATTGAGACGAAGCCGCCATCGCCAAGGCAGGAATGGTTGGCGCATCTGTCACTTGCTTTCCGTTTTTCCTGGCGACAGGGTAAACTGTTACGGTGACCAATCCGACTGTGCCATGAAACTTCCCGGCGAAACCGACACTCTCTTCAATGTTTTGCGACAATCGGCGAAGCCGAAACCGGTAAGCGCCATCGAAAAGCTCATCGAGGATGCGCCGGACCGTGATCTCTGCCGCATCAACGCGCTCGCCTTTGCCGCCAGGCACAAGCTCAATGAGGAAGATGTAATTGCGGCTCTTTTGCACGGCGCGCGACTCGGCATTTTCGATATGTCTTGGAACATCCTTTGTCCCGCTTGCGGTGGCGTCCTCGATTCAGGCGCGACGCTTAAGACCGTAAAACAGGCTGAATACAGGTGCGTCCTTTGCGCCGAGGATTGCGAACCGACGCTCGACGAAATCGTCGAGGTCACGTTCACCATCAGTCCGCGGGTGCGGAGAATTGCGGCGCACGATCCCGAGACGCTGCCTTTCATAGAATACTACAGACAGGTCTTTTGGAGTTCAGGTGTCGATTTGCCCGATGACGAGGCATTGGCGAAATGGATTAAGGAAACTACTCTGGACAGCCTCGAGCTTTCAGCTGGCGAGAAGGTGGTGCTCTCGCTCCAGTTGCCCGAAGGATATGTGATCGTGTTCGATCCGGTGCTCCATATGTCCCAGCATATCGGGGTGACAGGCAAGCCTGCGGGTGAAAGCCAATCGCTCTCCTTCGTCATGACAAGGGATCACGCGCCCTCCGGGACTGTTCAGATGTGTCCCGGCCCTCTGCGGATTACGTTGGAGAACCGCTCAAATGTACGCACGCTGCCCGCTATTTGGATCGTTAGCGATAAGGTTCACGAGCTCGTCAGCAAACGTCGCCCGTTCTTGACCGCGAAACGTCTTCTGACCAACCAAACATTCCGCGATATTTACCGCACCGATACGCTCGACGTGGATCAGAGACTCAAGATTACCAGTCTCAGCTTTCTGTTTACCGACCTCAAAGGCTCAACGGAACTTTACGAGCGAGTTGGAGATTTGGTCGCCTACGATCTGGTGCGCGCCCACTTCCGGATCTTGAATGAAATCGTGGCGGCGGAAAGCGGCGCGGTGGTGAAGACAATCGGCGACGCAGTGATGGCGACGTTCCCGACACCAGACCGAGCGATGGCGGCTGCGCTGAAGATGCGAGAAGCATTGAAGGACTTGAAAGGCGACTTGCTGCTTAAGATCGGCATCCATGAGGGGCCTTGCCTGGCCGTTTCGCTGAACGACCGGCAAGACTACTTCGGACGCACCGTAAACATTGCAGCTCGCGTCCAGGGACTCGCGACGTCGCGCTCCATTTTCGCAACGAAACGGGTCGTTACTGACAGCGAAGCCTCGAGGCTGTTGCAATCAAACGGCATCGCCGCGACCCCGGAGAAGCGCTCGCTCCGGGGCATTGCCAAGCAGGTCGAGATTTCGAAATACCCTGAGGAGTCTTGGCTTAGACGCATTCCGGTTCGCCGAGCCTGATTTTAGAGGAACGCACTGCGACAAATTAAAAGCGATGTCCGACCGAGGCTGTTCTCATCTCGATGCGATTGAGGCAATCAAGCAGCCGCAGCGCCGCGAATGCGCTGAATGCGTAAAGATCGGCTCATCATGGGTGCATTTGCGGACCTGCCAAAGTTGCGGGGCCACGCTTTGCTGCGACAGCTCGCCGAATCGTCACGCAAGCAAACACGCGCACGCCACGGCACATCCGGTGATCGCGTCTGCACAACCGGGAGAACGCTGGTTGTATTGTTATCCTGACGACGCTTTTACCGAATACTGAAGCTGTGTCTGCGGCGATCGTCTTTATCGCTGTGCTTGTTCGATAAATTTTCGAATCTGCGGCGCGGGCATCGCTCCGGCCTGGCGCGCTATTTCGAGACCGTTTCGGAACAAGGTCATTGTCGGGATCGCTGTGATACGAAAACGAGCAGCCAGGCTGGGAACTTCTTCGGTGTTTGCCTTTGCCAGAACGAATTGACCGGCCGTTTCCTGTGCTACTTTCCGGAACTCCGGCGCAACCATTTTGCATGGGCCGCACCACGGCGCCCAGAAATCGACTAGCACAGGCAATTTTGAGCGACTAATCAGCGCGTCGAACACGAGATCGCTTCGGGCATCCACTGGCTCATTTAATGGCGGCAGCTCGTTCTTGCACTGGGCGCAATGAAACGTTTGTCCAAGCCCCTCATATCGCATCCGATTACGCCGCCCGCACTTTGGGCAATCCAACAAAATCCCGCGGTCGTCGAGTTCGCTCATTCCAAATTAAATAACGCATCCGGCTCTCAACGAGGCTGCGTCGGTAACCAGTGAACCTGCGCCGCAGTGATCCCACATCAATTGAGAGATTGGTATGTATGGCGGCGATTTGTGACGTCCTGCGAAAGCGATCCGGCTTTCGCAATGCGTGAATCTCAATCGACGCGTGGCAGGAACTCTTCGCGGATGATCTTTCCATCCTTTACCGTGTAAACGCCGACTTCGGATAATTTTCGCCGCTGTTTCGAATTTTTGTCCGTAACATCGGCATCGTATTGCACGACAAAACGATCGTGGCCAACAAACGGATCGCTGGCGTCGAAGCTGTGGATTTCCATCGCGTTGACCCACCAATCGATTTTGCCGCGCACAGCTTCTTTCCCGCGCGTTTCCGGCGAACCGCCGCCGGCGCTGTATGCTTCCACGCTGACGACATTGTCATCGTAAAGCGTATCCAGTGCTTCGTACCACGCCTGTTTGCGAACCAATTCCACTACCTTTTTTGCTACTTCTTCAGTATTCATTTTTCCTCCTTCGTTTCGATCGAGAATTACCTAGTTACGAATGTTTCCAATTTCTCGAGCACACTGTTCCAACCTTGTTTGTGATCGTCGCGTGACGCTTCGTTCGGAAGTTTTTCGTGAGTAAGCCGGAGCTCCGTCCCGCCCTCGCGATCGAACAATTCTATCGTGACGATACTGCTGTGGTTTTTCCAATCTTCATCCTCTTCCAATTGCCAGGTGAACACGATCTTCTTGCCGGGCTGTAGCTCGCGGTATTCGCCGGATATGGTCACCTGTTTACCTTCCGGGTCCGTGCAGTCCCAACGGAACTGGCCCCCTACCCGCACGTCGGCGATCAAATTACGAGTCTGAACATTTTCCGGACCGAACCACTTCTTAAGTTGTACGGGATCGGTCCAGGCGGCGTAAACGCGATCTGGCGACGCTTTGATGAAACGTTTAATTTCCAGTGAGAGCTTTTCCGCTTCAGCCATAGGTTCTCGTTTGTAGATAAGAATTTGTTGTTTAACGTCGGCGGGAACTGCGCGATCACGTGGCGTCGCCGGTCTGTGCGGCTGCGCGGCCCCGGCGGACCTGTTCGAGGACCTTGGCGGAGGCTTCGTCGTTGCCGTACTCGTCGTGCCACCTCCACCACTCGTACGGCGACGTCTGAGGGTAGCCCTTCGGCGAGTCCTCCCACTCCTCCTGACGCCCGAGGGGAGTGATGTCGAGGTAGTTCCAAGTATTCCCCATCTGCTCGTCACCGCGGTTGTTGATGAAGTAGGTGCGGAACACGCGGTCGCCGTCGCGTATGAACGCGTTCGTGCCGTGCCACTCATCCACGCCGAAGTCCTTGTCGAAGCCGTCCGTGATCGTGTACCAAGGAATGAACTGCCAGCCCATTCGCGCCTTCAGGCGGTCGATATCCGTCTGCGGCGCGCGCGATGCGAACGCGAGCGTGGTATCGCGGGCGTTCAGATGCGCGACGTGGGCCACTTGGTCGGCCACCATGGAGCAGCCGACGCAGGCATGTTCGGGCCAGCCGACCACGCCCGGCTCGAAGAAGGCGCGGTAGAGCACTAACTGACGTCGGCCGTCGAACAGATCGAGCAGGCTTGCCTTGCCCTTGGGCCCGTCGAACTGGTACTTCTTCTCCACGGCCACCCATGGCATCCGCCGACGCTCGGCGGCCAGCGCGTCACGGGCGCGAGTCAACTCCTTCTCCTTCACGAGCAGTTTCCGGTGCGCAGCCTCCCATTGCTTCGGCGACACGATTAGAGGTGTGTTCGTTGTGACATGCCCTTTGCGGTGCTGCGGGGCTCTCTCCTTGTTCTTGTCCATGTTTGTCTCCTTGTTGCGGTTCTTCTTGTCTTTTCGCAGATGCTTTCCTGATTTGGACTTCGTTGCTTTTGTGCTCATGATTTTCCTTTCTTCGATTGTTCAACGAATTGCTTGAGTTCGGTGCCAATGATTGCGGTCCAGCCGGATTCGAAATTCTTCCGCGCATACGCCGGCGTTTTCGGGAAAGTTTCGATTCCCGTGTGCGTCAGCTTCACTCGTGTGTTGTCGTCCTCGGCGAACAATTCAAGCGTTACCAGCGAATCGCCTGGCTCTCCTTTGTAACGCCAGGTATAGGCGATCTTCTTCTGCGGAACTACCTCAGTGACCCTGCAAAGATGATGGTAAGTCATGCCTTCGTGCTCCACGCTGAATTCGAATTCAAAGCCGACCTCGGGCTTGAACTCTTTCAGATCGAAATACCAGGCCCGCATTTGATCGACATCGGTGATTGCTCTCCAAACTTTCGCTATCGGCGCATTGAAAGTCCGCTCGATCACAACCGCTTCCCCCAGATTCGTTTTCATCGTCATATTGCGCGTACTCCGGTTAGGCAGCGTACTCGTCGTGCCGGCGAACCCAATCCCATCGGCAGTTGAAGCCGCGCCGCGCTCAGTGCGTCCCGCTGACGAGGGAATTCTTTTTCTCGCGTGAGCAAATCTTTGCGCGCAACGAGCCACTCAGCTTCCAACACGACTTCCGGATGATCCGTCTGTTTCGTCTTTGTTTTGGATTCCATTTCTTGCAGTTTCATTTTTAGCTCCTCTGACTTGGTTTGTTCCCTTTCTCCTGTGAAATTTGCTCAACGCGAGCGCAGCGAGTCCGCCGCTTGATGTCGTGCCTGCCGCGACCAGCGCCATGTTTGCTACGCAGAGGGGACACATGACCTTACTCCTTTCCTTTCTTGCCGGCACCTTTGCTTGTCTTTTCCAAATACGCGGCCAGTCGATCCAGCGATCCCTCCCAGAATTTGCGATACTCCTCCACCCATTGCGCGGCCTGTTTCAGCGGCCTGGCCTCTAACTGCATTTCGTGCACGCGGCCGTAACGGCGTCGCCGCAACAATCCTGCTTTCTCCAGAACCCGGAGATGTTTCGAAACCGCAGGCAGCGACATGTCATGCGGCTTGGCCAAATGCGTGACACATCGATCGCCTCGCGCGAGATGCGCCAGGATGCTGCGGCGGGTTGGATCCGCCAGGGCAGCGAATGTGCGATCCAGGGTGCTGGGCGCATATTTAACCATCTAGTTAAATATTTGGCACGAGGCCGTTTCAAATGCAAATCAAAAAATCTGCGCTTTTTTTGAAGCTGAAAAATGAAACGAACGGCTTTCCAATCCTCATGCGAGGGCCGTGGCGCTCTGCTGACCAGCACCTTCGTCGATATTAATAGCCGTGCCGATGCGAAGAGCCTGGACAATAATGAACCGTAACCATGTTGCCAATTCTCCGGGAACCGTGTGACGAGAGCGTAATTCGCTCGCTTCCGGCTGCTGCACCTTGTTCGAAACGTGCCGGACGCTGGGTGCTTGCGGCCACCACTCTCGCTTCCAGCATGGCGTTCATCGACGGCACAGTTGTGAATGTGGCGTTACCCGCGCTGCAGGCGAACCTGAACGCCACGATCGTGGACGTGCAATGGGTCATCGAGGCTTACTCGCTCCTGCTTGCAGCGCTCCTGCTTGTCGGAGGATCTTTGGGAGACCACTACGGACGACGCCGGATTTTTCTGATTGGTACCGCGCTGTTCGCGTTGGCATCCGCATGGTGCGGTCTCGCGCCAAACACAGCCCAACTGATTTCAGCGCGCGCAGCACAGGGACTTGGCGCGGCGCTCCTGGTACCGGGAAGCCTGGCAATCATTAGCAGTTCGTTTCCGGAGAATGAACGGGGACGCGCGATCGGCACGTGGTCAGGTTTCAGTGCGATTACCACCGCTGTTGGACCAGTGATCGGTGGTTGGTTAATAGAACATATTTCGTGGCGCGCCGTTTTCTTCATCAACATTCCAATCGCGCTTCTCGTGATCTTCATCTCACTGGGATCCGTTCCAGAAAGCTCCGACAAAGAGAGCGCAGGACTAGACTGGCGGGGCGCAATTGTTGGAACGCTTGGGTTAGGCGCGCTGGTTTATGGATTGATCGAATCGTCGCGACTGGGTTTCGGCGATCGATCATTGATCGCGGCGCTCGCAGTCGCGATCGCCCTCCTTGCCCTCTTCTTCATCGTTGAGGCACGAATTCCTCATCCAATGTTGCCACTCAGTCTTTTTCGGTCGCGAATGTTTGCCGGAGCAAACTTGCTGACATTCCTGCTTTATGGCGCCCTCGGAGGAACGCTGTTTTTCCTACCTCTCAACTTGATCCAGGTTCAGCATTACTCTGCCACCGCAGCAGGCGCGGCTTTCTTGCCGTTCATCTTGATCATGTTTCTGCTCTCGCGCTGGGCAGGGGGACTTGTTGAAAGATATGGACCGAGGCTTCCGCTTGTTGTCGGGCCGTTGATCGCAGCATGTGGCTTTGCCCTTTTCATGTTTCCGAGCGTGGGCGGCAGCTACTGGACAAATTTTTTTCCAGCTACCGTAGTGCTGGGGCTTGGTATGGCGATAAGCGTGGCCCCACTTACTACGACTGTAATGAATTCGGTTGCACAAAACCGCGTCGGGATCGCATCGGGCGTCAACAATGCGGTTGCAAGGTCGGCTGGGCTGATCGCCATCGCTGCTCTCGGAATCGTGATGCTCCAAGTTTTCAATCACGTGCTCGATCGGCGACTGGCGGAATGGAATGTGCCGGCATCGGTATCGCGATCGCTGCAGGTCGAGCGTACAAAGCTCGCCGACATCGCGCTTCCCGACGATCAAGATCCGGCCATGCGACAGCTAATTCGGCGCGCGGTCGAGGAATCTTTTGTTTCCGGTTTCAGGGTAGTCATGATCATTGGCACGGCGTTGTCGCTCGCAGGCGCGGGTACCGCATTAACGCTCATCGGAAGGTCGAACGCCTGATAACATTTCTGTCGTAATTTGCACGCGTTGCCGAATTCGCGGATGGCTGCGCTATGGATGCGGCCACAGAACACATCGTCTACATCGTAACGTTGCGCATAATGCGCCATAGCAGCTAAAACTTTCTGTTACGTTTGTGTGGCAAACCCGATCGAGTCCCGTGGACAGAAGACGGACTAAGGCTTACGGAGTAATCATGAAGTGTGCGGCCTTGTTGTTACTGATCGTCAGCACCTTCGCTGGCGCGGCTTAAATTCCAAACGTGGGGAAATGCTGTCTCGCAGAATCACCCTAGCAGTCGTTCTTGCGCCGATCCTTTGCAGCGCCAGCGAGGGAGTGTCTCTGGATGCGCTGGTCGCGGAAGCTCTTGCGGGAAACCCGGAAATAAAGGTCTTCAGTGCCGAAATCGTGGCCACTAAGGGCGAGCGGCGCACAGCCGGCGAATGGCAAAATCCCGAAGCGTCGACCGAGGCCGGCACGAAAATCGTCCGTGATTATCA